>Ga0164243_10004367_pt1 | contig 22189 bp, 22 predicted proteins | sample OricompcompostOP_FD_108781 | JGI IMG/M metagenome (GOLD analysis project Ga0164243, IMG submission 108781) | Organic Plus compost microbial communities from Emeryville, California, USA - Original compost - Organic plus compost (OP) | ecosystem: Engineered > Solid waste > Mixed feedstock >...
CAGCTCGAGCTGCTGAAACCGTTCTGAGCGCTACCGCGCGCCGTAGTTGTGCGCGGTCTTCTCTTCGTTCCGATCGGTCGCCGGCGGCGGCTCGGGCGACAGCGCGCTGATCCGCGCGCGGGTCTCGGCGTCGAGCTCGAGCGTGTTCGCGGCGAGCGTCTGCGCGAGCTGCTCGACGTTGCGGCCGCCGACGAGCACGCTCGTCATCGCCGGATGCGAGGCCGCCCACGCCACGGCGAGCGTCGCCGGTGCGTGCCCGAGCTCGGCGGCGAGCGCGCAGAACCGCTCCGCGACGTCGTACATGACGGGATCGGCGTAGCGCACCGAGTACATCTGGGTGTCGATCAGCCTGCCCGATGTGGGCGCGCGCCCGACCCCGTACTTGCCGGTGAGCAGGCCGCCGCCCGTCGGCGAGTACGCGACGACGCCGATCCCGAGCGCCTGCGCCATCGGCAGGATCTCGATCTCGGCGGTGCGCTTCACGAGGTTGTACATCGGCTGGATCGCGACGAGCGGCGCCCAGCCCGCCTGCCGCTGTAGCCCGAGCGCGTGCGCGACCTGCCACGCCGCGAAGTTCGAGCACGCCGGGTAGAGGATCTTGCCCGCGCGCACGAGGTCGTCGACGGCGCGCAGCGTCTCGCCGAGATCGGTGACGTCGTCGAACCGGTGCAGGTAGAAGACGTCGACGTAGTCGGTCTGCAGGCGCCGCAGGCTCGCCTCGACCGCGCGCACGAGGTGGTAGCGCGAGCTGCCTCGCTCGTTCGGGCCCGGGCCCGTCGGGAAGTACGCCTTCGTCGCGAGCACGATCTGGTCGCGCTCGTCGCGCATCAAGCGCCCGACGATCTCCTCCGAGCGTCCCTGGTTGTAGACGTCGGCGGTGTCGATGAAGTTGACGCCCGCGTCGCGCGCCGCGCGCCAGATCTGGCCGGCCGTGGCCTCGTCGGCGTCGCCGCCGAACGACATCACGCCGAGCGCGACGCGCGAGACCTTGACGCCGGTCTTGCCGAGCCAGCGCACGCGATCAGCGCGGGAACGCGCCCTCGATACGGCTCAGCACCTGCTCCTCGCCGCTCGAGACCTTGCCGAACCCGAGGATGCCGCCGGCGGACGCCGCGACCATCTTCGCGAAGCCCACGATCTGGTTCTTGAGGAGCTTGTTCTGCTCCTCGTTGAGCTGCCCGGCGAGCGCCTTGATGTAGGCCTCCCACGCGGCGAACAGGTCCGGGCTCGGCTTGGTCTTGAGCCACGACTGCAACAGCTCGTACCCATCGGTGCCCTGCTCGAGCCCCTTGCCGTGCGCGCCCTGCAGGATCGCGGTGCGCTCGTTGTCCTGGATCTCGCCGTCGGCCCACGCGACCGCGATCAGCGGGACCAGCGACAGCGCGGCGATCGTCTTCGGCGTGAGGCCGAGCGCGACGAGCTTGTCGAGCACGGCGTCGTCGGTCATGCCCGACGCCTTGCGCAGGTCCTCGCGCGACTTCTGCGAGTCGAGCTTCTCTTTCATCGCCGCGAGCTTCTGGGCGTTCTCCTTCTCAAAGAACTGATCTTCCAGGGCTCGTCCACGCTCTTCGAGGGTAACTTCGGCCACGGCGCTCTCCTTTTGTTCTCGGGCCCACCATACAAAACTCGCGGTGGGTTGGGGAGGCTGCCACGCCAGATCCCGAGCGCGGTTCGTGGCGCATGCGGCGGAGCGGCTGCCCACCGGCCACGCGTGCTGCGGTAACGTCGGACCGTGAATCCTCGCCGCCGCCGTCGACGACCGCACCGCAGCGGCCTGCGGCTGTGGCTGTTGCCGATGGCGCTCCTCGGTGGCATCGCGCTCGCCGGGTTCGCCGTGTTCTACACGCTCGACGTCTACGCGACGGGCGGCCCGGCGCGCGAGGGGGCATCGGGGCTCACCCGGCTGCTCCACCTCGAGCCGTCGCTGATCGCGGACTCGCTGTCGGGGCTCGCGGGGATGACCGCCGCGGTGCTCGGCATCGTGATCACCGTGGTCTCGCTGCTCGTCCAGCTGACCTCGGATCGCTACACCGGCGTCGCGCGGATGTTCCTCCGCGACCGCACCAACGTCGCCGTCGTCGCTTACTACGTGATCACGTGCGTCGTCGGCGTGTTCCTGAGCCTGTCCTTGCACGCGGAGTTCGTGCCGCGCGCGACGGTGTTCGCGATGATGGCGGCGACCGGGTTCGGCATCGTGATCATGCTGCCGTACTTCGCGTACGTGTTCCGGTTCCTCGAGCCGGTGAACCTGATCGCGCGCATCGAGGCGGAGGCGGCCGGCAACCTCATCGCCGCCGCGACGACACGCGACCCCCGGGCGAGCGAGGCGGGGCAGGGCCCGGCGCTCGCCGCGCTCGAGGAGCTCACCGACATCACGTCGAACTCGATCAGCGGCAAGGACAAGATCATCGCGAGCCGCGCCGTCGACGCGATCAAGGACTTCGTGATCGGCTATCTCGCGATCAAGCACAGCGCGGAGCCGACGTGGTTCCGGATCGGCGAGCGGATCCGCGACAACCCGGACTTCGTGGCGATGGATCCCGAGTCGCTCCGCGATCTCGAGGCCGATCGCACGTGGCTCGAGTGGAAGGCGCTGCGCCAGTACCTCGGCATCTACGCCGAGGCGCAGGCCGAGATGCCCGACATCAACTACCTGATCGCGATCGACACCCGCTACATCGGCGAGGCCGCGCTCGGCCGCGGCGACCGTCACGTCGTCGAGCTCGCGTTCCGGTTCATGAACAGCTACCTGCGCGCTGCCCTCAACGCACGCGCCGTGCGCACGGCCTACAACGTCCTCAATCAGTACCGGCTGCTCGTCGAGAGCATGATCCGGGGCGGCGCCCACGACCTCGCGCTCGCCGGCGTGCGGCACATGATCTACTACGGGCGCACGAGCTACGACATGCAGCTCGGGTTCGTGACCGAGACCGTCGCGTACGACGTGTCCGCGCTGTGCGAGTTCGCGCACTCGCACCGGCCGGTCACGACGACGCACGTGGATCATGGGCCGGGCACGAAGCTCGACGAGCAGATGCTCGCGATGTTCCTCGAGCTCGACCAGCCGCTGCGCGCCAAGCGCCAGGAGGCCGGGCTCCAGGGCATCCGCAAGGCGCAGATCAAGCTCGCCTGCTACTACCTCGCCGCCGGTGCGACCGATCGCGCCCGCCTGATCGCGCTCGACATGGCCGGCGAGGACGTCGCCCGGCTCGACGTCATCCGCGAGCAGCTCGACCGCGTCGAGTCCAAGGAGTTCTGGGAGATCATCGACCGCGGCCGCAACTTCGAGTACATGCCGCCGCGCCAGAAGGATCAGATGGCTCGGTTCTACTCGCTGCTGTCCGAGCTGCGCGCGACGGCGGCGTCGTAGGCGGCCGGCGGCCGCGCGCGCTCGCACCGCGCTTTCTGGATGTACCCGTAGGTGGCCGACGCCGCGAGGATGATGCCGCTCGAGACCAGCATGCCGGCGGTCATCCCGTCACCGAGGCAGTCGAGCCCGTTCGGCGTGCACCGGGTCGACGTGTAGACGGCGGTGCCCATCGCCGCCGCCCCGAGGAGGGTGTCCGCGATCGGGGGCTCGTACGACGCGCACGCGGTCTCGTACGGCGACGTCGGCGTCCGCGGCGTCCCGCGCACCTGGATGAACGAGCAACCGGTGACCGCGACCAGGAGGAGTACGCCGACGCGCATGCCCCGAGTATCTCATCCCGCGGCCTGGGTTTTCACGGGTCGCTCGGGGGCGTCACGAAACGCCGGAGTCTGCCAGCCGCCAGCGGCCCCTGCGGAGCACGCGACAAAGGGTGTCACGCGAGCAGCTGCTGGTGCGCGTCCCGCAGCTTGCCGAGCTCTGCCAGCCCGCGCGTTCGCGCGGTCGCGATCGTCTCGCCGGCCGACACCTCGACGCGGACCTCGTAGTAGCTCTTGAGCTTGGGCTCGGTGCCCGACGGCCGCATGATCACGCGGCGGCCGCCCGCGAGCTTGAACACGAGCACGTCGCTCGGCGGCAGCCCGCCCTCGCCACGCGAGAGGTCGACGACGCTCTCGATCGCGTGGCCCGCGAGCTCCGTCGGGGGCGCGGCGCGGAACCGCTGCATCGCGCTCTTGATCTGCGCGAGGCCCTCGCTGCCCGGCTTCGTGATCGACACCTGCTCGGTCACGAACAGGCCGACGCGGCGGTAGATGTCGTCGAGGTGGTCGAGCACGCTGCGGCCGCGCTGGCGGTTCCACGCGGTCAGCTCGGCGAAGATCATCGCCGCGGACACGCCGTCCTTGTCGCGCACGAGCGGGCCGACCGAGTAGCCGAGCGCCTCCTCGTACCCCATGACGAACCGGCCGCCGTGCTCGCGCTCGTAGTCCATGGCGGCGTTGCCGATCCACTTGAACCCGGTGAGCGTCTCGCGGTAGTCCGCGCCGGTCTGCTGGGCGAGGAAGCCCAGGAGCTGCGACGAGACGATCGTCGTCGCCACCATGCGCTTGTCCTTCGGCGTGACCTCGAGCAGGTAGTCCGCGATCAGCGCGCCGACCTGGTCGCCGGTCAGCATGCGATACCCGGCGCCCTCGGGCACCGCCACCGCGAGCCGGTCGGCGTCGGGATCGTTGGCGAGCACGAGATCCGCCTTGACCTGCGCGGCGAGCGCGAGGACGCGATCCATCGCGCCCTTCTCCTCGGGGTTAGGGAACGCCACCGTCGGGAACTCGGGATCGGGCTCGCGCTGCGAGGGCTCGATGTGCAGCTGCGGGAACCCCGCGCGCTGCATCGCCGGCTCGACCGAGCGCGTGCCCACGCCGTGCATCGGCGTGTACGCGATCACGAGCGCGCGGCCGTCGACGTCGGGGCACGCGCGCAGCGCGCACACCCGGTCGAGGTAGGCGTCGTGCACGCTCTCGTCGAGATCGACCAGCAGGCCGTCGCGCCGCAGCTCGTCGAGCTCGGGCATCGGCAGCTGGTCGGTGCGCCCGATCGTCGCGATCGCCGCGGCGATGCCCGCGTCGTGCGGCGGGATGATCTGCGCGCCGTTGCCCCAGTACACCTTGTAGCCGTTGTACGCGGGCGGGTTGTGGCTCGCCGTGACCATGACGCCGGCGCACGCGCGCTTCTCGGTGACGGCCCACGCGGTGGTCGGCGTCGGCCACGGCCGGTGGGCCAGGAAGACCTTGATCCCTGCACCGCCGAGCACGCGCGCGGTGTCCTCGGCGAACACGCGCGAGTTGCGGCGCGCGTCGTGGCCGATCACCACCCCGCGCTGCCTCGCGTCCGGAACCTCGGCGAGCAGGTAGTCGGCGAGCCCGGCTGTCACCTTGCGGACGAGCACGCGGTTCATGCGCTGCGGCCCGGCGCCGAGGATCCCCCGGAGCCCGGCGGTGCCGAACTCGAGCGCGCCGGTGAACCGCTCGAGCAGCTCGCGCTCGGCCGCCGCGTCACCCTGCTCGCACGCGGCGATCAGCTGGCGCAGCTCCTGTGCAGTGATCGGATCGGGATCTTCGGCGAGCCACGCGTCGGCGGCCTCCCGATATGCCGGGCGATGCGTGGGCGGGGACGGGTGGAGCGACATCGCGCGGACCATACCCCGGCCCCGGAGACGCTGCGCAGTCGGTGAGCGGTGTCTTGCGCCGGCGCACCGGGTGCGCATCCGGCGTCGCGCCGCAGGGCGTCAGGAGCCGCTCGCGGCCTGCTTCTTCTTCATCTTCGCGATCAGCCCGTCGAACCCGTCCTTGGCCATGATCTTGTTGAACATGGCGCGGTAGTTCTCGACGAGGCCGACGCCATCGGTGCGGACGTCGAACGCGCGCATCGTGGAGCCTTCCTTCACGAGCACGTAGTCGATCGCGATCGTGTACGGCCGGCCCTTGCGCTGGGTCTTGACCTTGGTCTGGACGATCGTGTTGCCGTCCTTGTCCTGGCTCTCGCCGACGTACTCGACCTCGTACGACAGGTTCGCGCGCAGACCGCGAACGTAGTTGTCCTCGATCAGCGCGCGCAGCAGCTGCTGGAACTGCTCCTGCTGCGCCTTGGTCAGCTTGTCCCAGTTGTCGACCATCGCGCGCTTGCCGAGCTGGTCGATGTCGAGGAAGCCACGCACGCTCGAGGTGACCTTGGCGGCGAGCTCCTTCTCTTCCTTCGAACCGGCCGGCGCCTTCTGCTTCAGCAGCGCCGAGATCGTCTCGTTCGCCTGCTTCACCGCGGCGGTACCGGGCCCGGCGGTCGCGGGCGCCTTCGTCGTGGTGGCGGTCGCCACCGGCGCGGCGACCACGGGGCTCGCGATCGCGGTCATCAAGAGAACGGAGAGAACACGTAGCATCGATGCTCCTTGGAGGGATGCGTCCCGTGGGACGACAAGCGAGGCCCGGTATTCATTCCGGGAACCCAGGCCTAGCATGGCCTCGGTGCCTGCAAACCGGGCGAATCCCGAGATCCTGGCGTTTCAGCGCGCCGGCGGCTGGATCGCCCCGGAGGCGCGATCGATGCGCACGACTGCGACGTTCCACTGGTTCACGGCCTGCGCCCACCGCGCCCGCATCTGGAACCACGCGATGTACGCATCCGCGAGCTCGCGCGGCTCGGCGGTGCCGATCGCCTCGGCCTGCAGCACCGACGCGAGCCAGGTCCGCGCGGCCTTCTCGCCATCGCTCGCGGCCTGGACCTTCGCGTACGCGGCGGTCGCCTCGGTGAGCGCGAGCTGGGCGTCGTACGTCGCGCCCACGCGCGCGAGCTCCGACTGCGCGCGCGCCTTGGTGGCCTCTGCCTTCGCGCGATCGACGCGCGCCTTGACGTTCCACGGCTCCGCGGTCCAGCGCAGCGCGAGGATGAGGCCCGCGCTCGTGCGGTTGAACGGATCGTTGGCGAACACGCTCGGCGGATCGTCGACGCCCTGCGCGCGCGCGACCGCCGCGGTGCCGACGAGCGCGACGTCCGGCCAGTAGTAGCTCGCCGCGAGCTGCGCCAGCTGGTCGGCGGCCTCCGCCCCCGCGGCCGCGGCGACCGCCTGCGGGCGGCCCTCGCTGTCGACCTTCTCCGGGACCGGGCGCTCCACCGGGGCGAGCTCGGCGTCGTCGACGTCCGCCTCGGGGACGCCGGTCAGCGCGCGCAGGCCCGCGAGCGCGTGCGACTCGGCCATCTGCGCGTCGGCGCGCTGGACCTTCGCCTCGGCGAGCAGCACCGCGATGCGCTGGCGATCCTGGACCGAGACCTCGGCCTGGCCGGTGCCCTCCTCGAGCCGGGTCAGCGCCTTCTGGATCTCGTCGATGCCGTCGTCGAGCATGAACCCGAGCTCGCGCGCGACCTTGACGCCCCAGTACGCGCGGGCGGCGTCGACGGCGAGATCACCGGCGGTCTCGGCGGTCAGCGCACGTTGCGCCGCGACCCCGGCGCGGGCGGCCGCGCGTGCGTGGGAGATCTTGCCGAACGTGTACAGCGGCTGCGTGACCTCGAGCTGGGCCCCGCCGAGCAGCCCGTCGAAGTCCCACGCGAAGTTCTGCGGATCGGTCTCGGTGCACGCCGCGTCGAGGCAGTTGATCTCCGGGCTGATCGTGCCGAACGCGGTCGCCTGGATCCGCGGTAGCCGCGCCGCGTTCGCCTCGGAGACCCGCGCCTCGGCCGCGCCGACATCCGACTGCGCCATGCGAGCGCGCGGACCGACGAGCGTCTTCGCGATCACCTGCTCCAGGGTGAGCTTCTGCGGCTGGGCGACGGCGACGGCAGGGACACAGAGGAGCGCGAGGAGCAGCAAGCGCATGCCCCGCGTTGTACCGCTGATTACGCGGCCCGGGAGGTGGTGTGCCCCTCACTCGGGCCGCCACAGTGCGGGCAGGTCACGAGCTCGGCCGGGTAGGGACCGCTGCAGTACGTACAGAACGTCTTGCCGACCAGCGCGCCTTCGAGCGGAATCAGCGACGGTCGCGGGTACTTGGCCTCGAGCTCGAGCGAGCTCAGCCGGTCGGCGTCATCGGATGGTTGCCAGACGATCTCGATCGCGACCAGGTCGTCGGGGCTGCGGAACGAGGCGGCCTCCAGCGCCTTGCGCAGGGTCTCGCCATCGCCGATGTGCTTCACGGTGACGAGCTCGCTGCGCGCGGCGACGATGATCGAGACGAGGATGAGCCCCTCGCCCTCGTGCGCGCGCGGGATCGCCGCCGGCGCGGCCTGCGCGGTGACCACGCCGTCGGCGTTGCGGATCGTCTCGGTGCGGAACGTCGCGCGGGCGTCGAGGACGTGCCGGTCGAACACGCTCTTGGCGCCGGCGAGCGAGCGCATCGGCTCGTTGACCGCGCCGCCGTACACCCAGGCGTCGCGGACGCGTCGCAGCAGCAAGGTGACCTCCTTCAGCATCGCGTGGCGACCGGCCGCGGTCCCGGTGTTCGCGGACTTCGCGATGCGTGCGAGCTCGGCCTGCACGAACTTGCGCGCGCGGCCGTCGATCGCGATGCGCAGCACGGTGACGTCCGTCGACGTCCGGTCGGTGGGAGGCGCCGAGCCCTCGCGCCCTCCGGTGCTCGGCGACACCATCCTTGCCCGCCATGATCATGACGAAGGCGACGAGAACGAAGGCGAGGAGGAAGATGTCGAACCCGGAGAGCGCGCCGCCCCCGCCGGAGGAGCTGTAGCTCCCGTCGCTCGAGTAGCTGTAGCTGTACCCCCCGCCGCCGCCGGAGTAGCCGCCTCCACCGCCGCCGCCCCAGCTGCCGCCGCCCATCGAGCCGCCGGTGTCGGCGAAGGCGAGCGCGGACAGCCACACCAGGACCACCAGACACAGGAGCCAGCGAGCACCACGCATCCGCCGGATCGTAGACGATCTCGGACCGGCGCACGTGTTGCCAGCGCGCCGGGACGCGGCATCATCCCGCCATGGCCGCCGGCGACAGCGCTCCCTCCCCGGGCTCGGCCCCGGTGCCGGCGGACGGTCCGCTCGTGCTCTACGACGGGACGTGCGGCCTGTGCGCGCGCTCGGTGCGGTTCATCCTGCGCCACGAGCGCGACCACGCGATCCGGTTCGCGCCGCTGCAGGGCGAGACCACCGCCGCGCTGCGCTCGCGCTATCCCGCGATCCCGGCGGCGGTCGACACCGTCGTCTACCTCGATCGCGGCCGCGTGCATCTGCGCAGCAAGGCGTTCCTCCACCTCGCCGAGCACCTGCGCCGGCCGTGGCGCTGGTTGTACGCGCTGCGCTGGATCCCGGGCTTCGTGCTGAACGGCGGCTACCGCCTCGTCGCGGCGGTCCGCTACCGGGTGTGGGGCACCGTCGACAGCTGCGAGCTCCCGGCGCCCGAGCACCGCGCGCGGTTCCTGCCCTGAGCGTCGCCGCCGCGGATCACGCCGAGCGACGTCTCTCGTCGGGCTCCGCCGGCGCGCCGCAGTGCGGACAGCTGACGAGCTCGGCCGGGTAGGGGCCGTTGCAGAACGCGCAGAACGCCTTGCCGACGAGCGCGCCGTCGAGCGGGATCAGCGACAGACGCGGGTACTTCGCCTCGAGCTCGATCGAGCTCAGGCGGTCGGCGTCGTCGGACGGCTGCCACACGACCTCGATCGCGATCAGGTCGCGGGGGTCACGATACGCCGCCGCTTCGAGCGCCTTGCGCAGGGTCTCGCCATCGCCGATGTGCTTCACGGTGACGAGCTCGCTCCGCGCGGCGACGATGATCGAGACGAGGATGAGCCCCTCGCCCTCGTGCGAGCGCGGGACGAGCGCCGGCGCGGCCTGCGTCGCCACCACGCCGTCGGCGTTGCGGATCGTCTCGGTCCGGAACCGCGCGCGCGCGTCGATGACGTGCCGATCGAACGTGGCCTTGGCGCGGTCGAGCGAGCGCATCGGCTCGTTGACGGCGCCGCCGTACACCCAGGCGTCGCGGACGCGCCGCAGCAGCAAGGTGACCTCCTTCAGCATCGCGTGGCGGCCCGCCGGCGTGCTCGTGTTCGCGGTCTCCGCGATCCGCGCCAGCTGGGCCTGCACGAACGTGCGCGCGCGGCCGTCGATCGCGATGCGCAGCACGGTGACGTCCGCGCGTCCCGGGTCGCGCCGCTTCCGCGGGCCCTGCTGCACCCGCCTCGCGAACACCAGCATGCAGAGCGGCCCGATCCCGAAGATGAACAGGAGGGTGCTGCCCACGACGAAGAGGGCCTGGGCGGTCGTCAGGCTCGCTCCTCCGCCCGAGTAGCTGTGGCTGCTCGAGGAGTCCGAGCTGCTCGAGTAGCTATAGCTGCTCGAGGAGTCCGAGCTGCTCGAGTCGCTGTAGCTGCTGGAGCTACTCGAGCTGCTGTCGTAGCCACCCCCGCCACCCCAGTCGCCCCCTCCCATCGAGGCGCCGGTGTCGGCGGAGGCGAGGGCGCAGAGCCAGACCAGGAGAGCGACGCACGAGACGATGGAGCGACGGAAGCGCACGACACCAACGTAGACGAACGCGCGGCCTCGATGTTCCCGCGCGACGGATCGTCGTGGCTCCGGCGGCCGCGCGCGACCGCGGCGAGTCAGCAGCGCAGCTGGACGATCGCGGGCAAGCCGCCGCGCGGCCGCAGCGTGACCAGCGGCTCGGGCTCGACGTGCGACGCCAGCGGGCGGATCCGCGCGTGCTGGACCATGGTCGCGAGCGCGAGCTGGCCCTCCATGAGCGCGAAGTGCGAGCCGATGCACACGCGCGGGCCCGCGCCGAACGGCAGGTAATGGTGGCGCGGTCGCGCCTTCTTCGCCTCGGGGAGCATGCGCTCGGGCCGGAACGCGAGCGGGGCGGGGAAGTAGTCGCCGCGGCGGTGGATGCCGCGGATGTTGATCAGCACGATCGACCGCGGCGGGAACCGGTGGCCCGCGATCGTGACCTCGCGGATCGTCTCGCGCCCGGTCTGGTACGCGGGCGGGTGCAGCCGCATCGCCTCCTCGAGCACCGCGAGCGTGTACGGCAGCCTCGGCAGATCCTCGACGGTGACCGGGCGATCGCCGATGACGTCGCGGACCTCGCTCTCGAGCCTCGCGAGCACCTCGGGGTGCTTGCCGAGCTCGTACCAGGTCCAGGTCAACGCGTTGGCCGTGGTCTCGTGGCCGGCGAGCAGCAGCGTCATCACCTCGTCCCGCACCTGCTGGTCCGACAGCCCGGTGCCGTCGTCGTCCTGCGCGAGGAGGAGCATCGACAGCACGTCGCCGCGATCGGTGCCGAGCGCGCGGCGATCCGCGATCAGCTGGTAGACGACGTCGTCGAGCATGCGGACCGCGCGCCGCATGTCGCGGTGACGGGGCAGGGGCCACCGCGCGTCGAGCTGGAGCGGGGAGGTGATGCTCGCGATCGTCGCGCGCATCGCGAGCTCGAGCCCCTCCGCGATCACATCGGCCGCGCCGCGCACGTCGCTGCCGAACATCGTCTTGCCCGCGATCGCGAGCGTCATCTGCATCATCTCCTGCGCGAGATCGATGCGCTGCGCGGGCCGCCAGCGGGCGAGCTGCGCGCGGGTCTCCTCGACCATGACCTCGCCGTACGCCGCGAGCCGCTTCGGCGCGAAGGCGGGCGCGAGCAGCTTCCGGTGCCGCCGGTGGAGCTCGCCTTCCGACGTCAGCAGGCCCTGGCCGAGCAGGATCGCGAGGTACTGGATGCCGACCGACTTCTTGAACGCGTCGGCCTGCGCGACGAGCACCTCGTGCGCGACGTCGGCGTCGGTCACCGAGTAGACGGGCAGGTGCAGGAGGTTGAGCCGCGCGATCGGCCCGAACTGGCCGGCGCGATCGTGCAGCTCGAGCCGGTCGCGCCAGAACGCCAGCAGGTTGCCGAGCACCGGGAGGCCCGGGACCACGGGGACCGAGGGCACGGCGCGCGGAGGATCGCGAAACACGCTGGGGGAGCTCGCCATCGTGAGAGTAGAATGCGAGCGTTCGCTCGCATTGCCAACTCGCGTTTCGCGAGCGCCCGGTCGCCACCCCGATGGTCCGCCAAGTCAAGACGACGCCCCGGAAACGCCCGCGCCAGGCGCGCAGCAAGGCGACCGTGGACACGATCCTCGCGGCGACGGCTCGGGTTCTGGTGCGCCGCGGGTTCGACCGCCTGACGACGAACGCGGTCGCGGACGCGGCGGGAGTGTCGATCGGCTCGCTGTACCAGTACTTCCCGAACAAGGAGGCGCTGGTCGCGGCGCTGATCGAGGCCACGCTCGATCGCAAGAGCAGCGCGCTCCAGGCCGAGCTCGCGCGCGTGGCCACGCTGCCGGTCGCCGAGGCCGTGCGCGCGGTGATCGGGCTCGCGATCGCGAACTACTCGACCGAGCCCGAGCTGACGCGCGTGCTGCTCCAGCAGGTGCCGCGGGTGGGCCGGATGGCGCGCATCTCCGAGCTCCAGCTGACCACGCACCGGATGGTCACGGCGCTGCTCGACGCGCGCCGAGGCGAGCTCGCGATCCGCGATCCCGAGACCGCGGCGTTCGTGCTCGTGGCCGCGATCGAGGGCATCGCCCAGCGCGCCGCGCTCGGGGACCCCGACCGCCTCCGCGACCCCACCCTCGTGGACGAAGTGATCTCACTCGTGACCCGCTATCTCGGCGCCTCCGTGAACGCCGCTCCAGGTAGTTGAACATGCCCGTTGCGTGCGCCATCGTTGCGCGAATGCGTCGTGCGCTGTGTTGCGCCGTGCTGGCCCTGGTCAGCGCCTGTCCCAAGAGCTCGCCGACGCCGGTGATGGCCTCGCAGCCGGCCGGCGTCGGGTGTCCCGCCGCGAAGGACGTCTACGTCGCCTCGTACGTGCAGCCCGCCGAGGGCGAGCAGGGCTACACCGGCTGGGTGCTGCCGCTGCACGACGCGAAGGTCGAGTCGCTCGAGGGCGTGCCCGCGTTCGCGACGATCGATCCGTCGTCCGCGACGGCCGCCGGCGTGCCCGCGCCGCCGAGGACGGTGTGGCTCCTGCCGCCGAACGCGCCGATGTGCCAGGCCACCGTCGGTGACTTCTATGCCGCGGCGATCGACGCGCCGACCCCGAACGTCGCATATGGGGCCTTGCTCTCCGGTTGCCCGGCGCCGTCCAGCCCCGACGACGGCATGGCGATCGCGCTGATCTCCGAGCAGCCGCCGTCGGAGTGCAAGGCGATCCCGCCGCGGCCCGTGGCCGCGCGCCTCGGCGACATCGACGCGCAGGGCCAGTGGTCGCGGCCGACGAAGGAGACGCCGATGCCCGAGGCGTTCGCGAAGATCGTCCCCGCGCGCACGTGCACCGCGCCCGACTGCGAGACCCTGTGGTCGGTCGCCGAGGTCGAGGTCGGCGGCGCGCCGGTCGCGTGGGCCGGCGCGGTGAACTGGCTCGAGATCCCACCCGGCGCCGCACCGACCACGCAGTGCGAGTGGAAGCTCGACACCTTCTCCGGCTTCTTCGTCGCCGGGGCCGACGGCGCGCCCGTCCAGGTCACCGACGGCCAGGACCATCCGCTCGTGCTCACCGCCGTGCTCGCCGACCGCGAGGGACCGAAGGTCCTGCTCGCCACGGGTATCGGCGAATACACCTCGTACGACCTCGCCGGCGGCACCGCCACCGTCGGCCGCCACCTCGTGTGGCTCCTCGAACATCCCGAGGCCTATGGCGCGATCGACCGGCTCGGTCCGGACTGTGGGATCTAAGATGGCTCACCGCTGGCATTTCTTTCGTGCAGGAGGCGTCGACCAGGTCAGCCTCCGCGATGGCCGAGACGTCCTCGCCCTGCGCGAGCTCGACCAGAAGCTGTGGGCCGCGCTCGCGATGCCCGTCGACGGCCTCGACATCGATCGCGCGACGCTCTCGCTGATCGACCTCGACACCGACGGCCGCATCCGCGTCCAGGACCTGCTCACCGCCGTCGGCTGGGTCGAGACCACGTTCAAGCGCCCCGACGACGTCCTCCGCTCGAGCGACGAGATCCAGCTCGACGCGATCGCCGATCCGAAGATCGTCGCCGCCGCGAAGCGGATGCTCACCGATCTCGGCAAGCCGGACGCCCGCGCGATCACCGTCGCGGACACCGACGCGATCACGCAGGCGTTCAGCGCGACCTTGCTCAACGGCGACGGCGTCGTGATCCCCACCTCGACGCCGAACCTCGAGCTCCGGCGCGTGATCGAGGACGTGATCGCGACGATCGGCAGCGTGACCGACCGCAGCGGCAAGCCCGGCGTCGACCAGGCGCGCGCCGACGAGTTCTTCGCCGCCGTCGATGCCCGCGTCGCCTGGCTCCAGAAGGGCAAGGATCCGGCGCTCCAGACCATCGGATCCGCGACCGATCCGGCCTCCACCGCGCTCCTCGCCGTGCGCGCCAAGCTCGAGGACTACTTCACGCGCTGCCGGATCGCGGCGTTCGATCCGCGCGCTGCGGCGGCGCTCTCCGGCCAGGACGCCGAGCTCGTCGCGCTCGCGACGCGCACCCTGTCGCCCGCCGACGAGGAGCTCGCGAAGCTGCCGCTCGCCCGCATCGATCCCAGCGGCCAGCTGCCGCTCGGCGCGGGCCTCAACCCCGCGTGGGCCGTGAAGATGGCGACGTTCGTCGAGGCGACCGTCCTCCCGATCCTCGGCGCGCGCGACGTGCTGACCGAGGCCGACCTCGCCACCATCGTGGCCAAGCTCGCCCCGTACGACGCGTGGCGCGCCGACGAGACCAAGACCAAGGTCGACCCGCTCGCCGCCGACTGGCTCGAGCGGCTCGCCCAGCCCGAGCTCCGCCTCGAGCTCGCGGCCCTGATCTCCGAGGACGCGGCGCTCGCCGGCGAGTACGATCAGATCACGAGCGTCGCCAAGGCCGTGCGCCTCCAGCGCGACCTCGGCCGCATCCTCCGCAACTTCGTCAACTTCTCCGACTTCTACTCGCGCAAGGACGGCGCGTTCCAGGCCGGCACCCTCTACCTCGACGCGCGCGCGCTCCACCTCTGCGTGTTCGTCGCAGACACCGCGAAGCACTCCGCGCTCGCGGCGGCCTCGGACTCGTGCCTCGTGTACTGCGAGATCAAGCGCAAGGGCGAGACCCGGAACATCGCGGCCGCGGTGACCAACGGCGACGCCGACAACCTGTTCATCGGCCGCAACGGCATCTTCTACGACCGCGACGGCAACGACTGGGACGCGACCGTCACCAAGGTCGTCGCGAACCCGATCAGCGTGCGCGAGGCGTTCTGGTCGCCTTACAAGAAGCTCGTCAAGACGATCGAGGAGAGCGTCTCGAAGCGCATCGCCGCCGCCGACGCCGAGTCCAACGCCAAGGTCGCCGCGATCGGCGAGTCGGTCGCCAACGCCGACAAGGTCGCGATCAAGGCGCCCGCTCCGCCGGTCAAGAAGATCGATCTCGGCACGGTCGCCGCCCTCGGCGTCGCCATCGGCGGCATCGGCACCCTGTTCGGCGCTGTCCTCTCCGCCATGTTCGGCCTCGGCCCGTGGCTCCCGCTCGGCGTCCTCGCGATCCTGCTCCTGATCTCGGGCCCCGCGATGGCGCTGGCCTACCTCAAGCTCCGGCGTCGCAACCTCGGCCCGATCCTCGACGCCAACGGCTGGGCGATCAACGGCCGCGCCCGCATCAACGTCACCTTCGGCGCGGCGATGACCGAGCTCGCCAAGCTCCCCAAGGGCAGCCAGCGCACGCTCGACGACCCCTACGCCGACCGGAAGACGCCCTGGAAGCGCTGGGTGGCCCTGGCGGCGATCCTGCTCACGTCGGGCACCTGGTATGTGGGCAAGCTCGACCGCTTCCTGCCCGCGCCCATCCGCTCGGTGAAGGTCCTGGGCAAGTACGCTCCCGCGTACCAGGCCCCGGATCCGGCCGCCGACGCCGCTCCGAAGCCGGCCGAGACCCCGGAGCCCGCACCTCCCGCGGCGCCCTGAGATCTCGCTCGGAGGTGCGTGACGTTTTTTCGTCGGCCGCTTGACTCCATGGGCCGGTACCGATAGAAACACCTCCACCTTCCGCTGCGGGAGTAACTCAGTGGTAGAGTGCAACCTTGCCAAGGTTGACGTCGCGGGTTCGAATCCCGTCTCCCGCTCGATAGTCTGAGGCAGACGCCCGGTGGCTCAACGCCCCCGGGCGTTGCTGCTTTCGGACCAGGCGTGTCCCTCGCTTCTCGCTTCAGCAGCACCAGCACCACCGGCCGCGTCAGGCCCTCCGCTGGTGTTGCGGCGGCGAGGGCGGCGAGGACGTTCGCGAACAAGCCGTGCGTCACCACCCGTGGCGGCGCGATGGAAGTCGCAGCGCTCAACCCGCCGGGCGATGGGGCGAGCAGCCGAAGCTCGGCGCGTGATGTCGAGGGCGCCGATGCGTTCGTCCACCGCAAGGGCGCCGCGCCCGCCCCCGCAGGCGAGCTCGCCGTCGTGCTCGGTAGCCGCGGCGCTCCGTCGTGGATCGTCAAGGGCACCGGCAACGCGGCCGGCCTCGCCTCGGTCGCCCACGGCGCGGGGCGCAAGATGACGCGCAGCGAGGCCGTCGCGAAGCTCAAGGACCGCTACAAGCGCGAGGAGCTGCGCGGCGCCCACCGCGTGCTGTGCGACGACAACGCCCTCCTCTACGAGGAGCACCCCGACGCCTACAAGGCGATCGAGCCCGTCATCGGCGCTCTCGAGGCGCACGGCCAGGCCACGCGCGTCGCCGCGCTCGCCCCCGTCGTCACCGTGAAGCTCTAGCCACCACCGCCATCATCATGACCCGCAAGTTGACCTCCGCAGTCCCCTCCGGGACTGCTGCGCGGTCCGGCAGAGCCGGACCTTGCGAGTTCGATCTGCTCGTCACCTCGGGCGTCGGCCCGATCGAGTGCCGTCGCTTCGTCGCGCAGCTGGCCGCGCGCCTCGAGCGGAGGGCCGTCGAGCTCGGCCTCACCGTGCTCGATGTGAGCTCGCACGGAGGCGACGGCGATGCGCCACGCTCGATCGCGCTGCGCCTCGGTGGCGACGCGCTCGGCGTGCTCGCGGGCGAAGTGGGCACGCACGCGCTCGTGCACCGCTCGGACCGCCGGTCGCGGCGTTCGCGCAAGCGGTGGTACGCCGCGGTGTCGCTGCACGAGGTGGCGCCCGAGACAGGCGTCGTCGAGCTCGCGCGCGACGACCTCGAGATCACGGCGTGCCGCGCGGGCGGTCCCGGCGGCCAGCACGTCAACAAGACGTCCTCGGCCGTGCGCGTGCGCCACCGGCCGACCGGCATCGCGATCCGCAGCGCCGGCGAGCGCTCGCAGAAGGCGAACCTCGATCGCGCGCTGCGCCGCCTCGCTGCGCTGCTGCATGCGGACGCCGAGCTGCGCCGGGACGGTAGCCGGGCCACGCAGCGCCTCGCGCACTACCGCCTCGAGCGCGGCCGGCCGATCCGCACCTACCACGTCGACGAGGATGGCGTCCTCGTCGACGCCTCGCCCTCGCGATCCACCGAGTGACCGTGCCACCTGACCCGTTTCCGGTCGAGCTGACGCGCGCGCTGAAAGTCCACCTTCGGCTGTTCGCGATCCGTGGCATCACGTTGCGCGTGGTCACGCTACGGCCGCAGGACACGGTGCGCTTCAGCACCAACTAGTTCCATGACACGTGGCACATCCTCGCCGGCCACCATGGCGCGAGGGTGATGGGCCGGCTGATGTGGGGCCTCGCGTTCCAGCGCCTCCCCGGCACGCTCGTCCTCGTCGACGATCCGCACCTCGTGCCGACGCCGTTCGAGGCCGACCGTCCCGACCCGATCCTGATCATCCCCGACGGCCTGACCGTCGTCGATGACGACCTGCTGCGCGCGCTGAAGCTCCGCCTGCGCCGCTGCCCCGGCGCGCCGACGACGATCCGCTGGCACACGTTCGGCATGCCCGTCGCGCTCGAGGCCGCGGAGCGTCGCACGTGGCGCACGTACGACGCCACGCCGCGCACCGTGTACCTGCGCGAGCAGATGAGCCGCCGCGCCGGCTTCGTCACGTACACGGCGCCGCCCGCCCTGCTGCGCGCGAACGGCCTCGGCATCTACCGCATGCACCGCGGGGGCGGGTACTACGAGCTCGCCCAGGCGCGCGTGACGGGCTGCTGCGGACAGGACGGCGAGTTCCAGGTCATCGACGACTTCGACGACAGCGTCGGCGCCGCGATCGTCGCGCGCCGCGAGATCCTGGGCAACGACGGCCCCGGCGTCCTGATCGCCGAGGACGACATCCGCTGGACCATCTACGATCGCAAGGACGTCCTCGTCCGCCGCCGCCGCGCAGCGCGGAAGTGAACGCCAGGCGACGAACGTCGAAGCAGATGTGCTCGAGGTCTGTCGTGCCAGCGGATGGTCGTCGGATGCCGGAGGTGCGCTGCCAGGCGTCCGATGGATCGCGGGGGACCCGTTCCCGGACTCGTCGAGTGTCACCTGATCGCGGCCGACGGCACGGTGCACGCGATCGTCGACAAGACTCCCGTGCTCGACGCCGCCGATCGCCTGCGACCCGACGCCGTGCACCCGATCTCGCTCGAGCTCGACCGTCGCGTGGTCGCGGAGACCGCCGCCACCGTCGACATCGAGCTCGCGCATGGCGTCACCGACGGCAGCGGGCGCGCCCGGTTCCGCGTCGCGCGCGATCACGTCACGCGCTGATGACGTGTGGACGGCTCGGGTCGGCCTACGCCTGCGTCCACGCACGCTGGCGCGCCCATCGGGCCGCGCTGCGCGTCAGCGGATCGCGTCGACACTCACGCCGAGTCGCTGCGCGTACGAGGCGAGCGTTCGCTGCCAGGCCGGACGGGCGAAGGAGCGCGCGTAGTACGCCGTGATCCGCGGGAACGGGCTCAGCACGTCGGTCTTGCGGACGGTGCGCAGCACCCCGGCCATCATGATGTCGGCCACCGTGAACTCGTCGCAGGCGATCCACTCGCGGCCTTCGACGCGGCGCTCGACGTGCTTCAGCCAGCGGCCGGCGAGCTTGCGCGTCTCGGCCTTCAGCGTGTGGGCGTCCTTGTCCATCACGCGCGATGCCGGCGGTGCCCGGCGAGCGGCAGCATCGCGAGCAGCGCACACCCGAGGCCCGCCACGCACACGGCGGTCCAGCCGCCGCGCTCCCACGCCTGCGCCGCGACGGCGGTGCCGAGGGCGCCACCGATGAAGTACACGACCATGTAGATCGCGTTGATGCGGCTCCGCTCCTCGCCCGAGAGCCCGAGGATCACGGTCTGGTTCGCGAGGTGATTGCCCTGGACGCCTGCGTCGAGGAGCACGACCCCGAGCGAGATCGCGAGGAGCGACGCGGGCCACGCGAGGAACACGCCGAACGACAGCATGACGAGCACGAGCGCACCGATGTTGACCCGCGTCGGATAGGCGGCCATCGCGAGGCGTCCGGCGATCGGCGCGATCACCACGCCCGTGACGCCGATGAGACCGAGCAGGCCGGCCGTCGCGCTGCCTCGCCCGATGGCGGGGCTCGCCACCTGGTACGCGATCGTCGACCAGAACACGCTGAAGCTCGCGAACCCGAACGCGCCCGACACACAGCGTGCGCGCAGCACCGGCTCGCGGCGCACGATCGCACCGAGCGACCACAGGAGCGCGCGATACGACATCGTGGCGGGCGCCGCGACGCGAGGCAGCACCAGGCGGAGCGCGACCGCGAGCGCCACCATCACGCCAGCCGCGACCACGAAGATCGCCCGCCAGCCGAGCCACGCGGCGAGCGTTCCGCTGACCGTTCGCGACAGCAGGATGCCGGCGAGCAAGCCGCCCATCACGACGCCGATCACGTGGCCGCGCTGCTCCGGCGGGCAGAGCCCGACGGCGAACGGCACGAGCATCTGCGTCACCGCGGCCGCGAGCCCGACCGCCGCACTCGCCGTGCTGAGGAGCGCGATGCTGGGAGCGGCCGCCACGCCGAGCAGCGCCAGCGCACACGCGAGCGCCGTCACGGTGATCGTCGCGCGACGCTCGAGGACGTCCCCGAGCGGCACGAGCAGCAGCATGCCGGCGGCGTACCCCAGCTGCGTGCCGACGAGCGCCGACGAGACGCTCGCGACCGAGGCGCCGAGCTCGCGCGCGATCAGCGGCGTCAGCGGCTGCGCGTAGTAGAGATTCGCGGCCGAGATTCCGGCAGCGATCGCGAGCACCCAGATCAATGCTCGGCGGTTACTGCTCACGCGCGCAGCCTAGCAGGCCTGCCCGGAGAGCACTCGTGCACGGGCCGTTCGAGCTGCGATGCATCCGCTCACGTCCGGTCGAGCGGTCGGCCGCGAGCTCGACGTCGAGCCCCGGCCAGGTCCCGTTCGGGCTCGCGCGGCCCGTCCACGGCGGTGCGGCGTCGACGGCCAGCGAGCTTGAGCCGCGGCGTGGCCCTCGCGTACGGTGCGCCCCCATGGTCAGCGAGATCTTCGATGCATCGCAATGGAGCCCGGTCCCCGGCTTCGAGCTCACCGACATCACGTATCACCGCCATGTGCGCCTCGGGATGGTACGCGTCGCGTTCAACCGTCCGGAGGTCCGCAATGCGTTCCGTCCGCACACGGTCGACGAGCTCTACGCGGCGCTGGAGCACGCGCGCACCTCGAGCGAGGTGGGCGTGGTGCTGCTGACCGGCAATGGCCCGTCGCCGAAGGATGGTGGCTGGGCGTTTTGCTCCGGCGGCGATCAACGGATCCGCGGCGAACACGGCTATCGCTACGAGGTCACCGGTGCGTCGGCGCCCGAAGCTCCGAAGGTCCCGGACCTGGCCAAGCTGGGCCGCCTGCACATCCTCGAGGTGCAGCGGCTCATCCGCTTCATGCCGAAGGTCGTGATCGCGGTCGTTCCGGGCTGGGCCGCGGGCGGCGGGCACAGCTTGCACGTCGTCTGCGATCTGACGCTCGCCAGCGCCGAGCACGCGATGTTCAAGCAGACCGACGCGGACGTCGCCAGCTTCGACGGCGGCTACGGCTCGGCGTACCTCGCGAAGATGGTCGGCCAGAAGAAGGCGCGGGAGATCTTCTTCCTCGGGGACGCGTACACGGCCGAGCAGGCGGCGGCGATGGGCGCGGTCAACGCCGTGGTACCGCACGCCGAGCTCGAGAAGACCGCCATCCAGTGGGGCGAGAAGATCCTCGGCAAGAGCCCGACCGCCGTGCGGATGCTGAAGTACGCGTTCAACCTGACGGACGACGGCATCGTCGGCCAGCAGCTGTTCGCGGGCGAGGCGACGCGCCTGGCGTATGGAACGCCCGAGGCGAAGGAGGGGCGCGACTCGTTCCTCGAGAAGCGCGCCCCGGACTGGTCGGGCGTCCCCTGGTACTACTGACGCTCGACGTCCACCGCCGACATGTCCAGCGGGCAGCGGCGATCCTCGGCCGTTCGTCGTGGGCCGACGTATCCTCCCGGCGCTCTCGCTCGTCGATCCGGTATGACCCTCGCCTCTGCCGTTCGTGGCTCGTGGCAGCAGTTCCTCGAAGCGTTCGAGGGATTGCGACCGGAGCTGTATCGCTACTGTCGTCACCTCACGCGATCGCCGTGGGATGCCGAGGACCTCGCCCAGGACGTGCTCGCGCGCGCGTTCGTGACGCTGGGCAAGCTCGGCGCCGCGCCGCCGAACCCACGGGCGTGGCTGTTCCGGGTCGCGACCAACCTGTGGATCGACCAGCAGCGCCGGCCGCGCGGAGGGCCGGCGCCGGAGCTCGCGCGGGTGGGCGAGGTCGATCCGCGCGCGACGCGCGAGGCGGTGGGCACGCTGATCGCGCGGCTCGCGCCGCAGGAGCGCGCGGCGGTGGTGCTCAAGGACGTGTTCGACCTGTCGCTCGAGGACATCGCCGAGGCGCTGTCGACGACGACGGGCGCGGTGAAGGCCGCGCTGCACCGGGGGCGCGGCAAGCTCGTCGACGAGCCGATCGCCGAGGACCGCGTGCCCACGCCCGCCGCGCTCGACGCGTTCGTCTCGGCGTTCGAGCGACGCGACCTGGCGGCGGTCACGGCGCTGCTGCTCGACACCTCGACCGTCGAGGTCGTCGGCGTTTCGACCGAGTACGGCCGGGAGGGCAAGATCACGTGGGGGATGATGTTCGGCAGCGAGCGGCTCGCCGCGTCGGTCGGTGTGCAGGCGCGGTTCGTGCAAGGCGCGCTGGCGACGCCACCGCGCCGCGAGCTCCGCGTGCACCGTGGCGAGCCGATCGTGCTCGCGTGGTACGCGCACGCGGGCGGCGAGTACGTGCGCGCGATCGATCGCGTGGAGGTCGACGGCGAGCACATCACGCGCCTGCGCAACTACTTCTTCACGCCCGACGTGCTCGCCGACGTGTGCGGCGAGCTCGGCGTCCCGTTCCGCAGCAACGGCTA
>Ga0164243_10004368_pt1 | contig 22187 bp, 19 predicted proteins | sample OricompcompostOP_FD_108781 | JGI IMG/M metagenome (GOLD analysis project Ga0164243, IMG submission 108781) | Organic Plus compost microbial communities from Emeryville, California, USA - Original compost - Organic plus compost (OP) | ecosystem: Engineered > Solid waste > Mixed feedstock >...
TCGGGAGTAATCGTAGCACATTTGATTCCAACGCCGTACTGTTTGATAGCATTCGCCGCATCTATTGTCACCTGGTCATTGGTGGCATCGCGATGCTGAATTCCAAGGTCGTAATATTTGATATCAACGTCCAGGTACGGAAGTATCAGCTTGTCTTTGATGAATTGCCAGATAATGCGTGTCATTTCATCGCCATCCAGTTCGACTACGGGATTCTCAACGGTAATTTTTTTTGCCATAATGCAGTGGTTTTAACTCTGATGAGGTTGCAAACCTATGGAAGAAAAATGAATAATGCACCAGCAAACCGGGAATATTGGGGAATGAAAAGCAGGGGCCCGGGGAAGACCTCCTCATTTTTTAGATAAAACGGGGTGGCCCTGTAACAAACGGATATTCTATTATTTATAAAGTTTAAATTGCAGTTATGGTTGCTTTATTGCGGAAATATCTGAGCCAGTTTCTCGTACTGAGCGACGAAGAGCTTGAAGCGCTGATGAATGAAATTGAGGTGCGCTCGTATGATAAGAAAGTCCGCCTGACAGATATCGGTGACGTAGAGGAAAACCTGCATTTCATTGTAAAGGGACTTGCCCGAAAGTACTTTTATAAAGGGAAAGAGGAGGTGATTACGCAGATCGCCAAGGAAGGCGAACTGATCTGTTCTTCGGTTTCCTTTTTCAGCGGCAATCCTTCCGGTTACATTGTTGAAACGATCGAACCCACCACCGTCTATACACTGCAAAAAGAAAGGCTGGAACATCTGTACCGGCAATTTCCTAAATTGGAAAAGCTGAGCCGGCTGATCATTACGGAATTGTTCCTGCAGAAGGAATACTGGGAGCTGGAACGCATCCGGTACAATACCAAGGAACGGTTCCTGCGATTCATGTCTGAAAACCCGGACCTTTTCCAGCGCGTGCCTCAAAAATACCTTGCATCCTATCTGAACATTAAACCCGAAACCTTCAGCAGACTGAAGCACCTGCTTCGCAACAAAAGAGGCAGCGAAAAGTCTTCCACGAGATAAGGCTGGCTGAATTGTTGAATTCATCCATTATCCACCTTGTAATACCACATACCAGACATTATGGAAACGCGGGCATACTTAGACCATACTTATGCGTACCTGAAGCGGTTTATGGAACTTAGTCGCAGCGATTTCGATATGCTCGTTCCGTTTCTCGAACTGCGTACGTTTGATAAGAAAACCATCATGGTACAACAGGGGGAAGTGGACAATTACCTCAATATTGTGCTGAAGGGACTCGTACGCAAGTACGTGCGCACGCAAAAGGGAGAGGTGACCATTCAACTGGCCACAGAAGGACATGTGGTGCAATCTGAGATATCATTCCACAAACGCATTCCTTCTGATGTGATCCTGGAAACGCTTGAAAATACCGTGGTAGCCTCTATTCATTACGAAAATATGCAGCAGGCCCTGCAGACGCTGCCCTTTGCGGAAGCATTGGGGCGTTCCATCGTGGTGCATATGTTCATCAAACGTGATCTCAGCTACATGGACCAGCTCAAAATGACCACGCGCGAACGTTTTCTCCGCTACCTCACCAATCATCCCCATATGTTGCAGCGGGTACCGCAAAAGATCCTCGCTTCCTATCTCAACATCAAACCGGAAACATTCAGCCGCTTAAAACATCTCGCGATGAAGAAATGAAAAACGGTTCAATCATCCCAGCGACACGTCCAGTATCATCATGATCAGAAATCCTCCCATGAATCCCATCACCGCAATGTCCGTAAACTTGTCTTTTTGTGTTTCGGGGATCACTTCTTCCACCACCACATAGATCATAGCGCCGGCGGCAAAGGCCAATGCAAAAGGAAGGATGGGTTGCATCACCATCACGGCCAGCGCGCCAAGTACACCCGCTACGGGTTCCACTATCGCTGATAACTGACCATACCAGAAACACCGGGCGCGACTCACCCCATTCCGGCGCAAGGGCATGGCCACCGCAATGCCTTCGGGAAAATTCTGAATGCCTATACCAATGGCCAGCGCAATGGCGCCGGGGATGGATGCTTCCGGCATACCACTGGCAGCAGCGCCAAACAGTACGCCTACGGCGAGTCCTTCCGGTATATTGTGCAGCGTAATGGCCAGTATCAGCAATGTGGTGCGATGCCATTGCGTTTTCATCCCTTCTGTTTCACCGAAATTGATATGCAGATGGGGGGTGAATTTATCCAGCAAAAAAAGAAACGAGGCGCCCAACAGAAAGCCTACAGCAGCGGGCATCCAGCTCCAGCCCGGATACAGGCGTTCCGACATTTCTATGGCAGGGTTCAGCAACGACCAGAAGCTCGCTGCCACCATTACGCCACCGGTAAATCCCAGCATCACATCCAGTACGCTGCGGTTCATTTTTTTGAAAAAGAACACCAGCGAAGCACCTGCTGCAGTTACCAGCCATGTGAAGATGGTAGCCAGCAGGGCCGCATACACAGGACCTATTTCAGTAAAAAAACGTTCAATCGTTTCCATGTGATCATACTTTTTTTACAAGGATATTTTTGGCCAGTTCAGCACTGATGGTAATCTGGCTGTTGCGCATTTTTATTTCCAGTGAATGATCAAAACTGAATTTTTTCTTTACCTCCAGCCGGCTGCCCAGGGCAATATTCTTATGATTGAGCAACTCCAGTATTTCAGTAGACTGATCGGTAATATTGCTGACCTCTGCCGGCGTATTCAGGGGCAGTTCGGTGAGCGGTACCTGTTGTACCTGCACCCAGCGTCCCTGGCTGTCAGGGATAGGATCGCCATGCGGATCGGTTTTGGGAAAGCCGAGGAATTCATCCAGGCGGTCAATCAGTTTTTTGCTGCTGATGTGTTCCAGTTCTTCCGCAATCTCATGTACTTCGTCCCACCCAAACCGTAATTTCTCCACCAGGAAATATTCCCATAACCGGTGTTTACGGATGATCTGCAGCGCTACCTTACGGCCATCGTTACTCAACCGGAAGCCCTTGTATTTTTCATACAGCAACAGTTTCTGTGCTTTCAGCTTTTTCAGCATATCCGTAACCGATGCAGGACGGGTTTGCAGTTCTGCCGCCACATCGTTGGTGGTAACGGTGCCGCTGGTTTCCTGGAGGTGAAAGATCGCCTTCAGGTAATTTTCTTTGCTGCTGGAATATTTTGCTGTCATACGCATCTCCACCCAGCGAGGCCTGCACTTCCCGGCCTGCTGTGGTTTTTATTTTTGCATGTACCTAAAATAAAATTTAGACAAACCTAAAAATTTTCGGTGGAAAGTCAAAATTCTTTTCACCGGCTGCCATTCTATTGCTATTTTTAGCCTGTTACCGGAACAGCCCCGGCAAGATTCAATATGAAGAAGTTGTTGTTCATGCTGCCGCTTCTGTTGTTGCTGGTGCAATGCAAAAGCAAGAAAACATCCTTGCAGGATGAAGAGGAGATAGATGCGGATGAATTCATTGCATTCTTTCCTGAAACAACATTGCCGTTTCGCATGGCGGATACCAGCTTGCTGAACGCATCCGACACTTCACTGCACATCGGGTACAGAATTTTTACACAATTCATTCCGGACAGTTTTTTGCAGAAAGATTTCGGCAAAAATGCCCGGCCTGCCGTATATGCCATGGGCAGAATAGCAGAAAAGGGGAAAGAAACCTATCTCCTTGCCCGTGCCGTGCAGGGTAAAAAACGCGTAGTATACCTGGCCGCATTCAATAAGAAAGATGAATTCCTGAATGCCATGCCGCTGGTCAAAGCAGGCTTCGGGAATGCTACTGCATCGTATGGACTGGTAGACAAGAAATTCCAGATCACTACCTACCAGGAACGCAGGCGCCGCGGAGAACTGACGTACAAAAAGAACGTGTATTTTTTTAACAGTGAAACCAATGATTTTACACTCATTTCTACCGAGCCTAATGAAGATATCATTGAAAACGTTATCAACCCCATTGATACCCTGGCGGCAACAGGAAAATTCGCCGGCGATTATGTGAAGGACAAGAAAAACTTTGTGTCTGTACGCGATGGTAAGAATGGTTCCGAAATACTGTTCTTTATTCATTTTGAAAAAAACAACGGCGCCTGCAAAGGCGAATTGAAAGGCACCGCCCGGTTCATTGACGCCAATACGGCGCAATATCACCAGGTGGGCAATCCTTGCGTATTACAGCTTACCTTTGCCGCTTCCCGCGTGCGCATTGAAGAAAAGGGAGGTTGCGGCACGTACCGCGACGTACCGTGTTTTTTTGAGGGAAGCTATGTGAAGAAGAAGAAAAAGTGATGGAAGATGGTGTGTAATGACAGGAGCGAAATGTTTACCAAATAAATTTGAGGACATCCACTATGAATTTTACGAAATATAAAGTGCCCTATACTGTTGATCAGAAATACTCGAAGCGTGTAGCTTATTTCTCAATGGAGTTTGCTATCCATCAGCCATTGAAGATATACAGCGGCGGACTGGGGTTTTTATCGGGATCGCATTTGCGCAGCGCCTATGAATTGCGGCAAAACCTTATTGGCATCGGCATCCTGTGGAAATATGGTTATTATGACCAGGCGCGTAACCAGGACAGCACCCTGCAGGTGACCTGGATGGAAAAATCGTACAGTTTTCTGAAAGATACCGGACTGCGTTTCCAGGTAACCATTCACGATCACCTCGTATGGGTGAAGGCGCTCTATCTTGATCCGGAAATTTTCAAGACGGCGCCGCTCTTTTTACTGAGCACGGATGTGCCCGAGAATGATTATGTATCGCAAACCATCACCCATCGCTTATACGATGCCAATGTAGCCACCAAGGTGGCGCAGTTTATTCTGCTGGGCGTGGGCGGCGCCAAGCTGCTGGACGAACTCGGTTATAATCCTGAACTGTATCACCTGAACGAAGCGCATGGCGTTTCATCGGTATTCTATCTCTATAAAAAATATGGTAAGGCAGATGAGATCCGGAAGCGCCTGGTATTCACCACGCATACGCCCGAAGAAGCAGGCAATGAAAAACACGATATCCATCTCTGTCATAAGATGAGTTACTTCTGCGGGCTGAGTCTCGATGAAGTACGCAAACTCACCGGCATCTACGACGATCAGTTCAATCACTCGCTGGTGGCTTTGCGTTTTGCGCGACTGGCCAACGGCGTTTCCAAACTGCATGGCGAAGTGTCGCGGCATATGTGGGGAAAATATGAAGGCGTGTGCCCGATCATTTCTATCACCAACGCACAGAACTGGCGGTACTGGGCCGACAAGCAATTGTACCGGGCATCGGAAGAAGGCAACGACAGCTGGTGGGACGATCGCAAGAAATACCTGAAGCGGCGCGCTTTTGAAATTGTAGCAGACCAGACCGGGAAATTATTTGATCCCAATGTATTTACCATCGTATGGGCAAGGCGCTTTGCGGGCTACAAACGCTCAGACCTGATCACGCGTGATAAGGTGCGCTTTGAAAAACTGATCTCCAATCCGAAATATCCGGTACAGATCATATGGGCTGGTAAACCGTATCCCATGGATTATCCGGCAATTAATGAATTCAATAACCTCGTGCACCTGAGCCGTGCTTATCCCAATATTGCTGTGCTGATCGGTTATGAGTTGACGTTATCCAAACGATTGAAGCAGGCTGCCGATCTGTGGCTCAACAATCCGCGGGTGCCGCGTGAAGCTTCCGGCACCAGTGGTATGACTGCCGCGATGAACGGCGCCGTGAATTTTTCTACTGCAGACGGATGGATACCGGAATTTGTAGATCACGGGCACAATGGATTTGTAGTGCCCATGGCTGACTATGCAAAAATGAATGTGCACGAACAGGACCAGTACGATCTTGATCAGCTCTATCACCTGCTCGAAAAAGAGGTGCTTCCGCTGTATTATGATAACTACGAAACCTGGCGCCAGATAGCCAGGAACGGCATGCGCGATGTACGTTTCCAGTTCGATTCGGGCCGCATGGCGCACGAGTATTACGAACTGCTGTATAAATAGTCATTACAAAAGCATACCAATACACTCCCGATAGCAGGCGTCAGCGCGCCTGCTATTTGTTTTTTGTGATTTCTTTAAAGGGTTGCCTTTTGTGCAATTTTTCGCGGCCCTGCATCTTCCCTTCACTAAATCTACACATCATGAATCGCATGTTGATTACACTGCTATTGTCTGCAGGGTGGTATACGGTATTGGCAACGGGAGGAAAAGAAATCATTCCGGCCTCTTTGAAATCCGCTATGGTATACCGTTCCGGTGCAGAACTGGTGCATACGGCCACTGCGCATTTGCAGCAGGGAAATAATGAAGTGATCATTGAAGGCGTCAGCAACAAGATTGATATGAACAGCGTGCAGATCGGCGCCAGCAAAAGCATCACCATTATGTCTGTTGAGTTCTCCACTGATTTTATGCGGCCTGCGAGCAAATCAGCTTTGGTACGCAGGCTTGAAGATTCGCTGAAAAAAGCGGATACGGAATTGAAGCGGGTACAGGCGTTATTGCGTACGGATGAGAAACTGCTGGAACTGCTGAACGCCAATAAGGAAATCGGCGGTTCGCAAACGGGGTTAAGCGTGACCGAACTTACGCGCATGATGGACTATTACAAAAGCAAATCCATTGAGATCAGCAATGAAATAACCGATCTGCGGGAAAAGGAAGCGAGGGTGCTGGAGAAGCACAGCAGGATCCTGGCGCAGATAAAGGAAGAAGAGCAGAAAAACAATAAGACGGTTGGCAAGTTGGTATTACAGCTATACAGTCCCGTTAGTACTGCCTGCGACTTCACCGTTTCTTATATTACACCAACCGCCTATTGGTTTCCTGCGTATGATCTGAAAGTGGAGAGTGTGAGCAAGCCCATCAGGCTGGTATATAAGGCAAAACTGGTACAAACATCGGGCATTGACTGGAAGCAGGTGAAGCTGGCATTGTCTACGTCCATGCCTGCTCAAAGCAATAAAGCACCTGACCTGAAAACCTGGTTCCTCGCTTTCCAGGCGCCTTCAACTTATAAAAGAAAGTTCGACGCGCGCCTTCCTGCTCCACCTGCCGTCGGCCTGGATGAAGTGGTCATAACAGGTCATGCTGCCGGGCTGCAGGTGCAGGGAGCCAATAACGTTAATAAGGCAGCGGAGCCTCTCTATGTGGTGGACGGTGAAGTGGTTTCTGCAGCGAAATTCCACAGCATTGACAAAAATGCCATCAAAAGCATCCGAACGCTGAAAGACGCTGATGCCGCAGCGATTTATGGTAGCCGGGCGGCCAATGGCGTCATTGAAGTATCGCTGAAATACAACCTGGGCGATTATGTGAATATCCGGGACAATGCTTTGCACGTGGTATTCAATATTGATCTGCCGTATGATGTTCCCTCCAACGGCAAAGAGCAGCATGTAGTGCTGAAAGATTTTACCATGCCTGCACATTACCATTATTATTCGGCGCCGCACGTCGACAAAGAAGCGTATCTCTTAGGGGAAATGTCCGAATGGGAAAGCCTGAACCTGCTGCCCGGCGACGCCAATATTATTTTTGAAGGCACATTTGTAGGCAAAACCACCATCAATCCCGGCAGCACACTCGATACACTGCGCCTTACGCTTGGCCGCGATAAACGCGTAGTGGTAACGCGGGAAAAGCTGGCAGACTTCAGCAGTGTAAAATTCCTGGGCTCAAACAAGAAGCAGACCTTTACCTATGAGATCACGGTAAAGAACAACAAGAAAGAGAAAATACAGATGGTGATCAAAGACCAGCATCCCATCAGCACCAATAAAGACATTGAAGTGGAACTGCTTCAGCACGATGGCGCCGCCATTGACCCGGAAACCGGCATTCTTACCTGGAAAACCGAACTGGCCCCTAACGAAAGCAGGAAATTTCGGGTAAGCTATAGCGTGAAATATCCGAAGGATAAATTGCTGAACCTGTAAAAAAACTAAAATGCTGCTGTGCTAATGGCTGACCTCACGATCAGTAGCATTAGCACAGCAGCATTTTTAGTTAAACAGCACCGTTACTTTACTATTTCAAGCAGTTCTACATCAAAGATGAGTGTAGAACCCGGAGGAATGGTGCCCCGGTCTATATCGCCATAAGCGAGGTCGGAGGGGATGAACAGGCGCCATTTGCTGCCTACGGGCATCATTTGGAGCGCTTCTGTCCAGCCGCGGATCACCTGTCCAACAGGGAAAGTAGCGGGCTGATTGTTATTGTAGCTGCTTTCAAAAACTTTTCCGTCAATGAAGGAACCTGTATAGTGACATTTTACATTGTCTGATAAGGTCGGTTTCGGACCAGTGCCTTCCTGCAACACCAGGTATTGTAGTCCGCTGGGCAGGGTAACCACACCGGGTTTCTTTTTGTTTTCGGCAAGAAAATCCTCGCCGGCTTTTTTATTCCCTGCCGCTTTCTCGCTGCGGGCCGCCTGCATAAAGTTCACGATGCAGTTGTTTACCTGCTGTTCATTCAGCAGGGGTTTGTTGTTCTTTGCATCGCTCAACGCTTTCAGCACCAGTTGGCTGTTTATGTTATTTACGCCTTGTGCCTTATAAAAATTGGCAATACTGAGTCCTATAGCGTAGCTGAAGGAATCCACTGCGTTTTTCAGAACGGGTCCGGTCTGCGAGGTCTTTGCAGGCGTGGTGGCCGGTTTCTTATCAGTCTGTGCGATAAGCCCTGTAAACAAAAGGCCCAGGGCCGCGGTCAGAATAGTTTTCTTCATTGATATAGTTATTAATACCTCCAAATTTAGCTGAATAGCCGGACATTTTAACGAATCGTTAATAGTGAGTGGGGATAACTCATGGCTCCTACCAAAAGGGTGGGAACATGGTGATCAGTCGCGGTGGACCATTCAACATATATTATTCAAAAACGGCGAGATACTTGCTGCTGTCATTACTGTTGAAGGGGTGTGGATGGATGTGGTACAGCGGAAACTGACGGTGCCTCCGGAGTCTGCGCAGCAGGTTGTTGAGCATATGCCTCACGCTGAGCAATTTGAGTGGATAATTGCGCCTTAACTTAACAACTTTTTACGGTTTGATACGTTATTTTAGTCCTGTGTTTCAATACCCGGAACCATTAAAACGGCAGTCATTCCAACTTTCCTTATAAAAACAAATACAGATGAAAAAGTTATTGTTACCCCTGTTTTTGCTTGTTGCTGTAAGTTCGTTTGGCCAGGGCGGCATTCTGAAGAAAGCGTCTGGCATTCTCAATAAAGCCAAAGGTGGTTCCCTGACCAATGAAGAAATTATCAGCGGTTTGAAGGAAGCATTGTCTGTGGGCGCCACCAACAGCGCCACGAAGCTATCTTCAGTAGATGGTTTCTTTGCCAATGCCGCCATAAAAGTACTGATGCCCCCGGAAGCACAAAAGGTGGAGAGCGCCCTGCGCAGTGTAGGCATGGGTAAACTGGTGGATGATGCCATTCTTTCCATGAACCGTGCTGCAGAGGAAGCAGCCAAAGAAGCGGCTCCCATTTTCCTGGACGCCATCAAGGGCATGAGTTTCCAGGACGCGATGGGCATCCTGAAAGGAAGTGATACTGCTGCTACCGGTTACCTGCGTGGCAAAACTTTGCCTGCACTGACAGCAGCCTTTCGCCCGGTGATTGAATCGGCCCTGGAAAAAACCAATGCTACCAAACACTGGAAAACGGTCATTGACGCCTACAACAAGCTTCCTACTACATTCAATAAGATCAATCCCGACCTGGCTGGTTATGTAACGGAGAGAGGACTGAGCGGACTGTTCTACCAGGTAGCGGAAGAAGAAAAGAAGATTCGTAAAGATCCTGCTGCCCGTGTTACGGATACATTGAAAAAGGTATTTGGCAGTGAAGGATAATATAAATTGATTGATACTGCGGAGACGCAGTTGGTGAGGGTAAGGATGAGTTTTGCAGTGATGGCGAAACTTATGCTTACCCTTCATCATTTTTTCACCATTCCAGTTTGAGACTTTCCTTTAATTTCGTGCCGGTTTTCGATTACTCCCTCGCTGAAAGAACGTTTACCCTGAATGCTTTTTTGTTGTTAAACCGGTACTGATGATCAAACGTACGGTGTCGTTGTATAAGAATGCTTATGCAGGACTCAGTCCTTCTTCCTGGTGGCTTTCTGTTGTAATGCTCGTGAATCGCAGCGGTACAATGGTATTGCCGTTTATGACCATATATCTTATACGGGTTGAAAAATATAGTATAGGCAAAGCCGGTATAGTGATGGGGATGTTCGGGCTGGGTGCTGTGACCGGCGCCTATCTGGGCGGAAAACTTACAGATAAAATTGGCTTTTACCCGGTGCAGATAGCCACCCTGCTGGGCGGAGGTGTGCTGTTCATGGTACTGGGACAACTGCATTCTTTCCCGTTGATCTGTTTGTTTTCGTTTTTGCTGAGTGCGGTGAATGAAGCGTTTCGTCCGGCCAACTCAACGGCTATTGTTGCGTATAGCCGGGAAGATAACCGCACCCGTTCTTATGCCTTGAACCGGCTTGCCGTGAACCTGGGCTGGGCGGTTGGCAATGCGCTGGGAGGTATGCTTGCATCTATTGACTACCAATTGTTGTTTTGGGTAGATGGATTTACCAATATTTTCTCAGCGCTGTTGTTGTGGCTGGTCTTGCGGCCTGCCACATCAGGCGTACCCAAAGAAAAAAAGCAGGCGGCGCCGCACGACCCACGGCAATCACCCTATCGTGATAAGGTGTTTATCGGCTTTGCCGTAATCACCATGCTCTTTGCCAGCGGATTTTTCCAGTTTCTGGGAACTACCAATGCATTCTACAATGTGGAACTGGGATTCAGTGAACGCTTTATCGGGCTGCTCGGTGCCTGGAACGGCATTTTGGTAGCAGGGTTGGAAATGGTGCTGGTATACAAACTGGAAGGTCGCCGGTCAAACACATTCTATATTGTGCGGGGTGTTGCGCTGGTGGGAATAGCGTATATGCTGTACAGCATACTCGACATGAACCATTTGCTGGCAATAGTGGTGGTCACATTGTTTACAATGGGAGAGATATTGGCGCTGCCGTTCATGAACACCTATTGGATTTTGCGGAGTAAACCGCATAACCGTGGGCAATATGCGGGCATGTATACCATTGCCTGGTCTATAGCGCAAACAACCGGACCGCTGGCCGGCGCACAGATAGCGGAACATGCGGGTTTTTATGTTTTGTGGTATGTAGTTGGCGGTATGTGTTTGCTGACGGCGGTTGGCTATGCGGTGTTGGAACGAAACAAGTGATGACAAGCGCAGCAGGAAACGGAGCCAGAGAGGCACAGCGGAGAAATGCAGCCATGGTTCAAAAAGAACCTCATCATTTTCCCTAACTTGCCCCATGGTTTCTGAAAAACTGGACATGTTTCGCAACCGGCTGCTGAAAGTATTCCGGCATGTCGGCAAACTGGCGCGCAGGCAGGGCATCACGTGTTACCGGATATACGATCATGATCTGCCCGAGTTTCCGTTCTGTATGGAGATCTATGAAGACAAAATGTACCTGGCCGAATACAAACGCCGGCATGGTATGGAAGAAGCGGAACATGAAGCCTGGCTGGAAGCATGCATTGTGGTGATGAGTGAAGTATTGAATATTCCCCCCGATAACATTTACCTGAAACAACGCCAGCGCAAACCGGGACGATTAGGGCAATACCAGAAGATCGCTTCGCAACAGGAATTCTTCATCGTGCAGGAAGCAGGACTGCAATTCAAAGTAAACCTGAGTGATTACCTCGATACCGGTTTATTCCTCGATCACCGCATCACACGTGGCATGGTGCGACAGGAAGCATCCGGCAAGCGCGTACTGAATCTGTTTTGCTATACCGGCTCCTTTTCGGTGTATGCAGCAGCGGGCGGTGCTGCAACCGTGACTTCTGTAGACCTCAGCAAAACCTACCTGCAATGGGCAAAAGACAACCTGCAATTGAATGGGTTCAACGATCCGCAACGGTTTCAGTATATCCATGCTGATGTGAAACAATACCTGCAAACCCTGGCGCCCGGTTCCTTTGATCTCATCATCATGGACCCGCCCACCTTCAGCAACAGCAAGCGTATGAAAGATTTCCTGGACATCCAGCGCGATCATGCAGTGTTGCTTAACCAGGCATTGCATGCATTGACGCACGGCGGCGTACTGTACTTCAGCACCAACTACCGGAAATTTATCCTGGATGCGGCAAATATTCAGGCCGCTGAAATTAAGGACATCACGAAAGCTACAACGCCTTTCGATTTCCAGGGGAAATTGTTCCGGTGGTGTTATAAGATGGTGAAGTGATCCGTTGTTACCGGCCTGCTGCTAACCACCTGCCGGTGCATCCAGCGGCAGATCGCGTTTCAGCATATCGTTGCGGTTGGCCATTTCCCAGGCAGTATAGAAGATCAGCTTTGCCCTTTTGGCCAGCAGTTCATAGTTGATCTTGTCAGGCGTGTCGGTAGGACGATGGTAATCGTTGTGCGTACCGTTGAAATAGAAAATGATGGGAACGCCTTTGCGTGCAAAATTATAATGGTCGCTGCGGTAATAGATCCTTTCGCGGTCGTTGGGATCATTGTATTTGTAATCGAGTTCCAGCTTCACATATTTCCTGTTCATCGCTTCACTGATCACACGCAGATCAGAACTCAGTTTGTGATCGCCCACCACATATACATAATTGGTGGAGTCGCCGTGTGTTCTTTTCGGATCAATGCGGCCGATCATATCAATGTTGAGGTTCGCTGTTGTTTTATCGAGCAGGAAAACAGGATTTTCACTGTAGTATTCAGAACCCCACAAGCCTTTCTCTTCACCCGACACCGTCATGAACACCACCGTTCTGCGCGGACCTTTGCCGGCAGCTTTTGCTTTGGTAAACGCTTCGGCCAGTTCCAGTATACCAACCACGCCTGAGCCGTCATCATCTGCGCCATAGTAAATCACGGAATCGCCGCGTTTACCCACGTGATCGTAGTGAGCAGTGATGAACAGGTATTCATCTTTTTTATCAGTGCCTTCAATATAGCCGATCACGTTGGAGCTCATCATGCGCGTAGTAACCTTATTGATCTCCAGCCGAACATCAGCCTTGTATGATTTTGGTTGCACGGTCCCGTTCTGCATAGCTGCCAGTGCGGCTGCATATTCATCACCCATGATGGCTTTTGCCACTTCTTCGCTGATGGCGAAAACATTGGGCGGTACAGCGTTTTTGTATCCATTGGTATGCATTCTGCCCTTTGCTGCAGCGGCGCTGCGCGGAAAATTGGTTTGTACCTGCAGCACGGCCACGGCGCCATTTTTCATGGCTGATTCATAAATGCTGTTTCCACGCCCGCGGCTTCCGCGTTGCCGGGAAGGAGGTGTACCGGGGAGTACCAGTACCACTTTACCTTTTGTATCCACTGCTTCATAATCGTTGCGGGAAGAATCGCTGATGCCATAACCAACAAACACAATTTCATTTACCCACAGGTCGGTGCTGTGCACAGAGCCCAGGTAAACGGAATAGTCTTTATAGAGGGTAAATTCCTTTCCATTCACTTCTAGCGTAGTGCCGGCAAGGCTGTCCTGGAACACGGGGAAAGGCATCTGGTAACCGCCTTCGTATCCCGGCAGCAATCCCAGTGAGCGGAACTGCGATTCAATATAGGCAGCAGCCTTACGCTCGCCTTCGGTAGCGGTTTCGCGGCCACCCATTTCTGCACTGGCCACGATGTACAAATGCTTTTTCAGATCAGCAGCCGTTATGGTATTTCCAAAGGCCCGGGGGTCGGGTATTTTCTGACCGCTTGCCGACGTGCCAATGGCAAGCAGCACTACCCATAAAAGTTTTCTCATGAATTGATATTTAGTGATAGGTCAAAAATAATGAAAGGCTGTCATGGTTGCATGGCCACATGGTTGAATGGTTGTATGGTTATATCGCCGCATCTGCAGGCCTTGCCGCGTCCCTTATCCTTCGCTCATCTCACTCAGTTCCAGCCAGCGCATTTCCTTTTCGTCCAAAAGGGCCGTGATCTCATTGATGCGGATGGAAAGTTGTTGCAGTTCTTCAAACGGGACCTGGCCGCTGCTCAGCTTTTCTGTAATGCCGGCTTTTTCTTTTTCAAGGGCTGCTATATCGTGTTGCAGTTGTTCAAACTCTCTTTTTTCCTTATAAGACATTCTCTTCTTAGCTGCGGCGGCAGGTGCGGGAGCAGCAGTTTGTTCCTGTTTGGTTTTGGTCTCTTCCCTAAAATTTTTTTCTTCTTCCTGCGCTTTGGCCCTAATGCGGTATTGAGAATAATTGCCGGGAAAATCGCGCACCACGCCGTTGCCTTCAAATACGAAGAGATGATCAACGAGCCGGTCCATAAAATACCGGTCGTGCGATACAATGATGAGACAGCCGGGAAAATCGGCCAGGAAATTTTCCAGCACGCCCAGTGTGGGCAGGTCCAGGTCATTGGTCGGTTCGTCCAATACGAGGAAGTTGGGATTGCGAAAGAGAATGGACAACAGGTGCAGTCTTCTTTTCTCTCCGCCACTCAGTTTGGAGATATACGTATACTGTTGTTCAGGTGGAAAGAGAAACAGTTGCAGGAATTGCGCCGCGCTCAGGGAACCACCATTGGCGAGCGGAAAACTTTCCGCCATGCTTTTTACAAATTCGATCACGCGCATATCTTCTTTCAGCACCAGGCCCTGTTGCGAGTAATTGCCGAATATGACTGTCTCTCCAATATTGATCTTGCCGCTGTCCGGCTGTTCTTTTCCCTGCAGGATATTGATGAAAGTGGATTTGCCTACGCCGTTTCTACCGACTACACCTATGCGCTCACCTTTTTTAAAGGTATAGTCAAAGCCTTTGAGGATAACTTGATCGCCAAAACTTTTGTACACTTTTTTCAGTTCAATCACTTTGCCGCCCAGGCGGTTCATTTTGAGCTGCAGTTCCAACTGCGCCTCTTCCATACGTTGTTTGGCCTTTGCTTCAACCTGGTAAAAATTGTCCTGCCGGCTTTTGCTTTTGGTGGTACGCGCTCTCGGTTGTTTGCGCATCCATTCCAGTTCGCGGCGATACGTATTTCTTGCTTTTTCTATGCTGGCCGCATCGCTTTCCAGGCGTGCAGCTTTTTTCTCGAGATAATTTTCATAATCGCCCTTGTACACATGCAGTGCATTGCGGTCGAGTTCCCAGATTTCGGTACACACATTGTCGAGGAAATAGCGGTCGTGTGTAACGAGCAGGAGGGTGACCTGCTGCTGACTGAGGTAGTGTTCCAGCCATTCCACCATGTCTACGTCCAGGTGGTTGGTAGGCTCGTCCATGATCAGCAGTACGTGTTTGTGTTCAAAGCCGATGTCAATGAGCGTGCGCGCCAGGGCAACGCGTTTGCGCTGTCCGCCGGACAAAGTATGCACCGGCTGGTTCAACTGATGAATGTTCAGCTTGCCGAATATCTGTTTCACTTTGGCATCAAAATCCCAGGCGCCCAGTTCGTCCATGCGCACAATGGCGGCGCCGAGTTTGTCGGGGTCACCGCCTTCGCTGATGGATTCATACGCACGTATGGCGTTGATGACCGGGTGGTTGTGATGGAAAATATTGTCCAGCACCGACAGTTCTTCAATGAAAGCCGGTTCCTGTTCAAACAGGGCAACCGTCACTTCCTTGTTGATCCATACGGTACCGCTGTCGGCAGTTTCTTTGCCGGCAAGTATTTTGAGCAGGGTAGACTTGCCACTGCCGTTGCGGGCAACGAGGGCTATTTTATCACCTTCGGAAATATGCAGAGAAATGTCCTCAAACAAGGGCCGCACACCATACGATTTCCCCAGTCCTTCCACTGAAACGTAATGCATGGCGCAAATATACGGGTAAAGGCTGCGGGTTGGATGGGGTGCCGGAGGGAAGTAACAAGTGGGCAGGTTGCATGCTTTCCAGGGGAATACCGGAAAGGGTGGTCTTTGTGCTTGTGGCGGGTTAATCAATGCCGGTCATTGGGCGAACGGCTGTTGGCCCGGGTATTGAAAATGCTGTGTAAAGATTAATTTGCTCGCTATGCTCCAACACACGCTCCTCCTGCTCTTATGGGCAACATTCGGACTGCTGCACAGTTTGCTGGCCGCAGACCGGGTGAAGGAGAAAATTGCACGGTGGTGGGGGGCAGGGTTCATTTATTATCGCCTGGTATATTCGGTGCTGGCGTTCATACAACTGGGGCTGATTGGCTGGTATCAGTTCTCTATTACCAGCCCCGTACTTTGGCTTACACCCGCTTTCATACAGGTTGTTCTCGTCTTTACTTCTTTAACCGGTCTCGTGTTGATGTGCGTGATGATCAGAAAATATTTTTTTCATTTAAGTGGCATTGACGTGTTTTTTACCACCAACCATTCAGCACCCTTCCTGGTAACAACCGGTCTCCACAGCAAAATGCGGCATCCTTTGTACACCGGCACGCTGCTTTTCCTATGGTCGCTCTGCCTGCTTTTTCCCCGTGCCGCTCATTTGTTGTCTGTTGCTACCATCACTCTCTATACCATCATCGGTGCACGGCTGGAGGAAGCCAAACTGGCAAAGACATTTGGCGCCGCCTATTCCCTGTATAAAAAGCAGGTGCCGATGCTGATTCCTTCTTTGCGGTTTAAAAAATGATGATACCGGTAATGGGTACCTGTACTTAAATATGTGATTAAATGTTGCTGTTTTGTTTTTTTTTGTTTGAATATATGCTGGTTAAAAAAGCATTGGTTGTTGCAAAAAAAATTTTTTTCCAGTTATAATATTTTACTGCAGCAGTTGAGGGATGTTCGCAATTTTATTTTTTTGTGTGTGTGAAATTTTCCTCGCCAGCCTTGCGGCCATTGCTTTTTGCTGTGTGGTGATGCTGAAAATCCAGGCAACCGATAACGAAAAAGCCAAAAAACAGGCTTTGCTGCCGGCAGGGTCTCTTTTTGGTTCGCTGCTGCTGACACTTTACCTCTTTTATGCAGGCTAAGTACGCTACAGGCTATCCAGAACTGGTGAACTTTGCCTATTGAACCCAATGCATCAAGAGGACAAAGGTCGCCCGGGAGGCCTTTGTCTTGTTTTACCGGCAGCACCGGTTGAACCCGGAAACAGCCAGGGGAATAATAAAATCAACACACTTGTGATGATTCCTTTCCTTACCTTTGGCCTATATTCCCAACCTGTTACTCACACAAGCATTCCTGTTCCTGATCCGTCCCAGTTTTCTCAAACGTTACATGTGGGGGTTAGTCTGCGCAAGCGGCTATGCATCGTGTCACTTTTATCGGACCGTAGTTGTGCAGTGATGCCACCGGCAGCAATTTTTTGTGCGGTGGCTGCTGAGCACATTGAAACCGGAAATCATCCTGGTGACCTGTTCACAGCCTATCCTGCCGGGTACATACCCGGTAGTGTCCTTATGCGTCTTTTATTGTTTAACTCTATAAAACCCTGCAACATGAAATCAACGCTAAAAGGGATGATGGCAGCTTTGTTGCTGCCTGTACTTTGCTTTGGCCAGTCTTTCAAAGCGCCGGATTTTTCAAAGGAAAATGACCGCGCCTTTTTTGCAAAAGAACTGGAAAAGAAATCTCCGCTGATCCGCCAACTCTACGCAGCTGCCGACCTCCGTACTGATATGGAACCTGAAGAAGCCCGTGCGCTTGTTAACAGGAAACTGGACGAACTGGGTAATGAAGAACTGAAGCAGTTCTACGCAAAACTGGACGCAGAGCAACGGGTACGTATAGGTCTTATCCTGCATGTACTGCTGAGCAACCTGACCAATCTTCCAGAGGGGGTAGACAGCAAGATGCAATTTGGCGGTGGACTGGGCGTATATCTCATGTACACCGTAGCGCAGTTTGTGCTTATGCCCGAACTGAATTTCTGGATGCGGTCTGCAGGGGGTGAATACGGCTCCATTGAAGGAAAGGAAAGATACTCGCACCTGATGCTTTCGCTCACCGTTTTGTATGCCATTCAACTGGAGCAGATGCGCCTGTTGCTGGGCCTCAGCCCGAACTTTGGCTATGCCCTGGGTGGTTCGTACAAAGATGGTGATGAAGACTGGGAGGATATTGAGTTTGGCGACGGACAGGCCAAACATATGAATATTGGTTTAGGTATTGTGGCCGGCATCATGCTGCAAAACCAGATGATGATCCGCCTTATGTACAATCTTGGATTGAGCAAACTGTGGGATTATGAAGATGCGTCGAAAATGAATTCGATCGGCGTTTCTTTCGCAGTGCCGATCTTTTAAGAGGGCCTCTGATATCAAAGCCTGAATAACGGGGGTGGAAGCATCCGTTTCCACCCCCGTTCTTTTACGTATTTTTCCACTTGATGTTACAGCCAATGGACGGTTTCTGAAAACTGTCAACCGGCTCTCCCTTCAACAACTGGTCCAATGCTTTTCGTATATCACTTCCCGTTACGGGAATGCCGTTGCCGGGTCTTGAATCATCCAGCTGGCCGCGGTAAACCAGTTGAAGGGATTTGTCAAATATGAAGAAGTCGGGTGTACAGGCGGCCTGGTAGGCCTTTGCCACTTCCTGGGTTTCGTCGTAGAGGTAGGGGAACGGATAGCCAAGTTCTGTTGCAACCTGTTTCATCTGATCCGGACCATCTTCCGGATAGCTGGCTGCATCGTTGCTGCTGATGGCCACAAAGCCGATGCCTTTCGGGCCATAATCTTTGGCCAGCTGTACCAGCTGGGGATTGACATGTTTTACAAAAGGGCAATGGTTGCAAATGAACATGATAACAGTGGCAACTTTTCCTTTTACATTTTCCAGCGAAATCCTGTTGCCGCTAACGGTGTCGGGTAGCTCAAAATGGGGAGCTTTGGTACCCAACGGGATCATCACAGAGGGTGTTCTTGCCATAGTGAAATCGAAGCTTAATGGATGAATGTGACTTTTACAATTTTTCCCTTTTCCACCTGGTAAATGGCAATGGCCGTAACGGGTTTGTCGCCCATGCCGGTTACGCTTTCCTGGTCAATAACCGTGTTGCCCTGCACCATGCGGTTGACGAGCCGGCAATGCAGTTCAGGCAACCTCTTGAACATTTCGCCATACTGTTTTCGCATAGCTTCTTTTCCCTGCATCATCAGCTGGTTGGGAAAATTATACAGCTTCACGCTGTCGCTGTACGGCGCCAGGAACGCTTCCAGGTCACGCGCATTATACGCATTCAATTGCTGCTGGGCCAGTATTTCAGGACGCACTGGCAGCAACCGATGAGGCTGCACCGCCTTGCCATGCCGTATTACTGTGTGTAAATGGGCCGCAATATTAACATCCTGCAACGGGTCATTGTTCAGCACCAGCAGGTCGGCCCATTTGCCCGGTTCAATGCTGCCATAAATGCTGTCTTTACCAAATGCTTTCGCGGCATTGATGGTGGCAGCCTGCAATATTTGTTTGCTGGTCAATCCTGCCTGCTGCATGGCGAGCAATTCATGGTAATAGGAGGCGGCGTGCTGTGTACCGATATTGCCCGCATCCGTGCCTGCCACTACCAGCACGCCGGCATCCTGCGCCAGCTTAAGGTTGATGGCCATGATGCTGTCTTCCTTCCCCGGCACCGGGTAAATGGTGCGCAAGGCTTTGTAGTTGAAAGGAAGTGCTTTGCCAAGATGCGCAATGTCCATAACGGTGCCGAGTGCAAACGGGTTGGCGTATGCGAAATCGTGTGGCGTAAATGCAAACTGTTGGGAGAAAGTCCGCTTGTAATTCTGCAACACAGTAAGTGTGGGTATGTACGCTACTTTTTGCTGCGCCATCCGTTGCAGCATTTCTTTGTCCAGCACCTGGTCATCAACACTGTGTACTAAAATATCAGCGCCGGCTTTTACAGCCAGCAGTGCGGTATGATGTTCGGTGGCGTGCACCGCTACTTTTAATCCATGCGCATGGCTTTCTTCAATAGCTGCCTGTACGATGGGCAGATCGTTGGTGGCGCTTTGTTTGTTTTGAGCGATATACCAAATCTTGATAAAATCCGGTTTATACGGAAGTTGTTTCCGCACCAGTGCGCGGGCTTCTTCCGGCGATGTTACTTTGATGATCGGCGGGTCTTTTTCATCGAGGTTCGGCGGCTGATAGGTGGAGATCAGCGGACCGGTTACCCAGGCCACCGGCGTATGCGAATCATTTTCCAGTTTTTTACGGATCGAATAATTGCTGAAAGGACCGCCTACATCCACCACGGTAGTAATGCCGCAGGCAAGGTAGCGGGCCATAAGGTCAGACAGATTATCTTTTATCCATTGCTGGTCTTTTTCGTAGGGATGTACGGCGCGAAGGTCCAGGGCGTCGGGGCGGGTGTACAGGCCGCCGCTCTGAAAGAAATGAATGTGCGCATCTGTCATACCCGGCATGAGATATTTGCCGGTGCAGTCCAGTACCGGTACATTGGGCGGCACGCGGACCTTTTTGGCAGGGCCGGTGGTTTTGATACGCCCGTTCTCAATGATCACATGCTGATCGGGATTCAGTTTGCCGGTCTTAACGTCTACAATGGTTGCGTGCAACAGGCAGAGCGTATCATTTGTGCTGTTTTGAGCTGTAAGGAGCTGCGTGGAAAGGAGTAAGACAAGAAGCAGTGTAGTACGCATATATGGGCCAGTTTAATGCCGTTAAGATAGCATTAATCCGGCCCATGCATGCGGATTATTTCTTTTTCGCCATGGCTGCTGCCTGGTCTGGCGGTACAGGGCCGGGCACCTGGTTTTTAACGGGCTGCACAGTGCGAAAGAATGCATAGAGCGATTTCAGGTCTTCATCTTTCATTTTTGCAATCATGTGCCAGGGCATGGGCGGCAGAATCGGGCGACCGTTGTCCATACCCATATGCTTACCCGTGCGTAGTGATTTAATGAAAGTGCCTTCGTCCCAGCTACCGATGCCGGTAGTGCTGTCGGGCGTAAGGTTGGCTGAATAAGAAATGCCCCATGGACCAACAGCCGCCGTGAGATCCGGCGCAAACAATACCCAGTTGCCCGGCGTCAGCGCTTTGGGGTCAATGGCAGGCATCGGGCTGTTGGCCGGATGTCCTGACAATAACCGGGTAGAGTCCAGCGACATTCCTTGCGGACCAAAAACTTTGGGTGAATGGCAGTCGTGGCATCCGCTAATGGTAGCAAGATAGCGGCCACGTGCAATCATGTCTTCTTTGGTCATTTCATTTTGTTCCGGCTGTAGCGGTGTTTTTTCAGCAGTTTCTGCCGAGCCGGTCCCGCAGCCAACCTGGAAGAGTATGACAGCAGCAGCTGCCAATCCGGTAATGACTGAAGCACGTTTCGTTGTAATGTTCATCGTAATGTTCTTTAGTTGTCTTTTACAAACAAAGGGTCAAAAGTATCGGAAAGGTTTACGGTAGGCAATCACATAATAATGTGAAATGGAAGATGCAATAAACAACAAAGTACGAAATGATTGTTGTTTGATTCATTGTCAAAAATCAAAAAAACAATAGAAGATGTTTTAACGTTGACGGGCTAATGCATAACCGCATGGTCTCACGTCACCCCGCCACCACATACATCAGCCAGCACAGCAGCAGCGTAATGATCATCACTACTATCCATTGGTAGCGTTCCCATTGCTCACGCCATTTTTTCTCGCGTCCCTGTTGTTCGATGGACTGATTGGTGGCCGCATCTGTACCGGCAATCTGGTGCAGCAATGCCGCAAGAGGGGTGAAGTAGCGCAAGGGGAGCGGGCGCATGGAGGCCAGCAATGTTGCCACGATGGCGCGGTTGGTTTCCGGCTGATTGTATTCGTGCAATATGCCTATGCTGTCAGGATTGATCAGGTGACGGATATGCTGACTCACTGCATCGTAATTGATACGGAAAATGCTCATGGAGTCAACATACTTTTTTAGCCGCAGGCATTCATCCAGGATGGCTGCGGGCGATAAAGGCGTTTGCGCATATTGATTACCGGTACTGCGTGCGTACCATCGCTTGTAATTATATTCTTTGCGTTGCCGGGGATCAGACAACACTTCATAGGCTTCCCGGATCTCTTTGAACTGTGCTTCCGCCATATGATTGCCCGCATTCTTATCCGGGTGATACAGCTGCGCCAGCCGGCGAAAGCTTTTTTTGATCTCCTGCTCAGTAGCCACCGGCGGTACTTCCAGTATCTTATAATAA
>Ga0164243_10004370_pt1 | contig 22182 bp, 20 predicted proteins | sample OricompcompostOP_FD_108781 | JGI IMG/M metagenome (GOLD analysis project Ga0164243, IMG submission 108781) | Organic Plus compost microbial communities from Emeryville, California, USA - Original compost - Organic plus compost (OP) | ecosystem: Engineered > Solid waste > Mixed feedstock >...
AGCCCCTCCACGTGCCAGTCGCGCACCAGCGACTCCCAGGCCTGCGGCTCGGTGAAGCCGCCGTGGGCACGGACCGTCTCGACGAAGCGGGACAGCTGGGTCGTGGTGGCGACATAAGCGCACAGGATCCCGCCCGGGTAGAGCGCGGCCGCAGCCGCGTCGACACACTCCCACGGCGCCAGCATGTCGAGGATCATCCGGTCGCAGCGATCACCGCGCGCGGGCAGTGCCTCCTGCAGGTCGCCGAGGTTGAGCTCCCAGTTCGGGTGCGACTCCCCCGGCGGCGTACCGAAGAACTGGTCGACGTTCTTACGGGCGACCTCGGCGAATTCCTCGCGTCGCTCGAAGGAGGTGACCCTTCCGAAGGGGCCCACCGCACGCAGCAGCGAGCAGGTCAGGGCACCGGAGCCGACGCCGGCCTCGATGACGCGGGCACCGGGGAAGATGTCCACCATCGCGACGATCTGAGCGGCGTCCTTGGGGTAGACGACCGCGGCCCCACGCGGCATAGAGACCACGAACTCGGAGAGCAGCGGGCGGAAGACGAGGTACTCACCTCCGGTCGAGGCGGTCACGGTGAAGCCCTCGTCCCGGCCGATCAGCTCGTCGTGGTCGATGTGCCCCTTGTTGGAGAAGAAGCGCTTGCCGGGCACGAGCTCGAAGTTGTGTCGACGTCCCTTGGTGTCGGTCAGCCGGACCCACTCGCCGGCGCGCAGCGGCCCCCGGTGGACGCCGGCCCGGGCCTGCGCCGGGACGTCGGGGATCTCGTCGGCCGGGCCGGGCTGGTCGCGCTGGTCGGTGCGGTCGGTGGCGTCGGACACGGAGGCGAGGTTAGTTGCCGGCGCGGCGGAAGGCCGCATCGACGTCCGCCGTGGCGAGGACACCGTAGACGGAGCCGTCGGGCTCGACGAGGAGGTACTCCGCGGCCGGTGCTCGGGTGATCGCCACGATCAGGTCCTCCCCGGTGATGTCGACCGGCAGTTCGAGACCGTCGTCGATCTGCCGGGCGACTGCGGAGGTCGCCATCCACGGCCGCCGATCCTCGGGGGTGGCCAACAGTGCCGCCTCGTTGACCACGCCGATCGGCACCCCCGAGCCGGTGACGGTCACGATGCTGCCCGCCTGCGCCTCCTGGGCGCGGCGTACGGCCTCGGAGAGCGGCAGGTCGGCAGGGACCGCGAGGGTACGTCGAGCAAGATCCCGTGCGACCAGGGCGGGCAGCTTGGTCCGCATCCGGGCGGAGCTGATCGAGGCCGACGCACCACCCCACAAGAACATCGCCACGATGACATAGATCAGGTAGTCGAACGGCTGTGGCTCGCGGTCGATGAGCCGTCCCTGGACGAACGGCCACAGCAGCACGAGTACGGCGAGGACGCGGCCCGCCCAGCCGGCCACAATCGTGCCCCTGTGGACGCTCTTCGTCGCCCCCCAGACCACGGACTTGAGCACCCGGCCGCCGTCGAGCGGCAGGCCGGGCAGGATGTTGAGCGCGGCGACGAAGAAGTTGGCCCAGATCAGCCCGTCGACGGCCATCTGGACCAAGCCGTCGGGGCTGAGCAGATGGAGCCCGACGCCGACACCACCCACAAGGAGCGAGGTGAGCGGTCCCACGACCGCGATCCAGAACTCCTCACGCGGCCGCCTGGCCTCCCCTTCGATCGCGGTCGCGCCGCCGAGGAAGTGGAGTGTGATCGGGCCGACCGGATAGCCGTAGTGCCGGGCGACGTAGGCGTGCGCGGCCTCGTGCAGGAGCACGGAGCCATAGAGGATCACCGCGAAGATGAGCCCGACGACGTACTTCCATCCGCCCAGGCCGGGCTGGACCTGCTCGGCCGCCGGTGCGATCCAGACCGCGATCAGCACCGCGATCAGGAACCATGACGAGGTGACCAGCACGTCGGTCCCCGCGATCGTCCCCACCTTGAAGGTGCCGGGAGGTCGCGTGCTCGAAGGGCGCCCCTCTGGTCGCTGATGGGGGTCGGACACGATGAGAGGCTACTCGACCGCTGGTGATCGCGGCCCGACGAGGTCGTTCGGGACGCCTCGCCGGAACTGTCGGCGTGCTGCCCTAGGCTCGTCGTGATGAGTGTGCAGCAGGAGTCTCCAGCAGAGGCGTTCTCAACGAAAGTGGACGGCGTCGAGGTCTTGGGCGCGCTCTCGCCCAGCCGCGCCGGCGACTTCGTCACCTGCCCGCTGCTCTATCGTTTCCGCTCGATCGACCGGCTGCCCGAGCCGGCCTCGCCGGAGGCCGTCCGCGGCAGCGTCGTCCACAAGGTGCTCGAGCAGCTCTTCGACCTGCCAGCCGGCGAGCGGACGCCGCAGCGGGCTCAGGAGCTTGTCGAGCCGGCGTGGCAACTCCTGCGCGAGAGCGCGCCCGAGCTCGAGGAGTTGTTTCCCGATGACGACGCCGGCACCGAGCTGGTCGGTTGGATGACATCGGTGCGTGCCGTTCTCGACCGCTATTTCAGCCTCGAGGATCCGCGCCGCCTCGAGCCCGCGGAGAAGGAGCTGTACGTCGAGGCGCTGCTCGACTCCAAACTGCTGCTGCGCGGCTTCATCGACCGGGTTGACATCGCGCCCGACGGCCGGGTCAGGGTGGTGGACTACAAGACGGGACGGATCCCCGGAGTCGGCTTCGAGGCCAAGGCCCTCTTCCAACTGAAGTTCTACGCACTCGTTCTCTGGCGCACCCGTGGGGTCGTGCCCGCAATGCTCCAGCTGATCTATCTCGGCAGCGGCGACATCCTCCGCTATGTCCCCGACGAGTCCGACCTGCGCGCCACCGAGCGCAAGGTGCTGGCGATCTGGCAGGCGATCCGCACCGCGGAGGAGACCGGTGATTGGCGGCCGAGTCCCGGGAAGCTCTGCTCCTGGTGCGCCCACCAGGCACTTTGCCCGGCCTACGGCGGGACGCCGCCCCCGCTCCCTGCCTCGGCCGGTGACTCGGGCGAGCTGGGCGCGGACGACCTGGACTAGGACGAGAGGGAGGCGGTGCTCGTGGCCACACGGATCGTGCTGCTGCGCGCAGTCAACGTCGGTGGCGCGAAGCTGCCGATGGCCGATCTGCGCGCCATCGCCGCCGAGTTGGGCGCGACCGAGGCGACGACGTACATCGCCTCCGGCAACCTGATCGCGGAGGTCCCCGGGGACCCCGATGCCTTCGACCGGGCCCTGGAGCGGACCATCGAGGAGCGCTTCGGCTTCTTCCGTGAGGCCATCTCCCGCACCCGGGAGGAGCTCATCACCGCCCTGGCGGCGCACCCGTTCGAGGTGCTCGTGCCGAAGTACTCCTACGTGTCGTTCATGATGCGGGCGCCCGATCCCGAGGCCGTGGCCGCCGCCGCTGACCTGCCCACCGGAGAGGACAGGTGGGCAGTGGTGGGCCGTGAGCTCCATCTGCGCTACGCCGACGGCGCCGGCCGGCCCCAGCTCAAGGACGCGCAGCTGCTCCGGGCCCTCGGCGGGATCCCGACCACGGCGCGCAACCTCAATACCGTCCAGAAGCTGATCGAGCTCGCCGAGAGCGGTCAGGCGTTCGTGGCGTCGGGCGGATAGAGCACGCAGGCCACCTCGACGCCGCCCGCCCGCCGCAGCGCGGGGCCGGTCCCGCCACGCAGGTGGAGGCGCAACCCGGCCGCGGTGTCCTCGATCGACTTGACGCCCTGCCACAGCGGCTCGTGCGGGTTCTCCGCCCGGATCCGGTCCAGGATCGCGCGCACCTGGTCGGCGCCGCCCACGCCGACCTCGATCGTCGTGGCCGGCTCGTCGAGCGCGCCCAGGTCGCCGACCACGGCGCGCTCGGCGGCGTACTGATCGGGGTGGACGCGGGTCCAGTGCTCCTCCAGCAGCGTCCGCAGATCCCGGGACTCCCATCCACACGACGGTGTCGCCTGGTTGCACCGCGGGTGGAAGGCGCAGCCCAGCGGCGGGGCGGCCGCGTCCGGGATCTCACCGCGAGGCAGATCACGGGCCACCGTTCGGTCGGGGTCCGGCTCCGGGACAGCGGCGAGCAGCGCCTGGGTGTAGGGGTGTCGCGGGTGGGCGAAGATCTCGGCGGTGGGGCCGATCTCGACGATCCGGCCCAGATACATGATCGCGATCCGGTCACAGAAGAACTTCGCGCTGGCCAGGTCGTGGGTGATGTAGACATAGCTCAGTCCGAGGTCGCGCTTGAGGTCGAGCATCAGCTCGAGGATCTTGGCCCGCACACTCATGTCGAGCATCGAGATCGGCTCGTCGGCGATCAGCACCTCGGGACCCAGGATGATCGCCCGGGCGATCACGACCCGCTGCTTCTGGCCCCCGGAGAGGTCGGAGGGGTACTTGTCGAGGAACTGCTCGGCGGGCGCCAACCCGACCCGTTCGAGCGCCTCGACGACCAGCCGACGGCGTTCCTCCCCCTGGGCGACGCCGTGGATGCGCAGCGGGTCCCCGACCGCCTCCACGATCGTCATCGACGGGTTCAAGGCCGCGGTGGGATCCTGAAACACCATCTGCAGGTCGGTACGCAGTCGGCGCAGGGCCGCACCCCGAAGCTCCGAGACCACTCGGGCGGGCCCGCTGCGCGGCCGGTACGTGATCGACCCGGCCGTCGCCGGCGCCAGGCCGAGCAGCGCCCGCCCGAGGGTGGTCTTGCCGCTGCCGGACTCCCCCACCACTCCCAGCACCTCGCCGCGGCGAAGTCCGACGGAGACGCCGTCGACCGCTTTCACGGTGCGCGCCCCGACGCCGAACAGCCGGGTCAGCGCGCCCCCTGCCAGCTGGTAGTGCACCGAGAGGTCGGCGAGCTCGACCACCAGGTCGCCGCCGTCACCTCCAGCGGCCACGGGCTCCTCGAGCCCAGGATCAGGCTTCGTCGGCAACGCTGATCGCCTCCCTCTCCAATGGCCTGCTCTCCTCGGGGCCGAGGTCGGCCACACCGGCGCGCCTCTCCGCGGCCCAGCAGGCGACCCTCGTCCCGCCACCGGCCGTCCCGGCCACGACCTTCTCCTCGGGCGAGCGCTGCGCGCAGACGACCATCGCGTCCGGGCAGCGCGGGTGGAAGCGACAACCGGACGGTGGGGCGACCAGGTCGGGTGGCGCCCCGTCGATGTAGTGCAGGCCGTCGGTCTCCAGCGAGATGACCGACCGAAGCAGCTCGCGGGTGTAACTGTGCTGAGGGTTCGCGAAGACCTCCCGGGCATCGCCGATCTCGAGGATTCTCCCGGCATACATCACCGCCACCCGGTCGCAGGCCTCCGCGACGATGCCTAGATTGTGGGTGATCAGCAGCATCGCGGTGTCGAACTCCGAGCGGAGCTCGTGGAGGTTGCGGATGATCTGTGCCTCGACCAGCACATCCAGCGCGGTGGTCGGCTCGTCGGCGACCACGAAGGCCGGTCGTACGACGAGGGTGAGCGCGATCATGATCCGCTGGCGCATCCCGCCGGAGAACTCGTGTGGGTAGGCACGAAAACGGGTGGGCGGGATGCCGACGACCCGCAACGCTTCGAGGGCACGCCGCTCGATCTCCTTGCGGGACAGTCGCGGCTCGTGGACCTTGAGCGTCTCGGCGAAATGGTCGGAGATCCGCATCAACGGGTTCAGCCGGGTGAGCGGCTCCTGGAAGATCATCCCCAACTCGCCGCCACGCAGCCGGCGTGCCTCCTTGGGGCTCATCGCCAAGACGTCGCGGCCACCGACGAGCAGGGAGCCGTCCCGGGCGGCGCCGTCCGGCAGGAGACCGAGCAGGCCGCGGCCGAGGGTCGACTTCCCGCAGCCCGATTCGCCGACCAGGCCGAGGATCTCACCCTTGGCCACCTCGAAGCTGACCCCGTCGACGGCGCGGACCGGGCCGGCCGGGCCGGCATACCAGACCCGCAGATCCTCGGCGGCAATGACCGGCTCCTTCGGCATACCCTTCTGCAACATGGTCATCGGGTTCCTCCCCCGCTCAGGTCCGGCACCTCGACCTCGTCCCCGGCAAGGACGGGCACGTCCTCTCGGTCGAAGCGCGCGGGCTTCACCCGGCGGCGTACCAGCGCCGGGTTGAGGCTCTCGTTGAGGCCCTCGCCGACGAAGGTGAGGGCGGTGATCAGCAGCACGATGGCCAGGCCGGGGAAGAGTGCGGGCCACCAGGTCCCGGCCTGGGCGTCGTCGAGCGCACGATTGAGGTCGTAGCCCCACTCCGACGCCTCGGTGGGCTGGATGCCGAGGCCTAAGAAGCCGAGGGAAGCGAGCGTCCCGAGGGCGTCGGCGGCGTTCAGGGTGCCGATCACCGGGACCGACTGGACGACGTTGCCGAACAGGTAGCGCCGCATGATCGTGACGGGGCCGGCACCGAGCGCCCGAGCGGCTTCGACGAAGGTCGCCTCCCGCACCGACACCGTCGTGTTGCGGACGACCCGGAAGTACTGAGGGATGTAGACGACGGTGAGCGAGAGGGCCGCCGCCACGACGCCGTTGCCGACCTTGGCGTTGAGGAGGAAGGCCATCACGATCGCCAGGAGCAGGGAGGGGAAGGCGTAGAGGGCGTCCATCACGAAGACCAGCAGCTTGTCGGTCGCTCGCCCGGCATAGCCGGAGAGCAGGCCGAGCGGGACGCCGACGATGAGGGAGAAGAAGACCGAGAGCAGGATCACCTCGAGCGCCGTTCTGGCACCCCAGATGACGCGTGACCAGATGTCGTAGAACTGGTCGTTGGTGCCCAGCCAGTGCTCGCCCGAGGGATGCGCGAGCTTGACGAACTTCGCACCGTCGACACGGTTCTGGGCGAAACCGTACGGAGCGATCCACGGCGCGAAGATCGCGAGGATCACGAAGATGGCGGTGATCACGATCCCGATGAGCAGGATCCAGCGCGCCAGACCTTTGGTCCCCCAGAGGCGTCGGGCAAGTCTCAGCATCAGTACCTCACTCGGGGATCGACCAGGGCGTTGACGATGTCGACAACGACCGAGACGACAACGACGATGAAGGCGAAGAAGGTCACCAGTCCCTGCACGGCGACGTAGTCGCGGGCCAGCACGTAGTTGACCAGGTCGGTGCCCAGCCCGGGCCAGTTGAAGGTGTTCTCGGTCAGCACCGCTCCGGAGAGTGTGATCGCGACCTGCAGCCCGATCACGGTGATGACCGGGACCAGGGCGTTGCGGAAGGCGTGCTTGCGCACCACCCGGCTCTCCGGGATGCCGCGGGCGCGGGCCGCCTCGACGTAGTCACCCTTGAGCGCCTGGACGACGTTGACCCTGGTCAGTCGGGTCACGATCCCCGACAGCATCAGTCCGAGGGCCAGACAGGGCAGGACGTGGTGCTGGAGCACGTCCACGACGTCGTACTGCGCGATCAGCGAGTCGAGCAGCAGGATGTGGGTGTGGGTCGGCACCTCGTAGATCGTGACGGGTGAGGCGATACCCGAGGTGGGCCACGACCTGTCGATCGCGTTGACCGCCATGATCAGCAGGATCCCGACCCAGAAGATCGGCGCGGCATAGACGACGATCCCGAACAGCCTGATCCCCGCGTCCGCGGCGCTGTCCCGGTAGCGACCCGCGTACCGGCCCAGCGGGATGCCGAGCGCGATCGCCACGATGAACGCGCCCACGGTGAGCGTCAGCGTGGCCCCGCCGTGGTCGCGGATCAGCGTCGTGACCGGGGTCCCGTCGCTCATGGCGTTGCCGAACTTTAGTCGCACCGCGTCCCACAGGTAGTCGCCGTACTGCACGATCAGCGGTCGGTCCAGCCCGAGCGCGTGCCGCCGCAGATCGAGCTCGTGCTCGTTCAGCTTCCCGCCGGCGGCCGCCGAGACCGGGTCACCAGGGGCGACCCGCAACAGGATGAAGACCAGCGTCAGCAGGACCAGCATCATCGGGATGATGAGCAGGATCCGGATGGCGATGTAGTGGGGCAGCGATCCCCGGCTGGAACTCACGCGGCTCTCCTCCTCGGTGGGTCGAGCGCAGCGCGCGCCGAGCCCGTCGAGCCACCGCTTCGCCAGGCTCGAGGGCCGCCTTCGACAGGCTCGGCGCGCGGTCGATCAGGACTTGTTGATCATCCAGAACCGGAAGATGTACGTCGGGTCGAGCGTGTCCTGCACGCCCTTCATGCCCTTCCCGGCGACGGCCACGTTGTAGCCGTTCCACGACGGGATCAGCGGCACGTCCTTGGCGACGAGGTCCTGCAGCTGACCGAACTCGGCCTCTCGCTTGTTCTGGTCGGTCTGCGCGAGCTCCTGGTCGAGCAGCTTGTTGACCGCGTCGCTGTGGTAGCCGTTGGCGTAGAACCCACCATCGCGGATGAACGGTGTCAGGTAGTTGTCGGCGTCGAGAAAGTCCGGGTACCAACCGAGCATGAAGAGGTCGTAGGCGTCCTTCTTGTAGTCGGTCTGGTACTGCTCCCACTCACCGGTCGCCGGCGTCGGCACCTTGAAGAGCTTGCTGTCGTTGAGCTGCTGGGCGAGCTCGTTGGCCTCATCCACGGCGTTCGGGCCGTAGTGCTCCTGCGGGTAGCCGAGCTTGAGGGTGACCGGCGTCTTGATACCAGCTTCGGCGAGGACCTGCTTCGCCTTGGCGATGTCCGGCTTGGGGAAGGCATCCTTGAAGGAGTCCTTCTGGCCACCGAAGCCCGGCGGGACGATCGAGTACGACGGCGAGACGCTGCCGTCGTAGGCATCCTTGGCGATCGCGTCGCGGTCGATGATGTTCGCCACCGCCTGGCGCACCGCCGCCTGCTTGCCGACGCCCTGGTTCATGTCGAAGACCCAGTACCGGAACTCCGAGCCCTTCCCCTTGAGCACCGACGCGCCCGCATCGGCGAGGGTCTTCAGCTCGGTCGCGGTCATGGTCCGCCAGGCGACGTCGATCTTGCCGCTCTTCATGTCCGAGGTCAGCGAGGAGTCGTCCTTGTAGAAGGAGACGAAGACCTGCGAGGCCTGACCGGGGTGGCCGCCCTTGTACTTGTCGTTCTTGGCGAACACCGCCTGCTGGCTGTCCTTGTACTGCTTGAGCACGTAGGGTCCCGAGCCGATCTGCGCCTGGGAGTCGGGCAGTTCCTTGTCGGCCGGGTAGACGTCTTCGTCCACGATCGAGGCCGGCGGCGTGGTCAGCACCTTGAGGAAGGTCTGGTCCGGCGCGTTGAGATGGAAGATGACGGTGGTGTCGTCTGGCGTCTCGATGGCGCCGTCGGCGAGCTTGGGATGGTCGGGATCCTTGCTGTTGGTGATCGAGCCGAGCAGGATCGCGGCGCCGTTGGGGTCGTTGATGGCGATGTTCCGCTCGATTGAGTACTTCACGTCCGAGGAGGTGAGGGCGTCGCCGTTGGAGAAGGTCAGCCCGCTATTGAGCACGCACTTCACCGTCTTCGGGTCGGTGTAGTCGCACGACTTGGCCGCGTCGGGCTCGGGGTCGGTCCCGTTCGCTGGGACCGACATCAGTTGCTGGAACATCTCGTACTGGAGGTTCCAGGAACCGATGTCGTAGGCGCCGGCTGGGTCCAGCGCGGTGATCTTGTCGGTCGTCCCGAGCGTCCAGGACGATCCGCTCGAGGAGCCGCCGCCGGAATTGTGCGGCGCCTCCTTTCCGCACGCCGTCATCGCCAGCACCAGCGCGGTAGCGCTGCCCACGGCCATCAGCCCCCGACTCCAATTGACACTGCTCGAATTCACCAGTCCACCTCGAGACGTCATGACCCCAGCGGGCGGGGGTCGGTAGCCCGGCAACCTACTCGCGCGGTGCCGAGGCCGCCAGCACCGAACCGTCGTCGTGGCGGCGGATTTACCGCTTCGTTACGAGAAATGTCGGCAACAGTGGCCGGTCAGGGCAGTAGGGCCGGAAGATCTCCGGTAGCGACGCCGGCGAGGCTCGGCAGGAAGATGCGCCGCTCTCCGGGCGCGACGGGAACGTGGTTCTCCACCACGAGGACGGTGCAGCCCGCCGCCTCCGCAGAGCGCGCTCCGGTGTTGGAGTCTTCGATCGCGAGGCAGTCGGCCGCACGTACGCCGAGCGCGGCAGCCGCTGTCTGGTAAGGCTCCGGGTGCGGCTTGCCGTTGCGCACCTGGTCGCCGGTGACGATCACCGCGAACGTCTCCGTGGGGAGCTGCGCCAGGATCGGCGCGACGAAACGTTCGTAGGACATCGTGACCAGGGCGCAGCGCACACCCGCCGAACGGAGGTCGGTGAGCAGTTCGCGTGCCCCCGGTCGCCACGGCACCTCCTCGGTGACCCGCTCCACCACGCCGTCGAGCAACTCTTCGACGACGTCCTCGGCGGTCAGCCCAAGCCCCATCCGCTCCTGGATGTAGCGGCCGGACTCCAGCAGGTCGTTGCCAACCAGCCGGAGCGCGTCCTCCCGGCTCCACTCCCCGCCGTACTTGCTGGCCATGGCGTATTCGGTGTCGATCCAGTACGGCTCGGTGTCGACCAGCGTGCCGTCCATGTCCCAGAGCACCGCGGCGGGCGCCGCTGGGGCCATCCTCAGCGCCGCCTCTGGATGAGCACGACGTAGCCGAGCGCCACCCCGAGGCCGGCGAGGATCGGTCCCAGGGTGCTCGCGGCGCCCCGCCCCCCGAAGGTCCACAACGCGCCGGCCACGATCATCGCCAGCGCCACCAGCGTGCCGAGGATCTTCGTGGAGACGTTGCCGCTCCCGTACCGTCCCGTCCGGCTCATCAATCCTCCGGGTCGTAGCCGAGGTTCGGCGAGAGCCAGCGCTGCGCCTCGGCGAGGGTCCAGCCCTTCCGCTCGGCGTAGTCGGCGACCTGGTCACGACCGAGTCGGCCGACCACGAAGTACTGCGCCTGCGGGTGGCTGTAGTAGATCCCCGAGACGCTGGCGCCGGGCCACATCGCCATCGAGTCGGTGAGCTCGATCCCGGTATTGGCCTCTACGTCGAGCAGCTCCCAGATGGTCCGCTTCTCGGTATGGTCCGGGCACGCGGGGTAGCCAGGCGCGGGGCGGATGCCGGTGTACTTCTCGGCGATCAGGTCCTCGTTGGTGAGTTGCTCCTCGGGAACATGGCCCCAGAACTCGGTCCGGACCCGCTGGTGGAGGCGCTCGGCGAAGGCCTCCGCGAGCCGGTCGGCAAGGGCCTCCAGCAGGATCGCGGAGTAGTCGTCGAGCTCCTTCTTGAACGCCATGATCCGGTCGGTCGCGCCCAGGCCACCGGTGACGGCGAAGGCGCCCACCCAGTCCGCCGCGCCGGCATCGGTGCCGACCGGCGCGACGAAGTCCGCCAGTGACCGGTTGGGGACGCCCTCACGATGCTGGCCCTGCTGACGCAGCTGGAACAGCGTCGTGCGCACCTCGGTCCGGCTCTCGTCGGTGTAGACGAGCACGTCCTCGCCGGTACTTGCCGCCGGGAACAGCCCATAGACGGCGTTCGCGGTCAGCCAGTGCTCGGAGACGATCCGGTCGAGCATCTGCTGTGCGTCGTCGTACAGCTTCCGGGCAGTCTCGCCCTGCGTCGGGCTGTTCAAGATGTCGGGGAACTTCCCCTTCATCTCCCAGGCGTTGAAGAACGGCTGCCAGTCGATGAACTCCCGCAGCTCGCCGAGGTCGTAGTCCTTGAGCACGTGCACGCCCGGGGTCACCGGCTGCGGCGGCTCGTAGGAGGACCAGTCGATCGGCGTCGCGTTCTTCTTCGCCGCGGCGAAGGTCGACTGCGGCCGCTCGGTCTTCTGGGCGTGTCGGGCACGCAGGGCGTCGTAGTCGGCCTGGATCTCCGCCATCAGCGCGGGCCGCCGCTCGGTGCTGAGCAGAGCCGCGGCCGTCGGCACCGACCGCGATGCGTCCTTGACCCAGACGACCGGACCGTCGTACTTCCGGTCGATCTTGACCGCCGTGTGAGCACGGGAGGTGGTCGCGCCGCCGATCAGCAGCGGGATCTCCAGCCCCTGGCGCTGCATCTCGCCGGCGAACCCGACCATCTCATCCAGACTCGGCGTGATCAGCCCGGACAGGCCGATGATGTCGGCGCCGACCTCCGCGGCCGTGTCCAGGATCTTCTGCGCCGGGACCATCACGCCGAGGTCGATGACCTCGTAGTTGTTGCACTGCAGCACGACGCCGACGATGTTCTTGCCGATGTCGTGGACATCACCCTTCACCGTGGCCAGGACGATGGTGCCGTTGGTCTCGTCCTGCTCGGCGAGCGCGGGGTCGTTGGCCTTCTCCTCCTCGATGAAGGGGATCAGGTAGGCGACCGCCTTCTTCATCACCCGGGCCGACTTCACGACCTGGGGAAGGAACATTTTCCCGGCGCCGAACAGGTCGCCGACGACGTTCATGCCGTCCATCAGGGGCCCTTCGATCACCTCGATCGGGCGACCGCCGCGAGCCGCGATCTCTTGACGCAGCTCTTCGGTGTCCGCCTCGACGTGGGCGTCCAGACCCTTGACCAAGGCGTGCGTGATCCGTTCGGCGACCGGGAGCTCGCGCCACTCCTCGGTCTTCGCCTCCTCCTGCGCGCCGCTCGAGCGGTACTTTTCGGCGAGCTCGAGGAGCCGCTCGGTCGCGGCCGAGGGGTCGTCGGTGCGGTCGAGGATGACGTCCTCGATGGCCTCGCGCAGCTCCGGGTCGATCTGGTCATAGGTCACCAGGGCGCCCGCATTGACGATGCCCATGTCCAGCCCCGCGGCGATCGCGTGGAACAAGAAGACGGCATGGATCGCCTCGCGCACCGCGTTGTTGCCGCGGAAGCTGAAGGAGACGTTCGAGATGCCACCCGAAACTTTGGCGCCGGGGAGGTTCTGCTTGATCCAGCGGACCGCTTCGATGAAGTCCAGGCCGTAGCGCGCGTGCTCCTCGATGCCGGTGGCGACGGCGAAGACGTTCGGGTCGAAGATGATGTCCTCGGGGTCGAAGCCGACCTCGTCGACCAGGATCCGATAGGCCCGCGCACAGATCTGGGTACGCCGCTCCAGGTTGTCGGCCTGCCCGTCCTCGTCGAAGGCCATCACGACCGCGGCCGCGCCGTACCGCTTGCACAGCCGGGCCTGCTCGCGGAACTTCTCCTCCCCCTCCTTCATGGAGATGGAGTTGACGATCGGCTTCCCCTGGACGTTGCGCAGGCCGGTCTCGATCACCTCCCACTTCGAGGAGTCGATCATCACCGGGACCCGGCTGATGTCGGGTTCGCTCGCGACCAGCTTGAGGAAGCGGTCCATCGCGGCGACGCCGTCGATCATGCCCTCGTCCATGTTGACGTCGATGACCTGTGCGCCGTTCTCGACCTGCTGGGCCGCCACCGAGAGCGCGGTGTCATAGTCACCGGCCTTGATCAGGTTGCGGAACCTGGCGGAGCCGGTGATGTTGGTCCGCTCACCGACATTCACGAAGAGGGCCGAAGAGTCGATCTTGAACGGCTCCAGGCCGGAGAGCCGCAGTGCCGGCTCAGGGTTGCTCGGTGTTCGCGGCGCCAGGCCGTCGACCGCCTTGGCGATCTCGGCGATGTGCTCGGGCGTGGTGCCGCAGCAGCCACCGACCAGATTTACGAAGCCGGCTCCGGCGAACTCGTGCAGGTAGCCCGCGGTCTCGCTCGGCCCCTGGTCGTACTCGCCGAAGGCGTTGGGCAGGCCGGCGTTCGGGTAGCAGGACACGAACGTCTCGGCGACCCGGGCCAGCTCGGCGATGTAGGGGCGCATCTCCTGGGCGCCCAGCGCGCAGTTGAGCCCGACCAGCAACGGCTTCGCGTGCCGCACCGAGTCCCAGAACGCCTCGGTGACCTGGCCGGAGAGGGTCCGGCCGGAGGCGTCGGTGATGGTCCCGGAGATCACGATCGGCCAGCGCCGGTCGTACTCCTCGAACACGCTCTCCACCGCGAAGATCGCTGCCTTGGCGTTGAGCGTGTCGAAGATCGTCTCGATGAAGATCAGATCCGCTCCGCCGTCGACGAGCCCCTTGGTGGCCGTGGCGTACGCCGCCACCAGCTGCTCGTAGGTGACGTTGCGCGCCGCGGGGTCGTTGACGTCCGGGCTGATGCTGGCGGTGCGGCTCGTTGGGCCGAGGGTGCCGGCGACGTACCGGGGCCGCTCGGCGGTGGCGAACTCGTCGGCGACCGCCCGCGCCAGCCTGGCCGACTCGTAGTTGAACTCGTAGGCGAGCTCCTCCATGCCGTAGTCGGCCAGCGAGATCGCGTTCGCGTTGAAGGTGTTGGTCTCGATGATGTCGGCGCCTGCCTGGAGGTACTCCCGGTGGATGCCGGCAATGATCTGCGGCTGAGTGAGGGTCAGCAGGTCGTTGTTGCCGACCAGGTCGCTCGGCCAGTCCTTGAACCGCTCGCCGCGGTAGCCCGCCTCGTCCGGGCGATCGCGCTGGATCGCCGTGCCCATCGCGCCGTCGAGCACCATGATCCGCTCCTGGAGGGCCGCGGTCAGGGCCTCGGTGGCGTCGGGGCGCAGGGTGTTCGACATGCCTGTCCTTCCTCGTCGGAAGGCGTCCTTGGAACCAGCCGAGCGTGGCGGGACGGTCTCGTCCCGTTGCAACGCCTCTCGGCCCGTTCATCTTACGGCGTCGACAGCCGCCGCCCGAGCAGGTTCCGTATCGAGGACAGTCGGCCGCCCGGTCGCCGACACCCGTCCGACTAGGGTGGAACCGTGATCGAGATCGAGGAGACCCACGACCTGGTCGATCCCGTGGTGATCGCCGCGTTCGAGGGCTGGAACGACGCCGCCGACGCGGCCTCCGGGACCCTGGACCACCTGATGAGCGTCTGGGGTGCGCGCGTGGTGGGTGCGGTCGATCCCGAGGATTTCTACGACTTCCAGGTCAACCGGCCCGTGGCCGGCGTCGACGCCAACGGCCACCGCGCGCTGACCTGGCCCAGCACGCAGATCGCCATCTGCTCCCCGCCTGATCTCGACCGCGACATCGTCTTGGTGCGTGGGATCGAACCCAACATGCGCTGGCGCCAGTTCGTCGCCGAGATCCTGGCTGCCGTCGATGAGCTCGGCGGCCAGCTCGTCGTCACCTTGGGGGCACTCCTCGCCGACACGCCGCACACCCGGCCGATCCCGGTCAGCGGTACTGCGACCGAGCCCGAGCTCGTCGACCGGCTCCACCTCGACTCGCCGTCCTACGAGGGGCCGACCGGCATCGTCGGCGTCGTACAGGACGCGTGCGTCAAGCTCGACATCCCCGCGGTCTCCTACTGGGCGGCGGTCCCGCACTACGTCGCCCAGCCGCCGTGCCCGAAGGCGACGCTGGCCCTGGTCAGCCAGCTCGAAGACCTGCTGCAGTGCTCCATCCCGCTCGGCGACCTCCCCGAGGACGCCCGGGCCTGGGAGCGTGGTGTCGACGAGCTCGCCGGTGAGGACCCCGAGATCTCCGACTACGTCCGCTCTCTCGAAGAGACCCGCGACACCACCGACCTCCCCGAGGCCTCCGGCGAGGCGATCGCGCGCGAGTTCGAGCGGTACCTCAAGCGCCGCTCCGAAGAGGGCTGATCGTCGAGTAGCGGGTTGTGGCCCGTTCAGTAGCGAGTTGTGGCCCGCGAATTGGGGCCACAACCCGCCTTTCAACGGGCCGGAACCCGCCACTCAACCTCAGAGCCGGATCCCGAGGGCGGCGTCGACGAGGGCGGCGATGACCGAGCCGGCGTCGGCGTCCGAGGTCTCGGCGAGACCACCGGTGCCCAGAGTGGCATCGACCCAGGCCTGGACGGCCGCAACCGCGCGCGGCGCGTCGAGGTCCTCGGCGAGCGCGGCAAGTACGGTCTCGACGACCGGAGCCGTGGGGGCACCGCGACCCAGGGCGACCGCCTTGCGCCAGTCCGCGAGGGTGTCGACCGCATCGAAGAGCTGGTCGTCGGTCCACTCCCAATCGGAGCGGTAGTGGTGGCGGAGCAGCACAAGCCGGATCGCCATCGGGTCGATCTCGCTGTTGCGGAGCGCGGAGACGAAGACGAGGTTGCCGCGCGACTTGGACATCTTGTGTCCGTCGTACCCGACCATGCCGCCGTGGGTATAGACCTCGGCGAACGCCTTGCCGACCACGTGTGCATGGCTGGCCGACATCTCGTGGTGCGGGAAGACCAGGTCGGAGCCGCCACCCTGGACGGTGAAGCGACCGCCGAGGTAGCGCAGCGCGATCGCGGCACATTCGATGTGCCACCCGGGCCGTCCGGCGCCGTACGGCGACTCCCACGACGGCTCGCCCGGGCGCTCGGCACGCCACAGGATCGGGTCGAGCGGGTCCTTCTTGCCGGCGCGGTCGGGGTCACCGCCGCGCTCGGGGAAAATCTCCAGCATCTCCTCGCGGCTCATCCCGGACTCGCTGCCGAACTGCTCATCGGCGGCCACCGAGAAGTAGACGTCGTCCTCGACCCGATAGGTCGCACCGAGGGACTCCAGGTCGGCGATCAGCTCGACCACCAGCGGGATCGACTCCACCGCGCCGATGTAGTGCGCCGGCGGGAGGACCCGAAGCGCCTCCATGTCGTGGCGGAACAGCTCGGTCTCGCGCTCGGCGAGGGCGGTCCAGTCGACCCCGACCTTGTCGGCGCGTTCGAGGAGCGGGTCGTCCACGTCGGTGACGTTCTGCACGTAGCCGACCTGGTCGCCGGCGTTGAGCCAGGCACGGTGCAGGAGGTCGAAGGCGACATAGGTGTTGGCGTGGCCCATGTGGGTGGCGTCGTACGGCGTGATCCCGCAGACGTAGAGCGACCGCGGCCCGTTCCCCGCAGTCCCGACCAGCTCTCCGCTTGGGTGGTCGTGGAGCCTGACCTCGGGCCCCTTCACGGGAAGCGCGGGGACGTCGGGGGCAGACCAGGCACGCATGACGTGAACTCTACCGACGGAGTTCAGAATGGCGGCCAGGGGACCACGTGCCAGTCGCCGCGCGGCGCCGGGAAGGTGCCCTCGGCCAAGAGGAGATCGCATCGCGCGGCGAGCGCGTCCAGCTCCCAGGAGGCGACGTACGCTGCCAGCTCCTCAGCCAGTGCACCATCCAGCCCGCGGCGAACCGCCTCGATCCCGGCGCGCTCCTCGGCGGTGAACGGCTGCCCCTGCCAGCCCCAGAGCACGGTGCGAAGCTTCGGGTCGCTGTGGAAGGTGAGCCCGTGGTCGCAGCCGTACCGATGGCCGTCGGTCATCGCGAGCACGTGACCGCCCTTGCGGTCGGCGTTGTTGACGATCGCGTCGAAGACTGCCATCCGACGCAGGGCCGGGGTGTCCTCGTGGACCAGCGAGACGGGGCGATCGGCGGCGTCGTACCCATCGAAGATGTGGAGGTAACCCCCGGGCACGTTCCCCTCCGAGACGATCGTCACCGCGTCCTGGGCCGGGTCGGGCTCGCACCAGCGTTGCACCATGCCGACGCCCTGCGGACCCTCGCGTAGCCAGGTCTCGGGCACGACGTCCCAGCCGAGCGCCTCGGAGACGACGTAGGAGGCGACCTCACGGTCGGCGAGGTGTCCGTCGGGGAAGTCCCAAAGCGGCCGCTCCCCCGCCACCGGCTTGTAGACGACCGGCACCTCGCCGATCGAGCCCAGGAACGTGGCGTTGGAAGCGGAGCGGATCCGGCCGACGACGACCAGCTCGTCGTCGTACAGATCGAGGGCGGGCTCACTCATGGTTACCGACGATCGGGTTGGTCAGACCGGGTCACGGCGGCGGAACCCGTTGGCACGCACGCAGAGGTGGCCGTTGGGGTCGATCGGATTCCCGCAGAACGGGCAGCTCGGCCGACCGGCCTCCACCACCAGCGCGGCGCGCTTGACGAAGGCACGTGCATGCGCCGGGTCGAGCCTGACCAGGAGCACCTCCTCGGGCTCCGGCTCCTCATCGAGCTCCTCGACCTCCATCAGCGGCTCACCGGTCTCGTCAACGACGATCTCGGACTCCACGAATGGGAAGACCTCGATCACCACCCGCTCATCGGAAGGGTCCCAAGAGAGCGTCATCGTGCCGGCCCGGAACTCCTCCTGGATCGGCTGCTCGAGCGGGTTGGTGTCGTCGAGGTCGTACGGCGCCACCGCGGGCACCACGGTCGCCGAGCTGCGGGTTACCTCGTCGAGGAGCTCGTCGAGCCGCTCCGCGAGCGCGGCGACCTGCTGCTTCTCGAGAGCAACGCTGACCAGACGCACCCCGGCCCGCGCCTGCAGGAAGAAGGTGCGCGAGCCGGGCTCGCCGACGGTGCCAGCGACGAAGCGCTCGGGCGGGTCGAAGGCGTGGACGACAGGCATGAGTCCAGCCTATGCCGTGGCCGGTCCGGCGCCGCCACCGACGACCGCGTCACCGCTGGACTTCCTGGCTCGGCGGCCACGCTTCGGCTTCGGCGCCAGCCAGGAGAGGTCACCGGCGTGGGTGTTGGTGGCAAGGACGAACGGCCGCGCCTCGGTGTAGCGGATGATCGAGATCGACGCGGGGTCGACGTTGATCCGCTGGAAGAGGTCGAGGTGCATCCCGAGCGCGTCGGCAAGGATCGACTTGATCACATCGCCGTGGCTGACCGCGAGCCAGATCCCCGCGTCTGCGTGCGCGGCTTGCACGACGGCGTCATGGCGGCGTACGGCGGCGATCGCACGGGCCTGCATCGCCGGCATCGACTCGCCACCGGGGAAGACCACCGCCGAGGGCTGCGACTGCACGGTCTTCCAGAGCTTCTCTTTGGCCAGCTCGCGGATCTTCCGGCCCTGCCACTCCCCGTAGTCGCACTCAGTGAGTCCCTTGTCGGTGACGACCTCGAGCGCCGCGCCCTCCGCGCTCGAGGCGTGCTCGGGACCGCGCGCCTCCAGGATCGCCCTGGTGGTTTGCCGGCAACGCTCCAGCGGGCTGGTGACCACGCGCGCAAGCGGCACGCCGGCAAGCCGCTCCCCTGCCCGCGTCGCCTGGCTGAGACCGGTCTGGTCGAGCCCCACTCCTCGCGTCCGGCCGGCGAGCGTGCCGCTCGCGTTTGCGGTGGTCCGGCCGTGTCGCACGAGAATGAGCGTCGCCATGGGGGCGACTGTAGCTAGCGTGGTCCACTGTGATCGTCGACAGTGCGCTCTATCGCGGCGGCCAGCGGGCCGATCTGCACTGTGCCCCGCACGACTTCGACAAGCTGCGCGGGGGCGTCGAGAAGCCCGGCGACTTCGTCTGGCTGGGCCTGTATCAGCCCAGCGAGCGTGAGCTGGCCGAGGTCGCCGAGGCGTTCGGGCTCCACCCGTTGGCGGTCGAGGACGCCTTCCAGGCCCACCAGCGGCCCAAGCTCGAGCGCTATGACGAAGCGCTCTTCTTCGTGGTCAAGACACTCTGGTACGTCGACGTGGACGACGCCGTCGAGACCGGTGAGGTCAACATCTTCCTCGGCCCCGACTACGTGGTCACGGTCCGGCACGGCCGCGGCTCCAAGCTCGCCCCCGCCCGGCACCTGCTGGAGACCGAGAACGAGATCCTCACCCGCGGGCCGTTCTCAGCGGTCTATGCCGTCGCCGATTTCATCGTCGACGGCTACCTCTCGGTGATCTCCGACCTCACCGAGGATGTCGACGAGGTGGAGACCTCGGTCTTCTCCAATCAGCGCACCCGCGACTCGGAGCGGATCTACCGACTCAAGCGCGAGCTGGCCGAGGTACGCCGCGCGGTGATGCCGCTGCGAGAGCCGATCCGCCGGTTCTTCGCCGGTGAGCCGGTGGTGGGCGCGGTCGCCCCCGACGACGACCTGCGCCCCTACTTCCGTGACGTGCTCGATCACCTCAATGTCGTGGCGGAGAACGTGGAGAGTCTCGAGGCGCTACTCTCCTCCGCCTTCGAGGCCCATCTCGCCCAGCTCTCGCTCCAGCAGAACGACGACATGCGCCGCATCTCTGCGGGCGCCGCGCTGGTCGTCGTACCCACCTTGATCGCCGGGGTCTACGGCATGAACTTCCAGCACATGCCCGAGCTGTCCTGGACCTTCGGCTATCCGTTCGCCCTGGTCTTGATGATCTCTGCGGCGGCCGGGCTCTGGATCCTGTTCAAGAAGGCCGGCTGGTTCTGACCTTCGCCTCGTCAGCGCCAGCCCGATCAGGTCGGCTGGACCACGTTGCTGGCGAGCAGGCCGACGAGCACCAGGCCGAGCAGGACGCGGTAGGGCACGAACCGACCGATCGAGTGGTGGGAGACGAAGCGGAGCAGCCAGGCAACGCTCGCGTAGGCCACCACGAAGCTGACCAGGGTGCCCACGATGACCGGCCCGGCGCTGATCCCGTGCACGTCCTTCAGCTCATAGAGTCCGGCCGCGGTGAGCGCCGGGATGGAGAGGAAGAAGCTCAGCCGGGTCGCCGTGACCCGGTCCAGGCCGAGCGTCAGGCCGGCCGAGATCGTGGCACCCGAGCGGGACACCCCGGGGATCAGCGCGATGCACTGCACGACCCCGATGACCACGGCGTCGACCATCCGTAGCTGCTTCTCGCCGCGGGTCTGGCGACCGACCCGCTCGGCGTACAACATGGCCGCGCTCCACACGATCAGCGCTCCGGCCACCCACCACAGCGACCGCAGCGGGCCCGAGACCAGGTCCTTGGCGAGCAGGCCGACGATGCCGATCGGGATCGTGCCGACGATGGCGTACCAACCCATCCGGTGGTCGAGCGTGCCGCGGTATTCCGGCTTGAGGAGTCCCTTGAACCAACCGGCCACGATCCCGCGGATATCGCCGAAGAAGTAAACGAAGACCGCGGCGATCGCACCCATCTGGATGACCGCGGTGTACGCCGTCACCGAGTCAGCGTCGATCGGCAGCCCGAGCGCCTTCTCGGCGATCGTGAGGTGGCCGGTGCTCGAGACCGGCAGGAATTCGGTCAGACCTTCGACGATGCCCAGGACCACGGAGTCCAGATAGTTCATGAGCCACTTTCTCCAGTGCCTGATCGGCGCGTGCGGGTCGCACCGAAGCCTAGGGGGCGACAGGTGAGCGTTTCCTGAGGACGCGCCCTGCGGGGAGCACCGCGGGGGACGCTCGACGGCGAGCCGCCGACCCCACGGCCGAAGCCACGCGTTAAGTTCTCCCGCATGCAGACCCGCCTCCTGGGAGCCACCGGCCTTCGCGTGTCCAGCCTGGCCCTCGGCACGATGACCTGGGGGCGCACCACCGACGAGCACGAGGCCCGCGAGGCGCTGATCGCCTTTGCCGAGGCCGGTGGGACGCTCGTTGACACCGCCGCCGGGTACGCCGACGGAGCCGCCGAGACGCTGATCGGCTCACTGCTCGGTGACGTGGTCGCTCGTGACGAGGTCGTGCTCGCGACCAAGGCGGGCATCTCCCGTCGTCGCGGCCACCGCGAGATCGATACCTCGCGGGGCCAGCTCCTGACCGCCCTCGACGCCTCGCTGCGACGGCTCGGCACTGACCACGTCGACCTGTGGCAGGTGCACGTCTGGTCCGACGAGACGCCGCTGGAAGAGACGCTGAGCGCGCTTGACCTTGCGGTAACCAGCGGCCGCGCGGCGTACGTCGGCGTCTCGAACTACTCCGGCTGGCAGACGGCGCAGGCAGCGACTTGGCAGCGTGCCGTGCCGGGCCGGGTGCGGTTGGCATCGACCCAGGTGGAGTACTCCCTGCTGTCCCGTGACGTCGAGTACGAGGTGATCCCGGCGGCACACGCCTCGGGCCTGGGGGTCCTGGCCTGGTCGCCGCTGGCGGGCGGCGTCCTCACCGGCAAGTACCGCACCGGCACACCGTCGGATTCGCGGGCGGCTGACACCAGCTTCGCCGACCGGGTGGACTCCTACCTCGACGCCCGCGGACGGAGCATCGTGGAGGCGGTCATACGCGCCGCCGAAGGGCTGGACTGGACTCCGCTGCAGGTGGCACTGGCCTGGGTCCGGGACCGCCCCGGCGTCGCCGCGCCGATTCTGGGAGCCCGCACCGCTGCCCAGCTCCGGGATGCCCTCGGTGTCGCCGATCTCACGTTGCCGCGCGAGATCGCGGCAGCCCTGGACGACGTTTCCGCCGACTGAGCAGACTTGAGTACCCCAGACACGAAGTTGAGGAGAGGCAACGCATGGCCCGTGTCGACCGGCGTCCGCCCCGCTCCGGTGTGGAGTGGGAGTTCGACAAGGTGACGTTCTCCCGCGAGTTCTCCCGCAATGTCGTCACCAAGCTGCTCGTCGAGCGCGCTGAGTACGGCGGCTGGGAGCTCGACCGAGTCCGGATCACGCCCGACGGCACCCGCCGGGTGGTTCTTCGACGCAAGATCATCCGGGCGGTCCGCACCGCGTGAGCGGGTCCCGATCGTCCGCACTGCGGGGCC
>Ga0164243_10004372_pt1 | contig 22180 bp, 18 predicted proteins | sample OricompcompostOP_FD_108781 | JGI IMG/M metagenome (GOLD analysis project Ga0164243, IMG submission 108781) | Organic Plus compost microbial communities from Emeryville, California, USA - Original compost - Organic plus compost (OP) | ecosystem: Engineered > Solid waste > Mixed feedstock >...
GTCCGGACTAAACTCCGCCTTCTTCAGCTACACGAACTCACCGCATGATGAGATCGATTTCGAGGTGTTGATGAAGGATACCTCGAAGGTCAGCTTGAACACCTACGTATCTGGCGAGCCGAAGCATGGAAGGGCGGTGGCAGTATCGCCCAGCGGCACGACGCAATTCAACCACTATGCCTTCGTATGGGAAGAGGGCCGCTTGCGCTGGTTCATCAATGGAACGCTGGTGCATGAGGCGACCGGGACGGATCTGCCGACCCATCCGCAAAAGATATTCTTCAGCTTTTGGGGTAGTGATACCTTTACCGACTGGCTGGGGACCTTCGCGGATCCGGGACGGAAGCTGCAGATGGAAGTGGATTGGGTTGCATTCACGGCGTTGGGAGAAGAATGCCAGTTCCCCGAATCCATTGCGTGCAATCTGCAGTAATCCCGATCCTGCAGACCCTGCGTGAATAGCCAAAGAGGCGACGCGTGCTCGACAGCGGTGACGAACAGCGCCAGGAGGATCATTCCTTCGGTCATCTGCGCCAAGGCCGGGCACGTGCCGCGGTGCGTGGCGCGTTGTGGGCCGGGCTTAACAGCTTTGCGCCCGCAGTCGTCGCTGCCGGCGTTTTTACCGTCACCTCCCGTTATCTGAAGCCGGCGGAATATGGTCTTGTGGCCCTTGCCACGAGCATCTCCTTTCTGGCTTCGGCAATAACCCCTGCCGGCTTTGGTGAGGCGCTCATTCAGCGCCGGGACATCAGTCACAGGCATGTGGATGCTGTCTTCTGGCTCTGCGTCGCTGCGGCTCTCCTGATTTATGGTGTCCTCGTGCTCTTGGCTCCCGTGCTTGCGGGGTTCCTGGGCGAGCGCGGTCTGCTGGCGCTCATCCCGGTGGTCGGAGCGCGGATCATCTTCGACCAGGCGGCGATCGTGCCGACTTCGCTGCTTGCGCGCTCCATGTCCTTTGACAAGATCGCGCTTCGCACCACCATTGCCTCCCTCGTGGCGGCTGGGGTGTGCGTGCCGTTGCTGCTTCTCGGCTATGGGGTGTGGGCGCTTGCCTTATCCTATGTCGCGGGGTCAATCGCGACGTTCTCGGCAGCTTTCCTGTCGGTCAGGTGGCGGCCTGCCCTGAGCCTCGATTTTGCGGCCCTGCGCGAGGTTTCGCGCTATGGGGTTTTCGCCTCCGGACATCGGACGATACAGCTTCTCAATACCGACCAACTCCTCATCGGCTGGCTGATGGGAACGGCGTCGGTCGGCATCTACGGCTTTGCGCGCCGCATCTTCCAGCTTCTCAATGATCTTATCGCCGGTGCCCTCAGGACCGTCTCCTTCACCATGCTGTCGTCGCTCCAGAGCGAGCACGAAAAGCTGAAGGAGGCTTTCCTCTTCGCCACCTTTGCTTCGGCGGCATTTTCGTTCCCGATCTTTGTCGGCTTGGCTGCCGTTTCCGGCGATCTTGTGCCGCTCGTCTTCGGAGCCCATTGGAGCGAAGCTGCGCCTTCGCTGCAGGCCTTCTGCGCCATCGGCTTCCTGAGCTGTATCGGCGTGCTGCAATCCTCGTTGATCACGAGCCAGGGCAGGGTGGGATGGTGGATGTCCTATCAGGCAGCGCAGCAGATCCTGTCGGCCCTCCTGATCCTCGCCCTCTACCGCTATGGGATAACCGTCGTCGTGGTCGCCATCGCCATAAAGACATGGATCGCCTGGCCCGTGTCGGTGGTGCTCACGCTGAGGATCCTGAAGCTCCCGTTGTCCGGCTATCTTCGCCAGTTCGTGGCGCCGACGGTGGCTTGTCTCCTGATGCTGGTAGGCGTGCTGGCGGTTCGGCACACCCTTCCGGAAGTTCATTCCGTTGTTGGCGTCGTCCTTGAAGTACTGACAGGAGCTGCCGTCTACGCGGGTGCTCTTATGGCGATGGTCGGGCGCCGCCTTATTCGCATTCGTGACCTCATTCTCAAGCGAGGGGCCATTCCTTCATGAAGCTCATCTATTTCCGTGGGCATGTTCCGAATTTCGGCGATGAACTAAATACATACATGTGGCAGCATCTGCTGCCCGCTAGCTTTTTGGACGAGGACGAGCGCGAGCTCTTCATCGGCATCGGTTCAATTCTCTGGAATACCTTCCCGAAATCCGCTCGCAAATATGTGGTGGGTTCCGGGTATGCCGGCTACACCGGACAGCCTGACGTGCATGACGGCTCGTGGGATATTGTTTTCGTGCGAGGGCCGCGGACGGCGCAGCTCCTCGGGATCGAGCCCGAAAAGGCGATCTGTGACTCGGCAGTGCTCCTGCGGGGCATTGAACTACCGCCGCCGGCGCCGGTCTTCGACGTCGGATTCATCCCTCACTACGAAAGCCTCGATCGGGGCTTCTGGGATAAAGCTTGCAGCCTCTCAGGCATTCGTCTGATCGATCCACGCGACAATGTGGAGAAAGTCATTGCGCAGATCCGCGGCGCGCGGATGGTCATCACCGAAGCCATGCACGGCGCGATTGTTGCCGACGCACTCAGGACACCTTGGGTGGCGGCCAAGCCGCTCAATCCTGGCCATCATGCGAAGTGGCTGGATTGGTCGGGGGCGCTCTCCCTGGATGTTCGGTTCAGCAATCTTCGCCCGTCGAGCCTGATGGAGCTCTACGTGACCATGACTGGCGGTCGGGGTGATCCGGAGGGGCGTTCCGGACGGCTGAGCAGAAGCCTCTTCGCTCGCCCGGTGAACAAGGTCCTGACCCACCGTGCGGCCGCGGGCCTGCGGCAGCTCACCAAGGTGGAGCCGCAGCTTAGTCAGGACGCCAGGATAGCCGAGGTGACGGAGCGTGCTCTGTCCGCGCTGGAAACGTTCGTGCGGTCACGCCAGCTCAGCAGCGCGTCCTAAGGGCACTGGCGGGGTCTTGCTGCTCCGCCCCCGTAACTGGCGGATTGAAAGCTTCGCATTTGCGCGCGTGGCGAAGACGAAGGCGCAGATGACGATGACCGAGGTGATGCTGAACTCGAAGAAAACAGTAACTTCCAGGAAGCTGCCGCACACGACGAGCGTGAGGAAAGCCGCCAGGAACGCTGTTTCGGGCGAGGGCGAGCGAAAGGCCAGGACATATGTTTTGAGAAGGGTCCCGTAGAGGATCACAACCTGGATCCCCAGCCCGATAAACCCGATCTCAACGGCATTGTTCACATAGGTGTTGTGGAAGTTGAATCCGGAACGGGCCTGAATGTCGAATATGGCCCAGAGCAGTTCGGCCGGAGGATATTCATGTACCCAGAATGCTCGGTAGCCGACGCCGAGAAGGGGGTGCTCCCGGATGAACTGCGCTCCGAATTGCCATAATTCCGTTCGCCCCGTCAGCGTGACGTCTTTGCCTGAGGCGTCGAGCAGGTTCTGGAACAATATCTCGGAATATTGCAGCACGATGATGAGCATGGCGATGCCGAGCGTCACCAGCAGTGCACCCATGGTGAGTTTCTGCAGCTTGTTCAGCCGGCGGCTGAGCATGACCGCCAGGGCGATGGCCGACGCCGGAATCATGAAAATCATTGCACCGGTCGACTGCGCCTTGAAGAGCAGGGGGCCTGCGGAGGCCACGCCAGCGAGCGCAACAAGTCGCATAAGCTTCGGCGCTTTCCGATCGAACATGACTGCGATCGATGTCAAGGCGAAGCCACAGACCACGGCAGCAAAGGCATTCTTGCTGCCAAATATCCCGATCCACGCGCCGATGTCGGAACGTACGCTGCCGAACAGCAGGCTACCAAGGATGCCGACGCCATAAATGCCGAAGAGGCATCGCAGAAAGGCGGCAGCGGAAATCCGGTTTGCGATGGCAATGGCAATCACAATCGTGATCGCAAGCTGCACCGAATAACGCAGCGACAGGACTGGAAACTGCGACCAGAGCACCGACAGAAGACAAAACAGTGGCAGGATCAGGAGGTACCAGAACCGCAGCACCGCCTGCAGGCTCGCCATCGGCCTGGTGAGAAGCAGAACCCCTCCGGAGATCAGGAAGAGAAGCGCGGCGAACGGGCCGAAAAGCGTGTTGAAGATGAGAGACGTCAGCGCGACGAAACTCAAGCTCGCGGCGACCCCGATCTTCAGTTTCGGGCCTCTGGAACTCCGCGCGATCGTCTCTTGGGACAGGCCTAGTGCCGACATGCTTCCAGCACCCCCCGCCGCTTCACGACCTTATTGTCCGGAAAACTGGAGGGGAGCCGGCAAATCCCAGTTGACCTTAACCACGTCGCCTGGCCAGACAGCCGAATTTTCGTCTGCCATGATCGTCGTCGTCCGTCCGTTCACGGTTCGGATGATCGTGATCGAAGGTTCGACCGATCTGTCGCGGGCGGCGGCCGCTGCCGGTGCAAGCGCGAGCGCTTCGGCCATCAGACCTTGCTGTGTCTCCAACATGATGCCGTTTTCGATCAATTTCGCCTCAACCTCCTGTCGCTCCACTGCCAGCTCGGAATCGGCGGTGTTCTTGAGGTTGATGGCGTCCTGGTCGGCCTTGCTTATATCCTGGCGCGCGGTCAGGATGGCCGTCTCATAATCGAGCAGCTTGCCTTCCATGTCCGCGATGGTGCGTTCCGCCGTGAGCACTCGCGTATTGACCACGAGGCCCTTCTCCGCCAGCGAGCCCACACCCTTCAGTTCCTCTCGGGCGAGTTCTATCTGTCGGGTCTGGGTGACCACCTTCTTCTCCAGCGATGAAATTTCCTGCTGCAGCAGCTTCTTCAAATCATCAAGCGCCTGGAGCTGCAGACTGAGCTTCTTCTGCCGTGTTTCCAGAATTGCCTTCTCGTCGGCCAGGATGGCAGGCAACTTCGGGTGCGAAGCGATTTCCTCGGGCACTTCGATTTCGGTCTTTCCTGCAAGCTCCGCGTCGATGCGCGCGCGTTTCACGAGCAACCGAATGCGCTCGTCCGAAAGCACCTGGAAATCGCCCTGCGCGTTGATGAGGTCACGCTCGGCGCGCCCGCCGCTGAGATCACGCCGCACGCCGCCGGCAAGGCTGACGGCCTTGATGACGGTCAGATCCGGCGCGTAGGGGTATTGACCCGGGGTTTGGACATCGCCAGCGATGTAAAATGGCCGGTATTCGGCCAGTTCCACAGCGGCTTCCGGCTTGTCCGACAGGCCGAACTTCTGCTGCAGGGTCGTCTCGATCGTTTCCGCGATCTCAGCCGTTGTTCGGCCGGCAGCCTTGACTTCGCCGATGAAGGGAAGGGAAAGCGATCCCGAGGCGCTCACCGAGTATTCGCCGCTCAGGGCGGACCACTCACGAAAATTGCCTTCCACGGTCTGCCATTCGACCACGCGAATGTTGAGTTTGTCCTGACTGCCAAGGCGATATTCGTCGGCGATGCTTGCCGAGGCCGCCAGTGCGATGAGCGATATGCCCAGGCTGGCCTTCACGCTGGAACGAAAAACCGCCCGCAAGGCAGAACCGCGGGCGAAAGAAGAAACAGGATATCGCAACAGATGCTGCCCTTTCTGCGTAGGCGGCCTGGCACAAATGCCAGGCCTTATTCACGCTCTCTGATCAGGCGGATAAAGCCCCGCTTGAACGTCAGTAACTTCCCCGCGAGAGACATACCGCCGGGACTGTCTTGACGATGATGCGGATGTCCTGCACCAGCGACCAGTTCTCGACATAGCGGCGGTCGAAATCGACCCTTGCATCGTAAGACACGTCATTGCGGCCGCTTACCTGCCACAGCCCCGTGAGGCCGGGACGAGACTTCAGATAGAATACAGCAGCGCTTCCGTATTTCTCAAGCTCTTCTTTGACCACCGGCCGCGGGCCGACAATACTCATTTCGCCGGCAAGAATATTGAAGATCTGGGGAAGTTCATCGAGGCTGAGCTTGCGAAGCACGACGCCGACGGGTGTGACGCGTGGGTCGTTCTTGAGCTTGCGTGTGGTCTCCCACTCCATCCTGGCGTCCGGGTTGGCACGCAGGTAGGCCGCGAGCACGGCGTCACCATCTTCACGCATCGTGCGGAATTTAAGGCACCGGAAAACACGCCCGCCCCTGCCAACTCTCGGGTGCCCGTAGAAAATGGGTCCGCCGTCGGACAGCTTCACGAGCAATGCGATCAACACCAGGAGCGGGCTGAGCACGACAATGGCGCAGAGCGCACCAAATATGTCAAACCCGCGCTTTATTACTCCCCCCAGCGGAGGTGATTGGTCGATACCCTCGTCCGGAATGCTGAAATTCGTGGATTTGGCAAGTTCCCTCATGACGCGCTCCATCCGGAAAAGCGATCAGATGCTGCACGATAACAAAATCATGCTGCGGTGCAATACGATACTGCAACCGCCTTAAGATATTTTTTTGAAGACGCTGAACAAATAATAGTCACAGAATGCATAAAAAGTGAACTCCCTAGCAGTTGCGCATAATAGACAATCGTCAAAAATATGGTGTATGAGGCCGCACCCTTTTCGCTCGCCGCGAATAAATCCTTCATATTTCTGTAATTTTCTGGAATCCGACAGTAAAGTTCCGTGAACGGGCATCCAGCCCTGTCCTGATTTGCAGCCTTAGTTCAAAAGCGGTAGCTCGCCATTCATTTTGGGATCGGTGTGCCACTCGTCCGGATATGCTGCATCGCAGCATGAAATCCGCCCATTGAGGCTTTTCCCCAGGCCATCTGGAGTGCGTTTGATGTCGGGTTGCTGCGTGGAAAGCGCCTATATATATTTATACCACTTTGGACGGGTCTGTTTAGGCTCTGTCTGAGCGGGGAAGATTGGCCGATGACGGGCGCCGCTGAAAGAGGCCAGCCGTGGGCCGATCGTAGAGGGCTGGGTGAAATGACGCTGCCGAAGTTCATAATTGGCATGATCTTCGTCATTGCCGTGGTTGCGATATGGTCGGTGCTGGATTCGGCCTCCTGGGGTGTTGTGCTTTTGCGCACCGCTATCTGTGCGCTCGTCCTGCAGATAGGTTATTTCCTCATCGTCCTCGTGATGGTCGCACGTCAATCGAGCAAATCGATCGCAATCGAAAAATCGAAGGAAGTTGCCGACCCGAATCGCCCCGCGAAGGCCAAAGATCTTTCCGTGGGTCGTTCGATCTCGCGCTAGGCGCATGCAGGGCGGATTATCCGCCTATTGTCCCGAGGCGCCCATACTTGCGCCCTGATTGATGGATATTTTTATCGTAACGGCGCATTTTGCTCTGGTTCCGTGCGAGAAAGCCCGATTCGTCTATCTTGGAGTGACACGGGCTAGTTGCTGGGGAGGTTGGATCTGATCTCCTTGAGCATCGGCAACTAAAGGCGAGGAAAGGAAACAACGTGCCTCTGCTCTTCGGCTTCAGGACACGCAACCCGTCACGCGACCGGGAGACGGATGAAGCGCGTTTCACGCGTCTAGCCACGCTGATCGATGAGATCGCTGCGCAGATTCGCGCCGAGCGAGCAGGTCTGGAAAAGCGCTACCTTGATGCTTCCGCCAATGCGGGGTTCCTCATGGCCGCAATGGACAATGACGAGGGGCCGCAGCACTCTTCCGCCCGCCTGGATGCGATGACGAGCGACGTGCTCAACTGCGAGCGGCGCCTTGACGCGCTCTCGCGGCAGGTCGCGCTTCTCGAGGATCTCCGCAAGCGTGCAGAAGGCCTTCTTGGAGAAGCATCCTCGCATAAGGACGATGGCGAAGCGCAGGCCGGGTCAGTTACGCCCACGGGCGTCAGCTGACGGGAAGTGCTGCCGGCAAAGAAGCGCTCCGGTCATTTTTTCGACTGATTTGTTGAGCACAAAGGGGTCTCCGGCTTCCTGACCTCGTTCGCTTTTGTGCAACGCCGAAGATTTCTTTGAAAAAACAACGCAATGCAGCACAGAAATATTGCGGTGCAGCAAAAACTGTTATAGCCTAATCATGGGCGGACAAACCACAGGTATGTCCAATGCTGCACGTGCTGTATCTCGTGTTTAATCTTTCCGACCCGGCAGTGCGTCGGCGAGTGTTGATGCTGAAGGAAGGGGGAGCCGGGGTGACTCTCGCCGGCTTCCGCAGGACTGCACAGGCGCCCGAAAACATAGAGGGCGTGAAGCCGATCGATCTGGGTGCCAGCCATGACGGCAAGTTCGTCCAGCGCATCGTGGCGGTTTTGAATGCCGCCGCCTCGCTCCGCTCGGCCCTGCAGACAGTATCCCGTCCCGACGTGATCGTGGCGCGCAATCTGGAAATGCTCGCTCTCGCGCGCCGTGCAAAGGGGCTTTTCGGAGCACCGGACCTGCCGCTGGTCTATGAAAGCCTCGATATCCATCGCCTGCTGCTGCGTCGGGATCCCGTGGGCAGCACCCTGAGGAGCATGGAACGTTATTTGGCGCGCGATGCTAAGCTTCTCATCACCAGTTCTCCCGCTTTCGTGCGCAGCTATTTCAAGGCGCTCGGACAGGTGACTGCGCCGGTCGAACTCATCGAGAACAAGCATTTCGAGCCACGGGCTTCAGCGTCCGTGCAAGGCCGACAGGATCTTCCTGGCCCGCCGTGGCGCATCGGTTGGTTTGGAGCCTTGCGGTGCCGCCGCTCGCTTCAAATATTGTCAGATTTTTCCCGTCGGCTCGGCGGCCGGTTTGAAGTGATCTTGAGAGGTCAGCCGGCTCTTCGTGAGTTTGCAGACTTTTACGGAACCGTCGCAGCGGAGCCTTATCTTTCCTTCAAGGGGGCTTATCGCAATCCCGAGGACATGGAGGCCATCTATGGCGAGATCCATTTCTCCTGGGTCATCGATTTCTTCGAAGAGGGGCAGAATTCGAAATGGCTCCTGCCGAATCGCCTCTACGAAGGATGCCGCTTCGGTGCCGTGCCGATTGCCATCCGCGACACCGAGACGGCCCGTTTTCTCGAGGAACGGGATATGGGCATCATTCTTCCCGAGCCGACGCCGGAAGCTCTCGAGCGGGCGGTCGGCGGCATGGATCACGAGAGGTTCCGGGTGTTGCAGGCAAAAGTCCTCTCCGCGAACCGCAAGACGTGGACCTGTGACCGGCAGGACTGCCTGGACTTCGTTGCCAGACTTCGCCGCCTTTCAGCGGCCTCACCCAACACAGTTGTCGAAGCGATCGCTTAACCAACGATGAAAGTTCAACCCGTGGCGGATCACTGGCCTCCTTCCTGCTTGATCATCATCCCATGCTTGAATGAGGCGGATCATATCGAAGAGCTCTTGGAGCACTTCAGGCCGGCAGCACGCCGGCTTGGCGCGAAAATCGTCGTTGTGGATGGCGGAAGCACCGACGGAACACCCGCGATCGTCGAACGCATCGCGCGCGCCGATCCGAATGTCCTTCATATGTATAACAACAAGCGGCTGCAGAGCGTGGCGGTGAATCTCGCCGTGGATCTCTTCGGCGAGGGCGTGGAATATCTCATCCGCATAGACGCGCATGGCGGCTATCCGGACGATTATTGTGATCGCCTTCTTGAAGACGCCATCGCGACAGGTGCCGATTCGGTGGTCGTATCGATGCAGACCGCCGGTTCGGGAGTCGTGCAGCGCGCGGCTGCGGCGGCACAGAATTCCAAGCTCGGAACGGGCGGTTCCAAGCATCGCCATCAGGCGAAGGGCGAATGGATCGATCATGGTCATCACGCGTTGATGCGCATCTCGGCGTTCAAAGCCGTGGGAGGCTATGACGAGACTTTCAGCCACAACGAGGATGCGGAGCTCGATCATCGGCTCAGGCAGGCGGGGTACCGCATCTGGCTCACCGCCAAGACCAGGATGACCTATTTCCCACGCTCGACGTTCAGGGGGCTTTATCTGCAATATCTCGGATATGGACGGGGCAGGGCACGCAATGTCATGAAGCATCGCGTGGTCCCCAAAATCCGGCAGATGGCGCCACTTCTCATTCTGCCGCTTGTGCTGCTTGCGTCACTGTCCTTCGTGCATTGGCTTGCCGCCGTGCCGTTCTTCGCCTGGGCTCTGATCTGTCTGCTCTATGGCATTCTGCTTGCGGTCAGGGAACGCGATGCGAAGCTGCTTCTTGCCGGCCCGTCGGCGATGATCATGCACTTTGCCTGGTCACTGGGCTTCTGGCAGCAGCTCCTCTTATCTGGCATTCGCAGGGAAACGGCGTGATGGCGGAACCCATTGCTGCGGATGCGATCGACATCTGCGTCTGCACGTTTCGTCGTCCAGCGCTCGCGGAGACATTGCGGTCACTCTCCGCGATCCGGTATCCGGATGGTTACAGGGTAGGCATCATTGTCGCAGACAATGATGACGAGCCCAGCGCCAAGGAGCTCGTCACGCAGCTCGTTCAGGAATTGAGCCTGCCGCTGCGCTATATCCACTGTCCCGCCCGCAACATCTCGATCGCTCGTAACGCATGCCTCGATGCGAGTCGTGCGCGTTTCATTGCCTTCATCGACGACGACGAGACGGCGACTGAGGAATGGCTCACGCGTCTGGTGGAGGCGGCAGAGAGGAGCCACGCCGATGTCGTCCTTGGACCCGTGAGGGCCGGCTATGATCCAAGTGTGCCCGAATGGATGCGACGCGGCGATTTTCATTCCACCTTCCCCGTCTGGGTGGGTGGTGAAATCCGCACCGGCTACACCTGCAACGTCCTGATGCGCATGGATGCCAAGTCGATCCGCGGGCGCCGCTTCAGCCTTGATCGCGGCCAGACCGGAGGCGAGGACACCGCCTTCTTTGACGAGGTCTATCGTGAGGGAGGCAAGATCGTTTACGCGCCGGATGCCTGGACGGAGGAGCCCGTCCCTGCTGAACGCGCAACTTTCGGGTGGCTTCTGCGGCGACGGTTTCGCTCCGGCCAGACCCATGGCCGTCTCCTCGCCAAGAGGAAAACCGGATTCTCTCTGGCAGCCGAACTGCTCCTGATCCTCACAAAGGTGGCTTATTGCTGTGCAGGCACAATCCTTACCGCTTTCTGGGCGACGAGCCGCAACCGAAATTTCCTCCGTGGCACGATGCATGTCGGCGTGCTCTCCGGCTTGATGGGCATGAATGAACTCCGCCAATATGGGGTGTCGTCTGCCGGCAAGGAGCAGGAACATGCGACCTGACGCGAGACGAGAGCCAGGATTCACACAACAGCGGCACCGCTACGCCGCAAAATGCAATGGGACGGGGGTCCACCCGCCGCATCCGCCCTCATGGCGGTTGCCCACCTCACATGCCTGAAAGGATTTCACGATGAAGAAAGTCAGGAAAGCCGTCATCCCCGTTGCTGGTCTAGGGACCAGGTTTCTGCCGGCAACGAAGGCATTGCCGAAGGAGATGCTGACGATCGTCGACAAACCCGTCGTGCAGTATGCGGTGGACGAGGCACTGGAAGCGGGCATCGAACACATCATCTTCGTCACCGGTCGCAACAAGGCTGTCATCGAGGACTATTTCGACCTGCAGCCGGAACTGATGAGTGCGCTGGAACAGTCGGGCAAGACGAAGGAGATGGAGCTGCTCGACGCAATGCTGCCGATGGCGGGCGCCGTCAGCTTCACACGCCAGCAGTCGCCTCATGGGCTCGGTCACGCGGTCTGGTGCGCGCGCGACATCGTTGGCGACGAACCGTTCGCCGTCCTGCTGCCGGACATGGTATCTTTCGGCAAGCGCGGGTGCCTGGCGGAAGCGGTTGAACTTTACAATGTGACGGGCGGCAATGTGCTTGCAGTGGAGCAGTGCGATCCCCGCGATACCTCCAAATACGGAATTGTAGGCCGCGGCGCCGATGTGGTACCGGGGTTCGAGATCACCAGCATGGTGGAGAAACCGGCTCCTGCGGACGCGCCATCGAACTTCTACATCAACGGCCGCTACGTTCTTCAGCCGGAGATCTTCGAAATCCTTGGGCGTCATGAGCGCGGTGCGGGCAATGAAATCCAGATCACCGATGCCATGGCGCATCTCATGAAGGATCAGCCTTTTTACGCGCGGCCGTTCACGGGACGGATGTTCGATTGCGGATCGAAAGCTGGTTTCATCGAAGCCAACGTAGCCTTCGCGCTCGCACGCGACGATATCCGGGGGGCGGTTCTCGATCCGCTTAGCAAGATGATAGAATTGCATCAGAGGAAGGATCAGGCGGCCTAGCCTGGTCCATTCCAGGGGAGGTCCACGATATTACCCAGAAACAGCCGGCGGTCGGCGCGAGGAAAACGGAAGACAGAATGAATCACTCCGGCTTTTCCCTGAAAAAAACTCTCACGTCGTCCGTGAGCGAGCCGCGGGAGGCCGATGATTTCATCGATGTCGAGCGCCTGGCGGCGATGCTCTACAGGCAAGCCCGGGTGCTTATCTTCTCTGCGCTTTTGGGTCTTGGACTGGGGGTCGCCTATCTTTTGACGACCCCCCCGCTCTATTCGGCGATCAGCCAGGTGCTGATTGACGAGAACCTTGCCAGGATTGTCGACGACCGCACATCCTTCACCTCGGAAATGCAGACGGACTCCGCCATGCAGAGCCAGATCGAGATCATCCGATCTACTCGGCTCGCTGAGGCCGTGGTCGATAGCGAAGGGCTGGACAAGAATGAGAGTTTCCTGAATCCGCCCACGTCGCTGCTTTCCCGTATCATCGGCTATGCGCGCGGGGCGGTGCATTTCCTTCTCTCCGGCGGCAGGGAGGAAGAGGAGGCTCCGAAGAGCGAGGCCATGGCTGCCCAGGAGCGGCGGCAAGCTGCCGTTCTGCAGCTGCAACGCCAGCTGATGGCCGGGCGCGCAGGCAGGAGCCAAGTGATCGCCATAGGCTTCCGCTGGCATGATCCTGTGCTCGCTGCGCAAATAACCAATGCCTACGCGAAGGCATATGTGGAGGATCAGCTGAACGCCAGCTTCGAGGCGACTGAAGAAGCCGCGCTCTGGATGGAGGGCAGGCTGTCGGAGCTTCGACAGAGCTCCCAGGCCGCTGCGCTTGCCGTGGAAAAATACAGAGCCGAACATGGCCTGTCGGCCGCCAGTGGTGAGCTGATGGCAGACCGCAGATTGTCAGATCTCAATAGCCAGCTTGCCATTGCGAAGGCCGATACCGCGCGTGCCTATGCCCGTTACCAGCAATATCAGACAATCGTGGATGGCGGTCCGGACGAAGCCGTACGCAACACGACCATATTGGGCGACGAATCCGGGGAGTCCGTCCTCAACACTCTGCGGACACGGTATCTCAACGTATCGCGGCGCGAGCAGGAGATCAGCAACCGTTTCGGAGCCGATCATCAGCAGGCGGTTGCCCTGCGACGGGAGAAGGCAGAACTTGCCCAGCAGATTCACGAGGAGCTTTCCCAGCTCGCGGTGAGCTATCGCAACGAGTACCAAGTCGCCCTTTCGCGCGAGAAGGCACTGCAGGAAAGCGTGCAGCTCGCCAGCGGCGAAAGCTCCGAGGCGAAGCAATCGCAGGTGCGGCTCCGTGAACTGGAGCAGCAGGCCAACGCGTTGAGCTCACTCTATCAATCCTTCCTCGCCCGCTACGAGGAGGCGAACCAGCGCAGTACCTTCCCGATTTCCAAGGCAAGGATCATCACCACCGCTGGAGTACCCCGCTCGCCGTCGAGCCCGAGCACCACCCTCGTACTCGGTCTCGGGTTGGTGTTGGGTCTGATGATGGGCGGAGCGTTGAGTGCTCTGAATGAATTCAACGAACGCTTCTTCCGTACGGGCGATGATGTGCGCAATCGGCTCGGAGCCCGCTTTCTCGGCTATCTGCCCATCTTCCCATTCGCCGACCCGAAGAAGGCAAAGCGCGGCAGGAAGGATCCGCCTTTGCAACCGGTCTCACCTTCAGCCTCGGATCGTCAGACACGGACGAAACCAGAGACGCGTTTCGTCATCACCTCGCCTGCTTCGGCCTTCGCTGAAACGCTGCGCAGCGCCAAATTCGCGAGCGACGTGGTTCTCCAGGGCGCGCAAAGCAAGGTGATCGGCATTGTCTCGGCCCTTCCCGGAGAAGGGAAATCCACCGTTGCGGCGAACTTCGCGCAACTCTTGGCGGCCAATGGCCACAGAACTCTGCTCATCGACGCGGACCTCCGCAATCCCGGTCTCAGCCGCTCGTTGGGCATCAGTGCCGAAATGGGGCTGCTCGAGGCCATCTTGAATGGGCAGTCTTGGCGTTCGGTGGCCAAGTTCGATTCGGAAACCCGGCTTGCAGTTGTACCTGCAATGCTGCGCTCGCAGTTCTCGCATACGAGCGAACTCCTGGCCTCCGCAGGTATGAGACGTTTCCTCCAGGAAGCGAGGGACAGTTTCGACTATATCATCGTGGACCTTCCTCCGTTGGGACCCGTGATCGATGCGAAGGCCTTCGCGCCGCTGGCGGACGGGGTCCTGGTGGTGGTCGAGTGGGGACGGACACCGCGTGCGCTCGTGCGGTCGGTTCTCGGCTCCGAGCCTGCCGTGGCGGAACGGGTGTTGGGCGTCGTCCTGAATAAGGTGAACATGAAGGCGCTCTCCCGGTACGGCGGGTTCGGCAGCTCCGAAAAATATGTCGGCCAGTACGCCAGCTACTATCTCGACGATAAGGACAAGCCGGCAAAGGCCGCGTGACGTGTCCGAAAACGACGGCTCCACATCCGGACCTCAGGAGAAAAGGAAGCGAGCCCCCTTCGTCCCGAGCCTGACGGCAGTAAGGCGGCCGCTCATATAGGCACCGGTGTCGATGTTCAGCCGACGACCCTGCAGGCTCGGGTTCTGGACCGGAGTGTGGCCATGGATCACCCAACGGTCCAGTTGGTCGGTGCCGTCGAAGAACTCATTGCGGATATAGAGAAGGTCGGTTTCGTCCTGCTTCTCGATGGCTACGCCCGGCCGGATGCCCGCATGCACGAACGCGATCTGCCGCGAATAGGCGATGACCGGCAACGAACGCAGGAACTCCACATGTGCGGCGGGAATGCTGTTGCGCACCACTTGGTCGACGTCTGTGCTCGAGTAGAGATTGGACAGATAAGCCAGGTCGAGTCCATAGGATCTGAGTGTGGGTGCGCCGCCGCCGGCCAGCCAGAGGTCACGCGCAAGCCTTCCTTCCAAATAGTCGATCAGCGCCGTCTCGTGATTGCCGGCAAGGCAGATCCGCTGGAAACCGTCGGGCGGCGGCGCGAGCAGATGCTCCACCACGCGCGCCGAATCCGGGCCCCGGTCTATGTAATCCCCGAGCATGATGATGAGTTTCTTGTCGTCGAACTGGGCTGCATCGGCGACGATCTTCCGCTCCAGCGACAGCAATTCCTCAAAGCAGCCGTGCACGTCTCCCACGGCATACACGACCGTATTCCCCAGCGCGACCTCGATGCGCGGTCGCGACGGCGTGTTGCGTTGCCGGGCAAAGCCTATAAGGGATTGAAATGTCTCTTTCAGGGAGCTTGGGCCTTCTTCATTGCAATAAACTGATTCAGCCAAAAGCGTCTTACCACCGCACGTACGCCTAAGCCATTTGGCTCCGCAGATGAAGAAAAGATATGGTGAATGGCCTAAAGCATGGCCGGCTGTTGTGGAGAGGCGCAGCCTCGCCGCCAGATGCAGATCTACCCCACTGGATGGATGCATTTTCATCTGCTACAACCTCAGTGAAATCGATTTCATCGGGTCTAGGAGGAGTTATGATGAAGAAACCCGCGATTTTCGCCGCCGCCGCACTGGCGCTTTCCATCACGGCTGCACAGGCGCAGGATTTCAAGATCGGCCTGTCGAATGGCTGGGTAGGCAGCGAATGGCGCACGCAGATGATCGAGGAAGCGCAAGCTGCCGCCAAAGCTTGGGCCGACAAGGGTGTAAATGTCGAGGTGGTGATTCAAAGCGCCAATGTCGATGTGCCCGGTCAAATCGCGCATGTGCGAAATTTTATCAATGAAGGCGTCGACGCCATCATCATCAATCCCAACAGTCCGACGGCTTTCGATCCGGTTTTCGCCCAGGCCAAGGAAGCGGGTATCCTGGTGATTTCGACCGATGCCGAGGTCTCTTCGCCGGATGCCATCTATGTGGGCATCGACCAGACCGCCTGGGGCGCGGCCGGCGCGAAATGGCTGGCCGAGATACTTGGCGGCAAGGGCGAGGTGGTTGCGATCAACGGCGTGGCCGGCCACCCCGCGAACGAGATGCGCGTTGCCGGATATCGTAGCGTGTTCGAGCAATATCCCGACATCAAGGTGGTGAACGAGGTGAACGCCGACTGGGATCAGGCGAAGGGCCAGCAGGCCATGCAGAACATCCTCGCCACCTATCCCAACATCAACGGCGTGTGGGTGCAGGACGGCATGGCGGCGGGCGCCTGGCGCTCCATCATGGATGCCGGCAAGGCGGACCAGATTGCTGCGACCGGCGAGATCCGCAAGGACTTCATAGACCTCTGGGTCGAGAACGATCTGAACTCCGGCGCTTCCGTGAACCCTCCCGGCGTGATGGCGAGCGCGCTCAACGTGGCCGTCCTGATGCTGCAGGGCAGGGAACTCAAGGAACCTGCGACGGCGGGGCAATACGGCAATGCCATGTATCTGCCGATCCCCTTCATCGACAGCAAGAACGTGAAGCAGATCCACGCCGAGTTGGAGGGCAAGCCTGGCTATTACTCCTATACCAGCTCGCTTTCGATCGAAGAGGCGGAGGCGCTTTTCAAATAATCCCGACCGGATCAGATAACGAGCGCGCCTTATCGGGCGCGCTTCTTACCTCATGGATTGATTGCCCATGTCGCACCTCACAATCCGCGGCGCGCGCAAGGTCTACGGCGCTACGGTGGCGCTCAGCCGAGGTGATTTCGACCTGAGGGCAGGCGAAGTCCATGTGCTGATCGGCTCGAACGGTTCGGGAAAGAGCACGCTCTGCAAGATCGTATCGGGAGCCGTCCGTCCCGATGCCGGCGAGGTGTTGATAGACGGCAAGCCCGTTTCGATCGACGGGCCGCGCGCCGCGCGCGCCCTGGGCATTGCCACTTTCTACCAGGAACTGAGCCTCGCCGGCCGGCGGACGGTGGCCGAAAACATCGGCCTGCCGACACTACCGGTCAGGGGAGGCATCTTTGTCGACCGTGAGCGGCTGAGGGCACTCGCCGACCGCTACATATCCCGTTTTGTCGATGTCGCCGGCGAGGGCTTCTCGGCCGATACGCGGGTCGAGCAGCTTCGTGAGGATCAGCGTCAGCTCGTCGAGATCATGAAGACGCTGGCGACCGAAGCTCCCATTCTCATCTTCGATGAGCCGACTTCCTCTCTTGACCGTTCCCAGGTGGAGCGCTTCTTCGAAATACTGCGGGAACTGAAGGCCGCCGGACGCGCGATCGTCTTCATCTCACACCGGATGGACGAAATCTTTGCGATCGGAGATCGGGTCACGGTCATCCGAGACGGCGAGACCGTTGCAACTTCGCTCATAGCCGAGACCAGTCCCGCTGGCGTTATTCGCCAGATGGTCGGTGAGCAAGAGGAGTTCGCGGTGACCAATGGTGCGGCTCCTGCCGAGTCGCAGAAAGGCGGGGAAACCGCGCTTGCGGTCAGCGGCCTGAGCGGCAAGGGCTTTGCCGACATCACCTTCGAAGTACGCCGTGGGGAGATACTGGGCTTCGGCGGTCTGCATGGCCAGGGCCAATCGGCGGTGCTGCGATCGATCTTCGGGGTAATGCCCGCGGAACAGGGCACGATCAGGCTGAAGGGCGAAGAGCGGACGATCCATTCCCCGCGCGAAGCCATTCGTTGCGGATTGGCCTATGTTTCAGGCGATCGCGGGCGTGATGGTGTTGTTCATGGCCGCCCTATCCTCGAGAACGTTACACCCATACATTTCCTGCGCAACAGGCTTTCGCTGGTGCGGCCCGCCAGCCTGCGCGAAAGCGCTGCAAAGCCACTATCTGCGCTCAAGACACGCTTTGCGGCTTTCGATCAGCCCGTCAATGCGCTCTCCGGCGGCAACCAGCAGAAGGTCGTGATCGCGCGCTGGCTGATCGATCGGCCGGATGTGCTCCTGCTCGACGATCCCACGAAAGGCATCGACCTTCAGGCAAAGGCCGATCTGTTTGCCCTTATCCGCTCCTTGGCAGAGGAGGGCATGGGCATCGTGCTCTATTCGTCTGAAGACGCGGAGCTGCTCACCAACGCCGACCGCATACTGGTCTTCAACAGCGGGTCGGTAAGCCGGGAGCTCAAGGGCGCCGAGCGCACCCGGTACAATCTCTATCACGCCGCATACGAGGCCGCCTGATGAGCGTCATGGAGAACAATGCGACGCCTTCCCGCTCCGGTATCGGGGTCCTTGTGGATCGGTTTCCCTTTCTGCCTGCGCTCCTCATCCTCGTCGTGCTGGTGGCGCTCAACGGCTATTTCCAACCCAACAGTCTTGGGTTTCGCGCCATCACCGGACTGATCAGCACCTACCTTGCACTGATGATGCTGGCCGTCGCCCAGACCTATGTGGTCTACGCAGGTGACGTGGATCTTTCCGTTGGCGCAATTCTCTCTCTCGTCAACTGCGTCATCATCGTGCTGATGGAGCGCTGGGGCGGCGGCGGGTTCGCCGTGCTCGGTGCGTGCGCGATCGGCATTATTGTCGGGGTGGCCTGCGGTTGCCTCAACGGCGTCGTGGTGGCCGTGCTTCGGCTGCAGGCGATTGTAGCGACCTTTGCCACGAGCATTTTCTTCACCGGCCTTGCTCTCTACGTGCTGCCGGTCGCCGGCACGCCGGCGCCTGCCCTCTATTGGCGTACCTATGGCGGCCGGTTCCTCGAAATCCCCTTCGTCTTCTATGTTGTGGCCGCGCTCGCAATAGTCCTGATCATCGCCACCAAGGCACGGCTGACGACCGAAATGCTTGCGGTCGGCGACGATGCGCAGAAAGCGTTCCAGGGTGGCTTGCCGGTCACGGCCATTCGCCTCAAGGGCTACGTGCTCTGCGGTCTTTTCTCTGTATTGGCCGCCCTTTGCATTACCGGTGATACCGCAAGCGGAGACCCGCTCGTGGGCGGTGCCATGACCCTTTATTCCGTGGCAGCGGTGGTCCTCGGCGGCACGGCGCTATCCGGCGGGCGCGGCTCCGTTACAGGATCGGTGATCGGTGCGCTCATCATCGGCCTCATCAGCTCGCTTGTCTTCTACGTTGGAACGCCGTCGCAATGGCAGAACCTCGTTCAGGGTCTCGCGATCCTGGTCGCCCTGATGCTTGGCGTCATGGTCACGCGGAGGGTCGGGGCATGAGCGCGGAAGCTGGAGGTAAGGCGGGAGCGCTGTCCTTTACCGCCGCAGGGTTCATCAGGCAGCCCCTCGTCGTGGCGCTGATCCTGATCGTTCTCCTGCTCGTGCTCGGGGAAGCACTCTCGCCCGGTTTCGCTTCGCCGGGACAGATCCTGCGCCTCCTGATCGTGGCGGCTCTGCTGGGCATCGTGGCGGCCGGGCAGAACCTTGTCATCCTCGGCGGCCGCGAAGGCATCGACCTTTCCGTGGGCGGCATCGTGTCCCTCAGCGCCATCCTTGCCGGCAACGTGATGAACGGAGCGGATGGAGGCATCCTGCCGGCTCTGTTCGTCTGCATCGTCGTCGGCGCGCTCTTCGGCACCTTCAACGGCATCGGCGTTACCCTCCTGCGCATTCCGCCCCTGGTGATGACCTTGGGCATGCTCGGCGTTCTGCAGGGGTTGTTGGTCGTGATCCGCCAGGGCATTCCCTCCGGTCGCGCAGCACCTGCGCTCTCCGAATTCGTAACGCGGCCGTTCCTCCTCGGATTGCCAGGTATCATTTGGCTCTGGCTGGCAATCGGCCTTCTGATGGCGTTCCTTCTGAGGCGTACGGTCTTCGGCTATCGTGTCTACGCGATCGGCTCCAACGAGCAAGCGGCGAGGCTTGCCGGCGTGCCGGTAAGGGCGATACGTGTGTCGCTCTTCGCGCTTTCCGGCGCCTTTGCCGCCCTCGCAGGCATGTGCCTGATCGGATATGCGGGCACGTCCTTCGCCAATGTGGGCGAGCTGTACATGCTTCCCTCAATCATCGCGGTGGTGCTCGGCGGCACCCCGCTTTCCGGCGGCAAGGGCGGTTATACCGGCACGATGGCGGGCGCGGTTCTTCTCACCATCCTGCAGAGCATCCTAACAACCATCAACATCGATGAATCGGGACGGCAGATGATATTCGGCGTCACGCTGCTGGTCCTGATGCTGTTCTATGGCCGTGGACGGGCCATGCGGGTATGACGAGCCGTGCCAGGATCAAGGATATCGCGCAGGCGCTCGGTGTTTCGCCGGCAACCGTTTCGCGGGCACTGAGCGATTCCGGCCTCGTGGCGGAACCGACGAGGAACCGCATCCGCGAAGCCGCCCAGCGTCTGAACTATCGGCCCAATGCCAACGCGCGCAGCCTGCGCACACAGCGTTCCATGGCAGTGCTGATGGTGGTCCGCGATGTGGGCAATCCCTTCTATGTCGAAATTCTTAAGGGGGTGGAGGCGGCCGCCCGTGATGCCGGCTATGTCGTGCTCATGGGAAATACGGAGAACAACCCGGAGCGCGAGAACGAATATTTCGACATGCTGCGCGATGGCCATGCCGATGGCATGATCCTGATGACGGGAAAGCTGCCGGAAGGAACGCACATTTCGGAGGAGCTGCAAGCTCTTCCCGTGGTGGTGGCGCTGGAGCCGATCGAGGAGAGTGGATTTCCTCATGTCATGATCGACAACATCGGTGCTGCGCGCGGGGCTGTCGAACACCTGATTTCGCTCGGCCACCGGCGCATCGCCCATATCGCCGGCCCCATCCCCGAGACGATGGCCATCCATCGCCGGGAAGGTTACCGCGCAGCGATGCAAGGGGCGGGGCTGCCAGTCCTCGAAGGATACGAGGTGGTCGGCGATTACCTGCTTCATTCCGGCGAGCGCCTGTGCCGGGAACTTTTTTCCCTAACCAATCCGCCGACAGCAGTCTTTGCCGCCAATGATGAAATGGCTTTTGGTGCCATCAACGAACTGAGGCTGATGGGTTTCGAGGTGCCGCGCCAGGTCTCGGTCGTGGGCTTCGACGACATCTTCCTGAGCCAAGCCTTCTACCCGCCGCTCACCACGGTAAGCCAGCCGCGGGCAGAGATCGGAAAAGAGGCGATGCATCTGCTGCTGAAGGTGCTTGGCGGTAAGAGAAAAGCCGGCGAAGTGATCATGATGCCGACCACCCTGAACATCAGAGGCTCGACCGCGCCGCTCGCCTAGCTGCGCCCGGCCACCATAAGGAGGTAGATTAGATGGCGACCTTGCCGAAGGAAAAGCTCCGTATCGGGTTCGTCGGATCGGGCTTCATCGCCCAGTTCCATCTGCGGGCGATGCTGGGTGTCCGCAATGTCGAAGTCACCGGCGTCTATAGCCGCAGCGCCGAGCGTCGAAACGCCATTGTTTCCCTGGTGGAGGAACTGGGGCTGGGGACCTGCAGGGCTCATGAGAGCCTGGAAAGCCTGTTCGGGGCCGATGATGTCGATGCGATCTGGATACTCTCTCCAAATCACACTCGTCTCGACGTGATGCGCAAGCTCCATGAGGAGGTGAAGGCTGGCCGCAGCAAGGTCTTTGCCGTGGCTTGTGAGAAGCCCCTGGCCCGAACCGTTGGCGAGGCGCGTGAGATGCTGCACCTTGCCCAAGACGCCGGGCTGAACCACGGCTATCTGGAGAACCAGGTCTTTTGCACGCCCGTGTTGCGCGGCAAGGAAATCATCTGGAGGCGTGCCGCTTCCACCACCGGTCGGCCCTATCTGGCGCGCGCCGCGGAGGAGCACTCCGGTCCGCATGAAGCCTGGTTCTGGCAAGGCGACAAGCAAGGCGGGGGCGTGCTTTCGGACATGATGTGTCACAGCGTGGAAGTAGCCCGCCATCTGCTCACCGCGCCCGGCGCGCTACGCAGTTCGCTAAAGGTGAAATCTGTTAACGGTACCGTGGCCACGCTCAAGTGGAGCCGCCCGAAATACGCGGACATGCTGCGCCAGCGCTACGGCGGAGAGGTCGACTACCGGAACCGCCCATCGGAGGATTTCGCCCGTGGCGTGGTGGAACTCGAGGACGAGGACGGCAACGAGCTGATGATCGAGGCCACCACCTCCTGGGCATATGTGGGGGCGGGTCTTCGCATCCAGCTCGAATTGCTCGGGCCGGAATACGCCATGGAGTTCAATTCGCTCAGCACTGGCCTGAAGGTCTTCATGTCGCGCGCGGTCACCGGAGCGGAGGGCGAGGATCTGGTCGAGAAGCAGAA
>Ga0164243_10004373_pt1 | contig 22180 bp, 16 predicted proteins | sample OricompcompostOP_FD_108781 | JGI IMG/M metagenome (GOLD analysis project Ga0164243, IMG submission 108781) | Organic Plus compost microbial communities from Emeryville, California, USA - Original compost - Organic plus compost (OP) | ecosystem: Engineered > Solid waste > Mixed feedstock >...
GCCGAGTACGAGGTCGGTGAGGGTGCGGGCGGCGAGGTGGGAGGCGGTGACGCCTTGGCCGACGTATCCGCCGGCCCAGCCGGTGCCGTCTCGGCGGTTGAGGCGGACCGTGGGGCACCAGTCGCGTGGTACGGCCAGTACGCCCGACCAGGCGTGAGCGAGGGGCACGTCGGCGGCGGCGGGGAAGAGTCGTGCCAGCGTCGCGGCGAGGGAGGCGACGGTGCGGGGGCTGGTGGTGCCGTCTGCTTCGACGCGGGAGCCGAACCGGTAGGGCACGCCTCGGCCGCCCAGGGCGATCCGTCCGTCTGCGGTGCGCTGTCCGTAGAGGTAGGTGTGTGTCTGGTCGCTGAACAGTTCCTGGCCGTCCCAGCCGATGTGCTGCCAGGCGCGTTGGGGTAGTGGCTCGGTGACGATCATGGAGGAGTTCATCGGCAGCCAGGTGCGTTTTTCGCCGGGGAGGCGGCTGGTGAAGCCTTCGGTGCAGCGCAGGATGTGGCGTGCCGTCACGGTGCCGAAGGGGGTGGTCGCGCGGTGCGGGGCGATCGCGGTGACCGGGGTCGATTCGTACAGGCGGGCCCCGGTGCGTACGACTGCGTTGGCGAGGCCGGTCACGAGGCGGGCGGGGTGGATGCGGGCGGCGTGTGGGTTGAAGGCGGCGCCGAGGGCTCCGGCGACCTCGATGCGGTCTTTCAATTCTGCGGCGGTCAGCAGCACTTCGTCGGTGTTGCCCCACTTCCTGTCCTGCTCGACGCTTGCCCGCAGCCGGTCGAACTGCGCGGGGGCGTGGGCGACGCGGAGGTAGCCGCTCTTGATTGCGTCCGCGGTGATGTTCTCGCGTTCCAGGGTGGTGAGGACTTCGTCGACTTCCCGGTTCATCAGGGTCTGGAAGCGGTGTACGGCGTCTTTGCCGCGTTCCTTTGCGAACCGTGTGGGTGATCCGGGGATCTTTCCGGAGAGCCAGCCGCCGTTGCGTCCGGAGGCGCCGTAGCCGGCGAACTCCCGCTCCAGGACGACGATGTCCCAGTCGGGGCGGGCTTTCTTGAGGTGGTATGCGGTCCACAGTCCGGTGTATCCGGCGCCGATCACGCAGACGTCGGCGTCTGTCGGGCCGTCGAGCGGGGTGCGCCGGGTGGGGAAGCCGGCTTGGCGGAACCAGAAGGACACGTGGCCGTTGGCGGGGGCGGGCATGGCGGTACTCCGTGGTGCGGTCGACGTCAAAGGGGCGTGGGTGCGGGGGGTTTCGCGGCAGCGGTTCGGTGCCCGGAGGTGTCTGCGCGGTGGCTTCGGTGCGTACGGGCCAGTGTGCGGGGTCGGTGTGCGGCGGCGGGCACACAGCGTCCCGGCTCCGGTCCGGGTGCCCGCACCCCGCGCGGGCGCGTGCCGGCTCAGCCGCCGAACTGCGCCTTCTCGCCGGTCAGTTCGGCCCGTACGCCGTCCTGTGTCACGGAGATCGCGCGCAGCCGGATGTCGCCCGGCAGGTCGTCCGGCAGCCGCGCCGAGAACTCCATCGGCTTCGCCGCCTTCGGCTCGCTGACCTTCCGCAGGCCGCGCAGCAGCGCCGGGTCGACGCCCGCGGGCTTCAGCAGCGACGGGTGGTCGGCGAGTGCGTCGAGGGCGCCGCCTTTCAGCATCCGGTCCGGGTCGATCCGCTTGCCGGTCTTCCGCCGCACCTTCTTCTCGTCCACCTTGTCGGCTGCGGGCGCCGCCAGTTGCAGGCCGCCGCCCTCGCCCGGCACGTACGTCAGCAGGCCGGGCACGACCACCTTCGTGTCCCGCACGGTCATGGCGAGGCCGCGGTCGCCGGTGCGCCGGATGTGCGCCCGGCCCCGCACCTGTGCCTGCTCGCCGGCCACCGGCAGTCCGCCGCGCGCGAGCACCGTGTCGTCGCCGGGGCCCTTGGTCAAGTGCACCCGGGAGGCGCCGACTTCGCGGTCCAGGTCGGCGAAGTCGAGGAACACGTCGCCGCGCAGCCGGCCCAGCTCCGCGCCCTTCACCGAGGTGGGGAAGCCGAGGATGCGTACGTCGTCCACCGTGCCCTTCACCTTGCCGATGGAGACCGGCCCGGCGGGCAGGTGGGGCACGTCGGCCTCGACGTGCGGGACGCGGCCGAGGGCGAGCCGCGGGACGAACGGGAAGGCGTCGATGTGCACTTCCGGCGCGGCCCGCAGTTTCAGCTCGTCCCGCATCTTGTCGGCGACCAGGTTCTCGGCGAAGAGCACGGCCCAGCGGTCGCCGAGGGCGAGGAAGGCGAGTACGGCGAGCAGGATCGTGCCGGCCTTCACGGCTCTGCGCAGGGGCGAACGGCGCGGTCTGCGGCGCGAGTCGGGCTCTGTGCCCGCGGACGCCGGGTCCGCCGAAGTCCCGTCCTCCGGTTTCTCGTCGTCCCGGTCCGTGCCCTCGGCGGAGGTACGTGCCTCCGGTATGCCGGCCGTAGTCTCCGCAGGGGTTTTGTGCGAGGTCATCCGCACATGCGATCACGCACCTGCCGATCCGGCCAAGTTCCGCTTGTGCTCCGGCCGTTGGCGGCCGGACGCCGCCGGCCGTAGAGCGGCCCAACGGCGGGCGTACCGCGGGGAGTTGGATCCGCCGTGCGGAGAGCCCGTGAACGACGAGGCCCGAGACCGTCACTGCGGAGGCCAACGACGCTGCGGCGCCGCCGAGTTGGGCGGTACCGAGCCGGGCGCCGCCGAGCCGGGCGGTTACGCGGGCGGCGGTTCGGCCAGCGGGAACCCGTCGCCGGCCGCGGGCGGGCCCCCGTCCGCCGGAACGGTCAGCAGCGCGTACCCGTCGAGCCGGGCCAGCCACTCCCACGCCTCGTCGCCCATGACGAGGGCCGCGGTCGCGTACGGGTCGGCCCGGGTCAGGTGCGGCCCGACGACCGTGCAGGACAGCGGCCCGTCCACCGGTACGCCGGTGCGCGGGTCGGTGATGTGCCGGCCGCGTTCCGCGTTGCCGGAGGTGGCCACCGCGAGGTCGCGTCCGCTGACGACCGCGACCGTGCGGTCCGGGCGCCGCGGGTCGGCGATGCCGACGCGCCACGGTTCGCCGGGCGCGGGCTCGCCGCTGAGCTGGAGGTCGCCGCCGCCGTTCACACAGAGGTTGCGCGCGCCCGCGCGCTCCAGGATCCGGGCGGCCTCCTCCGTCGCCCAGCCCTTCACCACACCCGAGGGGTCCAGCCGGCCGGCGGGCCGTGCGCTGAAGCAGCCGCGGGTGGCGTCCTCCAACTCGGCGCACAGTTCGAGGATCGCCGCCACGTCGGCCGGCTCCTCGGCCAGGGTCGTGGTCCGCCGGGCCAGCCGGCCGACGGAGCTGTCGGGCCGGTAGGGCGAGAAGACGGCGTCCACGCGGTGCAGCCACGCGACCGCACGGGCCAGCGCCTCCCGCAGCGCCGGCACCGGCTCGTCCCGTACGTCGAACGAGAAGACGGTGCCCATGACGTGCTCCACGTGCCGCAGCCCGCGCGCGGACCCGGTCGCCGCGGTCACGGCCTCCCCCCTCCCCGGCCGGTGGTGGACTGCCCGCTGCCGGCGCCCTGTTGGGCCGGTCGGCTCGCGCCGTGCTTCCCCGAGTCCGCCTTGTCGAGGGCGGACTGCAGGGACCGGGCGTAGCCGTCGCTGGTGTAGCTGGCGCCGGACACGGCGTGCACCTGCGCGCCGCCGGCCGCCAGCGCCTCCTTGGTGAGCTTCGGTACGGCGTCGGCGGCGATGGAGCGGTCCTTTTCGTTGTCCGACGGCGTCTTGAGCACCTTCACCGCGGTGAGCCGGCCCTTGTCGAGCGTGGCCCGCACCTGCACGGGCCCGTACTTGGTCTGTACGGCGTCTCCGGTGAACGTTCCGGTACGCGTGCCGCCGGACGCCGACGGAGCCGAACCGCCGTGCCCGCCACCGGAGTCGGGCTCCGGTGAGGACAGCGGAGGCTGGTCGGCGTGGTGCGGCTTGAGTGCCAGCAGCAGCGCGATGCCGGAGATCGTGGACAGGCCCGTGAGGGCGACGCGATGTGTTCCGCGCACTTCTGGACTCCTGGGTCGGGAAAGGGGATCGAGGTCGGATCGGGGCCGGGATGGGCCGGGCTCGGGCCGGCGTCAGAAGGCGAACGACTCGTGGTGGATCCGCGCGCCGGGCACGCCCGCCTCGCGCACCGCCCGCTTCGCCGTCTCCGCCATGCCGGCGGGACCGCACACGTACACGTCCCGTTCGGCGATGTCCGGCACCAGCCGGGACAGCGTGCCCGCGTCCATCGGCAGCGTGTGGCCCGCCGGCCCGGAGACCGAGTAGTGCACGCGGCCGCCGCGCCGGCCCGCGATGGCGTCGAGTTCGGAGCGCAGCGCCAGATCGTGCTGCCGGTGCGCCCAGTAGACGAGCGCCACCTCGCCGGGCAGCGTCTCGAACAGCGCCCGCAGCGGCGTGATCCCGATACCGCCGGCCAGCAGCAGCGACCTGCCGCTCTTCGCCCGCGCCGGAGTCAGCCCGCCGTACGGTCCCTCCGCCCACACCCGGGTGCCGGGCGCGAGCCGGGCGACGGCGGCGCTGTGCCCGCCGACCTCCTTGACGGTGATGCGCAGCCCCTTGCCGTCCGCGGGCGCCGACAGCGAGTACGGGCCGGCGCTCCACCACAGCCCGCGGGACAGGAAGCGCCAGCGGAAGAACTGCCCGGGCTGCGCGGCGAGTTCGTCCAGCCGCCGGCCGGTGACGTACACCGACGTGACGCCCGGCGCCTCCTCGCGTACGTGCGCCACGCGCAGCCGGTGCCGCAGCGCGGACCGTACGGGAGCGAGCACGCGGTACCACAGCACGAGCGCGGCCACGCCCAGGTACAGCACGTACCAGACGATCTGTGCCGGCAGACGACCGGCGAAGTCGGCGCCGTTCGCGAGCTGGTGCCCGAAGGCGAGGAACACCGCCGCGTACGTGGCGAGGTGCAGCAGGTGCCACAGCTCGTAGCTCATGCGCTTCCGCGCCGCCCGCGCGGACACCCCGGCGGTCACCAGGAACAGCAGGAAGCCCGCCGTCGCCTTCAGCATGTCCGGGTAGTGCAGCACCACGTCGGTGCCCTGCCGTACGAGGCCGGTGTGCCCGGTCAGCGCGTACCCGGAGACGATCGAGAAGACGTGCGCCAGCGTGAGCCCGACCGTGAACCGGCCGCCCATAGCATGCCAGCGCGCCAGCCGGTCGGTGCCCAGCGCGTGGTCGACCGCCGGCACCCGGGCCATCAGCGCGACCAGCACCGCGCAGGCGTACCCGGCGAGCAGCCCGGTGATCCGGCCGGCGCCGGTGAGCCAGCCCGCGGCGCCGAGCACCGACGGGGTGTCCGCCCACCACAGGCCGAGCACCGCCGCCGCCCCGCCCCACACCAGAAGGTGGGCGACGAGGATCGCGGCGGGCGGACGGCCCGGCGGGCGAAGGGCCCGGGTGCGCGGGGTCCGGCGGTGCCGGCCCGCGCGCGGGCGGTTGTCGTATGTGGTGACGGCCACGGTGCAGCTCCCTCCTCCGGTCACCTGGGCCGCCGTTCACGGTGCGGGCCGATCCTCTGAAAAGGTTCTGAGGACGGGCTCTCGCCGCCGGACTCAGAGGGAACTCATAGCCGGGCCGGCGACGGCGCACGGCCTGGAGCGGCGATGCTGGAGCCACCATGAGAGAGCCCATGAGAGAGCCGAGTGCACCCTCCGCCCTGAACCGGCGGGACGGACAGCCGGGTCGAGTCCTCGTGGTCGACGACGAGCGCGACCTCACCGAGGTGCTGGGCTCGGCGCTGCGCGCCGAAGGCTGGGAGGTGCGCACGGCCGGGGACGCGCGCGGCGCCCTGGAGACGGCGGCCGCCTTCGCCCCCGACGCCGTGGTGCTCGACTGGATGCTGCCGGACATGGACGGTCTGCAGCTGCTGTCGGCGCTGCGCGAGCGGTTCCCCGCCGTGTGCGTGCTGTTCCTCACCGCCAGGGACGCCGTGCAGGACCGCATCGCCGGCATCACCGCGGGCGGCGACGACTACGTGACGAAGCCGTTCAGCCTGGAGGAGGTGCTGGCCCGGCTGCGCGGGCTGCTGCGCAGGGCCGGCATGACGCAGTCCGGCGGCGGCAGCCGGCTCACGTTCGCCGACCTCGTCATGGACGAGGAGGCGCGCGAGGTCAGCCGCGGCGGCACCGTCGTCGAACTGTCCCGCACCGAGTTCGAGCTGCTGCGCTTCCTGCTGCGCAACCCGCGCCGTGTGCTGTCGAAGGAGCTGATCCTGGACCGGGTGTGGTCCTACGACTTCGGCGGCAGGGCGCACGTGGTCGAGCTGTACATCAGCTACCTGCGCAAGAAGATCGACACCGGCCGGAGTCCGCTGATCCACACCGTGCGCGGAGTCGGGTACGTGCTGAAGGAGGAGCCGTCGTGACACGGGCGCGGCCGTCCCGCCCGTCCCTCCGCGGGCTCCCTGCGCTTCGGGCGCTCCGGTCTGTGCCGGGGATCCGGCGGCTGCGGGCGCCGCGCTCGCTGCGCGCCCGGCTCACCCTCGGCCTCGTCGTCCTGCTCGCGCTGGCCTGCGCCGCGGTCGGCAGCACCACCCTGTTCGCGCTGCACGGTTTCCTCGTGAGCCGGCTGGACCAGCAACTCGTCGCCGGCCAGGGCCGGTTCGCCGACAGTCTGGAGCACGAGCACCCGCCGGACGCGGACAACCGGCCCGACACCCGCGGCCAGGCCGACGGCACTCTCGGCGTGCGGCTGCGGCAGCACGAGGCGCCGCAGGCGGCCGTCGTACGCGACCAGTCCGTCGCCGCCGTCCCGCTCGACGCCGCCGACCGCCGCGCACTCGCCGGCGTCCCCGTCGACGGGCACGGGCACGAGCTGCGGCTCGGCACGGTCGGCCGCTACCAGGTGGTGGCGGTGCGCGGCGACGACCGCGACGTACGCCTGACCGGGCTGCCGCTGCACCCCGTGGACGAGACGATCCGGCGCATGGAGCTGGTGGAGCTGGCGGTCTTCGGCATCGCGCTGACCGCGGCGGCCGGTGCGGGCGCGGTGTGGGTGCGGGCGTCGCTGCGCCCGCTCGACCGGGTCGCGCGTACGGCGACCGAGGTGACGCGCCGGCCGCTGGCCAGCGGCGAGGTGGCCATGCCGGAGCCGGTGCCGGCCGGCCCGCCGGGCACCGAGGTCGGGCAGGTGTCGTCGGCGCTGAACCGGATGCTGGGGCACGTCGGCGACGCGCTCGCCAAGCGGCACGCGAGCGAGGAGCGGCTGCGGCACTTCGCCGCGGACGCCAGCCACGAGCTGCGCACCCCGGTCGCCACCATCCGCGCACACGCGGAGCTGGCGCTGCGGCATCCGGCGCCGGTGCCGGGCGAGGTGCACCACGCGCTGGAGCGCGTGCAGGCCGAGTCCGAGCGCATGACCACGCTCGTCGACGATCTGCTGCTGCTCGCCCGGCTCGACGCGGGGCGCCCGCTCGCGCGCGAGGAGGTGGACCTGACCCGGCTCACGCTCGACGCCGTCAACGACGCCCGTACGGTCTCGACCGACCACCGCTGGATGCTGGACGTGCCGCCGGAGCCGGTGACGCTGACCGGCGACGAGCACCGGCTGCACCAGTCCCTCGCCAACCTGCTCGCCAACGCGCGTACGCACACTCCGCCCGGCACCCGGGTCACGGTCGCGCTCGCCGCCGGCGCCACGCACGCGGAGCTGAGCGTCGAGGACGACGGGCCCGGCATTCCCGAGGAGTTGCAGCCGGAGATCTTCCAGCGCTTCACGCGCGCCGACCAGAGCCGGTCGCGGGCCGCCGGCGGCACCGGGCTCGGGCTGGCGATCGTGGCGGCGGTGGTCGCGGCGCACGACGGCGACATCGACCTCGCGAGCCGGCCCGGGCGCACCCGCATCACGCTGCGGCTGCCGCTGGCGGGCCCGTCCGGACCGGAAGGCCCTTCCGCTTCCGACCCGTCCGGCGCTTCCGACCCGTCCGGCGCCTACGGGCCGTCCGCTGCGGGAGGCTGCGGGCCGGCGGCGGGCGGCGGTCCCGGCTGAGCAGGCGCCGCACGAGCGGCCCGAACCGGCCGCCGCCGCACGGGAGTTCACTCCTCGCCGGGGCCGTCCTCCGCGTGCGGCGGTACGACCAGGACCGGGCAGTCGGCGTGCTGCACGACGGCCTGACTGACGGAGCCGAGCAGCAGCCCGGTGAACCCTCCGCGGCCGCGCCGCCCGACGACGAGCAGCCGCGCCCGCCCGCTCGACCGGATAAGGGCTTCGCGGGTGCGCCCGCGCGCCGAGCGCCGCTCGACGGTCACCCCGGGAAAGGCGGCCTCCCACGGGGCGAGTGCTTCGTCGAGTACCGGGTCGGCGCCGGCAGCGACCGTCGTCGGTGAATCCGGCGCGGGGGCCTCGCGGTGGTCGGGGCGTACGTGGACGGCGGCGAGCGGTGCGCCGTGCAGCGCGGCCTCTTCGAGGGCGAACCCGGTGGCGCGTGCGCTGGCCCCGGACCCGTCGGTGCCGAGCACGACCGGCCCGTCCGGATCGGGTTCGCCGCGGGCGATGAGCACCGGGCACGGCGCGTGCGTGGCCAGATGCAGCGCCACCGAGCCGACCAGCAGCCCCGCGAAGCGGCCCAGCCCGCGGCAGCCGACGGCGACGAGCGACGCGGAGGCGGCCGCCTCGGTCAGCGCGGGCAGCGGCTCGTCGTCGACGAGGTCTCCGGTCACCTCGATGTCCGGGGCGACCGCGCGGGCCCGCGCCACCGACTCGGCGAGCGCCTTCTCGGCCACCCCGTGCAGGGTCGTCCCGACCGGTTCGGCGCCGCCCAGCTGCTCGCCGATCGGCACCGGCGGCCAGGAGAAGGCGTGCACGAGGCGCAGCGCCCGTCGCCGCAACCGCGCCTCCTCGGCGGCGAGTTCGGCGGCTCTGATGCTGGACGGGGAGCCGTCCACGCCGGCGGTCACCGGTCCGGTCACGCGCACCTCCTCGGTCTGGCCCCGGCCCGAACCGGCCGTACTCGGCCGCCCGTACTCGTCTGTTCGCAGCCGGTCCCCGTCCCGTCACTGTTGCGCCGTGCCGGTGCGGCGGCAACCCGGCGCTGCGCCGGTGGGCGGCCGGCGGCGGCGCTCGTGTTGCGGGCTCCGGCGGCGCGGCGGACTCTGCGCAAAGGTCCGGCGCACCGGCGGCTCCGCGCGCCCGCAGGCGAACCCTCGGAGGCGATCTTCAGTGTCCGAAGCGACCGACACCGACCTGTACGAGGTCGGCATGGCGCTGTCGTACCTGCGCGAGGGCATGACCGCGCCCGCCACCTTCAGCCTGTACGTACGTCAACTGCCGCCGGAGCGGGGCTTCCTGGTCTGCGCCGGGCTGGAGTCCGTGCTGGACTACCTCGCCGCGTTCCGGGTGGACGACGCCGACGTCGAGGCGTTCGCCCGCGCGCTCGGGCGGCCGGGGCGCGACCTCGCCGGGCTGCGCGGGCTGTCCTTCACCGGCGAGGTGCGGGCCGTGCCGGAGGGCCGGCTCGTGTTCGCGGAGGAACCGCTGCTGGAGGTGACGGCTCCGCTTCCCCAGGCGCAGCTGGTGGAGACGTACGTGCTCAACCAGGTCAGCCACCAGACGGCGCTCGCGTCCAAGGCGGCACGGTGCACGCTCGCCTCGCAGGGGCGGCCCGTCGTGGACTTCTCGCTGCGGCGAACGCACGGCGCGGAGGCGGGACTTCACGCCGCCCGCCTCTGCGGGCTCGTCGGCTTCGCCGGCACCAGCAACGTCTCGGCGGCCGTCGCGACCGGCCTGCCCGCGGTCGGCACGATGGCGCACTCGTACGTCGAGTCGTTCGACAGCGAGGAGCGCGCCTTCCGCGCCTTCGCCGACTGCCACGGCGCCCCGGTCACGTTCCTGGTCGACACCTACGACACCGAGCAGGGGGTGAGGACCGCGGCGCGAGTGCTGGACGACCTCGGATACGGGCCCGGTTGCGGGGTGCGGCTGGACAGCGGCGACCTCGCGGCGCTGTCCCGCGCGACCCGGGACATCCTGGACGCCGCGGGCCTGCCCGAGGTGCGGATCGTCGCCAGCGGCGGCCTCGACGAGCACGCCGTGGACGCGCTGGTCCGCTCCGGCGCCCCCGTCGACGTGTTCGCGGTCGGCACCCGGATCGGCGTCTCGGCCGACGCGCCGTACCTGGACTCGGCCTACAAGCTCGTCGAGTACGACGGCAGGCCGGTGATGAAGCTGTCGACGACGAAGGTCACGGCGCCCGGCCGCAAGCAGGTCTTCCGGCGGCCCGGCTGCGCGGACGTCCTCGGGCTGTCGGCCGAAGAGGCGCCGTACGGCGCGGAACCGCTGCTGGAGACCGTCATGCGCGGCGGCGAACGCGTCACCGCTCCCGTCGAACTGGCCGCCTGCCACGAGCGGTTCCACCGCGACCTGGCCGAACTGCCGCCCGAGGCCCGGCGGTTGCACGCGCCGGCCGCGCCGCGCGCCGAGGTGTCGCCGCGGCTGGCCGCACTGACCGGGCGGGTACGCGGCGGCCTGGAGCGGGGGCACCGGGCCTAGCCGGCCTCCCCTGTGTCCTGGCCGGGAGTCAGCTGATCTCCAGGATGTCGTGCACGGGCCGGCGCGGAGTGTGCGGCGCCTGCGGCCCGTAGCCGAACCGGATGACCATCTGCGCGGGCCCGTCGGCACGCGCCGGGTCGCGCAGCAGCCAGCGCAGATCGGTGCGTTCGAGCGCCTGCGTGGCGAAGGAGGCGACCAGCCCGGCGCGGGTGGCGAGCAGCAGCGCCCGCTCCATCGCCTGCCCCGCGATCAGCCAGTCCCGCGGCCCGTCGTGCCAGGTGCTGACCAGCCCCAGCTGCGGCATGTGCTCGAACGCGGTCGAGCCGCGGTCCGTGTCCGCACGCCCGCGCGCGAAGTCCCGCACCGGCGCCCGCCCCTCACGTTTGCGCGGCCCGAGGCTGTACTCGGGCAGTCCGTCGGCGGCCGTGTCCGACAGCGCGGTGCCGATGCGCACCCAGCGGCTCTCGTCCGGGTCGCCGGTGTGCTCCAGGTCGAGCTCGGCCTCGTCGATCAGGTCGAGCACCATCGCCAGATGCCAGTCGGTGGGGAACGTCAGCTGCGCGCCCTCCGTGCGGGCCTCGCCGGCCAGCCGCTCCTTGACCCGTTCCGGTATCGGCTTCTCGGCGAACGGGTAGCGGCTGGTGTGCCGTTGGGGGATGGCCGAGCGCAGCGACACCAGGTCCCGGTCCAGCTCGTCCGGGTCGGCCTCGGTCAGCCGCACGGAGGCGAGCGCGTACCGGTCGGAGGGGTCCGGCAGCAGCTCGATGTCGGGGCGCAGCCCGGCGTGCTGCGCCGCCGCCCGCAGGTTCAGCAGCGCGGCACCGCAGCCGATGTGCAGGGCACGCAGCGCGGGATCCGCGGACGGCATCGTACGGGCCGGGTCCGCGCGCAGCTCCAGGACGCGGTCGCTGCGCCGGCAGTGGAAGAACCAGGGCTGGGCGTTGTGCATGGACGGCGCGGCCGCGGCGTCCCGTACGAGCCCTTCGACGAGGGCGATGTCGAGGGATTCCGCAGTGGTCATGAGCGTTTCTCCCGCCGGACGTCGGCTACTTGTCCCCAGCGTCGGCGCCTGCCGGACCGCGTGGCAGGGCCGAGCGGTCTGCGCACGGGGGCCGAAGGTCCCCGGGCCGCGGGCGACGATCGCGATCACCGAGTGCCGACCGCGCTCACCGAGTACGGCGGCTGCGCGTACCGCGGGTACCGCGAGTGCCGAGTACGCCGGAGCCGCAGCGCGGAGACCCACGGGAGGCTGCCTTGCAGAGCCTGGACGAAGCGGTGGAGACCGGAACGCGGCAGGCCGCGGGGGAGCGGCCGGTCGGCGGCACACCGGAGTTGACCGAGGACGAGGTGCTGGCGCTGGACGCGCACTGGCGCGCCGCGAACTACCTGTCCGTCGGCCAGATCTACCTGCTGGACAACCCGCTGCTGACCGAACCGCTGCGCCCCGAGCACGTCAAGCCGCGGCTGCTGGGCCACTGGGGCACGACGCCCGGCCTCAACCTGCTCTACGGGCACTTCAACCGGCTGATCTCCCGCCGCGGACTGGACATGCTGTGCGTCTGGGGCCCCGGGCACGGCGGCCCGGCCGTGCTCGCCAACTCGTGGCTGGAGGGCAGCTATTCGGAGACGTACCCGGACGTGGGCCGGGACGCGGACGGGATGGCGAAGCTGTTCCGGCAGTTCTCCTTCCCCGGCGGAGTGCCGAGCCACGTGGCGCCCGAGACGCCGGGCTCCATCCACGAAGGCGGCGAACTCGGCTACTCGCTGTCGCACGCCTACGGCGCGGCCCTGGACAACCCCGGACTGCTCGTGGCGTGTGTGATCGGCGACGGCGAGGCGGAGACCGGTCCGCTGGCGGCGTCCTGGCACTCGACGCTGTTCCTCGACCCGGCCCGCGACGGTGCCGTGCTGCCGGTCCTGCACCTCAACGGCTACAAGATCGCCAACCCGACGGTGCTCGCCAGGATGCCCCGCACCCGGCTCGACGGGATGCTCCGCGGCTTCGGGTACGAGCCGATCCACGTCGCCGGCTCCGACCCGCTCGCCGTACACCGGGCGCTGGCCGCCGCGCTGGACACGGCCGCGGACCGGATCGCCGCGATCCAGCGGGCGGCGCGCGCCGGCGAGGACACCTCCGGTACGGGCCGGCCGCTGATCGTGCTGCGCACTCCGAAGGGCTGGACCGGCCCGGCGGAGGTGGACGGCGTGCCGGTCGAGGACACCTGGCGCGCCCACCAGGTGCCGCTCGCCGCGGTGCGCGAACGCCCTGACCACCTGCGGCAGTTGGAGTCGTGGCTGCGCTCCTACCGGCCGCGGGAGCTGTTCGCCGAGGACGGGCGCCCGGCGACCGCCGTACTCCGGAACGTGCCCGAGGGCACCCGGCGGCTGGGCGCCACGCCGTACGCCAACGGCGGCCTGCGGCTGCGGGAACTGCCGCTGCCGCCGCTGGAGCGGCACGCCGTGCCCGTCGAGGAGCCGGGGGCCACCCGGCACGAACCGACGCGCGTACTGGGCGAGTTGCTCGCGGACCTGATGGACGCGACCGCCGAGCGGCGCGACTTCCGCATCGTCGGCCCGGACGAGACGGAGTCCAACCGGCTCCAGGGCGTCTACCGGGCCACCGGAAAGGCGTGGCAGCTCGGCACCCGGGAGACCGACGAACACCTCGACCGGCACGGCCGGGTGATGGAGGTGCTGTCCGAACACACCTGCCAGGGCTGGCTGGAGGGCTATCTGCTGACCGGCAGGCACGGGCTGTTCTCCTGCTACGAGGCGTTCGCGCACCTCGTCGACTCGATGGTCAACCAGCACATCAAGTGGCTGCGCGTCACCCGCCGGCTGCCCTGGCGGCGGCCCATCGCCTCGCTCAACTACCTGCTCACCAGCCACGTGTGGCGGCAGGACCACAACGGCTTCTCGCACCAGGACCCGGGCTTCATCGACCACGTGCTGAACAAGGCGCCCGAGGCGGTGCGGGTCTACCTGCCGCCGGACACCAACACTCTGCTGTCGGTCGCCGACCACGTGCTCCGCAGCCGCGACTACGTGAACGTCGTCATCGCCGGCAAGCAGCCCTGCTTCGACTGGCTTTCGCTGGAGGAGGCGAACGCGCACTGCGCACGCGGGGTGAGCGTGTGGGAGTGGGCGGGCAGCGAGTCGGACCGCGAGGAGCCCGACGTGGTGCTGGCCTGCGCCGGCGACGTACCGACCCAGGAGGTGCTGGCCGCCTCCGCGCTACTGCGCCGGAAACTCCCGGAGTTGGCGGTCCGCGTCGTCAACGTCGTCGATCTGGCGCGGCTGTTGCCCCACGAGGAGCATCCGCACGGCATGACGAACGCCGAGTACGACGCGCTCTTCACCCGCGACCGGCCGGTGATCTTCGCCTACCACGGCTACCCCTGGCTGATCCACCGGCTCACCTACCGCAGGGCCGGCCACCCGCATCTGCACGTCCGCGGATACAAGGAAGTCGGCAGCACCACCACCCCGTTCGACATGGTGGTACGCAACGACCTGGACCGCTTCCGGCTGGTGATGGACGTGATCGACCGCGTGCCCGGTCTCGCGGTGCGGGCCACGCCGCTGCGGCAGGCCATGGACGGAGAGCGGCTGCGGCACGAGGCGTGGGTGCGCGAGCACGGCACCGATCTGCCGGAGGTCACGGAGTGGACCTGGCCCGGCTGAGGCCCGGCTGAGCCGGCGCCGTCCCGGGCCGGACCCGCGCGTACGTACGCGGTACGGGCCGGGCGCTCCCAACGCGCCGGAACGCGCGCGCAGTTGGGGCCGCGAAGGGGAAGGCCGCGAGCGTGCCGAACGGCCGGGCGTCCCGGCGCCGTGTGCAAGGGATCACACTTTCTGTCCGATCGGTCAGCACTGACCGATCGGACAGTTAGCGTGTGCGTCCATGGGACGTCCGGCCTCCGCACTGCGCGACAACATCCTCGAATCGGCGCTCGCGCTGTTCGTCGTACGCGGCTACCGCGGCACGTCTCTGCACGACATCGCCTCCGAAGTCGACTGCTCCAAGGCGGCGTTGCTCTACCACTTCGCCAACAAGGACGCACTGCTCACGGAGCTGCTGACGCCCGCCGCCGCCGGGCTCGCCGAACTCGACGCCCGGCTCGCGGGGTTGACGGGAGACGAGGCCGCGGAGGCCGCGGTCACCGGCTACGTGGACCTCGCGCTGCGCTTCCGGCGCGAACTCAAGCTCCTCTTCGGCGACTTGCCCGACGTGCTCGGCAACCCCGCGCTGTCCGCCGTACCCGACAGCACCGAGCGGCTGCTGGCCGCGCTGGCCGGGCACTCCGAGGCCGACGAGGACCGGGTGGCGGCCTGGATGGTGGTCGGCGCCGTGTTCGTGACCACCGCCAGCGACGTGCCCGTATCCGACGAGGCGCTGCGCGCCCACATGATCCGCGGCGCGCTGCGGGCGCTCGGGCGCACCCCCCACTGAACCGTCGAGAGAGACCTTCTGCCATGGCGACCTTGCTCTACCGGCTCGGCCGGTTCTCCTTCCGCCGCCGCGGGCGCGTCGTCGCGCTCTGGCTGCTGCTGCTCGCCCTGCTGGGCGGCGCGGCGGCCGCCTTCAACGGCGCGACCACCGACAAGTTCGAGATGCCCGGCACGGAGTCCCAACGGGCCATGGACGCGCTGAAGAAGGACTTCCCGCAGGCCAGCGGCGGCACCGGCAGCATCGTCATCGCCGCGCCCGAGGGCAAGCGGCTCACGCCCCGTCAGGTGGCGCCCGTACTCAAGGAGGCCGCCGCGGTGCACGGCGTCACCGCGGTCACCGACCCCTTCAGGACGAAGGCGGTCTCGCAGCACCGGTACGCCCTGGTCCAGGTGCAGTTCGACCGCGGGGCGCAGGAGGTGACCGACGCGCAGCGGCACGAGTTCGAGCGGGCCGGCGCCGACGTCAAGGGCCTGCGCGTCGAGCACGGCGGGGAGGTGATGACCGACAAGGTGGAGGTCGGCTCCACCGAGGGCCTCGGCGTACTCGTCGCCGCCGTGGTGCTGGTCCTCACCTTCGGCTCCCTCGTCGCCGCCGGAATGACCCTGCTCAACGCGCTGATCGGGGTCGGCGCCGGCATGGCCGGGCTGTACGCGCTGAGCAGCACCGTCGAACTCACCTCCACCGCACCGGTGTTGGCGCTCATGCTCGGCCTCGCGGTCGGCATCGACTACTCGCTGTTCCTCACCTCCCGCTACCGCCACTTCGTCACCGACGGCCTGGACGCCGAGGAGGCGGCCGGCCGCGCCGCGGGCACGGCTGGCTCCGCGGTGGTCTTCGCGGGCACCACGGTCGTGATCGCCCTCGCCGGGCTCGCCGTCGTCGGCATCCCCTTCCTCACCGTCATGGGCCTGGCCGCCGCGGGCACGGTCGCGCTGGCCGTACTGGTGGCGCTCACGCTGCTGCCGGCGATCCTCGGGTTCGCCGGACGGCGCGTACTGCCCCGCAAGGTGCGCAACAGCACGCCCGCCCCGGACGGAGCCGAGCCCCCAGCGGGCGCCGACTCCCCAGCGGGCGGCGGCAGTTCACGCGGCTCCCTCGGCTTCCGCTGGGGCCGCGCCGTGCTGCGGCTGCGCATACCGCTGCTGCTGGTGGCCGTACTCGGACTGGGCGCCCTGGCGCTGCCCGCCCAGCACATGCGGCTCGCGCTGCCCGACGCGGGCACCGCGGCCGACGACGCACCGGCCCACAAGGCGTACGAGCTGACCAGCGAAGGCTTCGGCGAGGGCTTCAACGGCCGCCTGATCGCGGTGGTTTCGGGCTCGGACGCGCGCTCCACCGGCCTCGCCGCCAAGCAGGCCGCCGCCCGTATCCAGTCCACCGACGGCGTACTGGCCGTGGCCGGCGCGCAGTCGAACCGGGAGCACACCACCACGCTGCTGACCGTCGTACCGAAGGACGGGCCCACCGCCGCCGCCACCGAGGACGCGGTGCACGACATCCGGGACGAGGTGGCCGGCATCGAAGGCGCCCGGGTGTCGCTGACCGGCATGACGGCGCTCGGCATCGACGTCTCCGAGCAGCTGGCGCACGCGCTGCCCGTCTACCTGCTGCTGGTCGTCGGCCTCTCCGTGCTGCTGCTCATGCTCGTCTTCCGCTCCGTCCTGGTGCCGCTCAAGGCGGCGCTCGGCTTCCTCCTCACCGTGGGCGCCACCTTCGGCGTCACGGTCGCCGTCTTCCAGCAGGGCCATCTCGCCGACCTGGTGGGCGTGGACACCCCTGGCCCGCTGGTCAGCTTCCTGCCGATCCTGCTCATCGGCATCCTCTTCGGACTGGCCATGGACTACGAGGTGTTCCTCGTCTCCCGTATGCGCGAGGACTACGTGCACGGGCACGCTCCGCGGGACGCGACCGTCAGCGGGCTGGGGCACAACGGGCGGGTGGTGACCGCGGCCGCGCTCATCATGACGGCCGTGTTCGGCGGGTTCGTGCTCATGGACGACCCGATCATCAAGTCCATCGGCTTCGCCCTGGCGGTCGGCGTGCTCATCGACGCCTTCGTGGTCCGTATGACGCTGGTGCCGGCCGTGATGTCCCTGCTGGGCAAGGCCGCTTGGTGGCTGCCGCGTGCGCTGCGCCGCGCGCTGCCCGATCTCGACGTCGAGGGCGGGGCGCTGCGTCCCGAGCCCGCGGCGGACGCGAGCCCCCGTGCGTCCGCGGACCGGGGCGACGGGGACCGTGGCCGGGAGGAGCAGGGCCGGGAGGACGCCTCGGTCTCAGTCTGAACCCGGTCCGAAGTCCCGCCGCCTGCCGGGCCGTTGGCCGCCATCCGGACCCAACGGCCCGGCGGACGGGCGCGGTTGACCCCGGCGGCCCCGCTACCGGTCCTGCGGCCGGCTCTCCGGCCGGTCCCGCAGCGCTTCGACGAAGCCGGCGGCGATCCACTGCGGCGCCGTGATCGCGGTGCCGACGACGACGGCGAACGCCCCGGCCTCGTACGCCTGTCGGGCCTGCCGCGGAGTGTGGATCCGGCCCTCGGCGAGCACCGGTACGGACGCCCGCGCGGCCAGCTCCTCGACCAGCCGCAGGTCAGGGCCGTACGTGCGTCCGGCGGTCTCCGCGGTGTAGCCGGACAGCGTCGTGCCGAGCAGGTCGGCTCCGGCCTGCTCGGCGGCGAGCCCGTCGCCGACGGTCGCGCAGTCGGCCATCACCAGCCGGCCCAGCTCGTGCACCGCGCCGACCGTGGCGGCGAACGAGGCGCCGTCCGGGCGCGGCCGCCCGGTCCCGTCGGCGGCCACGACGTCGGCGCCGGCCAGCGCCACCGCGCGGGCGTGCTCCGCGGTCGGCGTGATGTACACGCCCTCGTCGCCGATCTTCCACAGTCCGATCAGCGGCAGGTCGAGCGCCGAACGGATCGCGCGTACGTCCGGCGGTCCTTCGGCACGTATCCCCACCGCGCCGCTCTCCGCCGCGGCCAGCGCCATGGCGGTCATGTGCTCGGGGCCGTGCAGCGGATTGCCGGGCCGCGCCTGGCAGGACACGACGAGCCCGCCGCGCAGTCGGTTCAGTACGGGGTCCTCGGCGGTACGGGCGGGGTTCGCGGTCAACGGTCGTCCTTCTGCGAGGGTGCGGGCGGGGCGAGTTGGGCCGCGCCGATCAGCGCGGCGGCGGTGCCGAGCCGGGCGGGCAGCAGCGGTGTGTGCCGTACGGCGGGCAGAGCGGCGTCCCGGAACGCGGCCGTCAACGGCTCCCACAGCGCGGGCCCGGCCTGCGCCGCGCCGCCGCCGACCACGACGGCCTCCGGATCGAGGGTGGCCGCGAGCCCGGCGAGGGTGCGGCCGAGCCCGGCGGCTCCGCGGGCGAGGGCGGCGCGCGCGACGGCGTCGCCTCCGGCGGCCCGCTCGGCCACCACCCGCAGGTCCGCGACCTCCTCGTCGCCGCTCGCCTCCCGGTACAGCGAGGTGAGGGCGGGCCCGGAGGCGAGCGCTTCCAGATGCCCGTACGCGCCGCAACTGCACGGCCGCGGACCGGGATCGTCGACCGGCAGGTGGCCGAGTTCGCCCGCGCCGTGGTGTGCGCCGCGGCGCAGCCGGCCGCCGAGCACGAGCGCGCCGCCGATGCCCGTACCGAGCGTGAGGTAGAGGACGTCCTCGTGTCCGCGCCCGGCTCCGAAGCGGTGCTCGCCGAGCGCCAGCGCGTTGCCGTCGTTGTCCACGCCCACCGGAAGTCCGAGCCGGGCGGAGAGCGCGTCCGCGACGGGGGTGCCGGCCCAGCCGTGCAGCAGACCGGTGGCGGAGACGACGGTTCCGCGGCGGTGGTCCACGACGCCGCCGGTGCCGATCCCGACGCCGACGACGGTTCCCCCGCCGGCTGCTTCGCTCCCGGAGTCTCCGCTTTCGTACTCCCCGCTTCCGAGCCCGGCGCGCAGCCGGTGCGCGGCGCCGGCGATCGCGGAGAGCACGGCCTCAGCGCCTTCGGTGGCGGGCGTGGGCACGGCGAACGCGTCGCGGGTGCGCCCGTACGCGTCCACCAGACCTGCGGCGATCTTGGTGCCGCCGACGTCTATCCCGATGCGCCACCGCGTCGCTTGCGTCGCCCGGGCCGGGCCGGTCGTGCCGGTCACGCCGTCTCCCTGCGGACGGTGAAGGCGATGTCGTACTCGTCGGCGCGGTACAGGCTCGTGGTCCGCTCGAACGGCCGGTCGCGCTGGTCCAGCCCGATCCGCCGCACCTGCAGCGCCGGCGAACCGGGGCCGACGCCGAGCAGCGCCGCGTCGGCGCTGTCGACGGTGACCGCGGTGACGACCTGGTCGGCGCGGACCAGCCGCACTTCGTACGTGCTCTCCAGCAGCTCGTACAGCGAGCCGGTCAGATCGCGGTCGAGCAGACCCGGCACCCGGTCCACGGCGAGGAAGACCGTCTCCAGGCACATCGCCCGCCCGTCCGCGAGCCGCACCCGGACCACGCGTACGACCGGCCGCCCGGGCTCGATCCGCAGGCTCTCGGCGATCGGTTCGGTGGCCGCGACCTCGTCGGCCGCCACCAGCCGCGAACCGGGCACCATGCCGCGGGCCGCCATGTCCTCGCTGAAGGACGTCAGCGACAGGGACTTGGAGACCGTCTTGTCCGCGACGAACGTGCCGGCGCCCTGCACCCGGTAGACGGCGCCCGCGTCTTCCAGGTCGCTGAGCGACTTGCGGACGGTGGCCCGGCTGACCTCGTAGCGGGTCGCCAGCTCGCGCTCCGTGGGAAGCGCGGTGTGCGCGGCCAGCTTCGCCACGTCTCTGCGCAACTGCTCGCGCAGCACCCGGTGCTTCGACGCTGCCACTGCTCACCCTTCACAACGAGAAATTGGTGAGCACCAATCTAGCAGAGGCCTCTCGGGGGGCCGGGGGTCGTACGTGGTTATGTGAGGGCGGCGAGGGGAGTTCCTGAAGAGGGCTCCCGTGATTGGTTCGTCCCAATCCAGAGAGGTAAGGGGAGTCGACAGGGTGACCGCGGACCGGCGGAACCGCGCCCGGCCCAACTCGCCGCGTACCGGGCGCAGTCGGGCCGGGCGTGAAAGGGTGCGGCCGCCCGGTGTCCGGCCGCTACAGCGTGTTCTCCAGCCGGTCCGCGAGCAGGCCGACGAACCGCGAGCGGTCCACCGGCTCCCCGCCGTCGGCCAACAGCGCCATGCCGTAGAGGAGTTCGGCCGTCTCGCCCAGCCGGTCCTCGTGCCCGCCCTCGTCGTGGCGCTCACGCAGCCTGCTCACCAGCGGGTGCGTGGGGTTCAGCTCCAGGATGCGCTTGGCGGTGGGCACGGGCTGGCCCATGGCGCGGTACATGTTCTCCAGCGCCGGCGGCAGGTCGCCGGTGTCGGTGACGATGCACGCGGGCGACGTGGTGAGCCGGGAGGAGAGCCGCACCTCCTTGACGTTCTCCTGCAGCGCGGTGGTCATCCAGGACAGCAGCTCCGAGAACTCCCGCTCGCGCTGCTCCCGTTCGGCCTTGACCTCCGCCTTCTCCTCCTCCGTGTCCAGGTCGACCTGCCCCTTGGCGATGGACCGGAACTGCTTGCCGTCGAACTCCGGCGCGTACTCGGTCCACACCTCGTCCACCTGGTCGGTGAGCAGCAGCACCTCGTAGCCCTTGTCCCGGAACGCCTCCATGTGCGGGGAGTTCTCGATGACGGAGCGCGACTCTCCGGTGAGGTAGTAGATGTGCTGCTGGCCCTCCTTCATACGCGACACGTAGTCGCGGAGGCTGGTGCGCTGCTCCGGGTCGTGCGTGGAGGCGAAGGAGGCGATGTCGAGGATCGCGTCCCGGTTCTCGAAGTCGCTGAGCAGACCCTCCTTGACGGCCTTGCCGAACTCCGTCCAGAACGTCTCGTAGCGCTCCGGGTGTTGGGACATCATGTCCTTCACCGTCGAGAGCACCTTCTTCACCAGCCGGCGGCGCATCATCTGGATCTGCCGGTCCTGCTGGAGCGTCTCGCGGGACACGTTCAGCGACAGGTCCTGCGCGTCGACGACGCCCTTGACGAAGCGCAGGTACTCCGGCATCAGCGCTTCGCAGTCGTCCATGATGAACACGCGCTTCACGTACAGCTGCACACCGCGCTTGCGCTCCTGCATGAACAGGTCGAGCGGCGCACGGGACGGGATGAACATCAGCGCCTGGTACTCGAAGGTGCCCTCCGCCTGGAGCCGGATGGTCTCCAGCGGGTCGCTCCAGTCGTGGCTGATGTGCTTGTAGAACTCGGCGTACTCCTCGTCGCCGACCTCGCTCTGGCTGCGCGCCCACAGCGCCTTCATCGAGTTGACGGTTTCGAGTACGGTCCCGCCGCCGGAGCCGTCCGACTCCTCCGAACCGTCCGCGTCCGCCGACCCGTCGGCGTCCTTCGCGTCCTCCGAATTCGCCTCCGGGGAGCCCGACTTGGCCTCGACGGCCATCTTGATCGGCCAGGTGATGAAGTCGGAGTAGCGCTTGACGATCTCCCTGAGCTTCGGCTCTGAGGTGTAGTCGTAGAGCGCGTCCTCGGTGTCCACGGGCTTCAAGTGCAGGGTGACCGCGGTGCCTTGGGGAGCGTCCTCGACGGGGGCGACGGTGTACGTACCGGTGCCGTCCGACTCCCAACGGGTGCCGGTGCTCTCGCCGGCGCGGCGGGTGACCAGGGTGACCCGGTCGGCGACCATGAAGCTCGCGTAGAAGCCGACGCCGAACTGGCCGATCAGCTCCTGTGACGTCGCCTCGTCCGCCGCCTCCTTCGCCTGCTTGAGGTTCTTCACGAACTCGGCCGTGCCCGACTTCGCGATCATGCCGATGAGTTGGACGACCTCGTCACGGGACATACCGATGCCGTTGTCGCGGACGGTCAGCGTGCGCTGCTCCTTGTCCGCCTCGATCTCCACATGCAGATCGGAGGTGTCCACCGCGTTCCGCAGGTCGTGGTCGCGCAGTGCCTCCAGGCGCAGCTTGTCCAGTGCGTCCGAGGCGTTGGACACCAACTCGCGGAGGAAAATGTCCTTGTTCGAGTAGATCGAGTGGATCATCAGCTGGAGCAGCTGCTGCGCCTCCACCTGGAACTCGAACGTCTCCTCCTGCGTGTTCAATTGGCTTCCCCCTTCGTGGGCAGGGCGTCGGCGGCATCGCTCGACGGATCTTCGTAACGTCCCGGGTGCGCGGCCCGGCACGCCTCGTACACCGACGAACGAGCCGTGCCTGCGCGCGGATCCGCACCCGCGGCGGCACGC
>Ga0164243_10004375_pt1 | contig 22169 bp, 15 predicted proteins | sample OricompcompostOP_FD_108781 | JGI IMG/M metagenome (GOLD analysis project Ga0164243, IMG submission 108781) | Organic Plus compost microbial communities from Emeryville, California, USA - Original compost - Organic plus compost (OP) | ecosystem: Engineered > Solid waste > Mixed feedstock >...
ACGGGGGCCCGGGCTGCGCGTCCTCGCGCTCCGCGTGCCCGGCTTCCGTACGCGCGGGCTCGGTACGTGCGGGCTCGGTACGGGCGGGTGCTGCGTCCGCGGGTGCCGTGTCCGAGGGCGCCGGAGCGGGCTCCAGGGTGGGGCGGCCGAAGCGGTGCCAGCCCGTGGCGGACCAGTGGATGACGGGCGCGCGCAGCGTCAAACCGGTGGCGTGCAGCGGTACTTGGAGGACGCCGCGGGTGCCGAGGGTGCCGCCGTCGGCTCCGCCGTGGGTGCCGTCCTCGGGCCGCACCGGTCCGCTCTCGCGTACCCAGCAGCGCAGCAGGGTCTCGGCGCCCGCCGCGTCCGCGGCGCTCGCGGGGTCGGGGTGCTCCAGCGGGTCCGGTTGTTCCGGTGCCTCCGGCCGCTCCGGCTCAGGCTGTTCCGGCTGAGGCTGTTCCAACGGGCCGTCCAACTCGGCGCCGTGGGCCGGACGTTCGCCGGATGTCCAGGGCGACGCGGCGTCGCCGGTGTTACGGGCCGGGCCGCCGGGCTCGTCGGTGCGATGCCGCCGCGTACCCTGCTGCACCGCCCTGCGCCGGGTCTGCCGGGGTACGACGGGCTCGATGAGGCGGGCGAGGCGCTGACGGACGGGACTCTTGCCCGGCTCGCCGGCGCCGGACGCTCCCTCGCTCTCCTCGGCTCCGGGGCAGGCGTTCACTGTGCTTCTCTCCTGACGGTAGGCGTGGCACCGGGCGGAGTCGGGCGCCCGTCTCCCCGCCCGTACCAACGAAGTCGGCGCCGCCGGATCACGGCCTTCCGGTGAAGATCTGCGGGGCGAACGGCGCGGAACCGGGGACCCTGGTGCCATCGTCACCACCCCCAACGGGCATAGTGGTTGCCTGCCAGTCCCGGCGGGGTCCGCGACAACGGCCGGGTCCGGGGCACCGGTTCGACAACGGGGAGTTCAGTGATGTCAGCTCACTTCGGGCCGGCGCGGAGGCGCCGTCCCGCGACGGCAGTGTGCGTCGTCGCCGCCGCGGTGGCGTTGACCGCGACGGCGTGCGATTCGGGCGGCGGGGAGTCCAAGAAGGCGTCCGATTCGCCGAGTTCGCAGGCGAAGCAGCCGAGCCGCGGGGAGAAGGAGAAGTCGGGCCTGCCGGACGAGCTGCCGAAGAAGCTGCCCAGTTCGCTCCAGGACCTGGACAAGTGGCGCAACGGCGGCTGGAAGAACTGGGACCGCGACCAATGGCTGCGCGAGGCCAAGGACTTCGTGAACCCCATCATCAAGAACCTGTGGAACAAGAAGCGGATGAAGGACGCGGACGGCAACGACCGCAAGGTCCGCGACCGCGACATCGACAAGAGCCCGAGCGGCGGCAAGAACGGAACCGGCGAGGACGAGGGCGTCACCGACCCGACGCCGCCCAAGGTGAAGGCCAAGGCCGTCAAGCTGCCGTACGGCAAGGCGACGCCGCCGGTCGGCAAGGTCTTCATGGACACCCCGAAGGGCGCGATGGTCTGCTCCGGCACCGTCGTGAAGGACCCGCGGCACCCGGGCAAGTCCAACCTCGTCGCCACCGCCGGGCACTGCGTGCACGCCGGCAAGAAGGGCGGCTGGTACCGCAACATCGTCTTCGTGCCGCACTACAACCCCAAGGGCCTGCCCAACTCCCGTCTGAACTCCGTGCCGAAGAAGCAGGTCGCCCCGAAGGGCATCTGGTGGGCGAAGTACGCGAGCACCACGAAGCACTGGATCGACAACGGCGGCGAGATCGGCGGCCAGGGCGCGTCGAAGGACTTCGCCGTGCTGCGGGTCCAGCCGGAGGACAAGCGCGCCGCGTCGCTGGAGCAGACCGTCGGCAAGGCGGTGCGGGTCAACTTCAAGACGCCCCGCGTGAAGGCGATTTCGCGGCTGTCCCCGTACGGCTACCCCGCGGCGCCGCCGTACGACGGCTCGCGGATGTACAGCTGCACCGACCGGCCGCGCCGGCTGTCGATCGACCCCAAGCTGCCCACCATGTACCGCGTGGGCTGCACGATGACCGGCGGCTCGTCCGGCGGCGGCTGGCTCAGCCCGGGCGGCACCGAACTGCTCTCGGTGACCTCCATCGGCCCGGTCGGCGGCGGCTGGCTCGCGGGCGCGCGGCTGGGCCCGGACGCCGAGCGGGCTTTCACCACGATCAGCAAGAAGTGACGCCTGCCCGGGGCGCGTTGGCGCGTACGCGACCGCTGCGCCCCGGGTTACGGCGCACCGCCGGACCCTCGGCCGAGGGTCCGGGGCCGCCCGGCGGCCACCACACCTCTGCGGCCACTCCGCGTTCCGCAGTCTCTGCACAACCAGATCCGACGCAAGGGGACCCGTTCGATGTCATCGATATTCCGGCCGGGACGGCGACGCCCGGTCCTGGCCGTCGCCGCGATCGCCGCGGCGCTGGCCTTCACCACCACGGCCTGCGACGACGGCGGCAAGAAGAACGACGCGCAGTCCCAGTCGTCCCAAAAGCCCACGAAGCCCGACGACTTGGGCATCCCGAAGGACCTGCAGAAGAAGAAGGACCTGCCGGACTCGCTGAAGGACCTCGACAAGTGGCGCGGCGGTGCCTGGAAGCACTGGAGCAAGGACCAGTGGGTGCGCAAGGCCGGTGACTTCGTCAACCCCTACATCAAGGGGCACTGGAAGCCGCACCGGATGAAGAAGGCCACCGACAACGAGAAGCAGGTGCCGAAGAACGTCCAGAGCACCTCGACGGACACCGGCACCGACCCGACGCCGAGCCCGGTGAAGGCCAAGGCCGTGCCGATGCCGTACACGAAGAACGCGGCGCCGGCGGGCAAGGTCTTCATGGACACCCCGAAGGGCGCGATGGTCTGCTCCGGCACCGTGATCAAGGATCCGCGGCACCCGGGCAAGTCCAACCTCGTCGCCACCGCCGGGCACTGCGTGCACGCGGGCAAGGAGGGCGGCTGGTACCGCAACATCATGTTCGTGCCCGCCTACAACAACAAGGGCCTCTCGCCGGCCCAGACGAACACCGCCCCGGTCCAGGACGTCGCGCCGTACGGGCGCTGGTGGGCGCAGTGGGCGCAGACCACCGACTACTGGATCGGCAAGGGCGCCGAGTCCGGCGGCAGCGGCTCGCAGCACGACTTCGCGGTGCTGAACGTGAAGCCGGAGCAGCAGGGATCGGGCAAGTCGCTGGAGGAGACCGTCGGCAACGCCGTGAAGGTCAACTTCCACGCGCCGAGCATCAACAGCTTCCGCAGCCTGCGCAACTACGGCTATCCGGCGGCGCCGCCGTTCAACGGCGCGCGCATGTACAGCTGCCTCGGCAAGCCGGGCCGGCTGACGATCGACCCGTCGGCGCCCGCGGAGTACCGCATGGGCTGCACGATGACGGGCGGCTCGTCCGGCGGCGGCTGGTTCATGAAGGGCAAGTCCGGTAAGCCGGAGCTGGTGTCGGTCAACTCGATCGGTCCCCACCCGGCCACCTGGCTCGCCGGACCCCACCTGGGCGGCACCGAGAAGGGCGTGCTGAACGCGATCAGCAAGAAGTACGCCAACCAGGGCTGAGCCCGCCAACTCCCGTACGCAGGGCCCGTTCCCCGGACGAGTGACCGGGGAACGGGCCCTGCGCCCGTGTGCGGCCGCCGGAAACCGGCGCGCGGCTCGGACGTTCCGGCTCAGGCGGGCTGCGCCGCCGAATCCGGCAGCGGCTGCTCGTACTTGCGCAGCTCGGCCGCCAACTCCTCGTGCACGCGCGCCGTGAGCAGCGTGCCCTCCGCGGTGTGCGACTCGGCCAGCACCTCGCCCTCGCCGTACACCCGGGAGACGAGCTTGCCCGCCGTGTACGGCACCAGGACCTCCAGCTCGACGGACGGGCGGGGCAACAGCGCGTCGATGAGCGCTCGCAGCTCCTCGACGCCCTGGCCGGTGCGCGCCGAGACGGCGACGGCCTGCCGCTCGGCCCGCAACAGCCGCTCCAGCGCGGCCGGTTCGGCGGCGTCCGCCTTGTTGACCACGACGATCTCGGGCACGTCGGCGGCGCCGACCTCCCGTACGACCTGGCGCACCGTCGCCAGCTGCTGCTCGGGCGCCGGGTGTGCGCCGTCCACGACGTGCACGACGAGATCCGCGTCCGCGACCTCCTCCATCGTGGAGTGGAAGGCGTCCACCAGATCGTGCGGCAGATGCCGGACGAAGCCGACGGTGTCGGTCAGCGTGTAGCCGCGGCCGCTCGGCGTCTCGGCCCTGCGGACGGTGGGGTCGAGGGTGGCGAACAGCGCGTTTTCCACCAGCACGCCCGCGCCCGTGAGGCGGTTGAGCAGCGAGGACTTGCCGGCGTTGGTGTAGCCGACGATCGCGGCCGACGGCACGCGGTGGCGGCGGCGCTCCTGCCGCTTGATCTCGCGGCCGGTCTTCAACTCGGCGATCTCCCGGCGCATTCTGGCCATCTTCTCGCGGATGCGCCGGCGATCGGTCTCGATCTTGGTCTCGCCGGGGCCGCGGGTGGCCATACCGCCGCCTGCGGAACCGGAGCCTCCGCCGCCCATCTGCCGGGACAGCGACTGACCCCAGCCGCGCAGCCTCGGCAGCATGTACTGCATCTGCGCCAGCGAGACCTGGGCCTTGCCCTCACGGGACTTGGCGTGCTGCGCGAAGATGTCGAGGATCAGCGCGGTGCGGTCGACCACCTTGACCTTGACGACGTCCTCGAGGTGGATCAGCTGCCCCGGGGTCAACTCGCCGTCGCAGACGACGGTGTCGGCGCCGCTCTCCAGCACGACGTCCCGCAGCTCCTCGGACTTGCCGGAGCCGATGTACGTCGCCGGATCCGGCTTGTCCCGGCGCTGCACGACGCCGTCGAGGACCTGGGCGCCCGCTGTCTCGGCGAGCGCGGCCAGCTCGGCCAGTGAGTTCTCGGCGTCGCGCGCGGTGCCCGAGGTCCACACGCCGACCAGCACCACGCGCTCCAGACGCAGCTGCCGGTACTCGACCTCGGTGATGTCCTCCAGCTCGGTGGAGAGCCCGGTCACGCGCCGGAGCGCGGCCCGCTCGGCACGGTCGTACTGCTCGCCGTCGAACTCTTCCTCGGCCTCGTGAGTCCAGGCAACGTCCTCTTCCATCAGGGCGTCGGCTCGGCGGTTCGACTCGGCTGCAGGCCGGCCGCTCAGTGGAAGGGAAGAGGAGAAGGTCATGGGATCCTTAACGGTCTCGGGGACTCGAAGATGCTGGTGGGAGAACGCTCCGGGGCCCGCTTTGATTCCCGGTACGGGCGCCGCTCCACCGCTCGCCGCGGCCGTCCGCGCCGCGCTCGTCGATGGTGGCACGGGCGGTGTGCGCCGTCACCCGCATTTACCGCCGGGCTTCCGGGACTTCGCGGTTCCGCCGGGGCTCGCCGGCTTGCCCCCGTCTGCCCGGCCTTCCCCTGCCTGCCCCAGGGCCCGGTCTCAGGAGCTGTGCCAGTCCGGGTGCCCGGGCATCGGCGGGGTCTTCGCGCCGTACAGCCAGGCGTGCAGGAAGCCGCCCAGGTCCCGCCCGTACACCGCGCTCGCGAGGCGGACGAAGTCCGCAGTGGAGGCGTTGCCGTCGCGGTGGCGCGCGAGCCAGGCGCGCTCCAGGCGTCCGAAGGCTTCCTCGCCGATCTTCTGGCGCAGCGCGTAGAGCACCACGGCGGAGCCGTCGTAGACGATCGGGCGGAAGATGTCGATCTTGTCGTCGTGCCGGGCGGGACGCAGCCGTGCGGGCGGGCCGTAGCGCTTGCGCCAGGTGTCGGAGTGCCAGTACGCGCTGCGGGCCCGGCGCTCCAGGGACGGGCCGCCGGAGTGCTGCCCGTAGAGCCACTCGTACCAGGTGGCGTGGCTCTCGTTGAGCCACAGGTCGTCCCAGCGCTCGGGCGTGACGCTGTCGCCGAACCACTGGTGGGTCAACTCGTGCACCATGAGCGACTTCCGGTACCACGCGGGCCCGGCGCCGGAGCGGAACAGGTCCCGCTCGAAGAGCGACAGCGTCTGCGTCTCCAGCTCGAATCCGGTGGTGGCGTCGGCGATCAGCAGCCCGTAGGCGCCGAACGGGTAGCGGCCCAACCGCCGTTCCAGCCAGGCGATCTGGGCGGGGGTCTGCTTCAGCCAGGGGCGCAGCGCGGCCGCCTCGGAGCGCGGCACCACATCGCGAACGGGCAGCCCGTGCGGGCCCGTTCTGCGCAGCACGGCGGAGCGGCCGATCGAGACCTGGGCGAGTTCGGTGGCCAGTGGATGGTCCGAGCGGTACGTCCACACGGTGTGCCGGGCGGTGCGCTCGCGGCCGGCCGGCAGCCCGCCGGCGACGACGGTGTAGCCGCGCGGCGCGCGCACCCGGAACGTGAACTGCGCCTTGTCGGACGGATGATCGTTGCCGGGGAAGACGCGGTGGGCGGCGTCGGCCTGGTTGGCCATCGCGAGCCCGTCCCGAGTGCGCACCCAGCCGCCCGTCTTGCCGCCGCCGGTGGTGCTGGTGTGGCGCACGACGATGTGCAGGTGCTGCCCGAAGGCCAGCCGCTGCGCCGGGGCGACGACCAGGTCCTCCTTGGCGCGCGCGTGTGCGGCGGTGCGGCCGTTCACCTCGACGGAGCGCACCGAGCCGCCCGCGAAGTCGAGGTTGAAGCGGGAGAGTCCGCCGGGGGCGGTGACGCGGGCGTCGATGACGGTGCGCGCGTCGAGCGGATCGGTGTTGTGCCCCGAGTAGTCGAAGGAGATGTCGTAGGAGCCCACGTCGTAGCCGGGGTTGCCCAGGCCGGGGAAGAGGCGGTCGCCGAGGCCGGCGGGCCGTGCGTCGGGCAGGGCGTCGGGCAGCGCGGCGCCGAGCAGGGCTCCGGCGGTGAGGGCGACGGCGGTGCCGGTGAGAGCGGAGCGGAGGCGGCGCGACGGGCGCGGGCGGCGGGCGCACGGCGGCACGGAGGGTGAGTATGGCATTCCTCAGCGCTATCGCACGCCGCGAGCGGCGGCGGAGACGGCGCGACAGCGGCGCACCCGAAAGAAGTGCGGTGTGCGCCCGGGGAGTTCGCGCCGTTTGCGTACGGCACGGGGAAGGGGCGGGGGGGTGGTGCGGGAAGGCGCGGTAGGACGGCGTCAGGGCGCGGTGAGGCGGTGTTCGGCGCGCGTCACGTCGTACACGCCGGGCACTTCGCGCATGGCGCGCATCAGCGCGGGCAGGCCGGCGGCGTCGGGCAGCCGGAGCGTGTAGGTGTGCCGGACACGCTGCTCGCGCGGGGGCTCGACGTCGGCGGCGACCACGGCCGCATCCTGCGCGGCGATGGCCTCCGTGAGGTCGGCGAGCAGCCGCGGGCGCCCGAACGCCTCGGCGCACAGCGTGACCCGGCAGCCCGCCGCACCCTGCTGCCAGCGCACCGGCACCGGGCGCCGCCCGGAGGTCGTCATCCGGGCCACGGCGGGGCAGCTGTCGCGGTGCGCGGTCACCGCTCCGCCGTGCACCGCGAAGCCGGTGAGTTCGTCGGGCGGCACGGGGGTGCAGCAGCGGGCCAGGCGCACCGCCGCACCGGGTTCGTCGGTGACGGCGGCGACCGCACCGCCGTCCTCGACCGCGTCCTCGACCGCGTCCTCGGCCTCGGTTTCTCCTTGGGCGTCGTCCTCGGCACCGGCCGTTCCCCGGCCGGCGTCGGCTCCGGATTCGCCGTCGTCCCCGGGGTCGCCGTCCGCTTCGGGGCCGCCGTGCCGGGGTGCGGCGGCGGGCACGTCCAACTCCTCGGCGGCAGCGGCCGGATGGGACTCCAGCCACCGTCTGATCGCGAGGCGCGCGGCGGGCGTGCGTACGTGCTCCAGCCACTCCGGGGACGGCCCGGACGGGCCCGCGGTGGCGGCCGGTTCCAGGAACAGCTGCACCGCGTCGCCGTCCCGCAGCACCGTGACGAGCGAGACCAGCCGGCCGTTGACGCGGGCGCCGATGCACCGGTGCGCGGACTCGCCGTAGCGCGCGTAGGCCGCGTCGACGCAGCTCGCGCCGTGCGGCAGAGCGAGCGCGCCGCCGCCCGCAGCGGGCGCGTCGGTGGCGGCGGCGCAGTAGACGGTGATCTCCCCGTCCTGCGCCAACTCGTCGCGCAGCTCCCGCCAGAACGTTTCTGTGTCGGTGGCGTGGCTCTGCCACTCAAGCAGCCGGGACAGCCAGCCGGGGCCGGGATCGCCGCCCTCCGCGCCATAGCCGGGGTCGCCGCTGCCGGCTGTGGCGGCGTGCGGGTCGCCGAGCGCGATGACGCCGGCCTCGGCGACCCGGTGCATCTGCCGCGTCCGTACGAGGACTTCGGCCACTCTGCCCTGCTCGTCCGCGAACGCCGTGTGCAGCGAGCGGTAGAGGTTGAACTTGGGCGCGGCGATGAAGTCCTTGAACTCGGCGATCAGCGGCGTGAAGCAGGTGTGCAGCTCGCCCAGCACGGCGTAGCAGTCCGCCTGCTCCTCCACCAGAACCAGCAGCCGGCCGAAGTCGCAGGGCCCCAACTGCCCACGTTTGAGGCGGAGTCGGTGTACGGAGACGGTGTGCCGGGGCCGGATCAGCACCTGCGCGGAGATGTCGGCCTCGCGCAGCACCGTGCGTACGGCGGCGGCGAGTTCGGTCAGCGGGTCGGGGCGTTCGGCGTGCTCGCGGATCAACGCGCGGGCGCGGGCGTGCTCTTCGGGGTGGAGCACGGCGAAGACCAGGTCCTCCAGCTCCGTCTTCAGCGCCTGCACTCCCAGCCGTTCGGCGAGCGGAATCAGCACGTCCCGGGTGACGCCGGCGATGCGCGCCTGCTTCTCCGGGCGCATCACGCCGAGCGTGCGCATGTTGTGCAGCCGGTCGGCCAGCTTGATGGACATCACGCGGACGTCGTCGCCCGCCGCGACGAGCATCTTGCGGAACGTCTCCGGCTCGGCGGCGGCGCCGTGGTCGACCTTCTCCAACTTCGTGACGCCGTCGACGAGATAGGCGACGGCGTCGCCGAACTCGGCGCGCACCTGCTCCAGCGTGACATCGGTGTCCTCGACCGTGTCGTGCAGCAGCGAAGCGGTCAACGTGGTGGTCTCCGCGCCGAGTTGGGCCAGCAGCAGGGTGACCGCGAGCGGGTGCGTGATGTAGGGCTCGCCGCTCTTGCGGGTCTGCCCGCGGTGCGAGGACTCGGCCCGTACGTACGCCCGGCGCAGCGCTCCCAGATCGGCGCCCGGGTGGTGTGCGCGGTGCACTTTCGCGATGTGCTCGATGGCGTCCGGCAGTCCGCCGCGGCGGGCCTGGCCCAGCAGGGCCGCGTGACCGAGCTTCCGCAGACTCCTCATGGGCACCTCCCGGTCCTGGACACCGCCGTGTGCCCCGCTCTCCCCCGCGGGGCCGGGGGTGTGATGGTACAGACCCCATCACGGGCTTCTGACGGGGTGTCGACCGGCCCGGGAGGGACCACCCTTTTGTGCGATCCGAGCCCGAACTCGGCCTGGAACCGGGCCCGGTGGCACCGTGCGCGGTGCGACGGTGCGCGACGCGGGGTGCGCGACAGCTGTCGGGCGCGCCCCGGCGTACGGCTCAGTGCAGTCGCGTCACCCGCAACACGGCCAGCGTGACGAGCACCGCGACCACCGCCGCGTACAGCACGGCCACCCGCCAGTCCGGCCGTCTGCCGGAACCGCGCGGCGGCAGCCCCGGCCAGGTGTGGCCCACGCGGCGTGCGGCCATCACGCCCCAGCCCGCCGCGCAGGCGCAGATCAGCAGGCCCAGCATGGAGACGACCTTGCCGCCGCCGCCCGGCTCGAACGCGAGCGGGAAGGCGAACATCAGCGAACCCAGCGCCCCGAGCACCACGATCGGCGCGAGCTGCCACAGCCGCAGCTTGCGCTGCGGGCGCAACTCCTGTGCCTCGACGGGGGTTTGCTCGGGGGCCTCGGTGTCGCCCGTGTCCTCGCCGCCGGGGCCGCCGGGGCCGCCGGAGGTGAGATCCGGGTCGTCCGGTTCGTCGGGCTCGTCCCGGGCTGCGGGCCGGCCCGCCGCGCCGGCGTCCGGAGCACCGCCGCGGGTGTGCATACCGTCGTCGCCGGAGGCCGGCGCCGGCACCCCGCCGCCGTCCCAGGCGCGGGCCCGCGCTTCCAGCGGACCGGAGGGCTCGGCCTCCCAGGCGCGGCCTGTGGCCGTCTCCTCGTTGTCACGAGGGCTGGCCTCCATCGCCACCGCCCTCCCAACTACGGCTATAGGCTCCGAACGATGGTCGATGATGGCACGCCCAGGTGGCCCCGCAGCCCGCTCAGCGCGTCCCGATGCCATCACGTGATCAGGCTGTGACCGGCCGTTTGGCGGGGCGGCCGGGATGTGACCGCCACCAGGGCAGCAGCCTCCGAGGCGGTGGTCGCCGGACCTCGCCGGACGCGGTGGGGCACCCTCCAACGGCCCGGAGTCGGCCCGGAGTCGGCCCGGCCCGAACGTCCTGTCCGGCGCCGCATCGCGTACGGGCGCGTGACGGCGCCGGCTCCTGTTTTCGTGAGACCGGCCTCCTGGGACCGAGGATCCCGGAGGACCGGACGGTACTCCGGTGCGGGCTGCTCGCTCGCCGTCCCGTACCGCCGCCACGTCCACCGGGCCGGCGCCGCCCGAGCGGCGACTCGGTGCCCGGCACCCGCTGCGCCGGCGTGCAGTCGACGCCGGGGCCCTGGATTCACGGCCCGGCTGCGACCGCTTCTTCCAGCAACGCCTCGGCGGCGCCCGGGAGTTCCGTACGGTCCGGCTCGGAGCCGCTCAGCCACCGCACCCGCGGGTCGCGCCGGAACCAGGAGTCCTGGCGCCGCGCGAAGCGCTTCGTGGCGCGTACGGTCTCGGCCTGCGCCTGCTCCTCGGTGCACTCGCCGGCCAGCGCGGCGAGCACCTGCTGGTAGCCGAGGGCGCGGGAGGCCGTACGTCCCGAGCGCAGGCCCGCGTCCGCCAACTCCCGTACCTCCTCGACGAGTCCGGCCCGCCACATGCGCTCGACGCGGGCGGAGATCCGCGCGTCCAGTTCGGGGCGGGGGACGTCGACGCCGAACTGGACGGTGTCGTAGACGGATTCGTGCCCGGGGAGGTTCGCGGTGAAGGGGCGGCCGGTGAGTTCGACGACTTCCAGGGCGCGTACGATCCGGCGCCCGTTGCTGGGCAGGATCGCCTGCGCGGCCTGCGGGTCGGCGCGGGCCAGCCGCCGGTGCAGCGCGCCGGGCCCCTGCGCGGCCAGCTCCTCTTCGAGGCGGGCCCGCACCTCGGGGTCGGTGCCCGGGAACTCCATGGCGTCGATCGCCGCCCGTACGTACAGGCCCGAGCCGCCCACCAGGACCGGGACGCGGCCGGCGGCGCGCAGCCGGTCGATCTCCGCGCGGGCGAGGCGCTGGTACTCGGCGACGCTGGCGGTCTCGGTGACGTCCCACACGTCGAGCAAGTGGTGCGGGACGCCGGCGCGTTCGTCGGGGCGCAGCTTCGCGGTGCCGATGTCCATGCCGCGGTAGAGCTGCATCGAGTCCGCGTTGACGACCTCGCCGCCCAGCCGGCGGGCCAGCGCGATGCCCAGCTCGGACTTGCCGGCCGCGGTGGGGCCCACGACGGCGACGACCGGCGGTGCTCCGGCGGCGCGGGACGGGGACGGCTGGGGCGGCTGAGACAGCTGGGACGGCTCGGGGCGGGAGGCTGCGGGGTTCACGCCGCCAGTCTCGCAAACCGGCCGCGGGCGCCCGCGGCCTCTCCCGCGCCGGCTCCCCCTCGCTCCCCTCCCCCGCTCCTCGGTCCCGCTCCCGCTCTCTCACGCCCTCGGTGCGACGGATGCCGCGCGCGTGACTATCGTCGGGAGTGTGGATATGGGCGCCTTCGCACAGCTTCTGTGCTGTTTGTCCGGTGCGGCTGCGAAGGCGGTCGGCGCCGGCGCGGACGCCGCGCCTCCCGGCGCGGCGGCGGAGGGCGCCCCCGACTGAGCTGCCGCTCGGCGGCAGCGATACAGGAGGTAGCCGCCATGGGCTTCATGGACAAGGTCAAGGGCATGCTCGGCCAGCGCCAGGACAAGGTCGAGAAGGGTGTGGACAAGGCCGCTGAGAAGGCCGACACCGCGACCAAGGGCAAGTACAGCGGCCAGATCAAGTCCGGCACCGAGAAGGCCAAGAAGACCACCGAGCAGTACGGCCGCAAGGGCCAGAGCGAAGAAGGCGGCCAGGGCGGCGGCGAGCGGGGCTCGGGCAGCAGCTGAGTCCGCCGCGCGCACGTTCGGCGGGCGGGTGTGCGGCCGCCGCGCCCGTACCGGAGAGCCACCGGGAAGACACCGGCAGCGCGCCGGGAGAGCACAGCAGCACAGCCGCACACCCGTCCCACCACCGCCACCCGCCGCAACTGCCGTGGCACGCCGCGCAGTCGGGCACCGCGGCAGGTTGCGGCGCGGCCGACGCGCCTGCTCCCGCGCCGCGTTACGCGGGCGCGGGGCAGCGGCGCCGGTTCAGTACGTCCAGTGATCCTTCATGTCCGCGGACCAGTCGCTCGGCACCGTCTGCCGGATCGCGAACGCCATCCCGAGTCCCTTGGCGAGGTACTGGTCCCGCTCCCGCGTCTTGCGCATCGGATGCTGGTTGTCGTCCCACCAGCTCTCGTGCTGTTTGATGCAGGTGCGGTCCTTGATGTAGGCGTTCTCGCACGGCGCGGGCGGCGACCACACCTGCCGGTGCCGGAAGTGGAACGTCTTGCCGCTGGACTCCTCGGTGATCGTGCCCTTCGCGTCGAGGCAGTAAGCGCCTTGCGGAATGCGCCACTTCACATAGTGCTGGCGGTGGCCGTCGGAGCGCACGGGCTTCATGCCGGAGCAGTGCCCGTCGCCGATCCGCTCTTCCGTGACGCGCTGCCGGTAGTACGTGCCGTTGCCCGACCAGCCGTCGAGCAGCAGCCAGCCGCTCCTCGAACGCAGGAACCTTTCCCGGGAGTTGGGATCCTCCTCGGTCCAGTTGATGCTGTACTCGCCCGGCTTGTCCGTACGCCAGGACCACTGGCCCGCTTTGGCGCCGCCGGACCAGAACTGGCCGGCGGAGCGCTGCGTGATGCGCGAATAGTCGTCGTAGGTGTCCAGTCCGGCGCCGTCGGCCGTGTGCACGGACACCGCGAGCGCCGCGCCGGTCGCGCCCAGCGCGACCAGGCCGAGCAGCTTGCGTTTGATCTTCATCCCCGGTCCCCCGTGAACTCGCAGGATCAACTCGCGGAATTCCGGGGCCGGTCGGCTCCGGAACACCGTTCGAGAGTGTACGCGGCCCTCCGCGCGCACATCCGGCGGTGACCGGTTCCGGTCGGTTCCGGGCCGGTTCACGACCAGGCGGCGACCAGGTAGCCCACCCCGTACGGCGCCTCGTCGTACAGCAGCCGGCCCTCCAGACCGCCGCCGGACGCGTCCGCCGCGCCGGCCAGCAGCTGCCAGCACGAGCGGCCCGACGCGTTCAGCTCGTACGCCAACTCCTCGTCCAGCGCGAGCAGTCCGCCGGTGTCGGCCGCGCCCAGCGCGCGCCCCGCCGCCGCGTCGAAGCCCGCGGCGCGCTCGTCGAAATAGCCCGGCGCCTTGTACGTACGGCAGTTGCTGCCGTCGCCCAGCACGAGCAGCGCCAACCGTTCGCGGCCCGCGGCGAGTTCGGCGCCCGCCACGGCGCAGCGGTCGCGCTCCAGCGGTTCGCCGACGCCGAGCCCGGACGCCGCCCCCGACCAGCCGGTACGCTCCAGCAGCCAGGCGCCGACCGCGAGCGACGCGGGCAGCGGGCGCTTCGGCGGTTCGCCGCCGGGCGTCGGCCGCCCGAGCCGCACCTCCAGGTCGACGCCGAAACCGCGGAACGAGCCGCGGGCGCCCGGCGGATGCGGACCGCGGCCCGGCTGCTGTGCGGGGCCGACGGCCACCAGGCGGTCGGGGCGCGCGGCGGCCAGCACACCCAGCGCGTCGTAGCAGGCGGCACGCACCGCGTCCGTCTCGGAGGCGGCACCGGCGGCCACTTCCGGAACCAGCAGCGGAGGGCACGGGCACACGGCGGCGGCGACAAGCATGCGGCGCAGCCTAGCGCCGCTGTTCCGCTGTCGTTCCCCAGCGCCGCTACGCGCCGCCGCCTTGGCGGTGCGGCGGCGGCGAGTCCTTGGTGAGCGAGGGGCCCGGCGCGTCGCTGTCGTAGACGAGTTCGGCGACGCGGAACCGCGCGTGGTACACGCTCATCATGCCGTGCACGAACATGAGGTATCCGGTCGGCTCCCGGTAGATGACCCAACGGCTCGGCCGGTGCGGGTGGTTCAGGCGGAGGTTCCGCACGTGGTGCCAGAGCCGGTCCATCGCCTGCTCCCACGCGCCGTCCACGCGCTCCAGCTCCTGGCTGGTCCAGCCGCGGTATCCGCCGGCGTCGTTCTGCTCGACGATCAGTCCCCAGTACGGCACACGTCCCCCTACCGACTCCGTCTCCCTACCGACTCCCGTGCGTTCCGCGGCGGTTCCCGCGCCGGCGTCTCAACAGGCCGCGCAGCCACCGGAGTCGGCGGGCTGCGGCGCGGGAGCACCCACCGTCGGCAGCCCCAACATCACGCCGCCGCCCGGCACTTGACGCTCCTCTCCGGCCTGCCGCAGCTCCCAGGCGTCCCCGGCGCGCGTACGGCGCACCGCCGACGGCGGCCGCTGCGCGAGCAGATGGTGCGGTGCCGCGTAGCTGACCTCGACCGTGGCCATGTCGCCGGGGCGCGGCACCGGCACCTCCCCGTCCGCGTCCGGCCTGGCGAAGTGCACCAGCCGGTTGTCCGGAGCGCGGCCCGAAAGGCGCCTCGTCTCCCCGTCCTTGCGGCCCTCGCCCTCGGCGACCAGCACCTCCAGGGTGCGGCCCAGCTGCTTGCGGTTCTCCTCCTCGGAGATCCGCTCCTGCAGCTCGACGAGCCGCTCGTAGCGCTCCTGCACGACCTCCTTGGGCACCTGCCCGTCCATCTCGGCCGCCGGAGTGCCCGGACGCTTGCTGTACTGGAACGTGAACGCCTGGGCGAACCGCGCCTCGCGCACCACGTGCAGCGTCTCCTGGAAGTCCGCCTCCGTCTCGCCGGGGAAGCCGACGATGACGTCCGTCGAGATCGCCGCGTCCGGAATGGCCGCGCGCACCTTCTCGATGATGCCGAGGAAGCGCTCCTGCCGGTACGAACGCCGCATCGCACGCAGCACCTTGGAAGAGCCGGACTGCAGCGGCATGTGCAACTGCGGCATCACGTTGGGGGTTTCGGCCATCGCCTCGATCACGTCGTCGGTGAAGTCCCGCGGATGCGGCGACGTGAACCGCACCCGCTCCAGGCCCTCCACCTCACCGCACGCGCGCAGCAGCTTCCCGAACGCCAGGCGGTCGCCGATGTCCGAACCGTAGGCGTTGACGTTCTGCCCGAGCAGCGTGATCTCGGTGACGCCCTCGGCGACGAGCGCCTCCACCTCGGCGAGGATGTCGCCGGGCCGCCGGTCCTTCTCCTTGCCGCGCAGCTGCGGAACGATGCAGAACGTGCACGTGTTGTTGCACCCCACCGACACCGACACCCACGCCGCGTACGCGCTCTCGCGCCGCGTCGGCAGCGTCGAGGGGAACGCCTCCAGCGACTCGGCGATCTCGACCTGCGCCTCGTCCAGAGCGCGGGCGCGGTCCAGCAGCGCCGGCAGCCGGCCCACGTTGTGGGTGCCGAAGACGACGTCGACCCACGGGGCCTTGCGGACGATCGTGTCCCGGTCCTTCTGCGCCAGGCAGCCGCCGACCGCGATCTGCATGCCCGGCCGCGCGGCCTTCTTCGGAGCGAGCTGGCCGAGGTTGCCGTACAGCCTGTTGTCCGCGTTCTCGCGCACCGCGCACGTGTTGAACACGACCACGTCCGCGCCGTCGGCGTCCTCCGGGGCGCGCACATAGCCCGCGTTCTCCAGCAGGCCCGCCATCCGCTCGCTGTCGTGGACGTTCATCTGGCAGCCGAACGTCCGCACCTCATACGTCTTCGCAGTCATCTCGGTCGACCAGGGTACGCGCTCCCCCGCAGCCGCACCCCGCCTTCCCCCCGGACCTCACCCGGCGCCGGGCCGGCACCGGCGCCGCGCACGGGCAGCCGCCCGTACCCCGGCCCGAGAGCGCCGACTTGGCGGTGCCGCGAATGGGAAGGTCCATGGATTGAACGACGACCCACAGAGGGGAGCGCCTCACATGCACGACGACCGACGCACCGTCGAGGACCGGCTGCGCCGCGTACTGCACGAGCGCATCAGGCCGGCAGTCCACCGCACCCGCGAGGCGCTGACCGTCGAACGGTGGGACGCACCCGGCGAACCCGTGCCGGTCGCCGAAGGGCTCGCGGCGCCGTACCGGCCGGCGAAGACCGGCGAACGGTGGGGGCCCGCCTGGGGCACCACCTGGTTCCGGGTCACCGGGCGCGTACCGCGCGAGTGGGCCGGGCGCACCGTCGAAGCCGTACTGGACCTGGGCTTCGACCGGAACATGCCCGGCTTCCAGTGCGAAGGGCTCGTCTACCGGCCGGACGGCGAAGCGGTCAAAGGGCTCCATCCCCGCAACGACTGGCTGCGCATCGCCGACGCGGCCGACGGCGGCGAAGACGTCGAGCTGTACGTCGAAGCCGCCGCCAACCCGATCGTCAACACCCCCCAGACGCCCACCTACCAGGGCGACGTCCGAACCGCCAGCGACCGCCCCCTCTACCGGCTGCGCCACATGGACCTCGCCGTCTTCGAGACCGAAGTGTGGGAACTCGTACAGGACTTGGACGTCGCCGGCTCGCTGATGCGCGAACTGCCGCTGGAGGACGCGCGCCGCTGGGAACTGCTGCACGCCGTCGAACGCGCCCTGGACGCCGTCGACTTGGCCGACGTGGCGGGCACCGCGCCGCGCGGCCGCGCCGCTCTCGCCGGCGCACTGTCCGCACCCGCCCGCGCCTCCGCGCACCGCATCAGCGCCGTCGGCCACGCCCACATCGACTCGGCCTGGCTGTGGCCGCTGCGCGAAACCGTACGGAAAGTGGCGCGCACCTCCGCGAACATGGTCGAACTCATGGCGGACCACCCCGAGTTCGTCTTCGCCATGTCCCAGGCCCAGCAGTTCGCCTGGATCAAGGAACACCGGCCCGAGGTGTACGCGAAGGTGAAAAAGAAGGTCGCCGACGGGCAGTTCGTACCCGTCGGCGGCATGTGGGTCGAATCCGACACGAACATGGTCGGCGGTGAAGCCATGGCCCGCCAATTCCTGTACGGAAAACGGTTCTTCCTCGACGAGTTCGGCATCGAGACCAAAGAGGTCTGGCTGCCGGACTCCTTCGGTTACACCGCCGCACTGCCGCAGCTGGTCCGACTCTCCGGAGCCGACTGGTTCCTCACCCAGAAAATCTCCTGGAGCGCCACCAACGCCTTCCCGCACCACACCTTCTGGTGGGAAGGCATCGACGGCACCCGCGTCTTCACCCACTTTCCGCCCGTCGACACCTACAACTCCGAACTCGACGGCCGCGAAATGGCGCACGCCGCACGCAACTTCCGCGAAAAGGGCGCCGCCAGCCGCTCCCTCGTCCCGTTCGGGCACGGCGACGGCGGCGGCGGCTCCACCCGCGAAATGCTCGCCCGCGCACGGCGGCTCGCGAACCTCGAAGGCTCGCCCCGGGTCGCGGTGGAAAAGCCCACCGACTTCTTCGAGAAAGCACACCGCGAGTACGCGGAGCAGGCGCCCGTATGGGCCGGCGAACTCTATCTGGAACTGCACCGCGGCACCTACACCTCGCAGGCCAAAACCAAACAGGGCAACCGGCGCAGCGAATCCCTCCTGCACGAGGCCGAGTTGTGGGCCGCCACCGCCGCCGTACACGGAGCAGGCGGCTACACCTACCCGTACGAACAACTCGAGGCGCTGTGGAAAACGGTGCTGCTGCACCAGTTCCACGACATCCTGCCCGGCTCCTCCATCGCCTGGGTGCACCGCGAAGCCCGGGAAACCTACGCCCGCGTGCACGCCGAACTCGACGGCATCATCGACCGCGCCCAGTCCGCACTCGCCGGGCACGGCGACGTACCCGTCGTCTTCAACGGCGCACCCCACGAACGGCACGGAGTCCCCGCCGGCGGCGCCGCCCCCGTACGCGCACAGGCCGCAGGCAACGGCGAAGCGCCCGGCGAGGCAGACGAAGAAGCAGCCGGCGAAGCGGTCACCGCCACCGCACGCGACGACGGCGGCTGGACCCTCGGCAACGCGCAGCTGCGCATCGACATCGACGGCCGCGGACTGGTCACCTCCGCCTACGACCGGCGCGCCGGCCGCGAAACCGTGCCGCCCGGCTCGGCCGCCAACCTGCTGCAAACCCACCCCGACTTCCCCAACCACTGGGACGCCTGGGACATCGACGCCTTCTACCGCCACAACGTCACCGACCTGACCGCCACCGACTCGCTCACCCTCGCCGAATCGACCCCGTCGCACGCCACCGTCCGCGTCGTCCGCACCTTCGGCGCCGACTCCGGCTCCTCCGTCGTCCAGACGCTCACGCTGCGCGCCGGCTCCCCCGCCCTCCACATCGAGACCGACGTCGACTGGCACGAGACCGAAACGCTCCTCAAAGCCGCCTTCCCGCTCGATGTGAAAGCCGAACGGTCCGCCGCAGAAACGCAGTTCGGGCACGTCCACCGGCCCACCCACACCAACACCACCTGGGAAGCGGCCAAGTTCGAAATCTGCGCACACCGCTGGCTGCACCTCGAAGAACCCGGCTGGGGCGTCGCACTCACCAACGACTCCACCTACGGGCACGACGTCACGCGCACCATCCGCGACGACGGCGGCCAGACCACCACCGTCCGGCTGTCGCTGCTCCGCGCACCCCGCTACCCCGACCCCGAAACCGACCAGGGCCGCCACCGGCTGCGCTACGCCCTCGTGCCGGGCGCCACCGTCACCGACGCGGTACGCGAAGGGCACCGCATCAACCTGCCCGAACGGTCCGTACACGGCAGCGGCCAAGCCGTCTCGCCGCTGGTGACCGCCGAGGACGAGCACGTCGTCGTGGAGACCGTGAAGCTCGCCGAGGACCGCAGCGGCGACGTCGTGGCCCGGCTCTACGAAGCCCGCGGCGGCCGCGCCCGCACCCGGCTCAGCACGGGCTTCCCCGTCGCCTCCGTCACCGAGACCGACCTGCTGGAACGGCCGCTGCCCGGCGCGCCCGCACGGGAAGCGGACGCGGACGGCACGCTGGACGTCGAGCTGCGCCCGTTCCAGATCCGCACGCTGCGGTTCGCCGTCGGCAGCAGCCCAACTGCCGGACGCGGGACGCCAGTACACGGCACGGCAGGCTGACCGGCGACGCGTACGTGCCGGGGCGGGGCCGGGACCGGCGGCGGAGCCGGGACCGGCGGCGGGCCCGCAGCCCGCGGAAGCCCCGACTCCGGCACGTACGCGGCCGGTTCCGGCAGCCGCCCCGCACCCACCCGGCGCCGGGCGCCGGCCCGGGCGAAGCACGCACCCGCACCACCGGCGCACAGCCGGCACGCCCGCGGCGCACACCCGGCACGCCCCGGCACACGAGAGCGCACCACCGCCCCCACCTCGACCGCACCCGACAGGCACGGCAGCACCCGCCCCGCGCTGCGCTCCGCAACGCGACGGCACACCGCCGAACCGCCACAGCACCGCGGTCCGCACAGATCACGACAAGTCCGGGACGGTACCGCCCCGGCTTGACGGGCGACGGGCCGCTCGATTCCATACGGTTCGTGATCGCGCACCGGGCCGCATCGGCACCACCCCCTCCGCCAACTCCCCTGCCCCGTACGGGCCGTCGCCACGGAACGGTCCGCGCGCACGGCACCCACGTGCGCGGCACGCCACCGAGCGACACCACGCCGTGCCGCGTCGGCCGGCGCCGAGCCGAGCAGCACGGCATCGAGCAGCGCCCCTGCCGGGAGCCGGCGGCGTGAACACGTCCGAGGTCGTCATCGTCGGCGCCGGCCCCACCGGCCTCGCCCTCTCCCTCACGCTCGCCCGCTACGGCGTACCGTCCGTCGTGCTCGACAACACCACCGGCGACGTCACACCCCGCGCAGCACGCAGCTGCGTACTCCGCCCCGACACCGCCGCCTGGCTGCCGGACACCGTGCGCGCATACGGAACACGCTGGAACCGCTGGTCGACCTGGCGCCGCCGGCAGCGCAGCCACGAAGTGGAACTCGACGCACACACCTCGCCGCTGCACCTCGAACAACACGTGCTGGAACGCTCGTTGAGGGACGCGCTCGCCGAACAGCCGCTGGCCCGCATCGCCACCGGCAGCCACCTCGACCTGCTGGAACAGGACGCCGACGGAGTCACCGCACACACCCGGACCCGGCACCCGGAAACCACCGCGGCCGCCGGCAGCGGCGCCGCACACGCACAGCACGAAAGCGGCGTCTGGTGGCGCGGCAGCTTCCTCGTCGGCTGCGACGGAGCACGCTCAACAGTGCGGAAACTGCTCGGAGTCCGCTTCCCCGGCCGCACCGCCGTCGAACGGCACGCCGTCGCAGCCCTACGCGCCGAACTGCCCTGGGAGGACGAGGCACGGCTGTACCGCGAACCCGGCGGCGACGGCAGCGAAATCACCGCCCGGCCGCTGCCCGGCGGAGTGTGGCGACTGGACTGGCTGCTGCCGCCGCGCGGCGAACTCGTCACGCCCGAGCAGCTGTTGGACCGAGTCGACAGCACACTCAAGCACTGGCACCGCACCGCCGCCGAAGCACACAGCGCGGACGGCGACCGGGCCGACCGCGAAGACGGCACCGCGGCACGCAGCGGCCGGCCCGCACCGGAAAACCGCAGCCGCGTACGCGGCACGGACCCGAGCCTCGGCAGCCGCGAGCCACGCGCACACCCGCCCTCCGGCACCGGCCACACCGGCGGCCCCTACGAACTGCTCGACACCGGAGTACACACCGCCCACCAGCGGCTGGCGCGCAGCTGGCGCGTCGGCCGAGCGTTCCTCGCCGGAGACGCCGCACACGTCATGGGCGCGCTCGGCCTCCAGTCCGTCGACGAAGGACTCCGCGACGCCGCCAACCTCGCCTGGAAACTCGCGCTCGCCTGGCACGACGCCAACGGCAGCCCCGGACACGGCCACCGCGCACACCGCGACAGCACCGAAAACCTGCTGGACAGCTACGAAACGGAACGCCGGGGCGCCGTCGTGGCGCGGCTGCGCGCCGTAGACCAGGCACTGCCCCTCGTACGGCGCGAAGGCGGCTCGCTGCGCGCGCTGCTGCCCGGCGGCACCCGCGGGCACCTCGGGCTGCTCACCGAAGGGCACCTGGGCCAGGGCCAGTTCGGGGCGCCCGCCGCATACGCACGCTCGCCGCTCACGCCGTCAACGCGCTCCGTCGACGCGGTGCCCGCCGGCACCGCGCCCGGCGCGCTCGTACAGGACGTGCCGGTGACCGCACTCGACGGAAGCCGCGGGCGCCTGTGGCACCACCTCGGCGGGCAAGGAGGCGAACTGCTCGTCGTGCTGGTCGCACCAGGCACCGGAGTGTGGGACAGCCGGCACTGGCTGACCGCGGGGCTGATGCCCGAACTGGCCGCCGCCGTCGACGCGTTGCCGATACGCGCGCAACTGCTCGTGGCCGAGGACTACCCGGGCGCGGCCGCCCACACGGTGCTGGTGGTACGTCCCGACGGCCACCTCGTAGCCTCCCTCCCGGCCGCACGCACCGGCCAACTGGCCACCTGCGCCGACGCGGTACGCGGCCACCGCCCCGAACTCGCCGCGCAGACCGCCGCCAAGACGCCCAAGGGCGCGCGGCCAAGCCGAGCCGGAGCCGCAGGCGGCACGGCCGGCCGTACACGAACCAGCAGCACCGGGGCCGGCGGTGACCGGCCCAGCGGCAGCCGCTCCGGCGCCAGCCGGTCTAGCGGTGACCGGTCCAGCAGTGGCAGGTCCAGCAGTGGCAGATCCGGCACTGACCGATCGGGGCGGGCACGCTTCAGCGGTGAGCGATCCGCCAACGCCCGCGCCAGACACGGATAGCGGCAGCAGGCAGGGACAGCGGTTAGGCAGGAGGCAGGGGGCAGGAGCAGGGGCAAGGCAGCAGGTTGTGCCGCTGTGCTTGGGGCCCCTCCCCCCCCCCCACCCCCCCCCCCCCCCGTCTCCCCCTTCTCGGGGGGCGGGCTCCCCGCTCCCTTGGGTCTCCCCCCCTTCCTTCTGTCCCCTCCCT
>Ga0164243_10004377_pt1 | contig 22162 bp, 17 predicted proteins | sample OricompcompostOP_FD_108781 | JGI IMG/M metagenome (GOLD analysis project Ga0164243, IMG submission 108781) | Organic Plus compost microbial communities from Emeryville, California, USA - Original compost - Organic plus compost (OP) | ecosystem: Engineered > Solid waste > Mixed feedstock >...
AGGATCTCGGCGTGGCGGGGGCTCAGCGGCTGTTGCCAGGTGCCGCTGGGGGTGTGCACCCGCAGCAGGCGGTGCCCGGCCCGCAGGTCGAGTTCGACCGCGGACTCGCCGGCCGGTTCCGACTCGTCCAGCCGCAGCAGCCACCCGCCCGGGACCGGTTCGCAGGCGCACTCGCCGAACGACGGCAGCCACGTGCGCGGCGCGGGCTCGGCCGGCAGCGGCACCCGCTCAACCGGGGCGAGATCGCCGACCGCGGCGACCCAGCCGTGCGGATCGGTCACCAGCGCCGGTCCGCGCACTCCGGCCAGCAGCGGCGCGGCCACCGCCCGCAGCCGCTCCAGGTCGGCCCGGTGCGCGCCGGCCAGTTCGGATTCGGCCAGCCGCGCGGCCGTGGTGGCCAGCGCCAGGGTGCTCGGGTGCACGGTGCTGACCGGGCCGCTGAGGTCGACCACGCCCAGCAGCCCGCCCCCGCGCGGGTCGCGCACCGGCGCGGCCGCGCAGGTCCACGGGTGGTGGCTGCGCACGAAGTGCTCGGCCGAGTACACCTGCACCGGGTGGCCCACGACCAGCGCGGTGCCGATCGCGTTGGTGCCCACCGCGCGTTCGGCCCAGTCCGAGCCGGGGGTGAACCCGAGCCGGTCGGCGCGGCGGCGCACCGGGTTGCTGCCGTCGCGCCAGAGCACCCGGCCGTCGGCGTCGGCCACGACCACGATCGCCTCGGACTGCTCGGCGATGGGTGCGAGGTTCGCCCGCAGCGTCTCCAGCACCGGCGCCAGCCCGCACTGCTCGCGGCGCTTGCCCAGCTCGGCCTCGTCGAGCAGGCCGGTGGTGGCGCCGCGGTCGGGGTCCATCCCGGCGCCGAGCAGGCGCTGCCAGGACTCGCCGATGACCTTGCGCGGCAGGGTGCGCGGGCGCGCACCGGACAGGGCGGCTTCGCGGGTGCGGGCCAGTTCGCGGGCGTGGCTGCGCGGGTCGGTGCCGGTGGGGACCGCGGTCTCCAGCTCCGGTGCGCGCACGGCGGAACTCCCTTGCTCGGCCTGCGTGAACTCGCGCCTCAGTGTGATCCAGGGCACTGGGCGGAGTAAACCGCGCGCGCCGGTGGCGGGCGAGTCGACGCCGGCCCGCCACCGGCGCGGGGACCTAGCCGGGCAGGTGGGCCAGCACGGCCTGGACGACCTCGTTGGGCCGTTCCATGTGCAGCATGTGCCCGGCGCCGTCGACGACCTGCGGCGAGTGCTGCTGCGGCACCGGCAGGACCTGGTCGGCCGCGCCCCACAGCACCGCGGTGGGCACCTCGGCCTTGGCCAGCAGCGCCGGGGTGTCCACGGCCTGGTGGTCGTCGGCGTCGAGCAGCGTGCCCTGCAGCGTGCGCAGGCAGTCGGTGACCCCGTCGAGCCGTTTGAACTTCAGCAGGTCGTCCAGCAGCCGCCGGGTGACCTGCTCGGGGTCGGCGAACAGCTGGGCCACGTGCGGTTTGAGCTCGCGCCGGGAGCCGGCCTCGGCCATGCCGCGCAGGAACCCGGCGTTGATCTCGGTGGTGAACCCGGCCGGGGCCACCAGCGTCAGCGACGAGACCCGGCCGGGATCGGTGGCCGCGGCCTGGGCGACCACCGCGCCGCCGAGGGAATGCCCCACCAGGTGCGCCGAGCCGAGACCGCGGGCGTCGAGGTAGCCCAGCACCACCTCGGCCAGCCCGGTCAGCGCGCCGTCGCCGACGTCCTTGACCGACTCGCCGTGCCCGGGCAGGTCGATCGCGTGCACGCTCGCCCGCGCCGACAGCGGCTCCTGCACGAACAGCCAGGAGTTCTTGTCCCCGCCGTAGCCGTGCACCAGCACCACCGGCTCGGTGCCGTCGCCGAGCACCGCCGAGGAGATCCGGCGGCCGCCGACCTCGACCGCCTCGACCACCGGGCCGGACTCGGCGGCGACCTCCCCGGATTCGAGCTGCTCGCGGGCCTCGGCCACGGCCGCGGTGATCTCGTCCTCGGGGGTGTCGGCCTCGGCGAGGATCGCGATGGTGCCCGACACCGGCGCGTCCCGGCCGGCCTCGGCCACGATCGCCCGCAGCACCCCGTCCTGGTTGGACTCCAGCGTGCCGGCGATCTTGTCGGTCTCGATCTCGGCGAGGTCCTGGCCGTCGGAGACCCGGTCGCCGACCTCCACCAGCCACTCGGTGATCTTGCCGTGGGTCATCGACAGGCCCCACTTGGGCATCACCACCGGCCGGATCCCGCTCATGCACCGCTCCTCTCGTAGCCGACAGTCGCCTTCACCGCGTTGGCCACCCGCTGCGCGTCCGGCACGTACAGGTCCTCCAGCGCGTCGCTGAACGGCACCGGGGTGTGCGGGGCGGTGACCATCTCGATCGGGGCGCGCAGCGCCCCGAAGCCCTCCTTGGCCACCGTCGCGGAGATGTCGGTGGCCAGGTTGCAGCGCGGGGTGGCCTCGTCGACGACCACCAGCCGGCCGGTGTGCTCGACGCTTTCCAGGATCGTGTCGGTGTCCAGCGGCGAGATGGTGCGCGGGTCGACGACCTCGCAGGAGATGCCGTCGCCGGCCAGCTGGTCGGCGGCCTGCTCGGCGACCGAGACCATGCGGCCGATGGCCACCACCGTGACGTCGTCGCCGTCGCGGACGACCTCGGCCTCGCCCAGCGGCAGCGCGTAGGCGTCCTCCGGGACCTCGCCGGTGACCTCGTACATCGCCTTGTGCTCGCAGAAGATCACCGGGTCGTCGTCGCGGATCGCCGCGGTCATCAGCCCCTTGGCGTCGTAGGGGTTGGACGGGACCGCGACCTTCAGGCCCGGGATGTGGGTGAAGATCGGGTACAGCGCCTGCGAGTGCTGCGCGGCCGCGCGCAGCCCGGCGCCGTACATGGTGCGGATGACCACCGGGGTGACCGCCTCGCCGCCGAACATGTAGCGGAACTTCGCGGCCTGGTTGTAGATCTGGTCGAAGCAGACCCCGAGGAAGTCGATGAACATCAGCTCGGCCACCGGCCGCAGCCCGCGGGTGGCAGCCCCGATGGCCGCGCCCACGAACGCCGACTCCGTGATCGGGGTGTCCAGCACCCGGCCCGGGAACCGGTCGTACAGGCCCTTGGTCACCCCCATCACCCCGCCCCAGGCGTCGTCGGAGCCCGGGGCGCCGGCGCCGCCGGCGTTGTCCTCGCCCATGACCACCACGCGCTGGTCGCGGTCCATCTCCTGGGCCAGGGCCTCGCTGATCGCCTCGCGGTAGTTGATCGTGCGCGCCATTCGCGGCCTCCCTCAGTACGAGACGTAGACGTCGGTGGTCAGCTGGTCGGCGGCCGGTTTCGGCGCTTGGCGGGCCTGGGTGACCGATTCGTCGATCAGCGCGGTCACCGCCGCGTCGACGTCGTCGAGCTCGGATTCGGGCACCCGGCCGGTGGCGGTGACGTGCTCGCGGAACCGCAGCAGGCAGTCGGTGCTGCGCTTGGCCTCGGCGACCTCGTCGGCGCGGTAGGCCTGCCCGTCGCCTTCGAAGTGCCCGTAGTAGCGGGTGAACTTCACCTCCAGCAGCGTCGGCCCGCCGCCCTCGCGGGCCCGCGCGATCGCCTCCCCGGCGGCCTCGTGCACCGCGAAGAAGTCGAACCCGTCGACGATCACCCCGGGCATGCCGAACCCGGCGGCGCGGTCGGCGATGTTGTCGGCGGCCACCGACCAGCCCGCGGCGGTGGCCTCGGCGTAGCCGTTGTTCTCGGCGACGAACAGCGCAGGCAGGTTCCACACCGAGGCGAGGTTCATCGCCTCCAGCGTGGTGCCCTGGTTGCTGGCCCCGTCGCCGAAGAACGCCACCCCGACCCCGCCGTCACCGGCCTGCTTGGCCGCCAGCGCGGTGCCGCAGATCAGCGGCGGGCCGCCGCCGACGATGCCGTTGGCGCCCAACATGCCCTTGCTCAGGTCCGCGATGTGCATCGAGCCGCCCTTGCCCTTGCAGGTGCCGGTGGCCCGCCCGAAGATCTCGGCCATCATCGTGCGCGGATCCACGCCCTTGGCGATGCAGTGCCCGTGCCCGCGGTGCGTGGAGGCGATCGCGTCGCGGTCGTCGAGGTGCATGCACACCCCGGTCGCCGAGGCCTCCTCCCCGGCGTAGAGGTGCACGAAGCCGGGGATGTCGCCGGTGGCGAACTCGTCGTGCACCCGGTCCTCGAACGCGCGGATGGTGCGCATCGTGCGATACGCCTGCACCAACGCCGATCTCTCCAGCGCCGCCGTGGCGCGCTGCTGCGGCATCGTGTCGGTCATCGCCGCCCTCCCTCACCACTTCCGCCCGCGCCCCGCGCGCGGGTCCAGGTCTTGTCGGCTCTCGGCCGGCCGGCGCCGTGTCATTCCCGCGGGCGCTGCAGCAGTCCGCCGTCCGCGGCGCGGGTCAGCACCGCCCGCACGTCCAGGCAGCGCGGCCCGTCGGAGCGCAGCTGCACCTGCGGGCGCTGCCCCGGCCCGAACTCGATCTCGCGTTCGCCGTCGACGGCGATGACCCCGCGCGGCAGGTCGATCTCGACCAGCTCGCCCACGCCCAGCTCGCGCGCCGAGGACACCCCGACCTCGCGCAGCAGCCCCGGGGCCAGCGGGGCGCGCACCACCTGCTGCGCCTGCGGGTCCAGCCGCAGCGCCACACCGCCGGGCCGGTCCCGCGGGCTCGGGTGCACCAGCCCGGCCACGCTGGAGAGCCCCACCGCGTCGGGTTCGGCGAAGGTGCAGAACAGCTCGACCAGCTCGGCCGGGTCCCACACCGCCTTCGAGCCGACCTGCCCGGCCCGCGAGATCGCCACGTCCACCAGCGCGGGCTCGCTGCGCTCACCGGCGCGGACCTGCAGCAGCCCGGCCGGGCGCGCGACCTCGTCGGCGGCGACCGCGCCGGTGGCCACCAGCCCGGCGGCCAGCCCGGCCACGGTGGCCTCGCGCAGCTCGGGGAAGACGTTGTTCGTGCCGGTCGACAGCGCCAGCAGCGGCACCTGCCCGCAGGCCTGCGCGGCCACCCGCGCGGTGCCGTCCCCGCCGAGGCAGACGATCACCGCGGCCCCGGCGGCGACCATCGCCTCGACCGCGCTGGTGGTGTCGGCGGCGGTCTCGGTCAGCCGGTCCGGCTCGCAGAACTCCACCTCGGGCCACGGGGCGTCGCGACCGGGCCGCAGCCGCCGCTGGGCGCGCAGCACCTCCGCGGAGATCCCGCCGAGGTCGGTCGAGACCATCGCCCGCTGCACCCCGACCGAGGCGAACGCCGACAGCAGCCGCTGGACCATGTTCGCCTTCTCGGCGGTCGGGAACACCGACGCGCGCGCCACGAGCCGACGCACGTCCCGGCCCGACAGCGGGTTGGCGACAATGCCCACGAGCGCGTCGGCCACCGTTCCTCCTCGAACAGCTCCGTGACGCACACCACTGTCCGAGCCGGAGGGGCCGACGGGAAGGGTTGCAAGGGGTTGCAGCCCCCGTCCTCACCCGTTCAGGCGGTCACCCCGGGGGCGCGGCGGGCCTCGGCCGCGTGCCGGCCGCCCGCACCGGTGCGGGCCGCGGACACGTGCAGCGACAGCTCGCCGCCGAGGACCTCCACCAGCACCTCGCTGCCCTCGGTCAACGAGCCGTCCAGCAGCAGCGAGGCCAGCCGGTTGTCCAGCTCCCGCTGGATGACCCGCCGCAGCGGGCGCGCCCCGAACTCCCGCGCCGAGCCGCGCTCGCACAGCCACTCCACCGCCGCGCGGCTGACCTCCAGGCGCACGCCCTGCTCGGCCAGCTGCCCGGCGGTGCGCTCCAGCAGCAGTTCGGCGATGCGCACCAGCTCCTGCTCGCCGAGCGCGCGGAAGACCGTCACCTCGTCGATGCGGTTGAGGAACTCCGGGCGGAAGAACTCCCGCAGGTCCTCCACCAGCGCCGCGGCCACCTCCGAGGCCGCCCCGCCGGCGTCGAGGATCCGGTCGGCGCCCAGGTTCGAGGTCATGATGATCACGGTGTGCCGGAAGTCCACCGACCGGCCCTGCCCGTCGGTCAACCGGCCCGCATCCAGCACCTGCAGCAGCGTGTTGAACACGTCCGGATGGGCCTTCTCGACCTCGTCGAGCAGCACCACCGAATACGGCCGGCGCCGCACCTGCTCGGTCAGCTGCCCGGCCTCGCCGTAGCCGACATACCCCGGCGGGGCGCCGATCAGCCGGGACACGGTGTGCTTGTCCTGGAACTCGCCCATGTCGAACCGCACCATCCGCTCGGCGTCGCCGAACAGCACCCGCGCCAGCGCGCGTGCCAGCTCGGTCTTGCCGACCCCGGTCGGGCCCAGGAACAGGAAGCTGCCGATCGGCCGGTCCGGGTCGGCCAGCCCCGCCCGCGCCCGGCGCACCGACTCGGCCACCGAGCGCACCGCGGCGTCCTGGCCGATCACCCGCTCCCGCAGCCGCTGCTCCAGGTCCAGCAGCCGGCGCCGGTCGGCCACCGAGACCTCCGCGGCCGGGATGCCGGTGCGGCGGGAGACGACCTCGGCCACGTCCGAGGCCTCCACCAGCGGCTCGCCCCGGCCGGAGCGCTGCATCCGCACCCGCGAGCAGGCCTGGTCGAGCAGGTCCACGGCCTTGTCCGGCAGGAACCGCTCGGTCAGGTAGCGGTCGGAGAGCTCGGCGGCGGCCTGCAGCGCCTCCTCGGCGATGCGCACCCCGTGGTGGCGGCGGTACTTCTCGGCGACCCCGCGCAGCACCTGCACCGCCTCCTCCACCGACGGCTCGGGCACCACGATGGGCTGGAAGCGCCGCTCCAGGGCCGGGTCCTTCTCGACGTGCTTGCGGTACTCCTCGAGCGTGGTGGCGCCGATCATGTGCAGCTCACCGCGCGCCAGGGCCGGTTTGAGCATCGTGCCGGCGTCCATCGAGCCCTCCCCGGCGCCGGCGCCGACGATGCTGTGCACCTCGTCGATGAACACCACGACCTCGTCGCGGTGCGAGCGCAGCTCGCTGAGCACGTCCCGGAACCGCTGCTCGAACTCGCCGCGGAACTTCGCCCCGGCGACCATCCCGGCCAGGTCCAGCGACACCAGCCGCTTGCCCGCCAGCGGCCACGGCACCTGCCGGTCGACGATCCGCTGCGCCAGGCCCTCCACCAGCGCGGTCTTGCCCACCCCGGGGTCGCCGACGAACACCGGGTTGTTCTTCGAGCGCCGCCCGAGCACCTCCACGGCCTGGTCGATCTCGCCGTCGCGGCCCACCACCGGGTCCAGCCGGCCGGCGCGGGCCAGCTCGGTCATGTCCAGCCCGAACTCGTCGAGCCGCGGGGTCGCGCCCAGCACCGGGGCGCTGCCGCGGGCCCGCGGGCGCTCGCCCTGCTCCATCGCGCGCGCCAGCGCGCGCCCGGCCACCGACTCCGGTTCCTTGGCCAGCCCCAGCAGCACGTGCCGCGCGCCCACGACTTCGGCGCCCTCGTCCAGCGCGGCCTGGTGCGCGCCCAGCAGCGCCCGCCGCGCCGACGACGACAGCACCGGCGCGCGCCGCGACGGCCCGGAGACCGCGTCTACGGTGCCGGCGACCGTGCGCACCCCGGCGGCCAGCTCCTCGACCCGCACCCCGGAGTCCGACAGCATCTCCGCGGTCGAGCGCACCTGGGTCACCGCCCACAGCAGGTGCGTGGAGTCCAGCTCGCGGCTGCCCCAGTCCACAGTGGCCCGGATCGCCTTCGAGACCACCTCGTGCGCCTCGGGCTCGAGCAGGTTCGACAGCCCGAGCGCCGGGGTGCCGCGCCCGGCCGCGCGTTCCGCTCCGCCGCTTTCGACCAGGCTGTTGAGCAGCGAATCGAAGGCGGCGGAGGAGTCACCGACACTGCCCCGATCCACCGGCTCACCTCCACACCGGCGGGCACCCGATCGTGCCCGCGTCCCGCCACCATAGTGATCAACTGCGGGCGGTGCGCGGCACCCGCCCGGCGCGGCGCCCGGAGATCCACTCCCACAGCGCGCCGACCAGCAGCAGCACGCTGATCACGGCCACGACAGTACCGAGCCGGTGCAGCCCCGGGTCGGCCGGAGCACCGCCGAAGCCCAGCTCGATCACCGCCGCGGCCACGTTCGCGCCCACGTACTGCGAGGTGCGGTACAGCCCGGAGGCCATCCCGGCGTCGGAGGCGTCGGCCTGCCGGTACATCGCGGCCTGGTTGCCGATGTTGTTGAACCCGTTCGGAATCCCCAGCACCGCGGCCACCCCGAGCAGCAGCACCAGGGCGCTGGCGGCGTGCACCGCGGTCAGCCCCAGCCCGCCGGCAAGCAGCGCGATCGAGCCGATCACCAGCACCGGCCGGTACCCGGCGCGGCGGATCATCCGCCCGGCCAGCGCCACCGAGGCCATCGCCAGCAGCGCGATCGGCAGCACCACCAGCCCGGACTGGTCGGCGCTGAGCCCGCGGGCGCTCTGCAGCCACATCGGATAGCCGTAGAACACCACGTAGAAGGCCACGTAGGTCAGCGCGGTCCGCAGGTAGGTCCCGGTCAGCGGCCGGTTGCGCGCCAGCATCCGCACGTCGACGAACGGCCGCGCCACCCGCGCCTCCAGCGCGGCGAAGGCGGCCACCAGCACCGCCAGCACGCCCAGCAGCCACCAGGTCGGGCTCCCGGACAGCGACAGCAGGAACACCATCAGCACCGCGATGCAGGCGATGAACAACCCGGCCCCGGGCAGATCCAGCCCGGCCAGGACCTCCCGCACCGAGCCGGTGCCGTCCCGCTTCGGATCGGCCGGCAGGTGGATCCAGGCCAGCACCAGCACCGCGATCCCCAGCGGCACGTTGACCAGGAAGATCGCCTGCCAGCCCCACCAGGACACCAGCACCCCGCCCAGCACCGGTCCGAAGGCGATCATGACCTGCCCGGCGATGGCCAGCGCGCTCAGCGCCCCGGCCGGCAGCACCATCCCGCGCCGGTCGGACTCGGCGCGCAGCATCGCCACCCCCGAGGGGAACGCCGCGCAGGTGCCCAGCCCCAGCAGCATCCGGAACGCGATCAGCCAGCCCATGTTCGGCGCCAGCGGCGCGACCAGCGAGGTCACCACGGTGATCGCCATCGAGATCAGGAACACCCGCCGCGGCCCGACCCGGTCGGCCAGCCGCCCGGCGGTCGGCGAGCCCACCGCGGTGGCCAGGTAGAGCCCGGAGATCAGCCAGGACGCGGCCGCGCCGGCGGCGAAGTCCTGGCGGATGTCGACCATCGCCACGGCCATCGTGGAGGCGTTCAGCGCCTGCAGCACGGAGCCGAAGGCGATGGTGAACACGAAGGCGCGGGGCAGGCGCCGGCTGGTGCCGGGCGCACTGAGGTCGGTCTCGGAGGTCACGGCTCCACATCCTAGTTCGTTAGTCTCGCTAACTTCAAAGCGCGCGGCGGCCCCCGGGATTCACCACCGGCACCGCCGGGTAGGCCGGGCGCGCCACGGAAGGGAGGCAGTCATGCAACGCGGTAGCGACAAGCACGGCCCGCAGCAGGACGACGCGCTCGAAAAGGACGTCCACAGCATGGTGCAGGGCGACCACCCCACCCGCGCCGAGGAAGCCCTCGACGCCGAACCACCCGCCGACGACGACCCCAAGACCCGGCTGCGCCCCGACCTGGAACCCGAGCCCGGAACCGAGACCGAACCCGAATCCGACCAGCCGTGAGCACCCGCGCGGTGACCGCTCAGTACAGCGGGAAGGCCCACCCGCCGGGGTAGAACGGCTCGCGCACTCCGCGGAAGGCCATCGAGGCCCGCTGCAGCGCACCCGGCCGCAGCTGCTCGACCACCCCGGCCGCGCCGAGCTCGGCCAGGCTCGTCCCGCCCAGGTAGGCCGCGCCCAGCGCCGCCGGCCCGAGCCGCAGCTGCGCCGCGGCCGAGGTGCGCTCGCAGGCCACCTCGGCGCCGTCCGCGCACAGCCGGAACCGGCCGGCGGTCCACGGGCACAGCGCGTCGACGACCTCGAAGACCACCTCCACCGGCACCGCGTACCGGCGCGCCGCCAACGCCGCGGCGACCTCCACCGGCCGCACCCACAACCGGTCCACCGGTGCCGAGCGGATCGCGCGGGCGTCCACCAGCAGGTGCCGCAGCGGATCGTCGACGGCCCTCTCGGCTTCGAGGCCCTGCACGAGGTCGATGCCGGTCAGGAACCGCCACAGCGCGGCGTGCGCGGTGCGCGAGACCGCCGCCAGCTCGGCCACGACCAGCACACCCAGCTCGGCACCCTCGTCGCGCCGGTGCCGGTAGAGCGCGTAGCCGGTCGCAGCACCACCGGGCTCCCGGTGCACCGCGCAGCGCAGCGCACCGGTCCCGGCCGGGTGCTCGGACCAGCGGACCCGCCAGTGCTCGCCGCGCCGGTCCGGCCAGCCCACCGAATCCGCGCGCACCCGCTCGTAGATCTGCTCCACCACCGGCCGCGCCTGCTCGGCACCGAGCAGCTCGACCCGCCCGCCGCCGAAGTCCACATCACCGCGGAAGACCACCGACCGCCGATCGAGCCGCACCCGATCACCCCGGCTGGCCGGCCCGTAGCCGAACCGCCCGCAGATCCCCGCCTCGGCCGCGCGCAGCACCGCCACCGGCTCGCGGCGCTGTTCGTGCAGGTCGCGCAACTGCCGGCGCATCATCGCGGTGAGCACGCCGCGGCGCCGATGCGTCGGCGCCACACCCACCGACGCCACCCAGGCCACCGGCACGTGCCCGCCCGGCACGGTCAGCGTGCGCGGATAGGTCGAGACCCCGCCGATCGGCAGATCCCCGTCGAAGGCGGCGATCGTGCGGGCGAGGTCTGGCGCGGCGCGCTTGTCGGCCGGCTCCGCCTCGGACAGGTCCGAGCCGCAGGTGTCGGCGATCATCCGCGCCCACCGCGCGAACTCGCCCCCGGTCACCGCGCGCAACGCCCAGGAATCGCTCACCGCGCCTGTCTAAGCCACCGGTCACCGCGGCCGCGAGCGAACTTCTCAGCCCTCGTCGGCCCCGTCTGCTCCCCCGGCGGCTTCGACCGCCTCGGCCAGCCGCGCGAGCTCGCGGCCCAGGTGGGCCAGGTGCTCGCCGACCGCCCCGGCGTGCCCGGACAGCTGCCCGGCGTGCCCGGCCGCGCGCAGCCACTCGGTGATCCCGTCGAGCCCGTCGGCCAGCCCGTCGACCGTGCCGGCGAACCCGCGGGTGATCTGCGCCAGCTCGTCGACGGTGTGCGGCACGGCCGGATCCCGCAGCCGGTCGCCGATCCACCGGCCGGCCTCGGCGACCTGGCCGGCGAGCTCGGCGGTGCCGGCCCCGGTCTCGTGCACGGCCGCGGAGGCGCCGGTCGCGTCGCGCTGCGAGTCACCGTGGAGGCTCATAGCGCCTCAGCCAACCCGAAACCGGGCGCGGCAACCACCACAACCGCGCAGCCGATCCCCGCCGCCGGGCGAAGTCCACCCGTTTCCCGCACACGTGCTCGGCCACCTCGCCCAACACCGTCCCCTCCCGGTCGTGCAGTGCTGCCCGCCCGAATGCGCGCAGCGCGAGTCGGGGCGCGCAGCCGCAGCGCCGGGACCAGCGCCTGCACGGCGCGGCGGGGTCAGGGCGAACCCGACCCCGCCGCGAACTCCTCCAGAATCCCCAGGATCTCCTCGTCGGTCGTGGCCCGGAAACTGCCGTAGAACTGCCCGACCGCGGCGAACCCCACCGGCTGCAGCACGCACAGCACCTCGTCGGCCTCCTGCCCCAGCGCCCGCACCGCGTCCGGAGCCCCCACCGGCACCGCCAGCAGCACGCTGCGCGGATCCGACTCCTCCCGCAGCATCCGCACCGCCGCGCGCGCCGTGGCCCCGGTGGCCAGCCCGTCGTCGACCAGCACCGCATCCCGCCCGGACAACCGCGGCGCGGAGGTCTGGCCGAACCGCTGCTCGCGGCTGCGGGCCTCCTCCCGCTCGCGGTCGCGCTCGGCGGCCAGTTCGGCCTCGTCGAGGTGGAACGAGCGCAGCAGCCGCTCGTCCCAGGTCGCCGGGCCGTGCGCGGTCACCGCGCCCAGCGCCAGCTCCGGCTGGCCCGGAGCACCGATCTTGCGCGCCACGGTCACCCGCAGCGGCGCCCCCAACGCGCGGGCCACCTCCGCGGCCACCGGGACCCCGCCCCGGGCCAGCCCCAGCACCACCGGATCGACCAGCTCGCGTTCGGCGACCCGGCGGGCCAGGACCTCACCGGCGTGGTGGCGGTCCCGGTAGCTGCCCGTGCGCCCGGCCGCACCGAGCATCCTCGGCCTCCTCGCCTTCGAGACTGCACCCGTGAGATGCCCCCGCGCGCCGGGCGGGCAAACGTCAGTCCCGGAACGCCCCCACGCGCAGCACCCGCAGCCGGTTCAGCGCCGCGGCCAGCTCGAACCGCCGCGGCACCGCGAAATCCCCCACGAACTGCTCGTCGACGGCATCGACCCCGCGCTCGAGGACCTCGGCGCTGTAGCCGTCGAGCACCTCGGCGACCGTGCGCGAACCGTCCAGCAGCCCCGAGCGCACCAGGCTCACCAGCGCCAGCCCGATCCCGGTCACCTGCGCCGGGTCCACCAGCTGCTCCACCGCCCGCAGCTCCACGGTCGAATCCCCCAGCGTGAGCGCATCGGTGCCGCGCGAGCGGATCTTGGGCCGGTCGGTCGGGATCGACCGCGGATCCGGCACCCGGCGGCGCACCGGCGGGAACCCGTCGGCCTCCCGGTTGCGCCCGGTCGGGTTCGCCGCCAGCGACTTGGCCTGCTCGGTGACCTCCCGGGCCCGGTAGGCGTCCATCATCAGCACCTGGTCGGCGACGTCCATGTAGTCGCCGGACCCGCCCATCACCAGCACCGTCGAGACGCCGCGCTCCCGCGAGAGCGGCCGGATCAGGTCCAGGAACGGCGTCAGCGGCTCGGACTCCTTGGCCACCAGCGCCTGCATCCGCGCGTCCCGGATCATCAGGTTCGTCGCCGCGGTGTCCTCGTCCAGCAGCATCACCCCGGCACCGGCCTCCACCGACTCCACGATCGACGCGGCCTGCGAGGTCGACCCCGAGGCGTTGTCGGTGGAGAAGTCCGAAGTGTCGGCCCCGGTCGGCAGGTGGCTGACGAACGGGCTCACGTCCACCCGGTGCACCCTGCGGCCGTCCTCGGCGCGCACCTTGACCGTGTCCTCGCGGCAGACCACCAGCTCCCGCCCGTCGCCGGGCACGTGGTCGTAGACGCCGTTCTCCAGCGCCCGCAGCAGCGTCGACTTGCCGTGGAACCCGCCGCCGACGATCAGCGTGATCCCCTCCGGGATCCCCATGCCCGAGACCACCCCGCGGTTGGGCAGCTCGATCTCCACCCGCATCGAATCCGGCGAGGAGAACGGCACCGCCTCGGTCAGCGGCCGCTCGTCGACCCCGCTGCGGCGCGGCAGGATCGCCCCGTCGCCGACGAACGCCACCAGCCCGCGCGCCGGCAGCTCCTCCCGCAGCGCATCGGTGTCCTCAATGGACTCCACGAACTCGGTCATGCGCTCGCGGTCGGCGGTGGCGTAGCGCAGCGCGTGCTCGACCACGTCCGGCAGGTCCGCGCACAGCGACTTCTCCGCCGCGCGCCCGTCGATCGACCGGCCCCGCCCGGGCAGGTCGATGCCCAGCCGCAGCCGCACCGCCCCGTCGACGACCTGGCAGGAACTGCGGTCCAGCACTTGCTGGCGCCCGGCGTCGACCCGCAGCCCGCTGTTGCGCAGCCGCTTGTGCGCCGCGCGCACCAGGAATCCCGCCAGCGCCCGCGCGCGCACCGGAGTGCGCCACAACTCCTTGGGCAGGTCCGCGGTCTCGGCGTCCACCCGCACCTCGCAGCGGCTGGCCGGGGCGTACGGGTCCGGCTGCACCCGCTGGATCTCCAAGGTGAACCCGTCGAACCGCCACTGGCCCGACAGCGACTTGTAGCGCCCGTAACTGGCCCCGTGCATGTCCCGCAGCGCCGAGCGGAGTCCCTCGGCATCGCGCGGTCCGGAATGCTGCGGCGGACCACCGCGCCGGGGTCCGCCGGGCCCGCCCTTGCGGCCGGGTCCGTGCTCGGGGCGGCGCCGCGGGCCGCCGGGTCCGCTGGTTCGTTGTGCCATGTCCCGAGACGTACCCGACGCGTTCGGGATTATCCAATCGGGGGTGCGGTTGCGCGGCCCGTGAGCACCACAGTGGACATACGCCGGCTTCGCGCCCGGGCAGGCATCCGATCAGGCGGTTATTCTCCTGCGCGCATGATCTCGCACGGTGCGTGCAGGACCCGCGCTCGTGCAAGCCGCCCGCGTCAAGGAGGCGAACCGCCGTGCCAGTCCCCCGCAGCCGCCGGCCCCGAACCGCGCCCCTGCTGGCCCGCGGAATGATCACCTTGCTCACCGCCGCGCTGCTGAGCACCCCCGGCACCGCCGGGGCCCAGCCGCAGCAGGTCGACCGCGGCGAGGGCGCCTGGGCCGGCTACAGCCTCGGCCGCTCGGCGACCGCGGGCACCCCGCGGGAGGCGGCACCCCGCGCCGGCGGCGTGGCCGGCATGGACGTCAGCGGGCACCAGGGCGCGGTCGACTGGGCCAAGGCCTACGCCGACGGAGCCCGCTTCAGCTACGTCAAGGCCACCGAGGGCACCGGGTTCACCAGCGACACCTTCCGCGCCCAGTACGACGGCGCGGCCGCGGTCGGGATGCTGCGCGGCGCCTACCACTTCGCCCTGCCCGACCAGTCCACCGGCGCCGCCCAGGCGCACTACTTCGTCGACCACGGCGGAGGCTGGGGCCCCGACGGGCGCACCCTGCCCGGCGCGGTCGATCTGGAGAACAACCCCTACGGCGAGATGTGCTACGGCCGCAACCCGCAGCAGCTGGCCGACTGGATCGCCGACTTCAGCAACACCTACCAGCAGCGCACCGGCCGGTTCCCGGTCATCTACACGACCACGCGCTGGTGGAACCAGTGCACCGCCGGCAACCCGGACTTCGCGGCCAACAACCCGCTGTGGGTCGCCCGGTACGCCCCGGACATGGGCGCGCTGCCGGCCGGGTGGGCCTTCCAGGCGATCTGGCAGTACAGCAACGCCGGGATCTTCCCCGGCGATCAGAACACCTTCAACGGCGACGCCGCCCAACTGGAGCGCTTCGCCTTCTGACCGCGCCCGGCGAAAAGTGGGGAGGACCGGCCTCGCCGGTCCTCCCCACTTCTGTTCGCGGTCAGGGCTGCAGCAGGTCCGGCGGGATCGGCTCGTCCTTGGCGATCGCCGAGAACATCCGCGAGGCGTCCTCGGAATCCCACTTGATCACCGACTGGCCCTCGTCGGTCTCGGTGAACCCGCCGAACGGCACGTTGGTGGTGATCCCGTTCCCGCCGCTGATGTCGCTCAGCGCCTTGGCCAGCCACACCAGGTGCCAGACGTGGTCGCCGGAGTTGAGCAGGAACGTCGTGCCCGCGGCGTTGGCCAGCGGCACCAGCCGGAACGGGTTGAACATCGTCGCCGGGCTCATGCCCTTGTCCACCAGCGCGCCCAGCAGCTTGCGCTGGTTCTCGACCCGCTCCAGGTCCCCGCCGGCCAGCGAGTAGCGGGCGCGGACGAACCCGAGCGCCTGCGGCCCGGTGAGCTCCTGGCACCCGGCCGGCAGGTGCGCGTTGGCCTTCTCGTCGTCCATCGGCTTGTCCAGGCAGATGTCCACCCCGCCGACCGCGTCGACCAGCCCGGAGAACCCGCCGAAGCCGATCTCGGCATAGTGGTCGATGTGCACGTCGGTGACCTGCTCGACGGTGCGCGCCAGCAGCTGCGGGCCGCCGATGGCGAACGCCGAGTTCAGCTTGTCCCTGCCGTGCCCGGGAATCGGCACGTAGGAGTCCCGCGGCAGGCTGATCAGCGCGGGCTTGCCGCCCCCGGCCGGGATGTGCACCAGCATCATCGAGTCGGTGCGCCGCCCGGCCGCGTCCCCGGCCGAGAGCTCCTCGCGCTGGGCCTCGTCCAGGCCCTCGCGGCTGTCCGAGCCCACCAGCAGCCAGTTCGTGCCCGGGGTGTCCTCGATCCGGCCCGGGTAGTCCAGCGCCGGGGTGCGCTGCAGCAGGCTGTCGACGTAGATGCCGAACCCGACCACCACCAGCACCAGCACCAGCAGCGCGATCCCGATGCGCCGCGGCCAGTTCGCCCGCTTGCGCCGCGACGGCGGCGGAGGCGGCGGGGCGGGCCGGTGCCGGTCGGCTCCCGGTGGCGGCGGAGGCGGGGGCGGCGCGGCACCGCCGGCGCGCGGGTCGCGGGCTCCCCGGTAGTAGTCGTAGCCCCCTTGCTGCGGCCGTCGGCCCCTCGGCGGATTCGCCGACCAATCACTCATGACTTCACACCTGCGGAGTCGACTCACGGCACTGCGCGTGCCGCCCTTCGTGCCCGTGCAGCATTCCAGAAAGCTGCTCGCATCCGGCACACCACCACCGCAACGGTCTGGAAAACACCCGGTCGGACAACCCCGGCCACACCGACCACATCCGTTGCGCCACCCGAGGAACAAATCCGCAGAACTGATCCCCGCACCGGCCGCGGCGCATTCCGAAACCGCGCGCGGACAGATCCGGATTGCTCCGAACAGCCGCACCGAATACGCCACCGGCCGCACACGCGAAGCGGGGTGCGGCGCAATTCGCACCGCACCCCGCTCGAAACCGCGCGATCAGCCCGCGACAGCCTCGGAGACCGCCTCCGACCACAGGGCCACCGCCTCGTCGACCTGCCCGGACTCCACGATCAACGGCGGGATCATCCGCACCACGTTGCCGTGCGGCCCGCAGGTCAACAGCAGCAGGCCCTTCTCGGCGGCCGCCTTGTGCGCCCGGCCGGCCGTGGCCGCGTCCGGCGCGCCGTCCGGGGTGGTGAACTCGTTGCCGACCATCAGCCCCAGCCCGCGGACCTCGCCGATCACCGGGTGCTCGGCGGCGACCTTGCGCAGCCCCTCGCGCAGCCGCGCGCCCTGCTCCTCGGCGTTGGCGACCAGGTTCTCGTCGCGCACCACGTCCAGCGTGGCCAGCGCCGCCGCGGCGGCCACCGCGTTGCCGCCGTAGGTGCCGCCCTGCGAACCCGGCCAGGCCTTGCCCATCAGCTCCGCGGACGCGGCGATGCCGGACAGCGGAAAACCACTGGCCAGCCCCTTGGCCGTGATCAGGATGTCGGGCACGATCGAGGAGTGCTGGTGGCCCCAGAACCTCCCGGTGCGCCCGACCCCGGTCTGCACCTCATCGGTGATCAACAGGATCCCGTGCCGGTCGGCGCGCTCGCGCAGCCCCTCCAGGAACTCCGGCGGCGCCGGGATGTAGCCGCCCTCGCCGAGCACCGGCTCGACGATGAACGCCGCGGTGTCCTTCGGCGAGCTCGTGGTCACCAGCAGCTGGTCGAGCTCGCGCAGCGCGAACCGCACCGCCTCGGCCTGCGACCAGCCGTGCCGGTAGGTCTCCGGGAACGGGCTGAACGCCACCCCCGGCATCATCGGCCCGATCCCGGCCCGCACCTTGACCCCGGAGGTCGTCAGCGCACCGGCGCCCATCGTGCGCCCGTGGAACCCGCCGTCGAAGGCGACGATGTTCTGCCGCCCGGTGGCGTGCCGGGCCAGCCGCACCGCGGCCTCGACGGCCTCGCTGCCGGAGTTGACGTAGAACATCCGGTCCAGCCCGCTCGGCAGCACCTCGCCGAGCCGTTCGGTCAACTCGAGTAGCGGCCGGTGCATCACCGTCGTGTACTGGGCGTGGATCAGGGTCCCGACCTGGCGCTGGGCGGCTTCGACCACCCGCGGGTGGCAGTGGCCGGTGCTGGTCACCCCGATCCCGGCCGTGAAGTCGAGGTAGCGGCGGTCGTCCTCGTCGTAGAGGTACACGCCCTGCCCCCGGGCGGCCAGCACGGGTGTCGCCTGCTGCAACACCGGCGAGAGCTCAGCCATGATCGACTCTCCAAAGCTGTCGAGGTCGGTGATCGCACACCGCGACTGTAGGATTGTTGACAATCTTGCTCGACATGCAACCATCACCGCTGCGTCCTGTCCACCCGCCGAGAGGGAAGGCCCGCTGAATTCGATGAGCACCACGAGCAGCACCCCCACCACCGATCCCCGCGAGGCCCGCCTGGTCGAGGCCGCCCCGAAACAGCTGCTCATCGGCGGCAAGTGGCGCGGGGCCACCGGCGACCGCACCTACGAGGTCGAAGACCCCTCCACCGGCCGCGCCCTGTGCTCGGTCGCCGACGCCACCGCCGAGGACGGGCTCGCCGCGCTCGCCGCCGCACACGACACCCAGGCCTCCTGGGCCGCGCACCCGCCGCGCGAACGCGGCGAGATCCTGCGCCGCGCCTGGGAACTGATCACCCAGCGGCACGAGGACCTCTCGCTGCTGATGACCCTCGAGATGGGCAAGCCGCTGGTCGAATCCCGCGCCGAGATCACCTACGCCGCGGAGTTCTTCCGCTGGTTCGCCGAGGAGGCCGTGCGCATCGACGGCGACTACGCCGTGGCCCCCAACGGCAAGGGACGCTTCCTGGTCACCCGCCAGCCGGTCGGCCCCGCCCTGCTGATCACGCCGTGGAACTTCCCCATGGCCATGGGCACCCGCAAGATCGGCCCGGCCATCGCCGCCGGCTGCACCTCGGTGATCAAACCCGCCCACCAGACCCCGCTGTCGATGCTCGCGCTCGCCGAGATCCTGCAGGAAGCCGGGCTGCCCGACGGCGTGCTCAACGTCGTCACCGCCAAGGGCGCCGGCTCGGTCATGGAACCGATGATCCGCGACCCGCGGGCCCGCAAGCTGTCGTTCACCGGCTCCACCTCGGTCGGGCGCAAGCTCATCGAGCAGTCCGCCGAGCAGGTGCTCAAGGTCAGCATGGAACTCGGCGGCAACGCCCCGTTCCTCGTGTTCGACGACGCCGACCTCGACGCGGCCGTCGACGGGGCGATGCTGGCCAAGATGCGCAACATCGGCGAGGCCTGCACCGCGGCCAACCGCTTCTACGTGCACGCCGACGTCGCCGACGAGTTCTCCCGCAAGCTCACCGAACGCATGGCCGCGCTGCGCATCGGCCGCGGAGTCACCGACGACGTCGAGGTCGGCCCGCTGATCGACCAGGCCCAGCTGGACAAGGTCGACGAGCTGGTCACCGACGCGGTCGGCCGCGGCGCCCAGGTGCAGCTCGGCGGCTCCCGCGGCGACGGCGAGGGCTACTTCTACCCGCCCACCGTGCTCAAGGACGTGCCGCTGGACGCGCGCATGACCAGCGAGGAGATCTTCGGGCCGGTCGCGCCGATCAGCACCTTCACCGACGAGGCCACCGCGCTGCGCGAGGCCAACAACACCGAGTACGGCCTGGTCGCCTACGTGTTCACCAAGGACCTGCAGCGCGCCCTGCGCGTCTCCGAAGGCCTGGAGACCGGCATGGTCGGGCTCAACCAGGGCGTGGTCAGCAACCCGGCCGCCCCCTTCGGCGGGGTCAAGGCCTCCGGGCTGGGCCGCGAAGGCGGCAAGGTCGGCATCGACGAGTTCCTGGAGACCAAGTACATCGCCATCGGCGGCCTGTGACCGCCCACCGCTGACGCCGTGCCCCGCGCGGACCATCCGCGCGGGGCACGCGCACGTCGCAGGCCCCGCGTTATCGCCATCTGAAGCCCGGATTGCCCCGCCCGGCCCGCCGCGATCGAATCGCAGCCACGACAGCGGCGTCTCGAGGAAGGGCCAAGGCGATGAGCGACACCGCAGCAGCGCTGCGCACCATGATCTCCCCCGCCCGCTACGTGCAAGGCCGCGGAGCGCTGGACTCGCTGGGCGAGTACGTGGCCGCGCTCGGCACCCGGCCCCTGGTGCTGGCCGACGACGTGGTCCGCGAACTGACCGAACCGGCCATCAGCGCCTCGTTCTCCCGCGCCGGGCTACCGCTGCGCTACGAACGATTCGGCGGAGTGCCCACCGCCGCCGAGAGCTCCCGCGTGGCCGGCATCGCCACCGAGCACGGCGCCGACGTCATCCTCGGCGTCGGCGGCGGGGCACCCATCGACACCGCCAAGGCCGCCGCCGACGACACCGGGCTGCCGGTGGTCAGCGTGCCCACGGTCGCCTCCACCGACGCGCCCTGCTCGGCGCTGTCGGTCGTCTACACCGCCGAGGGCGCTTTCGAGTCCTACCGGTTCTACCGCCGCAACCCCGCGCTGGTCGTGCTCGACACCCAGCTGGCCGCCAACGCCCCGGCGCGGTTCCTCGTGGCCGGCGTCGGCGACGCGCTGGCCACCTGGATCGAAGCCCGCGCGGTGGCCCAGTCGCACGCGCCCACCATGGCCGGCGGTCAGGCCACCCGCGCCGGCCGCGCCCTGGCCGAGCTGTCCTGGGACATCCTGTGGGAATCGGCGATCCCGGCCGTGCGGGCCGTCGAGCACAACCTCGTCACCCCGGCCGTGGAAGCCGTCGTCGAGGCCAACACCCTGCTGTCCGGGCTCGGGTTCGAATCCGGCGGGCTGGCCGCCGCGCACGCCATCCACGACGGGCTCACCGCCGTCGAGCACACCCACGGGCTCGCCCACGGCCAGAAGGTCAACATCGGCTCGATCGCCCAGCTGGTACTCGAAGGCCGCCCCACCGCCGAGATCGACGCGTTCATCGAGTTCACCACGCGCGTGGGCCTGCCGACCACGCTCACCGAAGCCGGCCTCGGCGACGCCGGCGACGAGGTGCTGCGCACCGTGGCCGAAGCCGCCACCGCCCCGGCCGAAACCATCCACAACCTGCCGTTCCCGGTCACCGTCGAGCAGGTCGTCGACGCCCTGCGCGCCGTCGAGGTCCTCGGCCGCGCCGCCCGCGCCCGCGCGGGCCTGCCCGAGCCGGCCGCCCCGGCGCACTGATCGCCTGCTTCGATTGTGGGCGGCCCTGCGGCGCGAGCGAAGGGCCGCCCACAACCGGGCCGAGGACCGCGACTACTCGGCCGACGATTCCGACAGGTGCGGGGCGTAGGCGTTGAGGCGCTCCAACGCGTCGTTCATGTGCGCCTCCAGCCGCGACAGCAGCAGCTGCTCGTCACCGGCCTCGATCGCATCCACCAGGCCCTTGTGCTCGTCGACCAGCGCCTGCGCGTCGGCGGTGTACTTGTCCTGCAGCGCCGTCAGGCACATCCGCTTCTCCACCAGCAGCGTCTGGGCCATGCGCTGCAGCCGCGGACTGCCCGAGACCCGCACCAAGGTCTCGTGGAACTCCTGATCGGCATCGCTGAGCTCGTTGGCATCGCCGCGCCCGGCCGCCGAGACGATCCGCGCCTGCGCGGCCGTGAGCTCGGCGACCGCCTCCACCCGGTGGCACCGGATGATCCGCTCGCAGGCCGCGCGCTCGATCGCCAGCCGCGCCAGGTAGATGTCGGCGACGTCATCGGCGTCCAGCGTCGTCACGAACAACCCGCGGTGCGGCTCGCTGTGCAGCAGCCCTTCCTGCACCAACCGCTGCATCGCCTCCCGCAGCGGACCCCGGCTGACCCCGAGCCGCGAGGCCAGCTCCGCCTCGCCCATCTGGCTGCCCGGCGGCAGCGACCCGTACATGATCGCCGAGCGCAGCTGGTCGGCCACGATCGCCGCGGTCGATTTGCGCTGCACCGGCTCTAACTCACCGTGCTGGTTCTGCTCGTCCACACCGAGCACCACACACCATCTCCTCACCTCAGCTCGTCGGCGGCGCGGCTCCCGACCGCTCGCCCGCCGTGCCGGACCGCCGGAACAAGGTGCCCAGGCCCTCGTGCGGGTCCGCGTGCCCGGCCAGCCGCAACGCCTCCCAGGCGCTGACCTGGTTGGCCGTCAGCACCGGTTTGCCCACCCGCTGCTCGAGCTCGTCGAGCCAGCCGACGCTGTGCAGCGCGGTGTCCGGCATCAGCAGCGCCTCGGCGGCCGGATCGTCGTTGGCCGCGGCGAACTCCAGCACCGCGTCGCGCCCGAGCGTGCCGACCTCGGCGGCGGTGACGATGCCCCGGCTGGACAACCGGGTCACCTCGATGCCCCCGCGGGCGAGGAACTGCGCGAACAGGTCGGCCACATCGGCCGGGTAGGTCGCGGCCACCGCCACCCGGCCCAGCCCCAGCCGGGCCGCGGCGTGCACGAACGCGAACGACGTGCTCGAGGTGGGCAACCCGGTCACGGCCTGCAGCTTCTCGACCTGGTCGCGGGCGCCCTCCCAACCGAACACGAAGCTGCCGCTGGTGCAGGCCCAGAT
>Ga0164243_10004379_pt1 | contig 22157 bp, 20 predicted proteins | sample OricompcompostOP_FD_108781 | JGI IMG/M metagenome (GOLD analysis project Ga0164243, IMG submission 108781) | Organic Plus compost microbial communities from Emeryville, California, USA - Original compost - Organic plus compost (OP) | ecosystem: Engineered > Solid waste > Mixed feedstock >...
CTCGCCCGCCGAACGGGGCCGCGCCACCGCGACCGGACGCCGGTGCACCCGATGTCCGAAGTCGACGGACGCGGCGTCGCGGAGGCCGTCGTCCTGGCTGAGGATCACCCCTTCCACGCTAGTACCGCTGCCACGCCCCGCCCGGCGCAGCCGCACCCGCACCGCTCGTGCCGTAGTCGCAGACACCGTCCGGGAATGCGGCGCGCAACTGCTGCTGCTCCTCCGGGGTGAAGGTGACCGGGTAGTCGCGGAAGTCCAGCGGCTTGCGCAGGCACTTCAGCACGTCCATCGCCACGCCCTCACCCGCGACCACCCGCGGGTTGGCCGCGACCGGGTACAGCGCGCCGCACCGTCCGCTCGACGGATACGTCAGCGGCTCCCGGATCCGCTCGTCCGCCGACGCGTAACAACCGTCGCCGAGGTCCACGGGCCGGTTCGCCACCACCTTCTGCTGCGCATCGCGACCCGACCGGTCGGCGTCGATCGCCGTCAGCCAGCGGTCCATCGCGTCCAGCTCGTACCGGGCGGCCGCCGCGGTCTCCTCCGGCGTCGGGTGGTTCGCGATGATCACCTGGGTTCCCTCGGCTCCGTTGCGCCGCAGGCGTTCCCGCATCACGAACGACCACTCCGTGGTGTGGATGTCGGCGAAGGGGCCGGCCAGGTCGAGGTCGGTGCGCTGGTCGATGACCGGAGTGGTGCGCAGCCCGAGCGACGCCGAGTTCAGCAACCCGGACCGGTAGGCCGCCGACAACGCGCGCGGATCGGCCGAACTCCGCCCGGGCACCGGCTCCCCCGCGTGGTCGAGCCCGCCGACCGAGGCGTTGAGATCGGCGAACTGCGCGGGTGTGATGGCACCGGTCAGCAGTGCCGACAACCCGTACTGCACGCCGGTGTTGTCCAGCGTGCTGCGCACGAAACCGGTCCGCGGATCGCGCCCGAACTGGTTCACCAGCTGCTCGTTCGAGTTGCAGATGACACCGTCGGGATTGGACACCGGATCCCAGCGCTGGGCCGCCGGGATCGACTCGTGGCAGCTCCCGGTGGCCGTGGCCCGGCTGGCGAACGTCTGCTCCCACGACTCGCACGTGCTGTAGCTGCGGTACCCGGACACCGCGAGCCGCTGCTCAGGGGTGAACGAGCTGCCCGCGAGGGCGAAGTACCGGTTCAGCAGGCGGCAGTCGCTGACCGGGCCCGCCGTGGTGAGCGGGTCGGGGTAGGACACGCCGGGGATGATCCCGTCCAGAACGCCCGGGTAGTTGTCGGCGATGTCGTACTGCTGGATCGCGCCGCCCGAACCGCCCCACCCGATGGTGTGGCGCACCGGACCGTAGGTCTCGATGAAGTGCTCCTTGACTATCATCGCCGCCTCGGCCGAGATGATCGGGCTGCAGTTGTTGTCCAGCACGTTCAGGCTCGACGACGCCACCGCGTACCCCCGCGACAGGAACAGGTCGTCCACCACGCCGCCGGTGGCGGAGCCCTGGTGGAAACCGGAATTGCAGCCGCCGCCGAAGGTGTGGACGAGCGTGCCGTTCCAGCCGCGCTCCGCGGTGAACGGGGACGGTTCGGTGCCGTCGCTCAGCGCGGCGATCTCGTAGACCGCGCGGTCGATCGTGCCCCGTTCCACCCGGACGACGTAGGGCATGCCGCCCACGGTGGCGAGGTCGTCGGGTCGCGACGCCGGGTCCGCCAGCGGCAGGAACCGCCCGTCGACGGTCCGGTACTGGTAGGTGACCCGCGTGGGCGCGCTGCACAGGGGTGGTGTCGCGGGCGGCAGCCCGTAGGCCTCCGTCTCGCAGTGGAACGGTTCCTGCTGCTTGCCGGAGAACACCGGACCGGTGATGGGGGAGTTCGTGACGCGCAGGGTCGCGCTCGGACGGCCCGGCGCGGTCGCGACGATCTGGTTCACGCCGTCCCGCAACCCGTCGACCAGCCCGAGCATCGAGTCGCCCAGCTGCGTGAACGACGCGGTAACGTCGCGCCCGTTCGCGCGCACCCGCAGGTCTCGCGCCGCCGGCACGCGCAGCAGGACCTGCCCGCCGCTGACCAGGTCGGGATGCGGGTTGGACACCGACTCCAGCGTCAGCCGGGGTGGTGCGGCGGGGGCCGGGCCCGCCGTGAGCAGCGGCGCCGTCAGGGCGGCGACCAAGACCAGAGCACGCAGCAACGGGCACCCCCAGGGATCGCGCGCCACCACGACGTGGCGCCCCGCCTCGGTATAGCACGCCGTGGTGCACCGCGACAGCGCCGAAGCGGGTGCGGATCGGGCGGTCCGGCACAATCGGAGCATGACCGAGGCCACCACCGGCAGCACGCGAGCCCAGATCACGCGAGCCGCGCTGCTCGACGCCGCACGCGAGGTGTTCATCGCGTGCGGTTACGAGGACGCCAAACTCGTCGACATCGCCGACCGGGCAGGTGCGAGCATCGGCAGCCTCTACCACCACTTCACCGCGAAGTCCGACCTGTGGACCACGTTGTACGACGAGTACACCAAGCGGCAGCAGCACCGGTCGGCCCGCGCCTTCCGCACCGCGCTGGCCTCGGGCGAGGAGGACGCGCTGCGGCTGTTCATCGCGGGCACCCGCGCTTACCTGGAGGGCTGCTGGGAGGAACGGCAGCTGACGCGGATCTTCCTGTCCGGCAGCGGGCCCGCCGGGTTCGGCTTGTTGACGCGGCAGCGGTTCCGCGAATGGTTGCACGCCAACTCGACGCTGGTGAACGGGCACTCCCGGCCGCTGTCGGACATGCTGGCGCTGTCGCTGACCGCGATGGCGACGGAGGCCGGGCGCGAGGTCGCGGCAGCGCCGTCGAAGGCAAGGGCCCGCGCGATGACGGACGAGGTGCTGGAGCTGATGGAGCGGCTGTACCCGGCGTCCTGACCGGACGATGTCACCGCGGCGGTCGGTCGGCCCGCACACGGGTGCGGAGGTGCATGATCGGAGCATGACTTTCGATCCGCACGAACTGCTCGCGAAGGCCAAGCTCGGCGTGCTGGCCACCATCAAGGCGAACGGGTTGCCGCAACTGTCCCCCGTCACGCCGTTCTACGACCGCGACGCGGGGGTCGTCCTCGTGTCGGTCACCGACGGGCGGGCCAAGACGCGCAACCTGCGCCGCGACCCCCGTGCCGCGCTGGAGGTGACCAGTCCCGACGGGTGGGCGTGGGCCACGGCGGAGGGCCCGGTCGAGCTGATCGGCCCCGGCGACGACCCGCAGGGGCCCGAGGTGGAGGCGCTGGTGGACTACTACCGCCGCGCGGCGGGGGAGCACCCGGACTGGGACGAGTACCGCCAGGTGATGGTCGACGACCGCCGGGTGCTGATGCGCCTCACCGTCGAGCGCGTGTACGGCGAGAAGGTGCGCTGACAAACGACGAGCCCTCCGGTGCGAATGCACCGGAGGGCTCGTCCGACGTCGGTCCCGGTCACTGCGGGGGCGGCTGCTCCTCGCCCTGGCCGCGCACGTAGTCCTTGGCCTTCTGCGACGCCTGGTCGATCTTGTCCCCGTGCTCGCCGAACCGGCCCTTCGCGGCCTCGGTGGCCTTGTCGATGCCCTGGTCGGCCTTGTCCGGGTTCTTGCTCAACGCGTCCTTGGCCTTGTCGAACATGTTCATGGCGCTTACCTCCTTGCGCCACGCCTACCCGGTCCCGCGGCGCGGGAACCGCTCCGTCACCCATATGAGGGTGGATGGTTTCCGACCGCGCCGACGCCACCCGCCGTTCAGCGGATCCGCACGCCCAGCCCGTGGGCCAGCACAAACGCCTGCCCGGGGTCGATGATCGCGTCGGTGAGGCGTACCTCGAGCGGGTTGAGGCCGGCGATCTCACTGCCGCGCAGATCGCACCCGGTCAGATCGGCGTCGCGCAGGGCGGCGCCCGTCAGGTCGACCCGGTGCAGCCGGGCCTTCGCCAGCCGCGCCCCCACCAGGTCGGCCTCACGCAGCCGCACGCCGGTGAACGACGTCCGGCGCAGGTCGGCACCGACCAAGTCGGTGAAGGACCAGTCGCCGTCCTGCGCCGTCAGCAACCCGAAGGTGCAGCGGTCGAACACCGATCCGGTGAGCTTGCAGTCGGTGAAGGTCGCGTCGAAGAACGAGCACCCGGTGAACGTGCAGTGGAGGAACGACGCCCCGGTGTGGTGCGAGACGTTGAACCGGCAGTCGCGGAAGACGCACGCGTCGAACACCGCGCCCCGCCCGGTCGCCTCGGACAGGTCGGCGCGGACGAACGTCACCCCCTCGTGGCGTTCGCCGCTGAGGTCCGCACCCGCCCAGTCCGGTTCCACCCCCGGACCCTACCGCGATCAGGGGACGTCTCAGGGGTTGCCCCGATGCCGCACCGCGCCGGGGCAGGCAGCATGATCGACATGCTCCGCCGGTCGTTCCTGCTCGCCGCCACCGCGCTGCCCGCGTCCGCTGCGCCCCGGCTCGCGCTGCCCGTCCGGTCCGGCCCGTTGCGCGTCGGCTGGGCCGAACGGCACCTCGTCGACCCGGCCCGCGCCGACCCGTGGCAGGGCGGGCCGCGCGAACTGATGGTGACCGTGCACCGCCCCGCGGCGGGCAGCATGGACGCAGCCGGGGCACCGGCCCCGTACATGCTGCCCGGCGCGGCCGCGCACTTCGTACGCCGTGACCGCGAACGGCCTGCTCGAACTCGGCGTGCCACCCGGCAGCGACTGGGCCGGTGTGCGGACCCGGTCGCGCAGGCGGAGCGGCCCGGTCGCGGGGCCGGTGGTGGTGTACTCGCCGGGCCTCGGCGAGGCGCGCACGTGGGGCACCGCGCTGGCCGAGGACCTGGCGAGCCGCGGGTAGGTCGTGGTGAGCATCGACCACACGTGGGAGGCGCCCGAGGTGCAGTTCCCGGACGGGTCGGTGCGCACGATGGTCGCGCCCACGGACCCGGATGCGTTCCTCCGCACCGCGCTCGACGTGCGCGTCGCGGACACCCGGTTCGTGCTGGACGCGCTCGGGGTGTGTGGTGGCCGGGGTGAATCTCGACGGCAACCTGACCTACCTCGACGGTTCGCTCATGCCGCCGGTCGTGTCCGGGCTGGCGCGGCCGTTCCTGCTGATCGGCAAGGACGGCGAAACCGACACCGGCCCCGGCTGGGACGCCTTCCTCGACGCGACGCCCGGCTGGGCGCGGCAGCTGAAGCTGCGCGGCAGCGAACACGCGTCCTTCACCGACGCGCAGGTCCTGCTGCCGCAGCTGGACGTCGGTCTCGGCACCCTCGACCCCGCCACCAGCGTGCGGACGCAGCGTGCGTTCCTGGCTTCGGCCACCGACCGGTGGCTGCGCGGCCGCGACGACCACCTGCTGGACGGGCCGTCGCCGCGCTACCCGGACGTCGAGTTCGTGCGCTGAGGAAAACCGGTCGCGGCACGGCCCCCGGTCGCGCCACCATGGGGTCGTGCTCGTCGATCACTTCCCCGTGCTCGGGCTGCGCGTGCGGACGCCCCGGCTCGAGCTGCGGCTGCCCGGGCCCGACGAGCTGGCCGCGCTCGCCGACCTGGCGGCCGAGGGCATCCACCCGCCCGACCGGATGCCGTTCCTCGTGCCGTGGACCGCGCAGGAACCGAAGCTCGTGGGGCGGTCGCTGGTGCAGTTCTTCTGGCGCAGGATGGGCGCGTGGGAGCCGGACGACTGGGGACTCGACCTCGTCGCGTTCGCCGACGGGGAACCGGTCGGGGAGCAGACGATCAACGGGCGGGCCTTCGCGGTGACGCGCGAGGTCCACACCGGGTCGTGGGTCGGCAGGCGCCACCAGGGGCGTGGCATCGGCACCGAGATGCGCCGCGCCGTGCTGCACCTCGCGTTCGCGGTGCTCGGCGCGGAGGTGGCGATCTCCGGCGCGTTCAGCGACAACGACGCCTCGCGCTCGGTGTCCCGCAAACTCGGTTACGAACCGGACGGCACGGTTCGGCACTCGGTGCGCGGCGAGCTCGCGGTGGAGCAGCGGTTCCGGCTCACCCGCGCGGCGTGGCGCGACGACCTGCCGGTGGCGGTCGAGGGCTTCGAGCCGTGCCGGGAGTTGTTCGGGCTGCGGTGACGACCCGGTTTCCCGATCCGGTCGCCGGGGCATCCCGTCGGTCATGGCGAAGGTTCTCGTGCTCGATGTGGACGGCACGCTGGTCGACACCAACTACCACCACGCGCTCGCGTGGTTCCGTGCGTTCCGCTGCTATGGGGTGACGGTGCCGGTGTGGCGGCTGCACCGGGCCATCGGGATGGGCGGTGACCAGCTGGTCCCGCAGGTCGCGGGCGACGAGGTGGAAGCCTCGTGCGGCGACGACGTGCGGGCGAAGTGGAAGGAACTGGTGGACCAGGTGCTGCCGGACGTGTGCGCCCTCGACGGGGCGCACGAGCTGCTCCAGGCCGCCGCCGACGCCGGGTACCGGGTGGTGCTGGCCAGCTCCGGCAAGCCCGACCACGTCGACCACTACCTCGATCTGATCGACGGTCGCGAGCTGGCGCGGGACTGGACCAGCTCGCAGGACGTCGAGGCGACGAAGCCGGAACCCGACCTGCTGGAGGTCGCGCTGGACAAGGTGCGGGGCGAGCAGGCCGTGGTGATCGGCGATTCGGTGTGGGACTGCGTCGCGGCGGGGCGTATCGGGCTGCCCGCGGTCGGGCTGCTGACCGGCGGGTTCGGCGTGGTCGAGCTGACGGACAACGGGGCCACCCGCACGTTCGCCGACCTGCACGAGCTGCGGAAGAGCCTGGACGAGCTCCCGTTCGGCGAGTCCGGGCGGTGAGCGGGTGCGGCGCCGAGTGGCGTGGCGCCGCGCCCGGCCTGCGGCTCGGTGGCGCCGACTACCGCCGCAGGTGCGCGGGCACCTCGGCCACCGCGACGCGCGTCTGGTCACCGGAGGTCATGTCCCGCACCGTGACCTCGCCCGCTTCCTGCTCGGCGGGCCCGTAGATCAGCACCGTGCGTGCGCGCTGGTCGTTGGCCCACTTCAGCTGGCGCGCGAGCTTGCCCGACGTGCCCAGGTAGACCCCGGTGCGCAGGCCCTCGGCCCGCAACCGCCCGGCCAGCCGGAGCACCTCGTCCTCCGCGCCGAGCACCGTCAGCGCCACGTCGAGTCCACCGGCCTCCGCCTCGGCGGCGGCCTGACCGGCCAGGATCCGCTCCAGCCCGATCGACCCGCCGCACGCGGGCAGGTCCGGCCCGCCGAGCTTGGCCACCAGCCCGTCGTACCGGCCGCCGGAGGAGATGGAACCCGGGTAGCCCTTCGCGACGACCTCGAAGATCGGGCCGGTGTAGTAGTCGAGACCGCGCACCATCCGCGGCGTGAACACCACGCGCCCGGATGGCAGGCCCGCGGTGAGCTCCAGCAGCTTGTCGACCTCGGCGAGGCCGGCGCGGCCGCGCTCGGTGGTGTCCAGCTGCTTGCGGACCCGGTCGGTGTCGGTGGCCACGACGTCACCGACCAGGCTCTCCGCGGTCTCGCCGGTCAGCCCGCGTTCGACCAGCTCGGCGACTACGGCGTCGGGCTCGGCCTTGTCCAGCTTGTCGAGGCTGCCGAGGACGCGGGTGCCCGCGTCCTCGGGGATGCCATAGGCCTCGAGCAGACCGTGCAGCGCCTGCCTGCTGTTGACGAGGAACCGGAAGTCCTCGACACCCAGCGCGACGAGTGCGTCGTTGAGGGCCCACACCGTCTCGGCGTCGGCCAGCGGGGACGACGAGCCGACGGTGTCGATGTCGCACTGCACGAACTCGCGGAACCGGCCCGCGGCGGGACGATCGGCGCGCCAGACCGGGCCGATCGCGTAGCGCTTGTACGGCGAGGGCAGCTTGCTGCCGTAGGTGCCGATCACGCGCGCCAGTGGCACGGTGTGGTCGTAGCGCAGCGCCAGATCGGCCTCGCCGCTGGCCTCGTGCACCCCGCGCTTGAGGATCTTGAAGATCAACGCCGAGGCGTCCTCGCCGAGCTTGCCCGCGAACACCTCGAGACGCTCGAACGCCGGGGCCTCCAGGGGGTCGAAGCCGTAGCGCTCGAACACGGCGCTGACGGTCGAGAACGCCGCCTTCCGGCGACGCACGTCGTCGGCCAGGAAGTCGCGGGTACCTGAAGGTGGCTCGGCGGCCTTCGCCATGAATCGTTCCTCCGTGCTCGGGTGCGCCTGCCATTGTCCCGCGCCGGTGCCCGAGCCCGAGCACTACCCCTGGCTGAACGGACGGAAGCCCCGGCCCACCGAGGGAGAGGGAGGCCGGGGCTTCCTGCTTGTTCCGACGGCACCCCTGCTCGTCCGCCGAACTGCGACTCCGACCCGGAGATACCCCGGCGGACGACGGATCAAACACCCGGTGCGGGAAAAGTGCGGGCCCCGGGTGTGACGCCGGTCATCAGGGCAGCGCGGGCAGAACCTTGTCCACGGTGACGGGCAGGTCCCGGATCCGCGCTCCGGTCGCGTGGTGCACCGCGTTCACCACGGCCGCCGCCGTGCCCACGATGCCGATCTCCCCGATCCCCTTGCTGCCCAGGACGTTGACGTGCTCGTCGCGCTCGTCCAACCAGTGCGCCTGGACGTCGGCGACGTCGGCGTTCACCGACACGTGGTATTCGGCGAGGTCGTGGTTGACCACGTGCCCGAACCGCGGATCGAGCACGCTGTCCTCGTGCAGGGCCATCGACAGGCCCATCGTCATCCCGCCGAGCAACTGCGACCGCGCCGTCCTCGGGTTGACGATCCGCCCCGCGGCGAAGACGCCGAGCAGGCGTGGCACCCGGATCTCGCCGGTGTCGGCGTGCACCCGGGCCTCGGCGAACTGGGCGCCGAACGCGTACATCGCGTACCGCTGCGCCTCCGGGTTCTTCTCGGTGGTGGCCTCGGCCTCGTCGCCGTGGGACGGGGTGCGGCCGAACTTGTCCCGGAACGCCCGCGCCGCCTCGACGATCGCCGTGCCCCACGTCGCGGTCCCGGTGGACCCGCCCGCCACCGTGGCCTTCGGGTATCGGGTGTCGCCGATGCGGATGTCGACGTCGTCGACCGGCACGTCCAGCGCGTCGCCCGCGATCTGCGGCAGCACCGTCCACGCGCCGGTGCCCAGGTCGGCCGCGCCGATCTCGACGGCGTACCGGCCGTGCTCGAAGCGCACCAGGGCCGTGGAACCGGGGTTCACCCGCGACGGGTACACCGAGGCGGCGACACCGGTGCCGACGAGCCAGCCGTCCTCGAGTCGCACACCCGGGCGCGGGTCGCGCGCCTCCCAGCCGAAGCGCCGCGCCCCCTCGCGCAGGCACTCCACGAGGTGCCTGCTGGAGAACGGGTTACCCGACTCGGGGTCCACCGCCGGTTCGTTGCGGATCCGCAGCTCCACCGGGTCCACGCCGAGTTCACCGGCCAGTTCGTCCATCGCCACCTCGGGCCCGAACATCCCGGGGCACTCGCCGGGCGCGCGCATCCACGACGGCACCGGCACGTCGAGCGCGGCCAGCCGGTGCGTGGTGCGCCGGTGCGGTGCGGCGTACATCATCCGCGCGGGCAGCGCGGTCTGCTCCGCGAACTCCTTGAGCCGCGCGGTCTGCTCGACGACGTCCAGACCGATCGCGGTGAGCCGCCCGTCGCGGTCGGCGCCCAGCCGCATCCGCTGGATCGTCGGCGTCCGGTAGCCGGCCAGCGAGAACATCTGCTGCCGGGTCAGCGCGAGCTTCACCGGGCGGCCGGGGTGCGCCCGCGCGGCCATCGCGGCCAGCACCACGTTGGCGTGCGGCAGTCCCTTCGAGCCGAACCCGCCGCCGACGAACGGGCACACCACGCGTACCCGTTCCGGCGGCAGCCCGAACACCGTCGCGAGCGTCGCGCGGGACGGGTGCACGCCCTGCGTCGAGTCCCACAGCGTCAGCGAGTCGTGGTCCCACAACGCGGTGGTGGCGTGCGGTTCCAGGGGGTTGTTGTGGTACATCGCGGTGCGGTAGGTCTGCTCGATCCGCACCGGCGCGGCCGCGAGAGCCGCGTCCAGATCGCCCACGTCGGTGTCGGTGGGGAAGGACGGGTTGACCTTCGCCGGCTTGTACAGGTCGTCGCGGTGCTCGGACAGCTCGGCGTCGTGCTCGTGCTCGACGTGGTCGACGAGCACCAGTTCGGCGCCGTGCCGGGCGATCTCCGACGTCTCGGCGATCACGAGCCCGACCACCTGACCGCGGAACGCGATGTCGCGGTCCTGCAGCACCGCCAGTTCGGCGTCGTCGGTGGAGGCCAGACGTTCGGCGGTGCGGTAGGTGAGCACGTCCACCACGCCGTCGAGCACCTCGGCCTCGGCGGTGTGGATCGCGGTGATCCGTCCGCGTGCGACGGTGGACTGCACGGGGTGGCAGAACAGCGGCGCGCTGACCGGGGTCTCGAAGGCGTAGGTGGCGGCGCCGGTGACCTTGTGCGCACCGTCGCGGCGCACCAGTGGTTGCCCGATCGCGGTCATGCGGACTGCCCTCCGGTAAGTTCGCGCAACGTCGCGACGAGGGTCCGGGCGAGCAGGGGAACCTTGAACTCGTTGCCCGGCAGCGCTTCCGCCTGCGCCAGCTCGGCGTCGGCCGCGGCGCGGAACGCCTCGTGGCCCGCGCGGGCGCCGCGCAGCGAGTCCTCGGCCTGCCACGCCCGCCACGGCTTGTGCGCCACCCCGCCGAAGGCGATGCGCGCGTCCTGGACGACACCGTCCGCAATGGACAAAACAGCGGCGACCGACACCAGTGCGAAGGCGTAGGAGGCGCGGTCGCGCACCTTGCGGTAGCGCTGCCGGTCCCCGGGTGGCGCGGGCAGGTCGATCGCGGTGATCAGGTCGCCGTGCCGGAGCACCGTGTCCCGTTCCGGGGCGTCGCCGGGCAGTCGGTGCAGCTCGGCGAACGGGATGGTGCGCTCCCCGTCCGGCCCCAGCACACGCACGGTGGCGTCGAGCGCGGCCAGTGCGACCGCCATGTCCGACGGGTGGGTCGCCACGCAGTGCTCGGACGCGCCGAGGATCGCGTGGTAGCGGGTGTACCCGCCGATCGCCGAGCAGCCGGAGCCCGGGGAGCGCTTGTTGCACGGGGTGGTGACGTCCTGGAAGTACACGCACCGGGTGCGCTGCAACGGGTTCCCGCCGGTGGTGGCCATGTTGCGCAGCTGCCCGGACGCGCCCGCGAGCAGCGCCTGCGCCAGCACCGGGTAGCGGGACCGCACGCGGGGGTCGGCGGCGAGGTCGCTGTTGGGCACGCCCGCGCCGAGCGACAACCCGCCGTCCTGCTCGGTGATCTCGGTGGAGGTCAGCCCGGTGACGTCGACGACCCTCCCCGGCCGCGCGACACCGAGCTTGAGGTGGTCGACGAGGTTCGTGCCGCCCGCCAGGAACACCGCGGACGGATCGGCCGCGACGGTGCGCACGGCGGTGGCGGCGTCGGCGGGGGAGTCGTAGGTGAACGGCTTCACCGGCCCGCCTCCTCGATCGCGGTCACGATTCCGTCGTAGGCGGCGCAGCGGCACAGGTTGCCGCTCATCCGCTCGGCGATCTCGGCCCGGGTCAGGGTGGGGCGGGCGGCTCCGTCGGGTGTGACGGAACTGGGCCAGCCCCGGCCGACCTCGTCCAGCATCCCGACCGCGGAGCAGATCTGGCCGGGGGTGCAGTAGCCGCACTGCAAGCCGTCGTGCTCGAGGAACGCGCGCTGGACGGGGTGCAGTGCGCCGTCGGTGGTCAGCCCGGCCGCGGTGGTGACCTCGGCGCCGTCCCGAGCGAGGGCCAACGACAGGCACGACAGCACCCGCCGCCCGTCGACGAGCACCGTGCAGGCTCCGCACTGCCCGTGATCGCAGCCCTTCTTCGGGCTGGTGACACCGAGCCGTTCGCGCAGCGCGTCCAGGAGGGTGGTGCGGCTGTCCAGCGTCAGGCGGCGGACCTCGCCGTCGACGCGCAAGGTGATCTCCGCGTCCATAGCGGAGGGCGTACCCGGCCGGGTCGCCGTGAAACCGCGCCGGGCGTGGGAAAATGCCCGGATGCGGCAGATCGGGAACGACGCCAAACTGGCCGGGAAGATCCTCGGGGAGCTCAAGACCGCCATCGTCAACGGCGAACTGGTCGCGGGCAGCCTCTACTCGGTGCACGACCTCGCCGACCGGCTGGGGGTGTCCCGGACGCCGGTGCGGGAGGCGCTCATCCAGCTCGCCGAGCGTGGCATGGTGCGGTTCGAACGCAACCGCGGGGTGCGGATCCTGCAGACCTCCCTGCACGACCTGGAGGAGGTGTTCGCGATCCGGCTGCTGCTGGAGGTGCCCGCCACCTACCGCGCGGCCACCCAGCCGGCCACGGCGTGGCTGACCGACCTGCGCGCCCAGCTGGCGGCCATGCGCGCCGCGGCGGACGAGCACGACGAGGCGACGTTCATGGCCGCCGACCGCCGTTTCCACGCCATCATCAACGAGGCCTCGGGCAACGCCCGGCTCGCCCGCTACATCGACTCGCTGCGCGACATGGTCCTGCTGCGCGGCACGTCCACCGTGGACACCTCCCGCTCGCTGGGTGACATCCTCGCCGAGCACGACGAGATCGTCGCCCGTCTCGAGGACGGCGATCCGCGTGCCGCCGCGGAGGCGATGCGCGCCCACCTGCTGCACACCGGCCGCCTGCTGATCGGCCAGGAGGCTGCGGCCAGTGGCGATGCGCTGCCGCCGGTCTCGTGGGAGTGGACCGCCTACCCGGCCGTTGACTGAGTAGCATGCTACATGCCACTCTGAGTTCCGCCGGATCGCGACGTGCGGGAGGAGTGGATGACGGGGCCTGCCCGCATCCACCGGGACACCGGCGTCCCGTGACGCCCGCACCCGACGGGCACCTCGGCGGGAAAGGGACCGCGATGACCGAATACCTCAACGAAACCGTCTTCACCTGGGGGGCCACGCCGCTGAAGTTCGGCGCGGGCGCGGTGGACGAGATCGGCTGGGACCTCGCGCAGCTGGGCGCGCAGCGGGTGCTGATCGTCACCGACCCCGGTGTGGCCGCCACCGGGGTGCCGCAGCGGGTCGCCGACGCGGCCAAGGCGGGCGGCCTGACCGTCGAGGTGTACGACCAGGTGCACGTCGAACCGACCGACGCCAGTATCCAGGCCGCGGTGGACTTCGCCGCACAGTCGACGTGGGACGGGTTCATCGCGGTCGGCGGGGGGTCCTCGATCGACACCGCGAAGGCGGTCAACCTGATGACCACCTACCCGGCCGACCTCTACGACTACGTCAACAAGCCGATCGGGCTCGGCAAAGCGCCGGACGGGCCGCTCAAGCCCCTGGTGGCCGTGCCCACCACGGCGGGTACCGGATCGGAGACCACACCGGTCTGCATCATGGACTTCCTCGGGCTGAAGGTGAAGTCCGGCATCAGCCACCCCCGCCTGCGGCCGTCGATGGCGGTGGTCGACCCGCTGCTCACGCTGTCGATGCCGCCCGAGGTCACCGCGGCCAGCGGCATGGACGTGCTCTGCCACGCGCTGGAGTCCTACACCGCCAAGCCGTACGACTCCTTCGCCCGGCACCGCCCGGAGACCCGCGTGGCCTACTGCGGTTCCAACCCGATCTCCGACGCGTGGACCGAGCAGGCACTGACGCTGCTGGCGCGCTCGTTCCGCAAGGCCGTGCTCAACGGCGGTGACCTGGCCGCGCGCACCGACATGATGCTGGCCGCGACGTTCGCGGGTATGGGCTTCGGCAACGCGGGTGTGCACATCCCGCACGCCTGCGCCTACCCGATCGCCGGCCGCGTCACGGAGTACCGGCCGGCGAACTACCCGCAGCACGAGGCGATGGTGCCGCACGGCGAGTCGGTGTCGCTCACCGCGCCCGCGGCCTTCCGGTTCACCTTCCCGACGAACCCGGACAAGCACCTGCGGGCCGCGCGGATGCTCGACCCGCACGCCCCCGAGCAGCGCGACGCGGTCGACCAGCTGCCGTCCGTGCTGTCGGCGCTGATGCGCGACATCGGCACGCCGAACGGGATCGGCGCCGTCGGCTACGCCGAGAGCGACATCGGCGACCTGGTCGACGGCGCGCTCAAGCAGGAGCGGCTGCTGGCCATCGCACCCCGCCCGGTGCGCGGCGAGGACCTGGAGTCGATCTTCATGCGCTCCATCCAGAACTGGTGAACCGGAGGTGCGTGCGGTGACGGCGGTGGCCGGTGAGCGCGGGGTGGCCCAGTTCCTCGACGAGCTCGACGCGGCGCTCACCGGCGAGGTGGAGTCGACCACGACTGCGCGCGCGACCTACAGCATGGACGCGTCGAACTACCGGCACGTACCGCTGGCCGTCGTCTTCCCGTCCACTGTGGAGGATCTGGCGGCCGCGGTGCGGGTGTGCCGGGAACACCGGATCCCGATCACCGCGCGCGGTGCGGGCACCAGCATCGGGGGACAGGCGCTCGGCCGGGGTGTCGTGATCGACTACAGCAGGCACCTCAACCGCGTGCTGGAGGTCAACCCGCGGGCGCGGACGGCGCGCGTGCAACCGGGTGTGGTGCTGGACGCCCTGCGCGCGGCGGCCGCACCGCACGGCCTCACGTTCGGACCCGACCCGTCCACGCACAGCCGCTGCACCCTGGGCGGGATGGTCGGCAACGACGCGTGCGGGTCGCACTCGGTGGCGTGGGGGCGCACCGCGGACAACGTGCTGGAGCTGCAGGTGCTCACCGCGGAGGGCGCGAGCCTGACCATCGGGCCGTCGCTGCCGGACGACCCGCGGGCGGCGGCGTCGCGGCAGCTGGCGCTGGACAACCTCGCGCTGCTGCGCACGGCGTTCCCGACGATTCCGCGCCGGGTGTCCGGGTACGCACTGGACCAGTTGTTGCCGGAGAACGGGACGAACCTGCTCCGCGCGCTGGTGGGCACCGAGGGCACGTGTGTGCTGCTGACCGAGATCACCGTGCGGCTGGTGCCCGCGCCCGCCGCCCGTGCCCTCGTGGTGGCGGGCTACGCCGACGACGTCGCGGCCGCCGACGCGGTGCCCGCGGTGCTGCCGTTGCACCCGCTGACCGTCGAGGGCATGGGGCGCGACCTCATCGATTCGCTGCTGATGCGGCGCTCGCACCCGGCGGTGGACCTGCTGCCCGCGGGGGAGGGCTGGCTGTTCGTCGAGGTGGACGGTGCGGACGCCGAGGACGCGGCGGCGCGGGCCGGGCACGTCGCGGCGGTGCTGGAACGGGAGACCGGCGCCGCGACGGTGGTCGAAACCCGGCCCGCCGACCAGCGCGTGCTGTGGTCGGTGCGCGAAGCGGCCGCGGGCATCGTGACCCGCATGTCCGACGGGTCCGAGGCGTGGCCGGGCTGGGAGGACTCCGCGGTCCCGCCCGAGAACCTCGGGGTCTACCTGCGGGATTTCCGTGCCCTGCTGGGCAAGTACGGCCTGCACGGTGTGCCGTACGGACACTTCGGCGAGGGCTGCGTGCACGTGCGCATCAACTTCGGCCTGACGAGCGAGCCGGGGCGGCGGCAGTTCCGGGCGTTCCTGGAGGACGCGGCCGAGCTCGTGGTGCGCCACGGCGGGTCCCTGTCCGGTGAGCACGGCGACGGCCAGGCGCGCGCCGAGCTGCTGTCGCGGATGTACCCGCCGGAGGTGCTGGCGCTGTTCGAGCGGTTCAAGGCGATCTGGGACCCCGAGGACCTGCTCAACCCGGGCAACCTCGTGCGTCCCCGCCCGATGGACGCCGATCTGCGGTTCGACGGGCCGGTGAAGTCGCTCCCGCTGACGCTGAAGTACCCGCACGACGGCGGCAGCCTGGCGACCGCGACCCGGCGGTGCGTCGGGGTCGGGGCGTGTGTCGACACGTCGTCCGGGGTGATGTGCCCGAGCTACATGGTGACCGGGCGCGAGGAGCACTCGACGCGCGGGCGGGCCCACCTGCTGTTCGAGATGATGCGCGGCGAGACCGTGACCGACGGCTGGCGCTCCGGCGAGGTGCGCGAGGCGCTGGACCTGTGCCTGGCGTGCAAGGGATGCCTGTCCGACTGCCCGGTCAATGTGGACATGGCCTCGTACAAGGCGGAGTTCCTGCACCAGCACTACCAGGGGCGGCTGCGGCCGGCGAGCCACTACTCGCTCGGGTTCCTGCCGGTGCTGTCCCGGCTGGCGTCGGCGGCGCCGAGGTCGGTCAACCGCCTGCTCGGCGGGCGGCTGGCCGGCCTGGTGAAGAAGGCGGGCGGGATCACCCCGGAGCGGTCGTTGCCGCGGTTCGCCGGACGGACCTTCCGGCGCGGGTTCCGCGGCCGGGAGCGCGGCCGGGAGCGCGTGGTGCTGTGGCCGGACACGTTCACGAACTTCCTGTCCCCGCAGGTCGGGCACGACGCGGTGCGGGTGCTGGAGCACGCCGGGTTCGACGTGGTGCTGCCGTCGTCGTCGGTGTGCTGCGGGCTGACCTGGATCTCCACCGGGCAGCTCGGCGTGGCGCGGCGCGTGCTGCGCCGGACGCTGCGGGTGCTGAAGCCGGAGCTGGACGCGGGCACGCCGGTCGTCGGTCTGGAGCCCAGCTGTCTCGCGGTGTTCCGGCACGACGCGCGGGAGCTGTTCGACGACGACGAGTTGCACGGCCTGCCCGCGCAGGCGTTCACGCTGGCGGAGTTCCTGGAGCGCTACGCGCCGGATGTCGAGTTCGGCGAGGTCGATGCCGAGGCCATCACGCAGCAGCACTGCCACCAGCACGCCGTGATGGGCAACGCGGCGGACGAGCGCCTGCTGCGGCGGGTGGGTGTGCGGAACCGGACCCTCGACTCGGGGTGTTGCGGGCTGGCGGGCAACTTCGGGGTGGAGAAGGGCCACTACGAGGTGTCGGTGGGCGCGGCGAACCGGGTGCTGGTGCCGGAGGTGGAGGCGGCGTCGCCGGACACCGTGGTGCTCGCGGACGGGTTCAGCTGCCGCACCCAGATCGACGACCTCACCGGCAGGCAGGCGCTGCACCTGGCGCAGGTGCTGGCCCGCGCACTGGACGCCACGCGTTAGTCAGCGTTAACGTGGACCCATGGCGAGTGTGCGTGAACTGGGGCTTCCCCAGCGGGAGGCGTCCGGGGGCGAGCTGCCGTCGCGGGTGACGATCTGGGAGGTCGGGCCCCGGGACGGGTTGCAGAACGAAGAGTCGGTCGTCGGGCTGGACACCAAGCTCGAGTTCCTCGGCAGGCTGGCCGCGGCGGGGCTGGACACGCTCGAGGCGACCAGCTTCGTGCACCCGAAGTGGGTTCCGCAACTCGCCGACGCCGACGATCTGCTGGCCAAGCTCGACCGGCGCCCGGATGTACGCTACCCGGTGCTCGTGCCCAACGAGCGGGGCCTCGACCGGGCGCTCGCGCTGGGTGTCGAGTCCATCGCGATCTTCGGCAGCGCCACCGAGACGTTCGCCCGCAAGAACCTCAACCGGTCCTTCGACGAGCAGTTCGCCATGTTCGAACCGGTCGTGCGGCGCGCCCGGCACGAGGGGCTGGAGGTGCGCGCCTACCTGTCGATGTGCTTCGGCGACCCGTGGGAGGGTGCCGTGCCGGTCGACCAGGTCGCCACCGCCGGGCGCCGCCTGCTCGACATGGGCTGCTTCCAGCTCTCCCTCGGCGACACCATCGGGGTGGCCACACCGGGGCAGGTCGAGGCGGTCGTCGGCGCGTTCGACGACGTCGGCGCGCTGGCCGTGCACTTCCACGACACCTACGGGCAGGCGCTGTCCAACACGCTGGCCGCACTGCGCGCCGGGGTGACCACAGTGGACTCCTCGGCGGGCGGTCTCGGTGGTTGCCCCTATGCGAAGGCGGCCACCGGCAACCTGGCGACCGAGGACCTGGTCTGGATGCTCGACGGCCTCGGCATCGAGCACGGCGCGGACCTCGACGCGCTGGTGGCCACGAGCGCCTGGATGGCGCAGCAGCTCGGCAGGCCGAGCCCGTCGCGCGTGGTGAAGGCCCTCACCGGCGGCTGACCGGGCCGCGCGGCGGATCGCGCGGTTCAGGCCTGTTCGATCGGCAGCTTGCCCGCCTCCCGGTCGGCGCGCAGCTGTGTCTTCAGCACCTTCCCGCTCGGGTTGCGGGGCAGCGCGTCGAGCACGGCGAGCCTGCGCGGCCGCTTGTACCGCGCCAGCCGCTCGCGGCACCACTCCTCCAGCTCCGCGGCGCTCGGCGGGTCGCCGGGCGTGCGGGGTGAGATGACCGCCAGCGGCGTCTCACCCCACCTGTCGTCCGGCATGCCGATCAGCGCGACCTCACCGATCTTCGGGTGCGCCGCCAGCACGTTCTCCACCTCGGCGCAGTAGATGTTCTCGCCACCCGAGATGATCATGTCCTTCTTCCGGTCGACCACGTAGTAGTACCCGTCCGCGTCCTGGCGCACGAGGTCACCGGAGTGGAACCAGCCACCGCGGAACGCCTCCGCGGTCTCGGCGGGCTTGTTCCAGTACTCCTTCATCACCATCGGGCTGCGGTAGACGATCTCGCCGACCTCGCCCTGCGGCACGTCGTTCATGTCGTCGTCGACGACGCGCACCTCGACGTTGAGCATCGGTGTGCCGACCGAGCCGATCTTGCGGATCGAGTCCTCGCCGCGCAGCAACGTGGTCACCGGGCTGCACTCGGTCTGCCCGAACGCCGTGGTGACCTCCGCCTGCGGGAACGTGTCGATCAGCGTGCGCAGCAGCGTCGTCGACGCGGGTGCGGCGCCCCAGGACAACTTCGACAGGCACGACAGGTCGCGCTCGCCGATGTCGGGCACGTTCACGATCGCCTGCCACTGCGCGGGAACCAGGAACACCGATGTGACGCGTTCGCGCTCCATCAGGTCCACCACGGTCACCGGGTCGAACCGGCCGCTCGGCAGCAACACGGTGCGTCCGCCGAGCAGCAGGTTCGGCAGCATCCCGGACAGGCCCGCGATGTGGAACAGCGGCGCCGCCGCCAGCCACACCTTGTCGCTGGGCCCGGTGTCCAGCGAGGCCATGTTGCTGAACGCGTGCATCAGCAGGTTGAAGTGCGTCAGCACCGCGCCTTTGGGCCGCCCGGTCGTGCCGGAGGTGTACATGATGAACGCCGGGTCGTGCTCGTGCACCTCGATCTCGTCGAACTCCGGCGACGCGGCGGCCAGCGCCTCCTCGTAGTCGGTCATGCCCTCGACCGGGCCGCCGAACACCAGGCACGGACCGGGTTCGTCGACCTTCTCCCGTGCCTTGGCCAGCACCGGTGCGAGCGCGGCGTGCACGACGCTCGCGCTCGCGCCGCTGTCGGTCAGCACGTAGGCGACCTCGTCGGCCACGAGCCGGAAGTTCACCGGCACGCAGATCGCGCCGAGCCGGGTCGAGGCGAAGTACGCTTCGAGCACCTCGAGCGTGTTCAGCCCGAGCACGACGACCCGGTCGCCGTAACCGACGCCCCGGTCGCGCAGCGCGTTGGCCAGCCGGTTCACGCGCGTGTCGAACTGCCGGTAGGTGAGGCTGATGCCGTCGAACGAGAATGCGGGCTCATCGCCCTGCGTGCGTGCGTGGCGGGCGAGCTGGTCGCCCATCGTCATCCCGCGCCCCAGCAGGCGGGGTACTTCGGCAGCTCCGGACATCGGCAACCTCGGCGATCCGGTGGGTCAGGTACCGCGTTTCTACCCCGATCCGAGTGAAACGGTCAACACTGACCGTCAGCGAACAGCAGCCGGTGCGCCAGCGACTTCCACAGCGCCACGTGCGGATCCCTCTCCGGGTGGCGACGGTTGTCGAACGTGTAGGGCAGCGCCGCCCCCCGCATGCTGGTGAACAGCAGCTCCCGCAGCTCGGGGTAGTTCGGGTGCGCGCACACCTCGGGGCCCCAGATCCGGTCACCGACCGCGCGGATCGCATCGCGCAGCGCCCGTTCCTCGGGGCGCAGCGCGGCGGCCAGCGCGGGGTTGGTGCGCGCCGCGGTCCACAGCTCCACCGCGGCCCAGAACGCGGGCTCGTGGAAGGTGGTCCACAGCAGCTCGATGCACCGTTCGACCCGGCGCGGGCCCTCCGGCTCGTCGGACAGCTGTTCGGCCACCTGGTCCTCGATCTGCGCGAGCCTGCTCGCGGTGAGGTGCTGGGTCGCCGCGACCAGCAGCTCGTCGCGGGACGGGAAGTGGTGCAGCAGGCGTCCGCGCGACACGCCCGCCTTCGCTTGGATGGCCAATGTGGACGCGCCGGAGTAGCCGAGCTCGACCAGGCACGACACGGCCGCGTCCAGGATCAACGTTCGCGTGCTCTCCGCGCGGTCCTGCCGGTTGCGGGTTTCGGTCACCACGGGATCACCATAACCCGATAACAGTCGGTGTTGACTGTTACGCCGAATCCTTGCACCCTCGCAGGAGAGTCCGACGGTTCGAGGAGGAGCCGCATGTACCCCGGTACCCACGCCGACACCCATCCGGACAAGCCCGCCGTGATCATGGCGGGCTCGGGGGAGCGGCTGACCTACGGCGAGCTCGACGAGCGCTCCACCCGCCTCGCCGACGCGCTCACGCGTGCCGGTGTCGGCCGGGGCGACACCGTCGCGCTGCTCAGCGACAACAACATCCGGGCCTACGAGGTGTACTGGGCGGCGATGCGTTCCGGGCGTTACCTGGCGGCCGTGAACAGCCACCTGTCTCCGGCCGAGGTCGCCTACATCGTCACCGACAGCGGGGCGAAGGCGCTGATCGTCTCGGCCGCGCTCGGATCGCTGGCCGGTGCCGTCGCCGAGCTGGTTCCGGACGTGCCGGTCACCCTGGTCTACGGCGGCGAGACCGAGGGCTATGCGAGCTACGACGAGTTCCTGGCCACCGGCTCGCCCGAACGGCCCACCGACCAGCCCTGCGGCGCCGACATGCTCTACTCCTCCGGCACCACCGGCCGCCCGAAGGGCATCAAGGTCGACCTGCCCGACCGCCAGGTCGACGAGCAGGGCGATGTGCTCACGCCGGTGCTGCAGCACATGTACGGCTTCGGCGCGGACACCGTCTACCTCTCGCCGGCGCCGGTCTACCACGCCGCACCGCTGCGGTTCAGCGCCGTCGCGCAGCGGCTGGGCGGTACCGTCGTGATGATGGAGCGCTTCGACCCGGAGGCGGCGCTGCGCGCCATCGAGACCCACCGCGTCACGCACAGCCAGTGGGTGCCGACGATGTTCGTCCGGATGCTCAAGTTGCCCGACGAGGTGCGCGACCGCTACGACCTGTCCAGCCACCGGGTCGCGGTGCACGCCGCCGCGCCGTGCCCGGTCGAGGTCAAGAAGGCCATGATCGACTGGTGGGGGCCGGTCCTGTTCGAGTACTACGCCTCCACCGAGGGCATCGGGATGACGTTCATCGACAGCGAGCAGTGGCTCGCCAGGCCCGGCTCGGTGGGCAAGGCCGTGGTCGGCGTCGCCCGGATCTGCGACGACGCGGGAACGGTGCTGCCGACCGGCGAGATCGGCACCGTCTTCTTCGAACGCGACGAGGTGCCGTTCACCTACCACGGCGACGAGGCCAAGACCCGCGAGGCGCAGCACCCCGAGCACCCGACGTGGACCACCACCGGCGACGTCGGCTACCTCGACGAGGACGGCTTCCTCTACCTCACCGACCGCAAGGCGTTCATGATCATCTCCGGTGGGGTGAACATCTACCCGCAGGAGGTCGAGGACGCACTGGCGCTGCACCCCGCGGTGTTCGACGTCGCCGTGATCGGCGTGCCGGACGAGGAGATGGGCGAGGCCGTCAAGGCGGTCGTGCAGCCCGCGCCCGACGTGACCCCCGGGCCCGAGCTGGCCGAGGAACTGCTCGCCTACGTCCGCGGCCGGATCGCCCACTACAAGGCGCCCCGCACCGTGGACTTCATCGACGAACTGCCCCGCACGCCGACCGGCAAGCTCGTGAAGCGGCGGCTCAAGGAGCGTTACACGGCGGCCCGGACCGCCGCGAACTCATGAAGGAGGAGCCGTGCGAGACGCGGTGATCGTGGAAGCGGTGCGGACACCGGTGGGCAAGCGGGACGGCGGCCTGTCCGGCGTGCACCCGGTGGACCTGTCGGCGCACGTGTTGCGCGGAATCGTCGAGCGGACCGGGATCGATCCCGCCGAGGTCGACGACGTCGTGTGGGGTTGCGTCGCCCAGGCGGGCGAGCAGACCGGCGACATCGGGCGCAACGCGGTGCTCGCGGCCGGCTGGCCGGAGAGCGTCACCGGCGTGACGGTGGACCGCCAGTGCGGGTCGAGCCAGCAGAGC
>Ga0164243_10004381_pt1 | contig 22154 bp, 19 predicted proteins | sample OricompcompostOP_FD_108781 | JGI IMG/M metagenome (GOLD analysis project Ga0164243, IMG submission 108781) | Organic Plus compost microbial communities from Emeryville, California, USA - Original compost - Organic plus compost (OP) | ecosystem: Engineered > Solid waste > Mixed feedstock >...
AAACGCGAGGGAATAAGTTAAAAACCAGTCTGAGTGCCACTTGAGTGAGTTATCGTATCCGCCATGTGTGCGAAAAGTTTCGGCGTGGATGACGGCGGCATTAATCGGCAACCACACGTAACGGCGATCAAGCAGGACGCGGAACTCCCCAGGGCTGAAATATGCGGCTTGGTTGGCGTACCAGACTCCTCCGTCATCATTCGCGCCGTGCACGCGCATCTCGTCCGTCGCCTCGATATGTTCAACGTATTGGGAAATGCATAGACGCGTTTTGGGAAACGCCTGAAGCGCTTTCTTCATCTTTTCGACGAAGATGACCTCGAGATAGTCATCCGCCGCGGTACATACGACGAACGTGCTCCGGACGCTGTCGATAGCCGCATTCACCGACGCATTGACGCCCATATTGCGCACGTTGCGCACGATCCGCATCTGAGGTAGCGCGTCCCGGAATTGCGCGATCACATCAAGGCTGTCGTCAGTCGAAGCATCGTCGATAACGACAATCTCGTCAGGTGGAACCGTCTGGTTAGCGAGATTACGAAGGTTGCGCGCGATGAGTTTGCCGTGATTATAATTCGGCAGCACGATGGCGATCGAGGCCGCGCCGTCGGTGTCGTTCATCCCGTACCTTTACCTCGTTAGCACGTTTCAGGCGATACCATGCAAGCCAGTGTTTTCCGCAAGACGGTCGGTTTATGGACAGATTTAGCCGATGGACAAGAGGTTGCAAAGTCACCGTCCAACGGCTAATTAACCTGCCCAATGGCTCGCGGTTGCGCCATCAAGCGCGCCGACATCATTCCCATCTGAAATATCGGCCACTACCCGAGCGACCGGAACAGGCCTTGCGCGACAGTTCACAAAGATTTCGGCGGCGAAACGCAATTAAGGGCTTTGACCGCCGCCAATACGCCGGAAACGGCCGCGCATGATCCCGAACAAATTCAACGCTTCATGCTGACGATCACACCTACCCAATTCGCCAAGGCGTCCGCAGATATCTACCAGGGTTTTCTGGCGTGGCGGCTAGGGCTATTGCTCGCATGGCAGGACCTGAAGCAACGCTATCGGCGTTCCACGCTAGGGCCGGTATGGCTCACGGTCAGCATGTCGATCCAGATTTTCGTCATGGGTGTGCTCAGCGCCTATTTGTTCAATTCGCCAATCCAGCGCCACCTGCCGTTTGTGTGCGCCGGGATGGTGTTCTGGACATTCATCACTCAAAGCATCCATGAAGGATCCCTGCTTTTCATTTCCGCCTCGTCGTATCTGATCCAGTTGCGGCGACCGTTTACAATGTATTTGCTGCAGAATGTTTTTCGAAACATTATTACCCTAGGGCACAATATCATCACATACGTCGTGGTGGCGATTATTCTCGTCGTACCTCCCGGACCCAGTCTTATCCTGTGGCCGCTTGGATTTGCACTGGATATTCTTTGCGTCAGCTGGATGGCCCTGTTCGCCGCAATGTTATCAGTCCGCTATCGCGATATTCCAATGACGATCCAAAGTGTTTTCTCCATCTTGTTCTGGCTAACACCGTTAATGTATCAGCCTGATCAACTCGGCTCGAAAGCATTCCTCGTAGATTTCAATCCGTTCACACATATGCTCGCGCTGTTGCGGGACCCGCTCTTGGGCGGCGCGCCGACATTGACGAATTGGCTTGTAGTCGTGGCCATCGCCGTGTTTGGCTGGATCGCCACTTTTTTGTTCTTCAGCCGCTTCCGCGCCCGGATTGTTTATTGGATTTGATCATGATCGGCCTGACCGGAAGGGATATCTACGTAGAATTCCCGATTTATAACGCTTATATGCGTTCGATGCGCCATCGCCTCGGTTTTGGAAAAATCGCCGAGGGCCTAAACAGACTCAAGACCCGCAAACTCGCTGTTGGTGGCGATATCGAGGTCGGTCACAGTGGCAAGACAGTTATCAAAGCACTGAACGGTATTTCGTTCGATTTCCGCGAAGGTGACCGAGTCGCACTACTTGGACATAACGGTTCGGGCAAGACGACGTTGCTGCGCACGCTTGCAGGTATCTACGAGCCAATTAGCGGTGAATTTATCTCTCACGGACACGCTGTACCGCTTTTTGACCTGCAACTCGGCATGGACCCGGACGGAACGGGCATGGAAAACATCTGGCTGCGCGGCAAAATGCTTGACCTGACTGATGAGCAAATCGACCAGAGTATTGAGGACATCGCGAGCTTTACCGAGCTCGGCGACTATTTGTTCATGCCAATCCGCACCTATTCACAAGGCATGATGTTGCGGCTCGCTTTCGGAATCTCCACCGCGGTTACGCCCGACATTCTTATCCTCGATGAAATGATTGGGGCTGGCGACGCAGCGTTTATCGACCGCGCCAATCTCCGCCTTAAAAATTTCATTGAACAGGCTGGCATCATGGTCATTGCAAGCCATAATCCAGCCATGCTGCGCCAATGGTGCAATAAAGGCATCTTGCTGGAGCACGGGAAAATTATCGCCTCTGGACGGCTTGAGGAGACGCTCTCGGCTTATGAGAAACGGCCTGCCGCGTAAGTGCCAAACTTTTCCGCAGCACCGTTCACCGGCAAGATATCTAGAAGCGGGAACCTGCAGCTTTAGGGATGTTTCTCAGGTTGAAACCGACCTCAACTCAAGCTTGTGTATGCGGCGACTCTTCGTCATTTTGACGTAAGGGATCGGTAACCCCGATTCAGGCACTTTGGGAACTGCGAACATTGGCTGTGGCAGCATTCTCTCTCTATCGTTCGATCAAGGCCGTGCGGCGGGCCGCCTATGCGGCTGAATTGCGCGTCACCTCCCGAGGCGCGCGCGTACGGCCCTCGCCCTTTGCACGGATAAAAGGAACCATTCGAGGTGGATTGGCGGCCCTAAAAATCAGAGCTGTCGCCCGTCCCGCCATGCGCTCCCTCAGGCCGATTGCGAGGGGAATCAGCGTCATATTCCCTCAAGCTCGCTTCCCTCAAACTCACGCCAGCGCCGCAATCAGTCACATGAAGACAGCGCTGAGCAAAATGAGTTATGGACTCAACGGATATGTCGGAAAAGCTGCCGGGAAGTCCTTCCGTTGCTGCCGGGAAGTGCTGTTTGCGGTCCTCCCTTGGCTTCCGTTCCAATACTTATTGAAGAAATTTAATCCAGCGATATCTGGCATCCTTTTGGATCGCCATGGATTGCTGATGCTGTCGCTGGCTGCGCGGATCATGGACAGACGCATACCTATCGTTTCCGGACTTACACGGCGGTCCACACTCAGTATCATCGGCGCCCTGTTGACCATGGAAATGACGGCCGGGCACGTCGAAAACACCTTGAAGCTGGCGCGACTTGCCAACCTCACCTTCAGGCCGCACATCCGCTATCGCCGGATGCCAATGAGTTTTCTCTATTTTCACGCGCTATTTCGAAATCGCCAATATGATCGGATCACGAGGGAATTCTCCGGCGCTGAAAACATTGGATATCATTATTTCAACCACATCCTTGGTGTAGCCCATCTCTATTCAGGCAAGCCGGAAGCAGCAAGATTTTATCTGAAACGCGCTATTTCGCTTAATGATGCATATTCGTCTGATTACCGGTTTCTCGGACGCGCAGAGTTGCTATTGCAAAATACAACGATGGCCGAACGCTGGTTCGACAAATCGGTCGAACTCGCGCCGAACACCGTCATGGCCCATCAAAACTATGCTGGACGATACGATATCAACGCTTACAAGCCCGCCGCCTGGGAGCTTAAGAAAGCACGCTCGTTACTCCTGTATGACAACTACGGACAACTCGCCGAAGATTTCTTTTTGCTAGGCAGATATGACGAAAGCCTCGCCCTCTATCACAAGATGCTGGTGCACCAGCGAAAACTGGCATCATCGTTGCCGCGTCAACTGCTTGAAAAGCTTGCACGCCTGGATTCCAAATTTGTTTTGAACAAGCCGGTCAGGCTGCTCCCATACGAATGGGTTACGCAGTTCGGTCACATTGGTCTGTTGGACAGCTACCTAAAAATGGCGCAGCTCGGAATGTACCCGGACGCCAACTATGTATTGCTGGCTCCTGCGAATCGCGTGGCCAATCCCGAATATCTGTCCTATTGGGACAAGTGGTTTACGATCGTACGCGACGACGAACTGATCGATGCGTTGTTCCCCTATCAACGCTATGTCGGCGACAATTTCATGGCGTATGGCGGCTGGGAAAAAACCGAGTTTTGGACCAGAGCCGCAGCGCGCGCGCATATCGAATGGTCCAAACAAGCCCGTCCGCCTCTTTTAGAAGTCAGCGCCGAACATCGCCGAGTAGGAGCGGCAACGCTGGCAGCGCTTGGTGTGCCGGAAGGCGCTTGGTATGTCGGCCTTCACGTGCGCGAAGGGGGTTATCATGGCGAAAGTGCCGGCAGCATCGGCGGCCACCGCAATGCGTCGATTGAGGACTACATTCCGGCGATCAAACTCATCACCGAACAAGGCGGCTATGTCATCCGCTTGGGTGATAGATCAATGCGTCCGGCACCTGAGCTTGAACGCCTGATAGACTACGCACGAAGTCCGGTAAAATCGTCCGCGGCCGACATTTTTTTCTGCAGCACGAGCCGCTTCGTGATCGGCACGACTTCCGGCCTGACAACAGCATGCGTTTCTTTCGGCACGCCATTAGTTCTCGTAAACTGCGTCTCGAATGATTGGCAACTGTGGCCGGGCAACGTACACTTTATTCTCAAGCCGATTTGGGATTTGCGCGGCAAACGCTTCTTGCCATTCTCGGAAGCATTCGTTCCGCCAGTTCAAGGATACCTTATCAATGCGCAGGTGATGCATCGCAAGGGAATTAGAGCCGTCCCAAACACGCCAGAAGAGATCGCCGAGGCCGTCCGCCACAAAATGAATGTTATGAGTGACTCCGGCCTGTCCGCTTCCGACAACGGCGAGGCCATGCAGGCCTATCAAAGAGCAATGGCCGACAATCCAATCATGTTTGGGGCCGCTTTACCGGTACCGGCATTCCTGGATAAGCGACCAGAATTACTCGGCCGCACAGGCCAAATGGTGTCGCGCCAACTGCGGCACGCGCTCGCATAGCCCGCAACGCTCATCGCATGGATATTCTTTCATTAGGACGCCGCAGACTTTTCGACACAAAATGAAAAAGCATCGATGATCGAGAGTGAAATCATCGACGATCAAAGGGAATATCCGTTTCATCCAGCAGCAGTTATACAATCTCACCCCTGAGACCCGATGACACGTCGAACTCCTGCAATCGTTTTCCACGGCTAGCAATCACTTTCCCAAGCATCATTCCGGGTCTCTCGACCAGCAAGAAGCTGACTGCGCCCCAGAACAATGCTCCAGGAAAAAAGACAAGCGGCAGATACAACGCAGCAAATTGAGGATGCGTTCGAAAAACATCGGTCATTTCTTGTGTCCCAAGCCGAGTAAAGAATTCAATTTCGGGAAAATTCGCCTTGATGTAGAAAAAATGCGTGATGTATACGCTGTATGAAATAACGCCTAGCATCTGGAGTGGCGGCCACGATAGCAACCGCCCTATGCGGGGAAGGTGCGGAAGACCCGCGAGCAACAGACCCATTCCCAAACCAAGTCCGAGCGTCTGTACATCCGGGTGCTTGACGCCGATTCCGAGTTTTGCAGCCCAGTCCAACCGTGGCCCACCAAAATCAAGAACGATGAGCACTGTGCCAACGGCCGCGCAGACGATCGCTACTCGACGGGGCAGTCGTGGCGACAGTTCGGAAGCGAGAATCCCGAATAGGAAGTAGCGCCACAGTGTGAAGACGCGACTCTGATCATCTGCGAGGATCATAGCGAGCAGTATGATGCTGCAGAGCGCAACAATTCGACGCTGACCAGCAACAATCAAAGCCAGCGGTAGCGCCGCATAAAAAGCTACTTCAACGTAAAGACTCCATGTCGGCGGATTGGCAAACCCGCCTGGCCAGCTGACCGTCGGAAACATGAAGAGATCAGAAAAGAAATAGGCGACCGGATTGAGATTGGGATTCGACTGATATTGTCCTAACAGAAGACACAGCAATACGCCGAGCAGGTAAACAGGGTAAACTCGAAAAAAGCGTCGTATGATGTAGATTCGTATCGAAACAACTGACTTGATTGCGGATAATCCAGACCGGTAGATCAAAAAGCCACTGAGAACAGCGAAAATCGATACCCATTTAGTCCCGTAGGCGAGAAACAGAGCGGCCGACTGCGAATAGGCGAAAACAGGATAGGTCGCCCACCAGCAATGGCTTATTGCAACGCCGCTTGCGGCAATTCCTCGCAATGAATCGAACCCGCGAAGATATTCTTGAGTGGGAGGAATCGGATGAGTGAACAGTGGGACGGCGAAAGCCCTCGTCCTCGGGAAGACGAGTGATAGCAACAACAGATAGAACGCCGCGCTCGAAACAGTTGCAAACGGATAAGCGGTTAACCAATGCATCTGGCGTTGCCCCTGCTCCGCAATTCGAAGACGCATCCGAAGCCGGCAAGTACCGACCCCCCCCCCCACTAGCCATCGAGCGCAGTTTTACGGGCAGCTTTTCTAAGCTTATTTACCCAAGCCTCACGCTCTTCAGCTGGCTTGTCCGCTCCCGGAAACCACGGTGCGAACCTGTTCCCCTCGAAAGGCCCAATTATGCTTTCCAAAAAAACCACATCACCCGCAAGCGGAATGATCGTATGCCATGCTGCCGCAGAAAGTCGCACCATTTTCGCACCAGGAAAAGCGTCCTCGGCCGAAAGGATGAACGGTACCATCTCACTACCGTCATCCGAAAACACCATAACGGCGAACTGACCTGACAGGGCCAAAAAAGATTTGCCCGATTTAAAATTGATATGCGGATGATCGCAACTGTGGGATGGCAGCGCAATGATCATCTCGTGAAGAGCGTCGTCGCGATGCGAATGCAAAAGCAGGCGTGCCCGACCGGTTGGCGACGCCTGGGCCTCCGATTTGAGTGCCTCGATATCCGCCTTCCCGACCAGTACCGGATCGGTTGTCGGCTCAAACACAGCCGCGGAGACTTTGGCGAAAGCCCCCATTACTTGCTCTTGGCTAGGTCGTTAACCCATGCATTTATCTGCGGATAAAACTCACTACCGCCGGCTAACGGCTCGCCGAATATAGACTTGAAGATATTGCCGGCGCGCTCCCATTGCTCGTCGGGAACAGTGCGATATCGCCCGAGAAACCTCGCCGAGCGCAACCTCAGCATCTTGAAAAGACGCAGCGCCTTGATTTTCTCGTCAAGCTTGCCGGCCGCGGCACTCTCACGAATGAGATCAATCGCAAGATCGGGAGCATTGTTGAAAAAGCAGAAGGCCGCAAGCTTCAGCTGAGCAACAGTGCGATCCTGCCCCGAATACAGGCTGTCGATCGCATCCGATTTGCGAATCCAGACGGCGTCCGCAGCAACGAGGATACCATAGCGAAAGTCTTCGTTCTCGATCGGGTCCGGCTTCCGGAATAATCCGAGGCGAGGATAACCATAGCCTTTGTAGTCGAGATTCAGAAGAACGAACCCGTGCTTCAACAAATAATCGTGGCTGTCGGAAAACAGACGCTGGCCGATAAAGCAGGGCTGAAAATTGCAGCTCGAGCGAATACCGAAAACCCCCTTCGAGAATAGGCCCTCACAACCTTCAATACAATCCTGTTCAGTTCCCTCCGTATCGACCTTGATAAAGTCCGGGACTACTCCGAGCTTGTCGAAGAAAACATCGGCCCGTTCGGTATCGATCTTCAAGATACCCTCAATCTCGGCCTGGCCCGGCTTGAGATGACGGAAACATTCCGAAGTAAGATCTGGCTTCAGGAACGAACTTAAGCCGCGATGTTTCAAGAGGTGAAAATCACGCCGTCCCTCTTCCTTGTCGAAAGCAGTTTCAAATACTTCGTACTGGAAAAAACCCGTATTTTGATAAAGCGCACGCAGCCTGTTGGCCTCTTCCGCATCTGGCTCGAAAGAAATGTAACGCAACGGCGCATCGAAGCCATTCCAGCTCGGGTGAATCCCGTACCGGGCTCCGATATCAGCCACCACCGTCGTTTCACCAAAATTCGTCATGTGTCAGACTTTCTCGCCAAAACCAAGCTTCTAAAGAACTTATCGCAGCCTCAAGCCATCGGCTCGGTCATTTCATCGCCGACCACGTAGGCACCATCCGGCAAAACCCGATAAAAACGCCCCCCGGCCTCCCGAAACGCCTGCTGTCCTCTAGCAATTGGGGAAGCATAGCGCCATGCCAAAACGGCAACATCCGTCGGCATTTCGTTCACCAACTGGGTACCCATCAGGACCGGTAGGTCTCTCTCGCTCGTGCGAATGACGTTGGTCAAAGGCGTATCGTCGAAAACGGCGTCGATGAGCCGCCCCAGATCGAAGTAATGAATCAACGCCGCACAACCTACCGAAGCGCCGTAGGCAAGGCCTCTGCCCGTTCTCTTGCGCGACTCTTCGAGCCGTTCGCGAACGCTTTGCCCGAGCAAACGAATGCGGCTGTTGAACGCGTCGAAAAGCCGGCCATCGTAGAACCCTGCCTGTTCTTCCTCTTCGATCAAGTCGGCCACACCAGCGGCAACAGACCGTGAGCCTCCCTGGCGTTGAATAATAAATCTAATCGACCCTCCCTTTGGCGCGATACGTTCGGCGCCAATGAGTTCAAACCCTTGCGCTGCAAGGAACCGCTGCGTGGGCTTTGTCGAAAAATACGAAATGTGCTCATGATAAATCACGTCGAGCAAAGTCTTCGCCAACATATCGAGCGCGTATTGCGATTCGATAATCAGCAGACCGTTGTCGGCGAGCACCTCGCCAATACCGGCGAAAAGTGAATTGAGATCGTCGATATTGGCGACCGTATTGTTTGAAATGACAACATCCGCGCGTCCGTGTTTCCTGGCAATCTCCTTACCGAGATCCACAGTATAGAATGCCGCCAGCGTCGGTATCCCGGCCGCTGTCGCATCTTCGGCAATCTTTTGAGCGGGATCTATTCCGAGCACTCGCGCACCGCGCTCCCGAGCATATCGAAGTAAGGAGCCATCGTTCGAACCAATGTCGACAACAAATTTTCCTGACCCTATTTCTTTTTGTTCTGCGAGCCGATTGATAAGACGTTCGAAATGTTGGCGAAGTCCCATTGAAATGCCGGTGACATACTGAAAATTCTTGTATTGGAACTCGGGATCGACAACCGTCGCCAACTGGAGATGGCCGCAGTCGCGGCATTGCCATGCGTCAGCCGCCGCCGTTTCGCGGACAAGCGTGCTCTGTCCCACGTTAGGCGAAGCAACAGGCAATGGACTGAGTGGGATCGCCTTCTGCAAATTCGACGAACCGCAAAGTCGGCAGGTGGTTCGCGCAAACGCTAATGGCCGGGCAGTCATCTCCACTCCATCCGTTTCCAAAGAGTCTCAATAATTTCCATGTCAGCGAGGCATGCGGCTCCGGAGTTCGGCGGAACGGTTCTTGCCAGTGCGGTTTCGACAAATGCCGACGCCTGAGCTTCGAACGCCCAGACCGGCTTCTCGGCACCCAGAAGTATCTCCTCGCGCGCGCCGTGCCGTTCCAGGTAAATCTGCGCGTACCGGTCTCGCGCGAGCGGAGACGGCAGCGTCAGCGTCAGCCTTCCTTTCCTGAAATTGACGTCCACCCTCTGATCCCAATAGCCAACATCCATCGGCGCAACAACAAGATTTATGGGGATTCCTGCGCTGTCAAAACGCGCGAGCTGCGCCCCTTGTGGCCGCGCCACAAACGACGTCACAGACAATGCCTCATCGAACAACATCCGGAGCAAATTAATATCGTGCGAGGCGACATTCACCGTATATTCATAGTCCGCCCAGCGGTCCGGCGGCAAGAAATCCGGCGCAACAGGCCCTTCCGCGTAACGGTACGCACGCGGACCTGGACGGCGAACATGCTCGGGGATGCTGACACCATACGTCGCACAAAAATCGCGCATTTCGACGCTGAGCATATCTCCGAGATCACCATTCGCCTGGAACTGTGAGAGAACCTGCTTGAATCGCCGCACTCCAGGATCGAACCGCTTCATGTATCCGACCATCCACGGTGCATACGCTCGCTCGGCGAGTGAAACCATCCGTTCCGCCTCGTCGAAGGTCATCGCCACAGGTTTTTCCGAGAGCACAGGGCGTCCCTTGGAAAGAGCTTCTGCCACCACCAGAGCCTGCGCTCGACGCGGTACGCACACTACAAAAGCGTCGATATCCTGCCGCCTCAGCAGATCGCGATAATTGGACATCGCGTCCCGAATTCCAAATTTTGACGCCACCTCCGAACGCAGAAAATCATCACTTTCCGCGAGTGTCACAAGGCAAGCTTCAGGAATCCTGGAGAACGCATGCAAATGAGCGACTTGAGCGATAAACCCCGCACCTATCACGCCGATCCGCAGCTCTTTCGCCCCGGCGGCACGCCGGTCCGAGAAGTCCGGCTCCGGCTTTTCGAGAAACGGCTTGGCCATTGCAAAGGCTATCCACGATAGAAGCGGACTTGGCGCAGGAGAATCAGCTCAGACGGCACTTCTATTCAAAGAAAATGAACTCATGATCGCCGGTGTAGCCGGTTTGATCGAACACGAACTGCCACTCCTTGGGCATCAAAAATGCCCGGCAGGTTATCTGCCAATACAGCAAATTCATCTTCTCTCGTTCGTTCCGGTAGGACTCCACGCAGATATATTTCGCGCCGCGCGATACACGCTCTATCTCTTTCAACGCGGGCCAGAGATCGTAATTGAAAAGATTGTGCAGCGTCGTGATCGACACGACCAGATCGAAATGCTTGTCAGGATAAGGGAGCTTATTTGCATGTCCGACTTGGCAAAATGGCTTCACGCTCTCGAGCGTATGCTCGACGCCGTACTTTGAAATATCGATACCTGCGACTTCAACGCCGGGGCAAGCTTCCATAAAATCGTGCAGCAGAAATCCCTTGCCTGAACCAACGTCGAGAATGCGCATCCCCGGCTTGATGCCGTACGCCGCGATCATGGCATCGGCAACCTTGCGCCAGCGGCCATCATACTTGTAGCCGCCGTAACCCGTCTCGCGGCTGCCGTCCCAGTAGTCGTAGTCCCATTTGAGCGCCAGTTCCGCCACTTCGGCCTTGTCGCGCTGCGTAACACGCGCGAGATAGTCGCGCTTGGTTGATTTATGGATGAGACTGACAAATTCTCTGTAGGCCATCGTTGTCCTCGTTTCGACTAAATTTCCGCCGTGGTCATAGCGCGACTTCGGCAATCTTCTGCTGCGCCTTGACGATCTGCTCAGCGCAACGCCGCTCACGCGCATCTGCTTTGGCGAAAGCCCGTCGGCTTGCGCCAACTGGCAAGAAATCATTCAGAATGATGCACGCCCATTTGATCCGGTAGGCATTGATGAGCAGCCGGCAGCGCGCGCGAGCGGTTTCCGGCAGCTTTAGGCCGGAAATGACGCGGTCGACAAACGGCTCGAAGTGCGAAAACGGCACGGGAACCTCGGGCTGGCAAAAGAAATCGCACGCGAATTTTGCCGGATCGTCGAGGCCCGAATATTCAAAATCGAGGAAGAAGACACGGCCAGCCTCGTCGACGAGGGCGTTGTGGAAGCCAAAATCAGAAGGCGAAATGATGAGCTCGTCATGCGGCAGTTCGCTTTCCAACGATATCTTCGCTGCGCGCGCACCGACCCCTATGCGCTCCTTGATCGCGCCCCAAGCCGGAACGAGTTCCCGTGCGACAATCTGCTCGGCGTTCTCACGGTGTGGCGCCTCGGGATCGAGCTGCGCCAGCCGCGCAACACGGCGATCCACCGTCGCGACATGCTGCGCCAGACTGAAGCAGGCCTCCGAGCCAGGTGAGAATGCCGCGCGATCTGCCGGCGGCGCATTCAGCGCCAGAATGAAATCGATGGCCGCCTCAATATGCCGGTCTTGCAGTTCATCTGCGCGCAGCTTGCGTCCGTCGATGAAACTGTAGAGACCGCAGTGCAGCGCAACATCCCGCGCCAGCGGTTCCGGGATGTTGGAGATATTGCGTGACCGCGCGTAGCTGACGAAGGCCCATTCGGCGGCGAGCCTGTCGCGCGGATCGCGCGGATCGGAAAAATAGGATTTGAACACAAGGGGGCGTCCATCCGGCATGTCGAGACGCCAGACCCGGTTATTCTTTCCGCCAGCGAGCTCGATCTCGCCCGAGGGCGCGGCGCGCCCGGCCTGCGCTGCAAGACGCGCCGCCGCGCCCGCAATGGATTCTGTGGCCGCCTGCATCACCCTGCCCACCCGTCCAGTACAGCGCGACCAATCTCCTCCCAGGTGGCGCGGCGCTCGAACTGCGGCGTTTTGCCGCTATCACTCGAAAACCGCCCTTCCGGATCAAACAAGATCGCCCGCATGTGTAGCGGCCAGCCCGGCAATGCCAGAATTTCCGGAAGATCGTCGATAAATACATCCACGCCGAGCGCAGCAGCGCGCGCGACCTTCTCTTCCTTGGTCAATTCGAAAAATACATTCTCGACAGCTACGCCTTCCGAGCCAATGAGTCTCTGCACATTCAGGAAAGTCCGCGCGGCGCCATGCAGGTCATGCCTGGGCCCGAGAATCGGATGCTTTGTCTTGTGGCTGACGATGAACACATCATGCGCTTTCGCCCGCGCAGCAGCGATAAAATCCCGGACGCCCGGATAGCACGCCACGAGATCCATGCGCGCGCCATAGACATAGCCCTGCAGCTCGGTGAACTCATCCTTGCGGCCGGAACCGTTGAGGTAGTCACGCACGCTGTTCTTGTCGCGCGGCAGGTCGGAAGGGATCAGACCGCGTTCCAGCGCCGCCGCGGTGAAAACACCGTCGTAGCAGGCAATGGTGTTGTCGAAGTCGATCCCGATCCGCATAGTGTCAGCGTAGCGACATGTCGATCAGCGGCCGCCCGACGGTGCCGGCGGCGAGATCGGTCAACGCCTGGTCGGCCTGCGCGAGCGAATAGGGCTTCGAGAGCAGGTCGCGCGCCGGGAAGCGGCCCGAAGCAATCAGCTTGCTCAGACGGGGGTAGTCGCGATCCGGTACGCTGTCGCCGCCCCAGGTTCCGAGCAGGCTCTTGCCCTGATTGAAGACGCCCGGATTAAGCGACAGCGCGGCGCCATGGCGGGCATTACCGATCACCACGGCGCGGCCGCCCTGCTGCCGCGTCGCGTTCACGGCCTGATCCATCACCGCCGGAAGGCCGGAGGCTTCGACAGCCACGTCAACGCCGCCTGGAACGATCTTGCGGATTTCCGCCAGCACGTCGACGCCGGTCGGATCGATGACGTGGGTCGCGCCATAGGTCTTCGCCATCGCGCGGCGCGTGGGGCTGGGGTCGACACCGATCACGGGCATCGCGCCGGCAAAAGCCGCGGCCATGACCGCATTGAGGCCGACGCCGCCAGTGCCGAAAATCGCAACCGACTGCCCCACCTCGACCTTGAGCACATTGAACACCGCGCCCATGCCGGTCGGCGCGGCGCAGCCGAGCAGCACGCCCGCTTCCAGCGACAGGTCGGGCGAGAGCAGCGTGAGGCGGTTCTCGCTCACCAGCGCGTGGCGCTGGAAGGTCGTGACGCCGCCGGCATTCACCTTCTTGCCGTCCCACGTATAGACCGCACCGCCGGCCTCGATGCCGTTGCCCTTGATCCAGGACAGCACGACCTTGTCGCCAGCCTTGACCTTGGTCACACCCGCACCAGTCTCCAACACCGTGCCGGTGCCTTCGTGGCCGATGCAGTGAGGCAACCACTTGTCCTCACCCTTGTCGCCGCGCCACTCCATGACCTGGGTGCCGCACGCGCCCGAGAACGCGATTTCAACCAGTACCTGCCCCTGCTTCAGGGCGGGAATTTCCAGATCGGCCAGCACCAATGGCTTGCCCGTTTCCACGAGGATCGCGGCTTCCGTTTTCATGTCTCTCTCAGGCGAGGGTGTGTTCGATTTTTTCGGCCATCTGGTGGCCGGTGAGCCCCAGCTGTTCGCGGGCGAATTCCTGCTCACCGGACATCTTGAAGAATGCGTCCGGCGTTCCGAAGCGGAGAAATAGAGATGGTTTGACGGCGCGGTCGATGACCCATTCGGACACGGCCGAGCCGAGACCGCCAATCAGTGAATGTTCCTCGATGGTGGCCACCAGCTTGAAGCGGGAAAAGGCTTCCTCGAGGCACGCGGTGTCCAGCGGCTTCACCGTGTGGAAGCTCATGACGCGGGCCGAGATGTTCTTTTCCTTCAGGCGATGCGCGGCCTCGATCGCCTCGGGCAGCATGTTGCCGGTCGAGAGCAGGCAGACATCATTACCGTCTTCCACCTTGAGCGCCTTGCCGAGCGCGAAATCCGCCGGGACGCCCTTGTGAACCACCGGCTCGCCCTTCTTGCCCATGCGGATGTAAACCGGCTTGTCCTGCTTGAGCGCCGCACGCATCGCGCCGCGAACTTCCCACGCATCGCCGGGCGCAACCACGATCATGTTCGGCAGCGAGCGCAACAGCGAAATGTCCTCACAGGCATGGTGGGTCGGGCCAAGGCCGGCATACGCAAGCCCCGCACCGACCGCGACGATCATCACCGGCGCCTCGTGATAACAGGCGTCGGTACGGATCTGTTCGAGGCAGCGCGTCGTCACGAACGGCGTTATCGTGTAAACAACCGGACGCAGACCGGACATCGCCATGCCGGACGCGACGCCCATCATGTTCTGCTCGGCCACACCGCAGTTGAAGAAGCGCGACGGGTGCGCCCCACGGAACTTGTCGAACAGGCGGTTTCCGATATCGCCCGACAACATGACGACGCGGCTGTCCTCATTGCCAAGCTTGGTCAGCTCATCCGCAAAGGCGTTTCTCATGACACCAACCCGAGCTCGCGATGCGCGGTCTTGACCTCTTCGGCCGTCGGCGCGCGATAGTGCCAGTTGTTGTCGTCCTCCATGAACGACACGCCCTTGCCCTTCACGGTGTGGGCGATAATGGCCACCGGCTTACCGGAACCGTTCGGCACGTTCTGCATCAGCTCGGCGAGCTTGCCGATGTCGTGGCCATCGGTCTCGACCGCGTCCCAGCCGAACGCAGCCCACTTGTCGCGCAGCGGCGCCAGCATCAGCGTCTCGTTGGAGCGTGCCGTCGCCTGCCACTTGTTGTAATCCACGATGACGCAGACGTTCTCCAGTTTCTGCGCGGCGGCGAACATTGCGGCCTCCCACACAGAGCCTTCGTTATTCTCGCCATCGGAGAGCAATGCGAAGACGCGGAATTTCTGTCCCTTGATACGGCCCGACAACGCCATGCCGCAACCGATCGGAAGCCCGTGCCCCAGCGATCCTGTCGCAGCTTCCACACCCGGCAGCAGGTTCGCCGGCGGATGTTCCGCGAGCTTGCCGCCGTCCTGACAGTAGGTTTCAAGCACGTCGAGCGGATAGTACCCCTTGAATGCGAGCGCGGCATAAAGCGCCGCCGCTGCGTGGCCCTTGGAGAGGATGAAGCGGTCGCGGTCCGGGTCCTTCGGATTTTGCGGGTCCACGTTCAACACGTGCCAATAGGCCGCCGTCACGACATCGCAGCACGACAACGCCGACGCGAGATGGGCGGCCTGTGCCGCATGCGACATCTCGATCACGCGCCCGCGCAGCTTCGCTGCCTGCAGCTTCAGCGCAGTGGCGTCCGGCGTCACGCTTCTCACGGTTATGTTCATTCCGATGCCTTTCCGAGCTCTCGAAACGCTTATGGCTTGTGTTCGTACTTGGCCGGTAACGACGGCACATCGTTCTTGAACCGCTCGGCCCAATTGATCACGTCGTCGACCCCCTGCTCGAGCGAAATCGTATCACGCCAGGCGAGTTCCGTCCGCAGTTTCCGGCTTTCCAGCGTGTAGACAGTATCCTTGCCGGGCCGCTCGGGACCGATCTCGACACACTCCTCAAACGACTTCTTGAGGCGCTTCAGGATCATTTCCACCAGGCTGCGGATCGACACCACCTCGTAGCCCGAGATGTGGTAGGTTTCGCCCAGCGTTCCCTTCAGCGCGATCCTGAGCGTGGCGTCGGAGACGTCGGTCATGTGAATGAACACGCGCTCCGATTTACCGCCGCCATCCAGCCGCAGTTTCTGTCCGCTTATCGCGGCGAGAATGGTACGCGGGATGATGCGGTAAAGCTGCTGACCCGGGCCATAGACGTTGGCGGCGCGGGTAAAGACCACCGGAAATCCGTAGTTCGCGAAATAGGTCCGCAGGCTCATGTCGCCCGCGGCGCGCGACACGGCATAGGGTGTGGATGGATTGAACGGCGCATCCTCGGTCGCCCAGCCCTCCGTCGAGCCGTAAACCTCCGGCGTCGTGATGTGGACATAGCGTTCCAGCGCGCTGTGATTGCGCAGCAGGTCGTGCAGCCGCACCGCCGAGACGACATTGGTCATCATCCAGTGGTCGGGATAAAGCCAGCTTTCGCCCACCATGCTTTGCGCGGCGAAATTGACGACGTGAGTCGATTTCTCCGCGGCCAGCAGACGCTTCAGCGTCACAAGATCGGTGTTGAGATCGACCTTCTCAAAGCGAACCTTTCCGGGCCGCTTCTGCCACCTATAGGGAAGGAACGCCGCATGCGGTTCAGACGAGCGGCTGGTCGCCACCACATCGTGGCCCTGTGCCGCAAGATAATCGACGAATGTGGCGCCGGAAAACGAATTGGAACCAAGGATCAAGAAGCGCGGACTGGTGGCCATCAGATTTCCGCCAAGAACTCACGCCCGAACGACGAGATCGCGTTGAGCGTAAAGCCACTGCATGATCATGTGCCCCACGATCAACTGTGCGTCTTCGGCTATCTGCATATCATTGATGGCAAAGTGGATAGGCACATCCACGAGATCCTTGGCCTTGCCGCCGGAATATCCCAACACGGCATAGCTTTTCATGCCGATGCGCTTGCCTTCCTCCAACGCCTTGAGAATATTGGGCGAATTTCCCGAGCCGGAAAACGCGATCAGCACGTCGTCCGGACGCGCCATAACGGCAAGCTGAAGCGAATAGATCTGATCATAGCCTTCGTCGTTGGCGAGGCAGGTGATAATCGACTGATTGGCCGCAAGCCCATGCGCCCGAATGCCTGAGCCCGGCGTTTTCGACAGCGCATAGATAAAGTCATTCGCGAGATGAACGGCGTTGCCGGCGCTTCCGCCATTGCCGACAAAAAACACCTGACGTCCGGTCAGCCAGCAATCCAGAAGTTCGCGCGCCAGCGCCTCGACGGACGTCCAGTCATAATCGGCAAGCAGGCCTGACAACCGGCGCGAATAATCCGCGAAATGCGTCTTGGGGGAATGCGCGAACTGCTGGTTCATAGCGCAACTTCCTTCTGCATCCAGCGCAAATTATGCCAACGATCATCGTCCTTGAGAGCGCCCTGCCGGTACATGCCGACGATCTCCTTGATGGCGTCCTCAATCGTCTTCTTCGGCCGGAAGCCCGTCTTGAGCAGGCGATCCGAATTCACGCGATAGGACCTCGGGTCGTTGGACGGCGTCACGACAATTTCGGCCGGCACGTGCGCGGTGACCATCTTGGCGATGTCGAGAATCGAAACATTCTCGAAGCCGGCATTGTAGACGCCGGTGTGTTCGGGGTGATCGAGCAGGAAAATGTAGAGGTCGGTGATATCGTCCATGTGGATGTTCGGGCGAGTCTGCTCGCCCCCAAACACCGTGATCCTGCCGTTTGTCAGCGCCTGCATGGTCAGCATGTTGACCGACACATCGAGACGCATACGGGGCGAATAACCACAGACCGTCGCCGGGCGCACGATCTGCACGACCATGTCATCCTTGTATGAGAGCAGGATGCGTTCGCCGCACATCTTGGTCTTGTTGTATTCCGAGATCGGCAATAGTTCGAGATCTTCAGTAACCTGATCTTCTTCCTTGACCCCGTAAACGCTCCCGGACGATGCGTAGATAAACCGCTTGATCCCCTTCCGCTTGGCGCGGTCGGCGAGTTGCATTGTCGCGAGACAGGAGATTTCCCATGTCAGCTTGGGTTCCAGATCGCCGCATGGATCATTCGCAACACTCGAAAGGTGGATGATCGCATCGATACCATCGAGATTGATTTCATCGATGTTGCGGACGTCGCCTTTCACCACCTCGAGGTCGGGATGGGGACGCAGTTCGTTGCCGAACCACATGACGTCGAACGCCCGCACGCGGTGCCCCCGCTGCAGCAACTTCGGAACCAGAACACTGCCCTTGTAGCCGCACGCGCCAGTAACAAGAAGGTGCATGATATCTGATTGTATCCGTTGAATAAATTGCGTACAGACAGCGCCCATCCCGCTGGCTGCCCGTGCTTTGGCACTGGTAGCTTATCCTGGGTCCCGGCACAAGTATGGCGGAGAGGCCATCAGCCCCCGCCGCCGGATAAAAATCGCAGCTTGAGCAAATACCGCCAGCGCCTGCACAAACACACCCCAATCTCCGTCTTCAGAAATAACATGTTAGCGGTCATAACGCCATGCAAGCATCCATAAGGGCGGAAGTACCATGACAAGAAAGACTTGGCGCGGATATTCGCAATGGTCTAAAGAACGATAAGCATCGGCGGGATTTGCCGGACCCCCGCCGGGGCGGAAGACATCGCCGATTCGCGGGAATTGGGGGCGAATATGAGCGTGACGACGATTGACCAAACGGCCCTTGGTCGCGCTGACGACGCTGTCAGAGTCCTGTGTTCCGATATTCGTCGGCAAGCCGGTTCCCGCAAGCGGATCGCGTTCATTTCCGGAAATTTCAATGTCGTCCACGCGGGACATTTGCGGCTATTCAAGTTCGCAGCCGAAATGAGCGACAGCCTTGTGGTCGGTTTTAACCCCGACGGCGCCCGCGGCGTTTCCGTGCCAGCCAATATCCGCGAAGAATCACTTCGCGCGATCTCCATGATCGATTTCTTGATTCCGCTCGAAGGTCCGCCCGAACCCGTCATCGCCGCGCTGAAGCCAGACTTCGTCGTCAAGGGCAAGGAGTTCGAGAACGGCTTCAATCAGGAGCAGGCGATTGTGGACTCCTATGGCGGCAAGCTGGTGTTCGGCTCGGGCGAAATGCGGTTTTCCTCGCTGGAACTCCTGCACCGGGAATATTTCGAGACCGACTTTTACTCCATCAAAAAGCCACTTGACTATCCGCGCCGTCACGGCTTCGACTTTGCACAACTCAAGCGGACGATCGGGCAACTGTCCGGCATTCGCCTGCTCGTGGTTGGCGACCTTATTGTCGACGACTACATCTCCTGCGATCCGCTCGGCATGTCCCAGGAAGATCCGACAGTTGTCGTCACGCCGGTCGAAACGAAGACATTCGTCGGGGGTGCCGGCATCGTCTCCGCCCATGCGAGAGGTCTCGGGGCCGAGGTGCAATTCTGCAGCGTCGTAGGCAACGACGAGGCGGCAGAGTTTGCCCGGGAGAAACTCTCCAATCAGTCGGTCGACATCGATTTCTTCGTCGACGAAACCCGTCCGACGACGCGCAAGGTGCGCTATCGCGCGCATGGCAAGACGCTGCTACGTGTCAACCATCTGCGTCAACATCCGATCAATCCTGATATCGCATCCCGTATTCTGCGCTCGATCGAGCGCAGCTTGCCTGCGACGGATGTGCTGTTGTTTTCCGATTTCAACTATGGCTGCCTGCCGCAACATCTGGTGGACGCCATCGTTGAGCGGGCAACCGCACGCGGCATCATGATGGGCGCCGATAGCCAGGCCTCGTCACAGTTTTCGGACATCTCCCGCTTCAAGGGCATGAGCGTCATTACGCCAACCGAACGCGAAGCCCGGCTTGCCATGCGCGACTTCGAGACCGGTATCGCTGCGCTGTGCCAGCACCTGCGTGGTGTTGCAGGCAGCAAGCATATCATTGCGACGCTCGGCGCCGAAGGCATTCTCATCAACGGCGAGAAGGGCGGGCAGCAGATCACCGATCAACTACCGGCCTTCAATTCTTCACCGAAAGATGTCGCCGGGGCGGGTGACAGCTTGTTTGTTACCTCCGCTCTTGCTCTGTGCGCCGGCGCCGACATTTGGGAAAGCGCCTATATCGGCTCGCTCGCAGCAGCCTGCCAAGTTTCGCGTGTCGGTAACACACCCTTGACCATCCAGGATTTGATGGACGAGATCGACGCGCCCAGCTGAGAGGCGCGAGCGGCATTAGGTCAAGCCAAATGAAAGCACTACTATTGGCTGCTGGCCTCGGAACACGGCTGCGACCGATCACCCACATAACGCCGAAATGTCTTGTCAAAATACACGGCAAGCCGTTGCTGGACTATTGGTTCGACCTGTTGTTTCCGGCAGGCGTCGAACGCGCTCTCGTCAACACGCATTGGCTCGCGGCGGAGGTCGATGCCCATATCGCCGGCTCGCGCTGGCGCGATCGCGTCGACACCGTATATGAGCCCGAACTGCTCGGAACGGGCGGGACCGTCATCGCGAACCGCGCCTATTTCGCGGGCGAGGATTTTCTGCTCGCGCATGCCGACAACTTGACGGACTTCGATACTATACGCTTCATCGACGCGCACCGAAACCGCCCCCGCAACTGCATCATGACCATGCTGACCTTTCGGACCGACGACCCGCGTTCGTGCGGCATACTTGAACTCGACAGCGACGGCGTGGTGCAGCAGTTTCACGAGAAGGTGGAAAATCCGCCTGGCAACCTGGCGAACGCGGCCGTCTATATCGTCGGACCGGAAGTCGTCGATTTCGCCGTGAGCCTCAATAAGCCGTTCGTGGACCTGAGTACCGAGGTGATTCCCGAATTTCTCGGCCGCATCTTTGCCGTCGAGACACACGGTTATCATCGCGATATCGGCAATATGAGAAGTCTCGAACGCGCCGAAACGGAATTCGTTGTCCCGAAGTAACTGACGCCGTCTACGATAAAAAAATCATCGAGCGATTAAGCCCAATCGCACCAATTCCAGGATCACCCGGTCCGCCAGGGACTCTGGAGTATCCGCCAGGGTGCGAATATGGATATCCGGATGGTCCGGGGGTTCATACGGTGAGTCAATCCCTGTCACATGAAATGCTTTGCCAGCCTTTGCTTTGGCATAAAGCCCCTTTGGATCGCGCGCAATACAGGTTTCGAGCGGTGTATCGACAAAGACCTCGATGAATTCGTTCTCCTCGTAAAGATCGCGCAAGAATTGCCGTTCATTGCGAAACGGCGAGACAAACGCGCATAAAACGATCAACCCGGCATCGACCATCAAACGCGCCACTTCTCCAGCCCGCCGGATATTCTCGACTCTGTCTGCATCGGAGAATCCAAGATCCCGATTAAGGCCGAGCCTGAGATTGTCCCCATCCAAGGCATAGGTGTGGACGCCTCGACGGCTGAGATTCTGTTCAACCAGATTGAGAATGGTGGATTTTCCCGCACCCGGAAGGCCGGTAAACCAAATTACGCCCGCGCGCTGCCCCTTGAGCGCCGCGCGAGAGATCTTGTCGATGGTATAACTTTGTCGGACCAGATTGCTGGCGCGATAGAGCGGAAAAGCGACGAGGCCGGCGCCCGAAGTATAGCCGGTTTGCCGGTCCACCAGAACAAATGCTCCCGTACTGCGATTTTTTGCGTAAGAATCACAAACAATCGCCGCCGTAGTTGCAAAGTTGCAAAAACCAATCTCGTTCGTCTCCAGCGTCGAGGCAGCGACGTGTTCACCAGTCTCGATATTGATCTTGTATTTAAGCAGCGTCACTGTTGTGGCAACGCTCTGTGTACCCGTGCGCAGCGTATAGGTGCGCCCCGGCAACATCGGGCTATCGTCCAGCCAGACAACATGGGCTGCGAATTGATCCGCGAGGTCCGGTATTGCGTCAGCAGCAGAAATGATATCCCCACGCCCGATATCGAGTTCATCCGAGATTTCCACGGTGACGGCCTGCCCAGCTTGAGCTGCCTTCGGCTCGCCATCAAAAGTGATGAAACGACTAATCGCGGCGTTGCGGCCAGACCGCGCAACCGTGATGCGGTCTCCTATACGGAAGGCGCCGGAGGAGACATAGCCTGCATAGCCACGCCGCCCTTCCT
>Ga0164243_10004382_pt1 | contig 22152 bp, 23 predicted proteins | sample OricompcompostOP_FD_108781 | JGI IMG/M metagenome (GOLD analysis project Ga0164243, IMG submission 108781) | Organic Plus compost microbial communities from Emeryville, California, USA - Original compost - Organic plus compost (OP) | ecosystem: Engineered > Solid waste > Mixed feedstock >...
GTCTCGGCAAGCCTCGACTGGGTGCTTTCCACAGTCTCGGCAAGCCTCGACTGGGCCTGCTCGGTCGCGGCCTCACCACGTTCGCGGACCTCGGCCAGCAACGCGGCCACCTGTCCCACTGCCGCTGTCAACGGGTTATCGCTCATCCAGGTTCTCCTCGGTCGGCTCTCGACTCTGTGTGACGGATCCGGACTCATCAGCGGCTGGGGCTCAGCTACTCATGGCCGTTCGACTCGGTGGCGTTCTCCTTGCGGAAGGACTCGTAGATCTCCAGCAGCATCTGCTTCTGGCGCTCGTTGATCGAGTCATCTGCGATCAGAGCATCCCGGACCGGACTCGCGGGGCGTTCTTCGAGAATTCCGGCGCGCACATACAGCACCTCCGCGGAAACCCGTAGGCCCTTGGCGATCTGGGCGAGGACGTCCGCCGACGGCTTGCGCAGCCCGCGTTCGATCTGGCTGAGGTAGGGATTGCTCACCCCGGCGCGCTCGGCGAGCTGCCGGAGGGACACCTTCGCCGCCACCCGCTGCGAGCGGATGAAGGCCCCGATGTCCTGCGCGGCGTTGGTCACCGCGTCCTGAGCCGCGTTGGCCACGGCCTCGACCGCCTCGACGGCTCCCGCGGCGGCATTCGTGTCCCCGGTGGAGGCCTCCGGCCCGGACTCGCCGGACCCGGACCCGCCGTCGACATCTGCGTCGAGGGGGGCCTCGTCCTGCTCGCGCTTCATCACGCTCCGTTCACCAGGGTCATACGCCCGCGGGCCGCCACCGGCGGGTCACCGGCCGAGCCGGTGCCGCCACCTGCGTGTCACCCACGTACTCCCAGTATCGGCGTCGGTGCTAGCACGTGCAAGCACACTGCAAATCCACGTGCGCCACATCGGCGCTCACTCGTGCGGGGCGTCTCAGTGGAAGATCAGCACCGAGATCGTGTGGATCGCCAGACCGGCCAGCGCGCCGACCACGGTGCCGTTGATCCGGATGAACTGCAGGTCCCGACCCACCTGGAGCTCGATCTTGCGGCTGGTGTCGTCGGCGTCCCATCCGCGCACGGTGTCGGTGATGACCGAGATGATCTCCTGCGAGTAGTTCACGGCGACATGGTGCGCAACGCGGGCCACCCAGCCGTTCATCTTCTCCTGCAGCGGACGGTCGTCGCGGATCCTGGTGGCCAGCTGGATGATCGAGTCGGCGAGGGTGTTGCGCAAGGTGCTGTTCGGGTCGTCGAGCATCTGCTCGATGACGGCCTTGCCGGTCTTCCACGCGGTCGACGCCGCGCCGGTCACCTCGTCGCGACCGATCAGCTCGGTCTTGATGTTCTCGAACCGGGCGATCATCTCCGGATCGTGCTGCAGGTCGGTGGCGAACTTCTCCACGAATTCGTGCATGGCACGGCGTAGTTCGTGGTCGGGGTTGTTCTTCACCTTGTGGGTGAACTCGACGAGTTCGCGGTGGATCTTGTCGCCGACCAGGACGTTGACGAAGCGCGGTGTCCACTGCGGACCGTCGCGGTCGACGACGCGATCGATGAGGTCCTGGCTGCCGAGGGCCCATTCGTGGGCGCGGTCGCACAGCATCTGGAAGACCGGCTCGAGCCGGTCCTCGGCGATGAGCTGCTCCAGAATCCGGCCGGTCGGTGGCGCCCACTCGGGTTCGGCGGCCCACTTGAGCGCGGCCTGGATCAGCTGCTCGACGTCCTCGTCGCGCAGCATCTCCGAGGCCAGCTGGATCGCGCGGGCCGCCTCGGCGGAGATCCGGGGAGCGTTCTTCGGGTCGGCGACCCATGTCGAGAGCCGGCGGGGCAGGTCGATCTGCTCCGCGCGTCGCACCACGACGTCGGGGGTCATGAAGTTCTCCTCGATGAACCCGCCGAGCTGATCGCCGATGTCGTCCTTCTTCTTGCGGATCAGCGCGGTGTGCGGGATCGGGATGCCCAGCGGATGCCGGAAGAGTGCGGTCACCGCGAACCAGTCGGCGAGCGCGCCGACCATCCCGGCCTCCGACGCCGCCTGCACGAACCCGACCCAGGCGGCCACGTCGTCGCCGTCACGGTGCTCGATGAAGCGGGTGAGCAGGTACACGAGGGCCGCGAAGACGAGGAAGCCGGTCGCGACCGCCTTCATCTTGCGGAGGTCCCGGCGCCGGCGGGCGTCACCGGCGGAGTCCACCCCGAATCCCGGAGAGGACGGCTGCTCTCGGGCGCCGTCCGGATGCTCGGCGACTCCCGGGGTCACTGTCGATGCCATGGCACCAGTGTCACCCATGGACCGACTACTCTGGCTGCGTGATGGCCAACCGCCCGAAACCCGCTGCCGCTGCGCGCGCCGCGATGGCGGCTGCGGCCAACGTGACGCGCGGACTCGAACAGGTGCTGACCACGGTCACCGAACCCGGGAGCAAGCCCGACGGCCGTAAGCAGCGCTGGGAGAAGCACAAGCTCGCACGTCGCACCGAACTCACCGACGGCGTGATCGCCGCGGTCCGCGATCTCGGCGCCGACGTCGGCATGGACGAGATCGCCGCGCACATCGGCGTGTCCAAGACCGTCCTCTACCGGTACTTCACCGACAAGAGCGACCTCGGTGTCGCGACCACCGTGCGGTTCTTCGAGACGACGATCTGGCCGCGACTGACCGAGGCGATCTCCGACGACCTCGACGAGTTCACGCTCACCCGCACGGTCATCGGCGTGTACGTCCACGCCGTCGACAACGAACCGAATCTCTACCGGTTCGCGCTCGCCAGCTCCCCCACGTCCTCCCCTGCCCCGGCCGAGTCGGTACGCCTGGTGTCGCAGCTGGTCATGAGCAGCATGGTGTTGCGCATGGCCGAGCGGGGCTCGGACACCACGGGCGCCGAGCTCTGGGCGAACGCCCTCGTCGGAGGCATCCAGCACGTCGTCGACTGGTGGATGACGACCCGGACGCTCGACGCCGACCAGGTCGTCGACTATCTGACGATGATGGTCTGGAGCGCGGTGGTCGGCGTCACCGCGGTCGAGGGCTCCCGCGAGGCGTTCATGGCCGCGCCGCCCCCGCTGCCGGAGCCGGCCTCGGCCGACCCCGGGTCCACCGACGCCCCGTCCGCCGAGGCCCCGTCCACCCAGGCCCCGACCACCGAGAACGCCGGGTCATGACGCGCGTCGCGCTCGTGACCGGCGGCAGCCGGGGTGTCGGTTTCGGCATCGCCCGTGCGCTCGTCGACGACGGCTGGACGACGTATGTGACCTCTCGGCACGGGACCGGCCCCGACGGGGCGCTCCCCCTCGAGTGCGACCACACCGACGATGCCGCGGTGGCAGGCGTCTTCGAGCAGATCACCTCCGCGCAGGGGCGTCTCGACCTGTTGGTCAACAACGCCTGGGCGTCGCCCAAGGGTTTCGGCGGATTCTCGGATCCGTTCTGGAAGCGGCCCGTCGACGACTGGGACACCCTGATCGGGGTCGGACTGCGCGCCCACTACGTCGCCTCGGTGCATGCCGCGCGCGCGATGACCGCACAGGGCAACGGACTGATCGCCAACATCTCGTCATTCGGCTCCCGCGGGCACCTGCACTCGGTGCTCTACGGCATGAGCAAGACGGCCCTCGACAAGATGGCCGCGGACATGGCCGTCGAGCTGAACGGCACCGGCGTCACCGCTGTGTCGTTGTGGCTCGGCCTGATCCGCACCGAACTGCTGCTCTCGCTCGGCGTCGACGAGTTCGCCGGGTTCTCGCTGAAGCGCGCCGAGGACCCGGAGTTCGTGGGCCGCGTGATCTCCCGGCTCGCCGCCGACCCCGCACTGCCCGACCACAACGGACACACGCTCATCACCGCCGAACTCGGAGCGCGGTACGGGATCGTGAACAACGATGGGACGCCGCCGGATTCGCATCGCGCAGCCTTCGGCGGCGGACCGCTCTTCCCTCCCGCAGCCGAGTGACCGCAGTCAGGAGACGACACCCATGAGCCACAGCTGGACCGTTCCCGCATCGTCGGCCCTGCGCGCACGCGCCCTCGGACCCATCGCGTCCTTCGATCCCGAATCGACCCCGGGCTTCGACGGCGACAAGGATTCCGGCACCGAGCTCCTCGCCGAGCGCGGCCGGGCCCTGGCCGATCTCCAGGAACTGCTGTATGCCAACGGCCGTTCGGGCGATCACCGCTCGGTGTTGCTGGTGTTGCAGGGCATGGACACCGCGGGCAAGGGCGGCATCGTCCGGCACGTCGGCGGTCTCGTCGATCCACAGGGCCTGTCCATCAAGGGATTCGGGAAACCGACCCCGGAGGAGCTGCAGCACGACTTCCTGTGGCGCATCCGCAAGGCCCTACCCCCTGCCGGACGGATCGGCATCTTCGACCGCTCGCACTACGAGGACGTGCTGCCCGTGCGGGTTCACAACCTGGTTCCGCGATCGGAGTGGGAGAAGCGCTACGACATCATCAACCAGTTCGAGTCCGAACTCGTCGCGAGCGGCACGACCGTCATCAAGTGCTGCCTCGTGGTGTCGAAGGACGAACAGAAGAAGCGCCTCGCCGAGCGTCTCGATCGCCCGGACAAGTACTGGAAGTACAACCCCGGCGACATCGACGAGCGCGCCCACTGGGATGACTATCTCGAGGCGTACCAGGCGATCTTCGACCTCACCGACCACGACGCCGCTCCCTGGTACGTCATCCCGGCCAACCGGAAGTGGTTCTCGCGCCTGGCGCTGTGCGAGCTGTTGATCGACGCACTCTCGGGCCTCGAACTCGACTGGCCGAAGGCCGATTTCGACGTGGAGTCGGAGAAGAAGCGGCTGGCGGCCGCGGGCTGACTATCGCTTCCGCAGCACCCCGAACGCCAGCAGTCCCACCACCAGTGCCCAGAAGGCGCCGCCGATGCCGGCGAAGGTGACCCCGGCCGCGGCCGTGACGAAGGTCAGTCCGGCGGGTATCCGGAACCCCTCCTGCTCGAAGGCCCCGAGGACGGCCGAGACGAACGTGGCGAGGAGCGCCAGCCCCGCAACGGCTTCGAGCAGTCCGTCGGGGGCGATCGAGGCGACCGCCACGAGCACACCGGACAACGCGGCGAGCACGAGGTAGGTGACACCCGCCGACACACCGGCGATCCAGCGTCTCGACGTGTCGGCGCCGGCCTCCGGCCCCGCGGCGAGTGCCGCCGACAACGCCGCGAGATTGATCACGTGGCCACCGAACGGGGCGCCGACGACCGTTCCCACACCGGTTACGAACATCGCAGGGCGCCAAGGTGTCTCGTATCCGAACGATCTCAGGACCGCGACGCCGGGCACGTTCTGCGACGCCATCGTCACGACGTAGAGCGGGATCGCGATACCGACGATCGCGGCGGCGTCGACGGTCGGGGTGGTCCACGCCGGCTCGGGCCACCACGCCTGTTCCGCCCAGCCGGCTCCCCCGTCGAGCACCACGTTCACCCCGATCACGACGAACGCGGTGACGAGCGCCGACGGCAGCGCCCATCGGGCGTTCCAGCGCATCGCGATCACCCACACGACGAGGATCGGCACAGTCGAGAACGGCTGGGCCGCAAGTGAGGTCATCGGTGCCAGACACAACGTCAGCAGAACCCCGGCCAGCATCGCCTGCGCGATCGGGGTGGGGATGCGCCCGATGAGCTCACCGAGCGCGGGAACGAGACCCGTGGCCACGATGAGCAGGCCGACGACGAGGAACGCCCCGACGGCCGCGGACCAGCTGCCCTCGTAGGAGTTCGCCATCGAGGCGAGCAGCGCGGCGCCCGGCGTCGACCACGCGAGTGTGATGGGACGCCGCGTCCGCATCGACAGGGCGATCATGCCGATCCCGAACGTGACCGTCAGTGCGAGCAGGCCCGACGCGGCCTGCACAGGCGTCGCTCCCACCGCCCTCAGCCCGGCGATCACCACGACGAACGACGACGTGAACCCGACCAGGGCCGTCACGATCCCGGCAACGATCGGCTCGCTGCGCGTCGACGGCGCGGTGCTGGTCATGCGGAGAGCATAACGGTATCGTTCCGTAAACAGAACACCATCTTCCGCGGACCACCAACCGACTCGCGAGGTGCAATGGCGACAGCCGACGAACGCCGACGCGCGGTCGGCGCACGCATCACGGCGTTGCGTGAGCGACGCGGCCTGAGCCTGTCCGGACTCGCCCGCGAGGCAGGCATAGGAAAGGGCTCGTTGTCCGAACTGGAGGCCGGGCAACGCAATCCGACCCTCGACACCCTGTACGCGCTGGCCGGCCCGCTCGGCGTCCCCCTGACAGCCCTGCTCGGCGAGGACACCGGCACCGAGGGCACCAGCCCCCACCTGGCGGCGCGCCTCCTCCACGTCGAGCACCTTCCCGACGGCAGCACCACCGAGGTGTTCTGGCTCCACGTCACCCCCGGCGGCATCCGCGAGTCGCCGCCACACGGCGCCGGCGTCGTCGAACACATCCTCGTCGTCAGCGGTCATCTCGAGGCGGGCCGCGCCGGCGCGGAGCACGCCGCCGGCCCCGGCGAGGCACTGCAATGGGTCTCCGACGTGCCGCACACCTACCGCAGCGACGACGGAGCGCTCGGCGTCCTCACGATCCGCTCACCGCGCGATCCCGCGATGGACCCGGGCGAACCCGGAGGCAGTAGCGGTCGCGGATGACGGGCGGTCGCGCGGCGGCCAAACGCGGACACGGGCCACGACTACGACAGCGCCCCCACCGGCAGGTGGGGGCGCTGTACGTTGTCTTCGCTGAGTTCGCTTGCGCGAACGATCAGTTGGTGGTCGCCTTCTTGGCCGGAGCCTTCTTGGCGGGCGACTTCTTGGCCGGGGCCTTCTTCACGGCCGGGACCGACTCCTCCTTGGCCGCGGCGACCTTCTTGGCCGGCGAGGCCTTGGCGGTGCGGGCCTTGGCCTCGACCTCGCCTGCGGCACCGTCGATCTCCTTGGCGACCTCGTCGGCCTGCTCCTTGAGATCCGAGCCCGCTTCGTCGATGGCGATCGCGGCGTCCTCGACCTCTTCGCTCACGCGACCGGCCAGCTTGCCGGCCTTCTCGGTGAGCTCGGCGCCGGCACCCTCGATGGCGACGGCGGCGTCGGCGACCTCGTCGCTCACGCGACCGGCCAGCTTGGCGGCGCGCTCGCCCACGAGGCGGGTCTGCGACGAGACGACGCCGAGGGCGTCCTCGGTGAGGTCGACGGCCTCGTTGTAGACCTTCTCGACGCGCGAGAGGTTCTCCTGGACGACCGGCTTCTTGCGCAGGCGCTCGAGGGTGGCCTCGCCGCGCTCGGCCAGGGAGTTGTAGAGCTCGGTGGCCTTCTCCACGTAGGGATCGGCGAGCTTCTTGAGCTCCTCGGCACTCAGCTTGCCCTTGATCTCCTCGATGTCGGTCGGGACCTCGTCCTGCAGCGACTCGATCTTGCCCTTGACCTCACCCAGACGGCTCTGAGCGGTCTCGGGCAGCTCGGTGATCAGGGTCTTGGCCTCGGCGTAGCGGGCCTGGGCGGCCTCGGCGGCGGTCTCGGTGCGCTCGCGCAGTTCGGTCAGCTTCTCGGTGACCTGCGCGACGGCGTAGTCACCGGCACCGACCGCGGCGTAGAGGGGTGCGTAGTTACGGGTGGTGGTCACGGGGACTCCTTCTGTTGGTCACCAATCGCGCTGCAGCACATGCGGTCTCGCTATCTCGGCATCATTGCCGGGCGCATGTCGGTCATCCGTCGGTGTTCGTGCCTCAGCGAGGCGGACCATGTCGGCGTTCCGGCTCGCCACCGCGCGAGATTGGGGAACCGCGGCGCCATCGGTATTGGTGTTTCCGTAGTCCAGTATCCACGCCGTGCTAACAAATGCAAGCATTCTGCTAACACTGTGGTTCACGTCACCGCTCGCGCCCGAGGGCCTCCACCTCAGACGTGCGCGGGCACGGCCTTTCCGGCGCCGTTGCGCTCGTATTCGTAGAAGCCCCGTCCGGCCTTCTTGCCGAGACGCCCGGATTCGACCATCTGCGCGAGCAGGGCCGGCGGCGCATAGAGGGACTCGCCGAACTCCTCGTTCATCCGCTCGGCGATCACCTTGATCGTGTCGAGACCCACCATGTCGGCGAGCTTGAGAGGACCCATCGGATGGGCACAGCCCAGGACCATCGCCTTATCGACGTCCTCGACCGTGGCGAAGCCGCTCTCGACCATCCGGATCGCGGACAGGAGGTAGGGCACGAGGAGGGCGTTGACGACGAACCCGGACCGATCGGCCGAGTAGATCACCTGCTTGCCGAGGACGTCGTGCGCAAAGGACTCGGCACGGGCGGCCACCCCGGGAGCGGTCTCCGGAATGGTGACCAGCTCGACCAGGGGCAGCACGGGCACCGGGTTGAAGAAGTGCAGCCCGATCACGCGGGCCGGGTCGCGGGTCGCGGCGCCCAGCGTGCGAATGGGGATGGAGGAGGTGTTCGACGCGAGGATCGCGGCCGGATCGGCGACGACCTCGTCCAGACGGGTGAAGATCTCGACCTTGACGGCCTCGTCCTCGACGACGGACTCGACGACGAGATCACGGTCGGCGAAATCGCCCAGATCACAGGTGAATCGGAGACGGGCGGCGGCCTGGTCGCGCTCCCTCTCGGTCAGCTTTCCGCTCGAGACGCCGCGATCGAGCGACCCCAGGATCCGCGAGCGGCCGGCGGCGAGGCGGTCTCGCGTGGCCTCGTGGACGAGGACGTCCACCTGCGCACGCGCGCACACCTCGGCGATCCCTGCGCCCATCTGACCGGCACCGACGACGCCCACTCGGGAGATCTTCTGACTGGTCATTGTCGACTCCTGGGGAAGACGCGCGGCACCGGGAAAAGGGTGTGGAGATGAAGAGCCCGGGGTGAGCGGGTCGCGAAGACCCTGCTCACCCCGGGACATCTGTCAGCCACGAATCGAAGTCACACCAAGGTGCGACCGATGTGAGTTCCTAGTGGAACTGGCCCTCCTCGGTCGAGCCCTTGAGGGCTGCGGTCGAGGTGTTCGGGTCGACGGTGGTGGCGATGGTGTCGAAGTAGCCGGCACCGACCTCACGCTGGTGCTTGACGGCGGTGAAGCCACGCTCCTCGGCGGCCTTGAACTCGCGGTTCTGCAGGTCGACGAAGGCGGTCATCTGGTTGCGGGCGTAGCCGTAGGCCAGATCGAACATGCCGTAGTTGAGCGAGTGGAAGCCGGCCAGGGTGATGAACTGGAAGGCGAAGCCCATGGCGCCGAGCTCGTTCTGGAACTTGGCGATGGTGGCGTCGTCGAGGTGCTTGCTCCAGTTGAACGACGGGCTGCAGTTGTAGGCGAGCAGCTGGTCGGGGAACTCGGCCTTGACGGCCTCGGCGAACTTGCGGGCCAGCTCGAGATCCGGGGTGCCGGTCTCCATCCAGATCAGGTCGGCGTACGGAGCGTAGGACTTCGCACGCGCGATGCACGGCTCGATGCCGTTCTTCACGTGGTAGTAGCCCTCGGAGGTGCGCTCACCGGTGATGAACTCGCGGTCGCGCTCGTCCACATCGGAGGTGATGAGGGTCGCGGCCTCGGCGTCGGTGCGCGCGATGACGACGGTGGGGACACCGGCGACGTCGGCGGCCAGGCGAGCCGAGTTCAGGGTGCGGATGTGCTGCTGGGTCGGGATGAGCACCTTGCCACCGAGGTGACCGCACTTCTTCTCCGACGCGAGCTGATCCTCCCAGTGGGTACCGGCGGCACCCGCGGCGATCATGGCCTTCTGCAGCTCGTAGACGTTGAGGGCGCCACCGAAGCCGGCCTCGCCGTCGGCGACGATCGGAACGAGCCAGTTGTCGACCGAGGTATCACCCTCGACGCGGGCGATCTCGTCGGCGCGGAGCAGCGCGTTGTTGATGCGGCGAACGACGTTCGGAACCGAGTTCGCCGGGTACAGCGACTGGTCGGGGTAGGTGTGACCGGCGAGGTTCGCGTCACCGGCGACCTGCCAACCCGAGAGGTACACGGCCTTCAGACCGGCGCGGACCTGCTGCACGGCCTGGTTGCCGGTGAGTGCACCGAGGGCGTTGATGTAGCTGCCGTCACCCTTGGTGACGCCCTCCCACAGGATCTCGGCGCCGCGGCGGGCGAGGGTGTGCTCCTCGACGACCGAGCCCTGGAGCTCGGCGACCTGCTCGGCGGTGTAATCGCGCTTGACGTTCTTCCAGCGGGGGTTGGTGTCCCAGTCCTGCTGGATCTCCGCAGCGGTGCGGGGCTTTCCGACGTTGCTCATTGGCTACTTCGCTTTCGTTGTCCTGCTCGTCCCGCCCGATTCGGATCGGGACGACCGGCCCGGCACGACGCCAAGGCCTGGAGTGCTGACAGACATCCGACCCATCCCGGGAGCAGTTACTCGCGAGTACCGGCAACGGTGTCGGCCGGCTTTGCGAACTCTCGGGGTTGAGTCCGTGGTGCCTGAAGCAAGGGTGCCACACAACAAACCTGCAGGTCCAACACTTGTCAGATGCGAATCCAGGCCATTTTTCGGCGCCTGCTTGCAAAGTTTGCAAATCTTGACGTGTGAAAACGCGACCCGCTCCATCAAAAAAGTACGCGCGTACTGGGATTTTGCTACCCGACAGTACGTTCGCTCGGTCGAACCGATCTGGCCGGGTCCGGCGGGCACGGTGGACGCGCCGACGGCCGGTAGTGACGACTTTCACACCCCGGACGGGGCGCACGGAGCGGTCGCGAGGCGCCGATCAGGGTTCGACGACGCGCTCGACCGCCGTCGCGAACAGGTCGGTGAAGGCCGCGGAGGTGAGGGGCTCGACGGGGTCCGTGGGCGGCGTGGTCGCCGGCGTCGTCGCGCCCGACACCGTCAGCTGGAGCGTCACCGCTCCCGACGACGGACGGTCGAGCGCCGCGTATCCGGCGTATCCGATCTGGCGACGCACCCCGCCGTCGGGCAGCGTCGTGGTGACCTCCGAGCGGGTCAGGAGCATCTGCTCGGCGGCGCGCAGGCCTCCGGGCAGCTCGGGCGGCGACAGCTCCGTGTACTGCGTGACGACGCTGCTTCCGGCGAGGTTCCCCGTGGTGATCTCGGTGGTGGTGCGGGCGCAGCGGCCGGTCGTGCTCAGACGATCGGCGTCGATGTCCCGGGCCGCGGTGGTGACGAGTTCGACGAGGACTCCGGCGGCCCCGCGCGCGCCGAGGACCGCGGCGTTGTCGGCCGACAGTTCTCGGTTGAGGGCCTCGTCGGCGGTCGGCCGACAGAACTCCGGGGTCACCCGCGTGGTGCGGGCCGCGTCGATGCCCGCCTGGTTCCCCGCGACGAGGTCGTCGACCGACAGCGACTCGGGCGCGAACCCCGGCGGGAGATCCGAGACCGGGAGCACCAGATCCGCGGGCGAACTCGGCGGCGCGACGCCCGCGGGCTCCGAACAGGACGTGATGGCCACGGCCAGCGTCGCGGCCATCACCGCGATCGAACGGCAGCGACGGCCCGTCGATCGGCCCCCGAGTGAACGCACGCGGTCACCGTACCCTGAAGGAAGTCGACATCCCGAAGAAGATCGCCGATCTGACTTCGCCTGTTCTGGAGGTGGCAAGTGAGCAGGAGCTACGTCGGATCCCGCCTGCGGCAGCTGCGGTCCGAGCGCGGACTCTCGCAGGTGGCACTCGCCCAGACACTGGGGATCTCGGCGTCGTATCTCAACCAGATCGAGCACGACGCGCGACCACTCACCGCCTCTGTGCTGCGCCGGATCACCGAGGCGTTCGGCGTCGACGCCGGTTTCTTCGATTCCCAGGACGACATCCGCCTCGTCGCCGAGCTCCGCGAGGTGCTGCTCGACGACGACGTGGAAGCGGGGCCGGGAGCCCAGGACGCCCAGCAGATCAGTGCGATGGTCGCGTCGCATCCGGAGATCGCCCAGGCGATGGTGAACCTGCACCGCCGCTACCGGATCGCCACCGATCAGCTCGCGGCCGCCACCGACGAGCGCGGCGACCGCTCGATGCGCGGCACGATCAGCGCGCCGCACGAGGAGGTGCGCGACTACTTCTACCAGCGCCGCAACTACATCCACGAACTCGATGTCGCCGCCGAGGAGATGACCAACCGGATGCGCATGCACTCGGCGGACATCCGGCGCGAGATCATGAACCGCATCGAGAACGTGCACGGCATCTCCATCGTGCGACGCGTCGACCTCGGCGACTACGTGCTGCACCGCTTCAACGCCGAGGAGCGCCGGCTCGAGTTCTCCGCCGCCCTCTCGGCGGGGCAGCGCACCTTCAAGCTCGCCAGCGAGCTCTGCTATCTCGAGTACCACGATCTCCTCGACGAACTCGTCGACCAGGGAAACTTCACCAGCGAGGACGCCCGCTCACTGGCGCTGCTGGGCCTGGCCAACTACTTCGCCGCCGCCGTGGTGCTCCCCTACAGTCAGTTCCACGGCGCCGCAGAGGATTTCCGCTACGACATCGAGCGCCTGTCGGCGTTCTACCAGGTGTCGTTCGAGACGGTCTGCCACCGCCTCTCGACACTGCAGCGCCCCAACCTCCGCGGCATCCCGTGGTCGTTCGTCCGCGTCGACCGCGCCGGGAACATGTCGAAACGACAGTCCGCCACGGGTTTCCACTTCTCGTCCAGCGGCGGCACCTGCCCGCTGTGGAACGTCTACGAGACCTTCGCCTCCCCGGGCAAGATCCTGACGCAGATCGCCGAGATGCCCGACGGCCGCAACTACTTCTGGGTGGCCCGGACCGTCGAGCGCCGCGCGGCACGGTATGGACAGCCGGGCAAGACCTTCGCGATCGGGATGGGGTGCGAACTGCGCCATGCCGGCCGGGTGATCTACTCCGACGGTCTCGAGATCGGACCGCAGGCGCACGTCACCCCGATCGGCGCCGGCTGCCGGGTCTGCGAGCGGACGAACTGCCCGCAGCGCGCCTTCCCCGCCCTCGGCGCCACCCTCCGCGTCAACGAGCACCAGTCGACGGTGTCGCCCTACATGGCGATCACCGAGACCAGGTGAGGCTCAGCGGCAGCCGTTCGGCGCGGGCACGCCGCGCAACCGGGCGTCGAGCCAGTTGACGACCTCCGGGAAGGCGACGAACACGCCGGCCATGTGCTCGGCGGGCACCTCCCGGTAGGTGGCGTTCGCACCGAGCGCGCACTGCTCGCGGTACAGCGCTCGCGCCTGCGTCGCGGGAATCCACCACTCGTAGGTGCCGTGGTAGATGAACAGCGGCATCGAGGCCTTGAGTCCGGGCATCGACGTCTCCTCGAAGACGCGCTCGGCGACCGGCGAGTGGAAGGGATCGGGATCGCTCGAGAGCAGCTGCGCGGGCAGGTGCGACAGTCCGAGGACGCCCATGGTGCTGGTGCAGATGTCCTTGAGCCCCGAGGTCGCGAGCCACTTGGCGAGGTTGTTCGAGACACCGAGGATCTCCGGCCTCTCCCGGGCGACCCCGAGGACGGCCGAGAGGAACACGCCCGTCCCGAGGTTCGCGTTCATCGCCCCGGCCAACGACCGGAAATCGGCGGGCACCCCGCCGATCGCGGCACCGACGAGGCGATCGGTCTGGTCGGGAGCGTACGAGGACGCGAGTTTCGCCGCGCCGTTGGTGGCGATGGCACCACCGGAGTAGCCGTGCATGGCGACCGGGCCCTTGCCGAACTCCTTCGGGTCGAGTGCCGCCGCCGCGCGGATCGAGTCGAGGACCACGTGTCCTCCGACGTACGGCTCGGCGTAGGCCAGCCGCGCCCCGGTGTGATCGGGGACGATCACCGCGTAACCGCGCGAGAGTGCCAGCTGGATGTTCGGCGGGAAGATGTCGGTGGAGTTGGTGTCCTTGTTGTACCCGTGCGAGAAGGTGTAGCCCGGTGTGCACGTGTAGCCCAGCGTGACGATCGGGGTGTTGTTCACCAGGATCGGCCGGGACCCGGGACCCTTCCAGGGGGTCTTCGGGACGAACACCGTCGCCGTCCCGTACAGGGGTCCGCCGGTGGCGTCGGTGGTGCGGAACTTGACCTGCTTGGCATAACGCAGCGGAACCGTGACCAGGAAACCCGCCGTCCGGGTCACGTCCCGACTCGCGATGATCTCGCCGGGCCGCTTCTTCGCGAGGTCGGCCGGCCAGCGGTCGAAGAACGGGTCGCCGCTCGGCGACGGCATGATGGCCTCGCGCAGTTCCTGGAGTTCACGGGAGGCACCCGGGATGCGTGACCGCTCCGGGATGCGGGGGAGCTTGCGAACCTGAGGTTCGGGCACGAGCGCGTCGAGGTCACGCGGGAGCTCCGGCGGAACCGCGGTGAGATTCGGCGGCTCGGCGCGGGCCGACCCGGCGTCGACGAGAACCGAACCCGCGACGAGCGACACCGTCAGGAGACACGCGGTGACCGCCGCGCGCATCGCACGAGACATCTGCGTCGTTCTCGACGCCAACCAAACCCTGATGTCGCACACTCCCATGTGACACAGGCGCTCCCCCGACCCGACCATCCCCGTGTGGTCGAACCGATGAGCTTCCTGACGATACGGACCCGCTCATGCTAAGCGGACGTGCGGCGTTCGGCAGAACTCACCGGCCGATTGACGCCGAAGCCCGGTGCGCCCGTCGCCCACCCGTCACATTTTTGTCTCGAACACGTGACCGTTCCCCGCATCCGGATCGGTGAGCACGCACGCGAACCTAAGGTCGGCCCCAGCGGAGCGATGATGCTCGGGCGAGCTGCGGGAGGCGCCGATGGCGAGGATCCGGTCTCGGGAAACCGGAGTGTCCGAACGGCGGGCGCGGACTGCGCGCCTGCTCCGTGCGGCCGGCGCCTGCGTGGTGGCGGCGGTGACGCTGTGCAGTGCCGCCGCCGGCGAAGCGCCAGCAGAACCGCCCAACATGATGCCGGTGCCCCCGCCGGTCGCCGAGGCGATCGACTCCGCGGTGGGACCTCCGCCGATCCCGCGCCTCACGACGATCCCGCCGCGGGCGCGGGCCGCGGGCTTCGACCGCCGGACCCAGGAGCTCCGCGAGGCCCTGTTGCCGTCCCCGACGGGCGACCCCTTCTTCGACCGCTGGCCGGCGGACCTCGGCCGGCACCGCCCGGGACACGTGATCGCCGTCCGCGACGTGACCGCGTCCGCGGGGCCGGTGGTCACCGTGCCGCTCCGGTCGGCGACGCTGATCAAGTTCGCCACCACCGACGCGGTCGGCGAACCGATCTACGGCACGGCGACGCTGCTGGTTCCCGACCGGCGCGTCCGCGGGCCGCGCCCGCTGCTCGTCAACAACCTGCCGATCGATTCGCTGGGTGCCGCGTGCACGCCGGGATACACGCTGGCGCACGGTTTCTCCATCGCGACCGGCCCCACGGATCTGATCCCGCCCACGACGCAGATCGCCCTGGACCGGGGACACGCCGTGCTCGTCCCCGACCACCAGGGCCCCCGGATGGCCTACGCCGAACCGATCCTGGCCGGACATGTGGTCCTCGACGCCATCCGCGCGGCCCTGCGCCTTCGTCCGGACCTGTTGCAGCACAGTCGGATCGCCATGACCGGGTACTCCGGCGGCGCGATCGCGACCCACGGCGCGACGAAACTGCTCGGCGAGCACGCACCAGAACTCCGAGAACGCGTCGTCGGCGCCGCCCTCGGCGGGGTGCCCGCCGACTTCCGGATGCTGGTCGGTTCCATGAATGCCAACCTGGCGACCGGCATGTTCCACGCCGCCACGTTCGGGATCGCCCGCGAGCGAACCGAATTGCTGCCCATGCTGAATCGCCCGGCACGGTGGCTGGCGACGTCGCCGCTGAAGAACGTGTGCGTGATCCCCGAGGCCCTCGCGGGCGCGACGTTCCTGCCGATGCAGCTGCTGTCGGTGGATCCGGACCCGTTCCACTCCCCGACCGCCGAGCGGATCTACCGGATCACCGCGATGGCCGATCGCACATCGGTTGTGCCGCTGCTGATCTACCAGGGAACCCATGAGTTCTGGATTCCCGCGGCCGGGGCCCGCGCACTCTATCGCCGGCAGTGCGCGCGAGGCGCCACGGCCGCCTATCGGGAGATCTTCGGCGAACACGTCTCCGGGATGATCCTCGGATTCGGCGTGGCGATGGACTGGCTGGACCGTCGCCTCGCCGGCGTGCCCGCACCGAACGAGTGCAGGCGGTGAGGCCCCAAAACACGATGAGGCCCGGCGCTTTGCGGTTCAGAACACCAGGACGCGCAGGTTTTCCGCGACGCAGGCCGGCTTGGCCTCGCCCTCGATCTCGACGGTGTTGGTGACGACCATGTTCACACCCTTGGGGGTCTCCTCGATCGAGGTGATGACCGCGTTCGAGCGGATACGCGCCCCCACCTTGACCGGGTTCGGGAACCGCACCTTGTTCATGCCGTAGTTGAGCACGAGCCTGGGGCCCTCGATGGTGAAGATGTTGCCCGCCAGCATCGGAAGCAGCGACAGCGTGAGGTAACCGTGGGCGATGGTGGTGCCGAACGGACCCGACTTCGCCCGCTCGGGATCGGTGTGGATCCACTGGTGGTCGCCGGTGGCGTCGGCGAAGGCGTCGATGCGGTCCTGCGTGATCTCCAGCCACTCGCCCGAGCCGAGATCCTCGCCGATCGCCGCCTTGAGTTCCTCGACACTTGTGAACGTCCGTGTGCTGTTCGTCATAGTCGCCGTAGTCTACCGTGGCCCCATGAGCACACCGCGAGTCGCACCCGGGGGTCTGAGGGAGCTCGGTCCGTTCAATTTCGTCTTCGCGCGCGGGGCCGCCCGAGTGATCGGCGTCGAGGATGCGCACATCTTCTCGACACTCGGTCGGGCGAAGGGGCTCTTCCGCGGGTGGCTGCATTTCAGCGGCCGGATGATGCCCTTCGGCTCGCTGCCCCGCAAGGACACCGAGATGGTGATCATCCGGGTCGCCCACCTCCGCGGGTGCGAGTACGAACTCGATCACCACCGGCGCCTGGGCCGTCGCGCCGGGATCACCGACGCCGAGTTCGACCGAATCCTCGAGGGACCGGATGCGGGGTGGGGCGATCGCGAACGCGCCATCCTGCGTGCGGTCGACGAACTCGTCACCGGCAAGGACGTCTCCGACATCGCCTGGGCCGCGCTGTCGAGGCACCTCGACGCGCGGCGGCTCATCGAGTTCACCCTTCTCGTGGGCCAGTACGACAGCCTGGCGACGACGATCCACACCCTGCGCATCCAGCGCGATCGCCACGTCTGACACGACGCCCGGAGAGGATCGCCAATGGAGCCGATCAGCAGGTTGCTGATGCGAAACCCGGTCTTCGCCGGTGTCTACGAACGCATCTGGCGGCCGACGTTCACCCGGTTGTTCAGCCTCGGCGGAAGCGCCACCGAGGATTACGACCGCGCGTTGCGCGCCTGGCTGGCCCGCCCCGGAGAGCGGCTCGTCCTCGACGTGGCCTGCGGGCCGGGCAATTACACCCGTCTGATCGCCGACGGGCTGACCGGGGACGGCCGATGCGTGGGAATCGACTTCTCGCCGGCGATGCTCCGGCAGGCCGTCCGCACCAACGCGACCGGACGGGCAACCTATCTCCGAGCCGATGCCCACGCGATCCCGTTCGCGGACAACACCTTCGACGTCGTCACCTGTCTCGCCGCGCTCTACCTCATCCCCGATCCGCTGTCGGTGATCGACGAGATGGTGCGCGTCGCCCGCCCCGGCGGCGACATCGTGATCTTCACCTCGGTGGCGACCGAGCTGACCTCCCTGCCCGGTGTCCGCTTCGCCGTCGAGGCCGCCACCGGATTCCACATCTTCGACGAGCACGCGGTCGTCGACCGCCTCCGGGCGGCCGGCGCGGTCGACGTCGAGCAGACGATCACCGGCCAAGGCCAGTACGTGTTGGGCGTCGCGCCCGACTCCCGACCGACCCCTTGACGGTTTGCAGTATCGTCTTCCTCGAAATAGGGAGGTTAGGTATGTCTAAGGAAACTTCGGCGGCGGATCAGTTGCCGTTCCACCAGCGCAAGACCGAGGACATGCCCGGTCATTGGCTGCTGGCCCGACTCGGCAAGCGCGTGCTCCGACCGGGTGGACTCGAGCTCACCGAGAGCCTGCTCGACGACGCCGGGATCGACGGGGCCGACGTCCTCGAGATCGCCCCCGGCCTGGGGAAGACCGCGACGGCGATTCTCGAGCGCTCACCGCGCAGTTACGTCGGCGTCGACGACGACCCGAACGCGGTCGAGCTGACCAAGGGCGCCATCGGCGGCCGCGGCCGCGTCTTGCCCGGGGATGCGTCGTCGACCGGACTCGACGACGAGAGCGCCGACGTCGCCATCGGCGAGGCCATGCTGACCATGCAGTCCGACCGCAACAAGGCCAAGATCGTGCAGGAGGCCTTCCGCGTGCTGCGTCCGGGCGGCCGCTACGCCATCCACGAGCTCGCGATCAACCCCGACACCCTCCCCGACGAGGAGAAGACCGAGATCCGCAAGTCGCTCGCCCGGTCGATCAAGGTCAACGCCCGTCCGCTCACCGAGGCCGAGTGGCGCAAGCTCCTCACCGACGCCGGCTTCGAGGTCACCAAGGTCCGCTTCGCCAAGATGGCGCTGCTCGAGCCGCGTCGCGTCATCGCCGACGAGGGACTCGGCGGCGCGCTGAAGTTCGTGGCCAACGTGCTCCGCGACGGCGACGCACGCAAGCGCGTGCTGGCGATGCGTTCGACCTTCACCAAGTACAAGTCGCACATGGCCGCCATCGAGGTCATCGCGACCAAGCCGGGGAAGTCCGCATGAGCGGCGCCACGGTGGTCACCGGCCTGACCGAGGGCACACCCAAGGACGGGGACCGTCCCGACATCTCGGTTCTCTCGCGCAACGACGGCGCGAGCGTCATCCGCCTGTCGTTCCGGGCCGGACAGGCCATGCCCGATCATTGCGCCGGGCGTCCGATTCTCGTCATCGGCCAGACCGGCGAGATCGACTTCACCGTCGAGGGCGAGACCACCCGCCTCGAGCACGGGGTCGCAATCCACGTGAACGCCAACGTCCCGCATGCGCTGGAAGCCCGGTCCGATGCGGTGGTGACCCTCGTCGTGTTGGAGAATCCGAACACGAACTGACCACCACGGGTGTGGGCGCGTCGAGAGCGGAGGATCACACATGGCGACCAGGCAGCGCGACAAGATCATCGCCCTGCTCGGCGAGTCCGACGAGCCGATGGTCGCCGCGGACATCTCGACGCGTCTGCACCTGCACGTCACCACGGCCCGGTTCCACCTGGCCAAGCTCGTCGAGGCGGGGCGGGTCGAGACGACGACGGTGCCGACGCCCGGCGTCGGACGGCCTCGTGTCGGTTACCGTCTCGTGCGCCGGCCACCCACCGACGCCCTCCTGGGACATCTGCTGAGCCGCCTCGGGAGCACTCAGGCCGCCCGCGAGCACGCCGGCGCCGAGGCCGGACGCCTGTGGGCCGAGCAACACGCCCGCCCCGTCAGCGCGGACGGCCTGCCCGATCCGGTGACGGTTGCCGCCGAGACGCTTTCCGAGCTCGGTTTCCAGGTGTCGAACATCGTGAGCGCCTTCGGGTCTCATGAGCTGCGCCTGTGCGCGTGCCCACTCCAGGACATCGCGCGGTCGCACCCCGAGGTGGCCCGCGGCGTCGCCCGCGGCGTCATCGAACAGGCGCTGGCGACGAGTTCTCCCGCGCTCATCTCGCAGTACGGCGTCGCCGTGTCGCCGGACCCGGCCGGCGGCGACTGCGAGATCGTCCTGCGGCTGGCCCCACTGCGCCGCGATGCGGGAACCGTCGCGACGCCTCCAAGATGAGGCTTCCTTGAGCACTTTCAGGTGAGGCTTGCCTAAAACAATTTCGAGGATTAGGTTTCTCTCAAAGTCGACGGCGGACCACCACCGCCGAAAACAGGAGGGACCCAACGTCATGCATTCCGTCCGCAGGATGACCATCGCCGTGCTCGCGGCTCTCGTCGCCGTCATCGGGCTCGTCGCGACCACCGGCGGAGCCTCGGCCGCCAAGACCTTCCCGCCGAACTTCAAGGTCACCACCGACCGGCCCACCCTGGCGGACCTCAACGACATCGTCGAGTTCCTGGTGGAGACCCCGGCATCGGATCAGGCGAAGGCCGCCAACGTCGAGGGCGGCATGAACGCGGTGATCGTCCCGAAGACCGTGTACCAGCTGGGCCTCTTCCGCGCCCCGCGCGGCTGGAACGAGGTGACCGGGCCCCTGGTCCAGAAGGGCAACAGCGTCACCGCGACCCTGAACAGCGGCTCGGCCGGTCGTCCGACCATCCGGATGACCATCGAGTTCAAGAAGCTCGACGGCAACTGGAAGCTCGCGGCGAACTCGCTGTGCCAGGGCGTCAAGACCGTCGGACTCAACATCTACTGCAACCGCTGACCCGGTGCTCGACATCGACGGCCTGTCTGTCCACATGGGCGGGCAGGCCGTTCTCGACGGGGTGAGCACCCGCGTCGAGAACGGCCAACTCGTCTACCTCCTCGGCCGCAACGGCACCGGCAAGACGACGCTTTTGAAGACCATCTGCGGCATCATGCCGGCCACCTCCGGCCGAATCCTGATCGACGGCAGGCGTTTCCCCGAACTGCCCGCACCTCCACAGGTGATCGGCATGCACCTCGGGACCGACGCCGCCCACCCGGGGCACACCGCACGACGCCACCTGAGCTGGCTGGCGCGCGCCGGCGGCATCCCGGTGTCGCGGGTGGACGAGGTCCTCGAGCTCGTCGATCTCACCGATGTGGCCCGACGCCGGGTCGTCGACTTCTCGCTGGGCATGCGGCAACGGCTCGGCGTCGCCGCCGCCCTGCTCGGCGATGCACGCACACTCGTCCTCGACGAGCCGGTGAACGGTCTCGACATCGACGGAATCCGCTGGCTGCGAACGCTTCTCCGCTCGCTCGCGGACGAGGGCCGTAGTCTGCTGATCGCCTCGCATCATCTCGACGAGGTCGCCCGCACCGCAGACCGCGTGGTCGTCCTCGATTCCGGCCGCGTCGCCGCCGACGCGCGGGTCGACGAATTCGTCGGCGCCCACGCCGATCTCGAGGAGGCCTACCTGTCCGCCGTGTCCCGGCCCCGGTCCGCGGGAGTGCCCCGGTGACGACGACGTTGTCCGCCGTCGCCGGTCAGATCGGCCGCGGCACCCGCGCCGAACTCACCCGCGTGGGCGGGGCCCGCAGCATCCTTCTCTACGGACTCGTGCCGGGTGCGGTGTTGCTGCCGCTGGCGATCACGCTCGGCGTCGCCACCGTCGCCGAGCGGTTCGCCTCCATCTCGAGCAGCATCCAGGTCACCTCGGTGACCACCACCAACTCGGTCTACTGGGTCATCACCTTCACCGTGATGATCTGGGCGGTCGTCGCGGCGTATGCGCAGGCGACGGCCGAACGCGGTCCGCTCGGCGAGCTGGCCCGGTATCTGTATCCCCGTCGATGGACGGGCCTGGTGTCGCGCTGGATCGCCTACGGCGTGGGCGCCGCGGTCTGCAGCGCCGCGCTGGTCGCCCTCGTGATGGCGATCCTGCCGACGTTCTTCCCGAAGGTCTACGCCGGCGTGGACATCGGCTCGGCCGCGGGTGTCCGGTTCCTCGTCGCGGTGCCGGTCTTCGCCGTCTGCGCCGTCGGCATCGGTGTCGGGCTCGCCGCGATCGTCGGCCATCCCGCGGGAACCGTTGTGGGTCTTCTCGGTTGGGCCTACGTCATCGAGAACGCGATCAGTCTCGTCCCGAACGGCTACACGTTGCAGAACTACATGCCGTTCCTCAACGGCACCTATGGCACCGGCCAGGAGCTCGCCTTCATGCCGCCGTGGGGCCCCACCGGCGGCCTGGTGTACTGCGCCGCGATCGCGGTGGTGTTGTTCGCACTCGGTTGCGCCGCGGTGGCGCTGCGGGCGAAGCAGGTCGGTGGCCGGCGACGCTCCGGCGGGCGGCACCGTCAGATCGACCGGTAGTCGCGCACCGACATGCGCGCACCGCGACGTTCGCGCCGGACACCGTACAACTCGATCATCCGTACCACTCGGTTGCGGTGTCCCGCATAGGGTTCGAGGAGTTCGAGCATTCCGTCGTCGTCGACCGCCTGTCCGATGAGGGTGGTGCCGACGAGCGTCGGGATGTGATAGTCGCCGACCGACACGGCATCGGCGTCGCCGATCGCCCGCGACCTGGTCTCCGCCTCGGTCCAGACGCCCAC
>Ga0164243_10004383_pt1 | contig 22147 bp, 26 predicted proteins | sample OricompcompostOP_FD_108781 | JGI IMG/M metagenome (GOLD analysis project Ga0164243, IMG submission 108781) | Organic Plus compost microbial communities from Emeryville, California, USA - Original compost - Organic plus compost (OP) | ecosystem: Engineered > Solid waste > Mixed feedstock >...
CCAAGGCCGCCGCGACATCGAAGACCATGGCACTACCCTAGGTGACGACCGGTCACGCTGCCGACGATCCGCGAGTCAGCCGGATTCCCCCGACTGCAAGGCCTCGATGACGCTCAACAGGTGTCTGCGGGCGGCTCGTTCTGCGGCGTCGGGGGCGTGGGCGCAGATTTCGTCGATTATGGCCAGGTGTTCGGGGAGGGAGATCTGGGGGCGGCCTGGTTGGAGGGCCAGGCGGAACTGGTGGCGGACGTTCTGGGCGCGGAGGCGTTCCAGGACGCCGTTCGCGGTGTCTTGGCCGCCGATCTCGCGGACTCGGCGGTGGAGGCGTTCGTTGAGGCGGGAGTAGGCCATCACGTCGCCGTCGGCCACGGCTTTGCGCATCGACTCGCCCAGGGTGCGGAGTTCGGTGATCTCCTGGTCGGTGATGCGCTCCGCCGCCTTGGCCGCGCACAGGCCCTCGACGACCATGCGGACCTCGGAGATCTCGATGGCCTCTTTCAGCGTGACCGCGCGGACCCGGGCGCCGCGGTGCTGGACGCGTTCGACGATGCCCTCGTTGCTCAGCTCCAGGAGGGCGGCGCGGACGTTCGCGCGGCTGGCGCCGAACTGTTCGGAGAGGTCGGCCTCGACCAGGCGCTGGTTGGGCGCGAAGTCACCGGCGACGATGGCGTCGCGGATGGCGGTGAGCACGTCGCCGTGGCCGCCCCGGCCGCTGATGGTCTTCTCGCGCGCTGTCACCGGTCCCCCTGCGTTATGTAAGGACAACTTCGTCGCCGTGATTGTATGAAGTCCGGCCTCTCTGAGTGCGGTGGTCAGCCGTTCTGCTGCTCGGTGACGAGCTGGTCAAGCCAGTCGCGGCTCGCGTCGGCCACCCGGGACGGCACGTCGAGCTCGGCCAGCAGCGCACCGGCGGCGCGCATCTCCTCGGCCCGGCGTACCGCGTGCTTGTAGCTGCCCTCCTCCAGGCGCTGGGCGAACGCGGCGTCCCAGCTCGCGATCTCCTCGGCGATGTGCGCGCGCAGCCAGTCCTCCAGGCCCGCCTCGCGCGCGGCGCGCAGCGCCTCCACGATGGCGGCCGCCGCGCCCTTGAAGAAGACGCTCCGCAGCAGCTTCCGGGTGGCGGCCAGCCCGGCGGGGCCGTCCAGCGTGGTGATCTTCGCGCCGAGCGGGCTCAGCAGGGCGTCGTACCGGGCGGCGCCGTCGCCGGACGTCAGCATCGGCGTGAACAGCCCCTTACCGGGCACCGGCGCCATCAGCGAGACGTCCGCGAACGGCACGCCGGCCTCCCCGCAGATCGACCCCAGCTCCCGCTTCAGCCCGGGCGCCGCGGTGTTCAGGTCCGCCCACACCGTGGCACCTGACGTACCGGAGAGCCCGGCGCGCAGCGCGTCCACCGCGGCCTTCGAGCTGTTCACGCTGAGTACGACGTCGGCGCCCTTCGCGGCGTCCGCCTCGCTCGTACACTCGACGACGGCACCGGTGGCCGTAACGGCCGGGTCGTACCCGCGGACGGTGACGCCCGCCGCGACCAGGTCGGCGGAGATCGCGCCGCCGGCCTCGCCCAGGCCGAGCACCGCCACGACCGGGCTCACTTGTCGGCTCCCGCGATACGGCGCGAGTTGGTGACGGCCATCGTCCGGATCTCCTCTTCGGTGAACTCGTGCGCCAGCAGGGTGTCGGCCATCAGCGCGAGGCCGTCCTCGACCGGCGGGTTGAACGGCTGGCCCAGGTCGCTGGACAGCACGGAGTGCTCCGGCCCGACCGCGCGGATGTTGTGCAGCAGCTCATCCCAGCTGACCTTGCCGGTGTGCGGGGTGGTGAAGCACCGCTCCAGCAGCGCGCCCCGCCCGGCCAGCCGCTGCTGTACGTCGACCGGCAGCCGCTGGGACGTGAACTCGGGGTGGGTGACGACGACGGCGCGCACTCCGGCGTCCAGCGCGGCGTCCACCACCGCGACGATCTCGGACGCGTTGAGGTGCCCGGTGGCCAGCGTCATGCCGTGCTTGGCGATGACCTTCAGCACGTCGTGGACGGCGGGAAGGACCGCACCGGACGCGTCCACGACGTCGATCGCCGGCGGCTCGATGCCCTGCGCGACCAGGTCGTCCTGGACGGCGGCCCACATCGGCGGCTTGGCGCCCGGCGGGTCCTGTGCGCGGCTGTCCCGCTGGTTGCGGGAGTCGACGGTGGGCATCCAGACGACCCGCGCGCCCTGCCGCCCGGCGATCTCGACGGCCGTCGGGTTCAGCCCGCCGACCGAGCCGTTCAGCGTGATCGCGCCGAGCGCGTCGGTCTCCGGGACCACCTTGCGTACGACCTGGGCGCGCTCGGCGGTGGGGACGTAGTGGGACTTCAGCACGAAGCCGGCGAGCCCGACCGCCGCCCACCGGCGGGCCAGGTCGACGTCGTCGATGCGGCGCTCCATGACGTCCGGCGCGACGTGGATGTGCGTGTCGTATCCGCCCGCCACGAGGGCGCGCGCCCGGTCCGACGGGCCCGCGTACTCTTCGGCCATCGTGGTCCTCCTCGCCGATTGCCGCACCAATAGTGTTAACAATCTACCACCGGGCAGGTTCGAGACGGCAAGACCCCGGCCAGCGTCGGTACCCCGGAACATGCTGTACTAGCAGGGAATTCACTGGGCGTAGGGTTGACAGATCCGCCAGTAGCCGCGAAAGATTGCCGACATCTTTGTTAACAATCGAAGGCGAGACTGAATGGCGACGACGACAACCACCGCGCCGGCCCCGTCCCCGACCCGGCCCGCGGTGATCGGCGGGGCCTTCGGCTTCTTCGTCGACATGTACGACGTCTACCTGCCGACGATCGCGCTGACCCCGGCCATGACCTATTTCGTACCGGCCGGCCTGCCCGCCGGTACGAAGGCGATCATCGCGGCCGCGGTGTTCGTCTCCACCCTCCTCGGCCGCCCGCTCGGCTCGATGATCTTCGGCCGGCTCGCCGACCGCGTCGGCCGCCGCCGGGTGACCCTGCTGTCCGTCGCCGGCTGCGGCGTGACCACCGCGCTGATCGCCCTGCTCCCCGGGTACGGCGCGTGGGGCCTGTGGGCGGTCGGGCTGATGATCGTGCTGCGGCTGGTCGACGGCATCTTCCTCGGCGGCGAGTACACCGGCGCGATCCCGCTGGCCATGGAGGTCGCCCCGCCGGGCCGCCGCGGCCTGTACGGCAGCCTGGTGAGCATCGGCTTCCCGCTGTCGTACTGCTTCATCTCGCTGGTCACCTACCTGACCCTGCACATCGCGCCCTCCGGCGGCGCGGACTCGGCGTACGCGGTCTGGGGCTGGCGCGTCCCGTTCGCGGTCGGCGCCCTGCTCAGCGTCGCCTTCCTGGTCTACTACGCCAAGCAGGTCCGCGAGTCGCCGGTGTTCCTGTCCACCGCCAAGCCGGCCAACCCGGTGAAGACCGTGCTGTTCGGCGCCGCCCGCCGCAACTTCTGGCAGGTGTTCGTGCTGATGGCCGGCGTGTGGTTCGCGTCGAACATGGCGTCCGGCCTGCTGCCCGCCTACCTCGGCGACACCACCGCGCTGACCGCCACCCAGATCACCGGCGCGCTGGTGATCTGCCAGCTCATCCACGCCGCGCTGTTCCCCGCGATCGGCGCGCTGTCCGACCGCGTCGGCCGCCGGACGTTCTTCGCCGTCTGCGGCGTCACCGTCGGCGTGATCACCGCGGCCGGGTTCGCCTGGCTCGCCCCCGGCGGCCACTCCGGGTTCTGGCTGATCCTGCTGGTGACGCTGGTGATCCGGCTGGCCGGGGCGAGCATGTTCGCGGTCACGCCGTCCTACATCTGCGAGCGGTTCCCCGCGTCCGTACGCGGCACCGGTTTCGGCCTCGGCTACAGCCTGCCGCTGCTCATCACCGCCGGCTACGCGTACTACCAGGACTGGCTCACCTCGCTGGTGCCGATGGTCTACACGCCGGTGGTCCTGCTGGTGCTCGGCGGCGCGCTGATCCTCGGCGGGGCGCTGCGCGGGCCGGAGACCCGCGACGTCGACCTGCACGACCCCGAACTCCGAACCACCGGGAAGACAAGGAGCACGGTATGAGCACGCCCACCCCTCAGGGTGCGTTGCTGGTGGTCAGCGCGCACGCGGGCGACTTCGTGTGGCGCGCCTCGGGCGCGATCGCCCTGGCCGCCGAGCGGGGCGACCGGGTGCACGTGCTGTGCCTGTCGTACGGTGAGCGCGGCGAGTCCGCGCGCGCCTGGCGGGAGGGCAAGAAGCTGGACGAGATCAAGGCACAGCGCCGGGACGAGGCGACCGCCGCGGCCACGACGCTCGGCGCGGAGATCGACTTCCTCGACGCCGGCGACTACCCGCTGCGCGCGACCGACGAGCTGGTCGACCGGGTGGTGCACGTGTACCGCGACGTCAACCCGACCGTGGTGCTCACCCACCCGCTGACCGACCCGTACAACGGCGACCACCCGGCCGCCGCCCGCATCGCGCTGGACGCGCGGGTCCTCGCCCAGGCCGTCGGGTACCCGGCGCCCGGCGACCCGCTCGGCGCGCCGCCGGTGTTCTTCTTCGAGCCGCACCAGCCCGAGATGTGCGACTTCAAGCCGGAGGTGCTGCTCGACATCACCCCGGTGTTCGAGAAGAAGCAGCGCGCCATGGAGTGCCTGCCCGCCCAGCGGCACATGTGGGACTACTACACCGACCTGGCCAAGCGCCGCGGCGTCCAGCTCAAGCGCAACGCCGGGCCGAACCTCGGCCTGCCGCACGAGACCCGGGCCGAGGCGTTCATGCGGCTGTACCCGCAGGTCACGGAGGAACTGGCATGAGGAACGTGGTCATCACCGATCCGCCGCGCGCGGACAAGGATTCCGTCGAGGCCCTGGCCGGGTACGGCGCGGCCACCGTGCACGAGGCGATGGGCCGTACGGGCTTCCTCGGCACCGGCCTGCGGGCGCGCCAGGACGGCGCGCGGATCGCCGGCAACGCGGTGACGGCGCTGGTCTGGCCCGGCGACAACCTGATGATCCACGCCGCGGTCGAGCAGTGCGGGCCCGGCGACATCCTGGTGGTCGCGCCCACCTCGCCGTGCACCGACGGCTACTTCGGCGAGCTGCTGGCCACGTCGCTGGCCGCGCGCGGCGTGCGCGGCCTGGTCATCGACGCGGGCGTGCGCGACGTCGCCGAGCTGCGCGAGATGGGCTTCCCGGTGTGGTCGGCGGCGGTCAGCGCGCAGGGCACCGTCAAGGCCACCGCCGGTGCGGTGAACGTGCCGGTGGTGATCGGCGGGCAGACCGTACGGCCGGGCGACGCGATCGTCGCCGACGACGACGGTGTGGTCGTGGTGCCGCGCGAGGACGCCGCGCGCGCCGTCGAGCAGTCGAAGGCGCGGGTCGAGAAGGAGGAGAAGACCCGCCAGGCGCTGGCCGGCGGCGAGCTGGGCCTGGACCGGTACGGGCTGCGCGCGCAGCTGGAGAAGCTCGGCGTGGAGTACGTCCCGTACGACCGGTCCTGACGTATGTACCGGCCCGATTGTCGACAAAAACGTTGGCAATCGGGCCACCGTATCGCGGGCGGGGTTGACAGGCCCGATGATCTCCCACACGATTTCCGACACAATCATCAACAATCGTGAAATGGCCGCCCGGGGGCTCATCGGCTGATCGGAAGTCACCATGAACGCCTTGCTCGAGGTGAACGGGCTGACCAAGCAATTCGTCAAGGATGACGTCGGGATTCTCGCGCTGCGCGACCTCAGCCTCTCTGTGCAAGAGGGCAGCTTCGTCACGGTGCTCGGGCGCAGCGGATGCGGCAAGTCCACCCTGCTCAACCTGGTCGCCGGGCTGATCGCCCCGACCTCCGGAACCATCACCTACCGCGGCGAGGCGGTAACGGGGCCGCGCACCGCCATCGGGTACCTCACCCAGTCCGACACGCTCATGCCCTGGCGCGACGTACGCCGCAACATCGAGATGCCGATGGAGATCGGCGGCGTGCCGGCCCAGCGCCGCGCCGAGCTGTCCGCCGAGCTGATCGAGCGGGTCGGCCTCCAGGGCTTTGAACGCCACTTCCCCCGCGAGCTGTCCGGCGGCATGCGGCGCCGCGTCACGCTCGCCCGCATGCTCATCGGCGGCCCGGAGACGCTGCTGCTCGACGAGCCGTTCGGCGCGCTCGACGCCCAGCTGCGCGCCGACCTCCAGGCCGAGCTGCTCCGCCTGTGGCAGGGCAGCGGCCAGACCGTGCTGTTCGTGACCCACGACATCGACGAGGCGCTGCTGCTCGGCGACCGCATCGTGGTGCTCGGCCGGCTCGGCAAGGTCGTCTGCGACCGGCCGATCGACCTGCCCCGCCCGCGCGACGCCGACGAGCTGCGCGTCGATCCCGCGTTCGTCGCACTGCACCGGGAGATGACCGTGGCGCTGAAGAAAGGGGCCGAGGCATGAGCACCGGTACCGGCGCGGCACCCGTCAACGTGCAGGTCGTACCGCTGGAACGCACCTGGTGGCAGAGGCACGGCGGCACGGTGACCGTCTGGATCAGCCGGGTCGTGCTGGTCGCCGTGCTCCTGGTCCTCTGGGAGTGGACCGCGGGCCGGGTGTTCGACCCGACCTTCACCAGCCGCCCGAGCGACATCTGGACCAAGCTCGTCGAGTGGGGCGCCGACGGCACCCTGTGGACGAACACGCTCATCACCATCGAGGAGGTGCTGCTCGGCTTCGCGATCGGGGCGGCGGCCGGGGCGGTGGCCGGCTTCGTCCTCGCGACGCTGCGCGCCGTGTACCGGGTGCTCGACCCGTTCATCATGGCGCTGTACGCGATCCCGAAGGTGGCGCTCGCGCCGCTGTTCATCATCTGGTTCGGCATCGGCCTGACGATGAAGGTGCTGCTCGCCGCCGCGACCGTGTTCTTCCTGGTGTTCCTCAACACCGCCGCCGGAGTGCGCGAGGTCGACCGCGGCCTGATCGACGCGGTCCGGCTCATGGGCGGCAGCCGCCGGGAGATCGCCGTCAAGGTGATCCTTCCCGGGGCGATGACCGGGCTGCTCACCGGCCTGAAGGTGGCCATTCCGTACGCGCTCATCGGCGCGGTGATCGGCGAGCTGGTCGCCTCCAACCGCGGCCTCGGCTACCTCATCAACGACTCCGCCTCGCAGTTCGACACCGCCGGTGTCTTCGCGAGCCTCGTCGTCCTCAGCGTGATCGCGGCCATCCTCAACCTAGGAGTCACCATGATCGACCGCCGGGTCAGCCGCTGGAAGCCCCTGGAGGAGAAGTGAGGGCGCGCCGCGGCCTGGCCGCCGCGACCACCGCCCTGGTCCTGCTGGCCGCCACCGTCACCGGCTGCGCCCAGCACGGATCCACGTCCAAGCAGGGCACGGTGACGGTCGGCCAGGTGAGCAACTCGGCCGCGTTCTTCCCGATCTACGTCGCCCAGCAGAAGGGCTACTTCTCGCAGGCCGGTGTGAAGGTCGGCACGCCCACCATCCTGGGCACCGGCGCCAAGGTGGCGGCCGCGGTGAAGTCCGGCGGCGTGGACCTCGGGGCGAGCGTGTTCCCCGACATCCTCAACCTGGCCAAGAGCGGCACCGACTCCAAGCTGGTGACCAATCTCGTCGACAAGTACTACATCGACGTCGTGGTCGGGAAGGACTTCAACGGCCCGGACGCCAAGGCGCCCCTGAACGACCGGATCAAGGCGCTCAAGGGCAAGAAGATCGGCATCACCGGCCCGGGCAGCGGCACCGAGGCGCTGCTGATCTACCTGTTCAAGAAGGTCGGCCTGGACGCCAAGACCGACGCGGAGCTGGTCAACCTCGGCGGTACGGTCAGCGCGGCGGTCGGCGCGCTGAAGACCGGGCGGGTGGACGCGCTGTCCTACGCCCAGCCCGCCGCGCAGATCGTGGAGACCGGGAAGTTCGGCACGAACTACATCTCGCCGGTACGCGGCGACGTGCCCGGCCTCGACGACGTCACCCAGGGGATCGTCTTCACCACGGACACCACCCTCGGCAAGAAGAAGAAGGAGATCGCCGCCTTCCAGCAGGCCGTTGTCCGCGGCCTGACGTACATCCACTCCGACCCGGACGGCGCCCGGAAGCTGCTCGGCTCGTACCTGGGCGCGGCCAAGCCCGCGACGCTGGACGCGCTCATGCCGCTCCTGGAGAAGGAGATGCCGGACAAGGCGGGCTTCCCGCGCGCCTCGTTCGACGCCTCGATCACGTTCAACGTGGCGACCGGCGAGGTCACCGACCCGCCGTCGTACGAGGACCTGGTGCCGGCGGACCTGCGCACCGGCTGATCCGCCGCGGCTGCGACGGGCGCCCCTCCGGTCTCCGCGCCGGAGGTACGCCCGCCGCAGCCGGCCCCCCTTCCCCCACCGGATGGTCCGGTCAGCCACCGGCCATGGAGCCGACGACCAGGTACGGTTCGTCGCCGCTGGCCACCCGCTCGGGCAGCGGCGCGTCCGGCGGCTCGTTGGACAGGTCCTCCTGGCAGGCGTAGAACCGCACGAACGCGCGGCGCTTGTGCGTGTCGTGGTCGCGGATCGTGCCGCACAGCATCGGGTACCGGTCCTCAAGCGCGTCCAGGACCGTGCGCTGGGTGACCGCGCCCGGCACGTCGAGCAGCACCTCGCCGTCGACGGACGCGAGCGTGCGCAGATGCCCCGGCAGTACGACGCGGATCATGGCAGCGTCTGGACCTCGACGGACAGCACCGCCGGAAGGTCCCGGACGATCGGCGCCCAGCTGTCGCCGGAGTCGGCCGAGGCGTAGACCTGGCCGCCCGTCGTACCGAAGTACACGCCGCAGTCGTCGAGGGAGTCCACGGCCATCGCGTCGCGCAGCACGTTGACGTAGCAGTCGCGCTGGGGGAGGCCCTCGGTGAGCGGCTCCCAGTCGTCGCCGCCCGTACGGCTGCGGTAGACGCGCAGCCGGCCCTCCGGCGGCACGTGGAACAGGTCGCTCTCGATCGGCACCACGTAGATCGTCTCCGGCTCGTGCGCGTGCACGTCGATCGGGAAGCCGAAGTCGGTCGGCAGGTTGCCGCTGACCTCGCGCCACGAGCCGCCCGCGTCGTCGGACCGCATGACGTCCCAGTGCTTCTGCATGAACAGCGTGTCCGGACGGGACGGGTGCTGGGCGATGCGGTGCACGCAGTGGCCGACCTCGGCCTCCGGGTCCGGGATGCCCTCGGACTTCAGGCCCCGGTTGATCGGCTGCCAGCTCGCCCCGGCGTCGTCACTGCGGAACGCGCCGGCCGCGGAGATCGCCGCGAACATGCGGCCCTTGACCACGGGGTCGAGCAGGATCGTGTGCAGGCACATGCCGCCCGCGCCCGGCTGCCACTTCGGGCCGGTCGGGTGCTCGCGCAGCGCGGTGAGCTCCTGCCACTCCTGGCCGCCGTCGGTCGTACGGAACAGCGCGGCGTCCTCGGCGCCGGCGTACACCGTGTCCGGGTCGTCGGCGGTCGGCTCCAGGTGCCAGACGCGGGTGAACTGCCACGGGCGCGGCGTGCCGTCGTACCAGAGGTGCTCGCCGGGCTCGGTGGCGTAGCCGAACTTGTTGCCGACCGGGTTCCAGGTGGCGCCGCCGTCGTCGGAGCGCTGGATGACCTGGCCGTGCCAGCCGGTGCTCTGCGAGGCGTACAGCCGGTTCGGGTCCGCGGGGGACCCCTTCACGTGGTAGACCTCCCAGCCTCCGAAGTGCGGACCGCTGACCTGCCATGAGTCGCGTTTGCCGTCCGCGGTGAGGATGAAGGCGCCCTTTCTGGTGCCGACCAGAACGCGTACCCCGCTCATGTCTCTCCCTCTCTGCCGTCGTTGGCCTTTCGATGTAGACCCATGCCCCGCGCGAAACTCATCGGCCGATTCCATCTAGAATGCTGTTCTAGTTTTTCGTGAGAGGAGTGGTGGGTGGACATCACCGGGGAGCTGGCCGAGTTCGAGGCCGTCTTCGACCACACGGCCGTCGCGGCGACCCGCATCCGGGACCTGCTGCCGGTCTACCGTGACCTGCTCGGCGGGACGTTCGCCGGCGGCGGCGACACCCCGCGCATCGGGTACCGCACCGCCCAGTTCGCCTACCCCGGCGGCGGCAAGATCGAGCTGATGGAGCCGCTCGCCGGCTCGACGTTCTTCGACAGCTTCTTCGAGCTGACCCGTGGACGCGGCGGCGTCCACCACCTCAACTTCCACGTCAACGACATCGACGCGGCCGTACGCAAGCTCCAGGCGTCCGGTTACCGCCTGCACGGCCTGAACCTGGAGGACCCGCGCTGGCGCGAGGTGTTCCTGCACCCCAAGGAGGCGCACGGGGTGCTCATCCAGCTCGCCCAGCCCGGCCAGCACGGCGAAGGCCTCGACATGACGCTCGACGACCTGCTCGCCGGCCGCGGCCACCGCGGTAACGGGGTGCCAAGCCCGTGACCGGCGTACCGTCGATGCCATGTGCCGCAGCATCAAGACCTTGCGTGAGCCCTACACCGAAGACGTGACCCCCGACGACGTCCGCGCCGCCGCCCTCCAGTACGTACGAAAGATCAGCGGCTTCCGCGCCCCCGCCGCCCACAACCAGGCCGCCTTCGACCACGCGGTGGACGCGGTAGCCCGGGCGACGCAGGAGCTACTCGATGACCTGGTGGTCCGGCGGTAGGGGGCGGGTAGGTCGCGGGCCTCGCGCACGCCCGGTCACCCGACCGGCGCCGTACGTTCGCCGGCTGCGCGTTCTTTCAGGATGTCGGCCACGTCGGTGAGCGCCGTCTCGATGCGTCCGTACACACGCGGGTTGAGCAGCGTCGTGCCGTCGAAGTCGCCCGACGACGCGAAGATCGCGACGGGCACGGTCATCGCCTGGAAGAACCCGAACAGCGGCCGCAGGGCGTGTTCCAAAACGAGCGCGTGATGGTCGCCACCGCCGGTGGCGGCCAGGAGCACGGGCTTGTTGGCGAGGGCGTACTGGTCGACCAGGTCGAAGAAGTGCTTGAACATGCCGGTGTAGGACCCGCGGAACACCGGCGTGGCCGCGATCAGCAGGTCGGCCTCCTCGGCCCGGCGGAGCGCGGCCTCCACCTCGGGCGTGACGCCCTCGCGGTCCAGCGCTCCGGTGAATCCGGGGCCGAGCCGGTAGACGTCGATCCTGGTCTCCTCGATGGGGCGGGACTCGGCGCCGAGCACGTCGCGCAGAGTTGCGACGATGACGTCGACCAGCCCCATGGTCTTGGATCTCTCGCTCGGGCTGCCGTTGACGACGGCCACCCGGAAAGGGACCGCGGCGGGAACGACCTGGCTCATGCCGGCACCTCCGGGGTCGCGGCGGTTTCGCGGCGCACGACGGGGGCGACCTCGGTGCCGAGGCGCTCGATCCCCTCGAGCAGCTCCTTCTGCGGCATCCCGCCGAAGCCGATGTGCACCAGGACGCGGTTCAGCCCGTACCGCTCGTGGAAGCGCAGCAGCTTGTCGACCAGCTCCTGCGGGCTGCCCACCAAGAGCCCGGCCGCCGGGGACGCCTGGGCGTCGAACGCGGCCCGGGGCATCTGGAACCCGCGGCCGCGCTGGTGGTTGTTGTCCATCATGCCCCTGGCGAAATAGGGGTACATGGTGTCGCGGGCATGCCGGCTCGTACGGCCGACGTACCCGTGCGCGGTGATGCCGATCGGCAACGCGGCCGCGTCGTGCCCGGCCTCGGCCGCGGCGGACCGGTAGAGGTCGACGGTCCGCTCATGGGCGGTGATCGGCCCGAGCAGCAGCGCGAGCATCATGGGCAGGCCGAGCCGGCCGGTGCTGATGGCCGACGCCGGTGTGCCGCCGACGCCGACCCAGATCGGGAGGGTGTCCCCGGCCGCCCGCGGCGCGATGTCGGCGTCGACCAGCGGGGCGCGGAACCGTCCCGACCAGGTGAGCGGGTTCCGCTCGCGGATCTTCAGCAGCAGGTCGAGCTTCTCCCGGAACAGGTCCGCGTAGTCCTGCAGGTCGTAGCCGAACAGCGGGAAGGACTCGGTGTAGGAGCCGCGGCCCGCGATGATCTCGGCGCGGCCGCCGGAGAGCAGGTCGATGGTGGCGAACTGCTCCCACACCCGTACCGGGTCCTCCGAGCCCAGCACGGTGACCCCGCTCGTCAGCCTGATCCTCTCGGTCGCCTGCGCGGCCGCCGCGAGCACGATGGACGGGGCCGACCCGACGAAGTCCGTACGGTGGTGCTCCCCGACGCCGAACACGTCCAGGCCCACCTGGTCGGCCACCTGCGCCATCTCGATCGTCTCCCGCATCCGGCGCTGCGGGGACGGGAGCGCTCCGGTGGTGCGATCCGCGGTGATCTCCCCGAACGTCAAAATCCCGATCTCGACCGTCATGTCCGGTCCCTCATCTCTGCCGTGCGATGCTGACGTGTCGATGAACCTGTCTGCGCAGACAAATATTTCGTGAACCTGCCTGTGCAGTCAGCTTTCATGCCCGGTAGCCTTCGCCGTATGGCGACCGCGCGGTTGAGCGAGCTGGAGGACGAGGCCTGGCGGGGGTTCCTGTACGCCCACGACCGGATCTGGCGTGAGATCGAGGCCGGCCTGGCGCCGCTGGGCGTGAGCATGGCCGAGTACAGCGTCCTGGCGCTGCTCGGTGACGCCGGCCGCGACGGCATGCGCATGTCCGAGCTCGCCGAGCGCCGTTTGATGACCACGGGCGGGTTCACCCGGCTCGCCGACCGGCTGGAACGGCGCGGGCTGATCGAGCGCCGCCGGTCGGCCGACGACGGCCGCGGCTTCACCGCGGTCCTCACCCCGGACGGACGGGCGCTCCTGCGCAAGGCCTGGAAGAAGCAGCACGGCGACCTGCGCAGGCTCTTCTTCGACCGGCTCGAGCAGGACGACCTGCGAAACCTGGCCACCGTCTGGGCACGGCTCGCCCCTGAGGACGACCGCACGCGCAAATAAGTCAGTCTCGCGGAGCGAGGCCTTTTCCCTGGGTGGGAGTCAGCCGAAGCGGGTGGCCAGGGTTCGGTACAGGCCTGGTAGGGCGCCCTTTACGCGGGGTGGGAAGCCGAGCCAGCGTGGTACGTACACCTCGGCACGGTCGTGTTCCACGGCGCGGAGGATTTCCGCGGCTACGCGTTCTGGGGTGACCGGGCGAGGACGGGACCGGTCGTACGGGACGCCGCGGCGGGTGAAGAACGGGGTGTCGACGATGCCAGGGAGGATCGTGGAGACGCCGATCCCCTGGCCGGAGACCTCCTGGCGCAGGGCGTCGGCCAGGACCGCCGCGCCGGCCTTCGCGGCGGAGTAGACGGCCTCGCCGCGCACTCCGGTGGCGCCGGCGATCGACGTGACGAAGGCGATGTGGCCGCGGCCGCGGGCGATCATCCCGGGGAGCAGGGCGCGGGTCAGCTCGGCGGGTGCGGTGAGGTTGACGTCGATGAGCGCGCGGATGCGGTCCGGCGGCATGTCCGCGAGGTCGCCGGCGTACCCGAAGCCCGCGTTGTTGATCAGGACGTCGACGGGCTCGTCGACGTGCACGGCGCCCGGCTCCGCCAGGTCCGCCACGATCGGCGTGCCGCCGGTCTCCTCGGCGACCGCGTCGAGCCGCCCCCGGTCGCGCCCGATGAGCAGCACCTTCGCCCCGGCCCGCGCGGCGCCCCGCGCGGTGGCCGCGCCGATTCCGGAGGACGCCCCGGTCACCACGATCGTCGATCCCGCGATGCGCATGGGGCCATTCAAGTACGAACGCCGGAACCGCGCACCGCCGTCGCACCGCCAGGGTGCCGGGCCCCGGATCGCCCTACGGCAGCAGCGCCAGCTTCCCCGCCGCCCGGCGCTCCGACAGGTCGGCCAGTGCCGTGGCCGCGTCCTTCAGCGGGTACGCGGTCGGCTCCGGCGGCGCGATCTTCTCGTCCGCGACCAGCGCCAGCAGGTCCGCCAGGATCAGCCGCTGCCCCTCCGGCTCCCGTCCGGCCCACGCGCCCCAGTCCACGCCGACCACCGTACGGTTGCGCAGCAGCACCTGGTTCAGCGGCAGCCGCGGTATGCCCGCCACGAAGCCGATCACCAGGTACCGGCCGCCCTCGCCCAGCGCCCGGAGCGCCGGCTCGGCCAGGTCGCCGCCGACCGGGTCCACCACCAGGTCCACCCCGCCGCCGGACCACTCGCGCGCCGCGGTCTTCACGTCCGCGGTCGTCGTGTCGATGACCTCGTCCGCGCCGGCCCGCAGCGCCAGGTCCCGCTTGGCCGCGCTGGACGCGGCCGCCGCGACCCGCGCCCCGAACACCTTGGCCAGCGCGATCGCGGCCAGCCCGATGCCGCCGCCCGCGCCGAGCACCAGCACGGTCTCCCCGGGCCGGACCGCGCCGCGGTCCCGCAGCGCGTACAGCATGGTGCTGTAGCTCTGGGTGAAGGTGGCCGCCCGGGGCGCGTCCAGCCGGCCGGGGAGCGGCACCGCGGCCCGCGCCGGCGCGACGACCCGTTCCGCGTACCCGCCGAGCCCGCACGAGACCAGCACCCGCGCGCCCACGTCGAGGCCGCGTACGTCGCCGCCGACCGCGGCGACCGTACCGGCCACCTCGCTGCCCGGCGTGAACGGCAGCGGCGGCTTGATCTGGTACCGGCCCTGGACGAACAGCGCGTCCACGAAGTTCACCCCAGCGGCCGCGACGTCCACCAGGACGTCGCCCGGGCCGGGCACGGGGTCGGGCACCTCGGCGAGGCGCAGCCGGTCGAGCGGGCCGAAGTCGTCGCACACGATCGCACGCATGCCGTACAGCTTCCTGGATCATGGCCACGTGGCGCCAGATCTCGCGCTTTAATGCGGCACATGCTCATCACGACCGGCAACGACCTCCCCGGGTATGAGATCACCGAGCTGATCGGCGAGGTCTTCGGCCTGACCGTACGATCCCGCAACGCGTTCGCCACCGCCGGCGCCGGCTTCAAGTCGATCTTCGGCGGCGAGCTCAAGGGCATGACGAAGAACCTGGTGAACAGCCGGCACGAGGCCGTCAACCGCATGGTGGAGGAGGCCACCCAGCGCGGCGGCAACGCCATCATCGCGATGCGCTTCGACACCTCGGAAATGGGCGACACCTGGACGGAGATCGCCGCGTACGGCACGGCGGTCAAGGCCAGGAGGCTCTGACACGCGAACACGCCCCCGCGTCGTGCAGGGGCGTGTCGCGCACCGGACCGGTCAGAAGGCCTCTTCCGGGACGTCCATGACGTCCAGGGTGGTGGTCTCCGCGAGGGTGCGCTCGGTGGCCAGGCGGGGCAGGACGTTCGCGGCGAAGAAACGCGCCGCGGCGACCTTCCCGGTGTAGAACGCCTGGTCGGGGCCGGAGACCTCGCCGTCGAGCCGGGCCAGGGCGATCTCCGCCTGGCGCAGCAGCAGCCAGCCGATCACCAGGTCGCCGAGACCGAGGAGCAGGCGGGTGGTGTTCAGGCCCACCTTGTAGATCTCGCGGCTCTGCTCGGCGGAGTTCATCAGGTCGGCGACCATTGCGTCGACGATGCCCTTGACGTCGTCGGCGGCCCGGTCGAGCGCGGCGCGCTCCTCCTTCAGCCGGCCGTTGCCGCCCTCGGCCGCGGCGAACTCCTTGATCTCGGTCATCAGCGCGGTCAGCGCCGCGCCGTTGTTCTTCACGATCTTGCGGAAGAACAGGTCCTGCCCCTGGATCGCCGTGGTGCCCTCGTACAGCGTGTCGATCTTGGAGTCGCGGATGTACTGCTCGATCGGGTAGTCCTGCAGGTACCCGGAGCCGCCGAGCGTCTGCAGCGACTGCGCGAGCAGCTCGTACGAGCGCTCCGACCCGACGCCCTTGACCAGCGGCAGCAGCAGGTCGTTCAGCCGCTCGGCGTCGTCGTCCCGCTCGCCGTTCGCCTCGGCGATGCGCACCGCGTCCTGGTACGTGGCGGCGAACAGCACCAGCGCCCGCATGCCCTCGGCGTAGGACTTCTGGAGCATCAGGCTGCGCCGTACGTCGGGGTGGTGGGTGATGGTGACGCGCGGCGCGGACTTGTCGGCCATCGTGGCCAGGTCGCCGCCCTGCACGCGCTCCTTGGCGTAGTCGAGGGCGTTGAGGTAGCCGGTGGACAGCGTGGCGATGGCCTTGGTGCCGACCATCATCCGGGCGTGCTCGATGATCAGGAACATCTGCTTGATGCCCTCGTGCACGCCGCCGACCAGGTACCCGACGGCCGGCTCGGACTCGCCGAACGTCAGCTCGCACGTCGTGGAGACCTTCAGGCCCATCTTGTGCTCGACGTTGGTCACGTACACGCCGTTGCGTTCGCCCAGCGAACCGTCCTCGTTGACCAGGTACTTCGGTACGAGGAACATCGACAGCCCCTTGGTACCGGGGCCGGCGCCCTCGGGCCGGGCCAGCACCAGGTGGAAGATGTTCTCGGTCAGGTCGTGCTCGGCGCTGGTGATGAACCGCTTGACGCCCTCGATCCGCCAGGTGCCGTCGCCGTTGTCGATCGCCTTCGTACGGCCGGCGCCCACGTCGGAGCCGGCGTCCGGCTCGGTGAGCACCATGGTCGCGCCCCACTTGCGCTCCAGCGCCAGCTCGGCGAACCGCTTCTGCTCCGGGGTGCCGATCTTCCACAGCGTCTGCGCGAACGTCGGGCCGCTGGCGTAGATGTACATGGCCGGGTTGGCGCCGAGCACCATCTCCGAGACCGCCCACGCCAGCGAGCGCGGCGCGCCGAAGCCGCCGAACTCCGACTCCAGGTCCACCGCGTACCACCCGGCGTCCATGAACGCCTGGAAGCCCTTCTTGAAGCCCTCCGGCACCCGGACGGTGTGCGCGGCCGGGTCGAAGACCGGCGGGTTGCGGTCCGCGTCGGCGAACGACTCGGCCAGCGGGCCGGTGGTCAGCCGCTCCACCTCCGACAACACGCTGCGCGCGGTGTCCTCGTCCATCTCGTCGTACGGAGCCTGTCCCATGATCCGCTGACGGTCGAAGACCTCGAACAGGTTGAACTCGATGTCACGGAGGTTCGACTTGTAGTGACCCATCTTCCCCGCTCGCAATCTCCCAGGTGAACTCGCCGGTAACCACGATGATGCTACCCGTGAGTAACGTGAGGCAAGTCCGGATCCGGACGCGCCTCGCGAATGTGTCGGAACTGACAGGGTGGTGTCCGTGACCCCGACCCCCGACGGGCTCACCCGGACCGAGCGCCGCGTGTGGCGCGCGTTCGCCAGTGGTACGCGGGTGGAGCTCGGGACCGACCAGCCCGGCCATGACCCGGAGCGGACCGTGCGCGCCGAGGTGATCGTCGCCTTGCTGCGCCGCGAGGACGACCCGGGCGCCGAACGCGTCGCGGCCGTACGGCTGCGCGGCGCGCGGATCACCGGCCGCATCGACATGGCCGGCGCCGAGGTGCGCTGGCTGCTGTCGCTGTTCAACTGCGTGCTGGAGGAGGCGCCGGACTTCTCGCACGCCAGTACCCGGACCATCAAGATCAACCACTCCGACCTGCCGGGCATCGCCGGCGTCTGGGCCCAGGTCGGCGGCCACTTAACGATGACCGGCTCGACCGTGCACGGCACCGTCGACCTGACCGGCGCGCACATCTCCGGTGAGGTACGGCTGAACCGCACGCAGGTACGCAGCCGGACCGCCGCCCATCCGGGCATCACGGCCGGCGGCATCGCCGTCGAGGGCGGCTTCTACGGCCGCCAGCTACGGGTGACGGGCGGCGTACGGCTGGCGGGCGCCAAGCTCAACGGCGGCTGCGTGCTGAGCGGCGCCCAGCTGGCCGACCCCGACGGCGCCGCGCTCGACCTGGAGAACGCGGACATCGTCAACGCCCTGCACTGCAGCGGCGGGTTCGCCGCGCACGGCACCGTACGGCTGCGCGGCGCGCACGTGTCCGGGCGGGTCTCGTTCCGGCAGGCCCGGCTGCGCGCACCGGAGATCGCCGTGCACGGCACCCGCCTGACGGCCGAAGAGCTCGACCTGCGCACCGCCGAGAAGATCGACGGCCTGCTGCTGCTCGAGCACGCCACCATCGGCACGCTGTCCGACCACGACGCGACCTGGCCGGACGGCATCCGGCTGACCGGCATGACGTACGAGTCGATCCGCTACTGGAGCCACCCGGAGGCGATCAAGCGCCGCCTGGACTGGCTGTCCCGCGACCCGGCCGGCTTCCGCCCGCAGCCGTACGAGCAGCTCGCCGCGTACTACCGCCGCACCGGCCGCGACGACCTGGCCCGGCTCGTGCTGCACGCGGAGGAACGGCGCCGGCCCCGGCGTCGCTGGGGCGCGCGCATCTTCGCGACCGTCCTGGAGTACACGGTCGGGTACGGCTACAAGCCGGTGCGCGCCGCGTACTGGCTGGCCGGGCTGCTGGCCGTCGGCTCGCTCGGGTTCGCCGCCAACCACCCCGCGCCGCTCAAGCCGGACGAGGCGCCGCACTTCAACCCGGTGCTGTACACCCTGGACCTGCTGTCCCCGATCGGCGGCCTCGGCCAGCGCGAGGCGTTCGACCCGGTCGGCGTCTGGCAGTGGCTGGCCGGCGCGCTGGTCGTCGCCGGCTGGGTGCTGGCCACCGCGCTGATCTCGGGCGTCGGGCGGGTGTACAACCGCGGCTGAGTGTCGGTGGCCGGCCGTAGGGTGCGGGCGTGGCTGAACGCGATGCGTACGACGACGAGGACTTCGCCGGGGTCGACTGGTACGGCCTGGAGCTCGGCGACGGGCGGTACCGCCGGTGCCGGTTCTTCGACGCCGACCTGACCGAGGTGCGTACGCAGAACGCGGTGTTCGAGGAGTGCGACTTCTCCGGCGCCCGGCTCAACGCCTCCCGGCACCGTACGAGCGCGTTCCTGCGCTGCACGTTCAGCCGCGCGTCGCTGTTCGACGCGACGCTGGACGGCTGCAAGATGACCGGCAGCGAGTTCGCGGCCACCCGCCTGCGGCCGCTGACCGTGCGCGGCGGCGACTGGTCCTACGTCGCGCTGCCCGGCGCCGACCTGGCCGGCCTCGACCTGTCCGGGGTCAACCTCGCCTACGCCGATCTTTACAACGCCGACCTGCGCAAGACCGTGCTGCGCGACGCCAACCTGGACCACGCGCGGCTGGAACTGGCCGAGCTGCGCGGCGCGGACCTGCGCGGCGCCGACCTCAACGCGGTCCCCACCCAGACGCTGGACCTGCGCGACGTGAAGGTGACCATGATCCAGGCCATCGTGCTGGCCCAACACCGGGGCGCGCTCGTGGACGGCTGAATCCCTTTATCCATCGCGGACTCCGGTAGTGTGTGCAGCCACGTCGGGGTACGAACCAGCTAGCGAACCTCCCGGAGGATCAGGCATGGGCATCGGGGTCAGTATCTTCCTGATCACGCTCGGTGCGATCTTCAAGTTCGCGATCACCGCCCACCTCAGCGGCGTCGACCTCCAGGCCATCGGGGTGATCTTGATGGTGGTGGGCGTCGCCGTCCTGATCCTCAACATCATCCTGATGCAGCGCCGCCCCCGCTCCGGCAACCGCGGCCCCGACTTCGGCGACGAGAACAACCCGCCGATCTGACGTTTCGAACACCCTGGAAATGTCGCACCGTGTAGCGACCCGAGTGCTTCACTGATCGCGCACAGGATCTGACCCGACCGAAAAGGAGAATCCGTGCGCACCATGAAGCGTGTCGGCGCGATCTGCGCCGTTCTGGGGGGACTCGCAGGCTCGGTGGTCGCCTTCGGCGCCCCGGCACAGGCGGCCGACTGCCCGGCGGGGCAGCTCTGCCTCTACACCGGCGGCGACGGTTCCGGTACCCGGGCGGTGTACTCGTGGGGTTCGCCCGATCTGGCCGGGCAGGGCGTCGCCGACCCGGGCTGGGTCGTCAACAACAGCAACGTCCAGTTCTGCCTGTACTCCGACGTCAACTACGCGGGCAGGGTCTCGCCGATCTCCCAGACCATCCCGGGCGGCTTCACCCTGCGGGGCCCGGACGACATTCACGCGCACTCGGTCAGGCCCTGCTGATCCGGCCGGCGGTCTCCCCGGCGGTGCGCCGGGGAGAGCCGATCGTTAGCCTGTCCGCATGTTCCGTCACGTTGTGATGTTCTCCTGGAAGCCCGAGGCCACCGATGTCCAGCGGCAGGCGGTCCCGGAACGGCTCGCCGGGCTCCCCGCCAAGATCCCGGAGCTGCGGTCCTACAAGTTCGGGCCGGACGCCGGCATCAACGCCGGCAACGCCGACTTCGCCGTGGTGGCCGACTTCGACGACGTCGACGACTATCTCGTCTACCGGGACCACCCCGAGCACCGCGCCATCATCGACACCTACATCGCGCCGATCGTCGCCACCCGTACCGCGGTCCAGTTCGAGCTGGGCTGATGGCGGCGGCGCTCACCGGCGTCTTCCCCGTGGCGCCGACGACGTTCCATGACGACGGGTCGCTGGACCTGCCGAGCCAGGACCGCGTGCTCGACTTCCTGGCCGACGCCGGCGTGGACGCCGTCTGCGTCCTGGCGAACTACTCCGAGCAGTTCTCCCTCACCGACGCCGAACGTGAGCAGGTCACCGAGCGGGTGCTGGCGTACGCCGCCGGCCGCCTGCCGGTTATCGTCACCACCAGCCACTTCAGCGCGCGTATCGCGGCCGAGCGGTCGCGGCGGGCGCAGGAGCTCGGCGCGGCGATGGTGATGCTCATGCCGCCGTACCACGGCGCGACGATGAGCGTGCCGTACGACCAGGTGCGCGCGTACTTCCACACGGTCGCCGCGGCCATCGACATCCCGATCATGCTGCAGGACGCGCCGATGAGCACCACCCGGCTGTCCGCGCCCGAGCTGGCCGGGCTGGCCCGGGAGATCCCGAACATCACGCACGTCAAGGCGGAGATGCCGGGCGCCGCGGACAAGCTCCGCGCGGTCATCGACCTGGCCGGGCCGGACCTGCCCGGCCCGTGCGACGGCGAGGAGTCGGTGACGCTCCTGCCGGACCTGGACGCCGGGGCGGTCGGCACGATGCCGAGCTGCGCGATACCCGACGTCCTGGCCCGCGTGGTGCGCTCCTACCGCTCCGGCGACCGCGACGCGGCCGTGGCGGAGTGGGAGCGGTACCTCCCGATGATCCACTACGAGAACCGCCAGTGCGGGCTGCGCGCCACCAAGGCGCTGATGTACGAAGGCGGCATCATCACCAGCGAGGCGGTCCGCGCCCCGCTGGCGCCGCTGCCCCCGCCCGTACGGGCGGGCCTGCTCGAGCACGCCCGGCGGCGCGACCCGCTGGTCCTGCGCTGGGGCCGCTGACCCCGCCGGGCACCGGGCCCGTCGGGGACGGGCCCGGTGCCCGGCCCTAGCTCCAGGCCAGCATGGTCATCGGGTCGGCGAGCATGGCGCCGATGTCCCGCAGGACGTACGAGCCGAGCTCGCCGTCGATGACGCGGTGGTCGAAGGACAGCGCCAGGTCGGTGACCTGTCGGGGGACCACCTGGTCGTCGACCACCCAGGGCAGCTTCCGGATCTGGCCGAAGGCCAGGATCGCCGACTCGCCGGGGTTGAGGATCGGCGTGCCGGCGTCGACGCCGAAGACGCCGATGTTGGTGATGGTGACCGTGCCGCCCTGCTGGTCGGCCGGCTGGGCCTTCCCGGCCCGGGTCTTCTCGGTGAGGTCGGCCAGGGCCTTGGCCAGGTCGGGGAGCGTCAGGGCGTGCGCGTCCTTGACGTTCGGAACGACCAGGCCGCGGTCGGTGGCCACCGCGACGCCCAGGTTCACGTAGTGCTTGACCACGATCTCCTGCGCGTCCTCGTCCCACGTCGCGTTGGCCATCGGGTGCCGGCGCATGGCCAGCAGGACGGCCTTGGCGACCAGGAGCAGCGGGCTCACCTTGACGCCGGCGAAGTCCGGCAGCTCGCGGAGCCGCCGTACGGCCGCCATCAGCTCGGTGACGTCGACCTGGAGGAACTCGGTCACGTGCGGCGCGGTGAACGCGCTGTTCACCATGGCCGCCGCGGTGAACTTGCGCACGCCCTTGACCGGGATGCGCTCCTCACGCGGCCCGGTCGCCGCCGGGGCCGCCGCCGGCCCGGCCGCGGCCGCCTCGACGTCGGCGCGCGAGATCGTCCCGTTCGGCCCGGTGGGGCTGATCGTGGCGAGGTCCACGCCCAGATCCTTGGCGCGCTTGCGTACGGGCGGCTTGGCCAGCACCCGGGCGCTGCCGTTCGACGCGGGCGACGCCTGCGCCGG
>Ga0164243_10004384_pt1 | contig 22137 bp, 21 predicted proteins | sample OricompcompostOP_FD_108781 | JGI IMG/M metagenome (GOLD analysis project Ga0164243, IMG submission 108781) | Organic Plus compost microbial communities from Emeryville, California, USA - Original compost - Organic plus compost (OP) | ecosystem: Engineered > Solid waste > Mixed feedstock >...
CTGGTCGGCACCGGGCTGCTGGTCTGCGAGTACCACTGGTTCACCGACGTCCTGGCCTCCGCCGTGCTGAGCTTCGGCGTCCTGTGGCTGACCTTCCCGCCCGGCCACGGAGCGTCACTGCGGCCGGGCGGGAGCGGTACGGGTCAGTCGATCGACAGGTAACGGTCCTCGTCCTCGCGCCCCCGCTCGACCTTGCGCTGCTCGCGCTCCTGCTGCCGGGTGCTGTGGTTGAACTTGTCCGGCATCACGACGTCGTCCACGACCACGTTGACCTCGACGACGCGCAGGCCCAGCATCCGGTTGGTGGAGCGCGCCACGTTCGCCTTCACCTCGCGGGCCACGTCCATGACCACGTGCCCGTACTCGATCACCACCTGGAGCGTGATCGACACCTCGCGGCCGCGGATCTCCGCCGACACGCCCTGGTCCCCGCGCTTGCGGCCCACGCCGATGCGCTCGCGTACGGACTCCACCGCGCGCTCGATGTCGCCGCCGAGGTCCGCGACGCCCTCGACCTCGATCGCGGACAGCGCCGCGACCTTCTCCACGACCTCGTCCTCGATCTCGATGCGGCCCTTGACCTGCGCCAGCGACGGCTGCGGGTCGGTGGACCCGTTGGAGTCCGCCGGTACGACCTTCACCTGGTCGCCGTTGGCGATCGCCGCCTCCTCGCTCGCCGCGGCGTCGGTGACGGCAGGCGCGGCGCCGGCGGCGTCCGCGGCGACCGCCTCGGCCTCCGCTACAGGCGTCTCCTCGGCGACTTCAGGGGCGAGCTCGGTCATGGCGGCCTCCACTTCACGGGCGGGGTTCCGGGCGTCTTCCGGACGCGCATTCTGCCCCGATCGCGACCCCGGAGAGCGGCGTTTCCGGCATCCGGCCGGAACCGGAAACCCCGGTCGTACGGGCGGTCGCGGCGCGGAGGCGGCGGCGGGACGGCGGGGCGATGATCCTATGCTGGCCATATGAGCGAGCAGGAGCCTCCCGTCGTCCAGGACGGCGTCGGCGACCCGGACGGATTCCAGCGGCTGTGGACGCCGCACCGGATGGCCTACATCAAGGGCGAGAACAAGCCCTCCGGTACCGAGTCCGGCGACGGCTGTCCCTTCTGCCGCATCCCCACGCTCAGCGACGCCGACGGGCTGATCGTCGCGCGCGGCTCGTCGGTGTACGCGGTGCTCAACCTGTACCCGTACAACTCCGGCCACCTGATGGTGCTGCCGTACCGGCACATCGCCGACTACACCGAGCTGGACGACGCGGAGACCGCGGAGCTGGCCGCCTTCACCAAGCGGGCGATCGGCGCGCTGCGGGAGGCCAGCGGCGCGCAGGGGTTCAACGTGGGCATGAACCTCGGCCATGTGGCCGGCGCCGGGATCGCCGCGCACCTGCACCAGCACGTGGTGCCGCGCTGGGGCGGCGACACGAACTTCATGCCGGTCGTCGGCCAGACCCGGGTGCTGCCGCAGCTCCTCGGCGACACCCGCGACATGCTCGCCGCCGCCTGGCCCGAGCCCTGACGGACCCACAATTATGGCGAAGGATTTTCCGGGCTATAGCCCGGAAAATCCTTCGCCATAATTGGGTTACGCGGTTACTGGGCGGCGGCCGTCTCCTCGGTGGCCAGTTTCTCGGCCAGGTGGCTGGGGAGGGGCTCGTGGCGCAGGTAGGTGCGGGTGAACGAGCCGGTGCCGCTGGACATCGACCGCAGGTCGATGGCGTACCGGACGATCTCCAGCTCGGGCACCTCCGCCTTCACGAGCGTGCGCCCGCCCGGCACCGGCTCGGTGCCGAGCACCCGGCCGCGCCGCGAGGACAGGTCGGACATGACCGCGCCGACGTACTCGTCGCCGACCAGGATGGACACCTCGTCCACGGGTTCCAGCAGCGCCGTGGCGCAGTGCCCGGCGGCGTCGCGCAGCGCGAGCCGCCCGGCCTTCTGGAACGCCATGTCGGAGGAGTCCACCGAGTGGGCCTTGCCGTCGACGACGGTGACCCGCAGGTCGACGACCGGGTATCCGGCCTTGACGCCCTGCTGCATCTGCGACCGGACGCCCTTCTCCACGGACGGGATGAACTGCCGCGGGATCACGCCGCCGACGATCTTGTCGACGAACTCGAACCCGGACCCGGAGGGCAGCGGCTCCACCTCGATGTGGCAGATGCCGTACTCGCCGTGCCCGCCGGTCTGCTTGACGTTGCGGCCCATGCCCTTGGCCGTGCCGGCGAACGTCTCGCGCAGCGGTACCCGCAGCTCGCCGACCTTCACCTCGACGCCGTACCGGTTGCGCAGCCGGTCCAGCGCGACGTCCAGATGCGCCTCGCCCATGCTCCACAGCACGAGCTGCCCGGTCTCGCCGTTGTTGTCCAGCCGCAGCGTCGGGTCCTCGGCGACCAGCCGGGACAGCGCCTGCGACATCTTGTCCTCGTCGGCCTTCGACGCGGCCTCGATCGCCGACGGCAGCAGCGGGTCGGGCATCGTCCACGCCGCCATCAGCAGCGGCTTGTCCTTGTCCGACAGCGTGTCGCCGGTCTCGGCGCGGGTCAGCTTGGCCACCGCGCAGATGTCGCCGGCCGGCACCGAGGTGACCGGCCGCTGCTGCTTGCCCAGCGGGCAGGTCAGCGCGCCGATCTTCTCGTCGACGTCGTGGTCCTCGTGCCCGCGCTCGGCGAGCCCGTGCCCGGACACGTGCACCACGGTGTCGGGGACCAACCGCCCGGAGAACACCCGCACCAGGCTGATCCGGCCGACGTACGGGTCGGTGGTGGTCTTGACGACCTCGGCCAGCAGCGGGCCGTCGGGGTCGCAGGTCAGGCCCTCGACCGGCGCGCCCTCGACGGTCGTGACCTCGGGGAGCGGGTGCTCCACCGGGCACGGGAACGCCTTCGTGATGATCTCGGTCAGCTCGTCCAGGCCGACGCCCTCCGGCGCGGACGCGGCCAGGACGGGGAAGAACCCGCCGCGCGCCACGGCCTTCTCCAGGTCGCCGATGAGCACCCCGGTGTCGATCTCCTCGCCGCCGAGGTACCGGTCCATCAGGGACTCGTCCTCGCTCTCGGTGATGATCCCCTCGATCAGCGTGCCGCGCTGCTCTTCGAGCCGCGGCATCTCCGACTCCGGCGGATCGGCCACCGTACGGGTCCCGGACGTGTAGTCGAAGTACCGCTGGGACAACAGCCCGAGCAGCCCGCTGACGCCGCCCCCGTCGCCCGAGCCGTCCGCGCCGCCCACCGGCAGGTAGATCGGCGCCACGCCCTCACCGAAGACGTCCTGGCACTGGAGCACCACGTCGTCGAAGTCCGCGCGCTGGTGGTCGATCTTGGTGATCACCACGGCCCGCGGCATGCTCACCGCGGCGCACTCCTCCCACAGCACCTTCGTGAGCCCGTCGACGCCGTCGGTCGCGGAGATCACGAACAGGGCCGCGTCCGCCGCCCGCAGCCCGGCGCGCAGGTCGCCGACGAAGTCGGCGTACCCGGGCGCGTCGATCAGGTTGACCTTGACGCCGTCGTGCTCGAACGGCACGACGGACAGGTTCACCGACCGCTGCTGGCGCGCCTCGACCTCGTCGAAGTCGCTGATGGTGGTGCCGTCCTCGACCCGCCCCGGGCGCACCGGCGCGCCCGTCGCGGTGTGCGCGTACAGATGCTCGGCGAGTGTCGTCTTTCCCGATCCGGAATGGCCGACCAGCACGACGTTGCGGATGCTCACCGGCCGGTCGGCCTCTGGTGCCCTGCCGGCGGCTCCCGGGCCTGTCTTGTCCGCCACGCGCATCGCCTCCCGCGACTGTCGCGTGCGTCCTCGCACGCGAGTGTGGACCGCTCGTACGGCGTCGCCCGGCGGCCCGCCAGCCGGTTCACCGGAAAGCCAACCGCGCGGCGCTTGCCGTCCACCATTCCCCGTATGTGGCCCATACCACAAGGGGGCGGCCCGATTGATCGCCGGGTCCCCGATTACCCGGGAGTATCGATCGATGTCCTATTTTTGGAGCTTGTCGCGCCGCCGGGGCGCGGCGGCGGGGGAAGCGCGCTGAGCTGGTCTACCATGAGGCGCGCGACCGCCCCAGACGAACGGACGTGGATGCTCAACCTCCTGCGACCACAGATCGCGCGCGTCACCGAGCCGACGGGACGGGCGCTGGCCCGTACCGGGATCACCCCGAACACGATCACGGTCGTGGGCACGCTCGGGGTGGCGGCCGGGTCGCTCGGGTTCTTCACCCGCGGGTCGCTGTTCTGGGGCACGGTGATCATCACGATCTCGGTGCTGCTCGACCTGCTCGACGGCGCGGTGGCCCGGGTCACCGGCACCAGCGGCGCGTGGGGCGCGTTCCTGGACTCCACGCTGGACCGCGTGGCCGACGCGCTGATCTTCGGCTCGCTCGTGTGGTGGCTGTCCGGAGCCGGGCACAACCGGATCGCCGCCGGGGTGGCGCTGTTCTGCCTGGTCGCCGGCGCGGTCGTGTCGTACGCCAAGGCGCGCGCCGAGGGCCTCGGGATGACCTGCAACGTCGGCATCGCCGAGCGCGGTGAGCGGCTGCTGCTGGTGCTCGTGCCGACCGGGCTGTCCGGCCTCGGCGTGCCGTACGTCCTGGACGTCGGCCTGTGGGTGCTGGCCGTGCTGTCCGCGATCACCGTGGGGCAGCGGGTCGCGGAGGTCCGCCGTCAGATCCCCGCGCGGGACTAACGGCCTGCGTACGGGGGAGTCGTGCGGGGAGGAGTTCGCCACATGAAACAGCGGTGCGCCGCCGCGCTGTACCTGCTGGCCTGGCACGTCCTCCCGCGCCTGCCCGAGTCGTGGGCGGAGGAACTGTTCCGGCTGGTGGCGGACATCGCGTGGCGGCGGCAGGGGGTGGGCGTGCAACGGCTTGAGGCCAACCTGCTGCGCGTCGTACCGGACGCCGACGGCAAGCGGCTGCGCGCGCTCAGCCGGGCGGGCATGCGCTCGTACATGCGGTACTGGATGGAGACGTTCCGGCTGCCCGCCTACGACCGCGACCGCATCAATGCGCACATGCACGTGGCGAACTGGGACGCCGTGCGCGCCCGCCTCGACGCCGGCCGCGGCGTGCTGCTGGCCCTGCCGCACATGGGCAACTGGGACCAGGCCGGCGCCTGGGTGGCGCTGCAGGGCGTGCCGTTCACCACCGTCGTCGAGCGGCTGAAGCCGGAGAAGCTGTACGAGCGGTTCGTGGCGCACCGGGAGAGCCTCGGCATGGAGGTGCTGCCGCTGACCGGTGGCGGTTCCGCGGCCGGGACGCTGGCGCGGCGGCTGCGCGCCGGCGGGCTCGTCTGCCTGGTCGCCGACCGGGACATCACCTCCTCCGGCGCGCAGGTGAAGTTCTTCGGCGAGGCCGCGTCGATGGCCGCCGGGCCGGCCGCGCTGGCGCTGCAGACCGGCGCCGCGCTGATGCCCGTATCGCTGTGGTTCACCGAGGACGGCTGGCGGGCCCGCGTGCACGACGAGGTCCCCGCCCCCGAGGACGGCGACCGGGCGGCCCGGATCGCCGCGATGACCCAGCGGATGGCCGACGCGTTCGCCGAGGGCATCGCCGCGCACCCGCAGGACTGGCACATGCTCCAGCGGATCTTCCTGGCCGACCCCGTACCGGGGGAGGCCCCCGCATGAACCGGCCGCTGCGCGTCGGGATCGTCTGCCCGTACACCTGGGACGTGCCGGGCGGGGTGCAGCAGCACGTGCGCGACCTCGCCGAGGCGCTGATCGAGCTGGGCCACCACGTATCGGTGATCACGCCGTGCGACGACCCGGACGACGCGGCGATCCAGCCGTACGTGGTGCCGGCCGGGCGCGCGGTGCCCGTCCCGTACAACGGGTCGGTGGCGCGGCTGGCGTTCGGGTTCCTGTCCGCGGCGCGGGTGCGCCGCTGGGTGCGCGACGGCGAGTTCGACGTGCTGCACGTGCACGAGCCGGCCTCGCCGAGCCTGTCGCTGCTGGCCTGCTGGGTGGCGCAGGGCCCGATGGTGGCCACCTTCCACACCTCCAACCCCAAGTCGCGGGCGATGCAGGCGGCGTACGGCATCCTGGCGGCCACGTTCGAGAAGATCGGTGGCGCCATCGCGGTGTCCGAAGCGGCCCGCAAGACGCTCGTCGAGCACCTGGGCGGCGATGCCGTGCTGATCCCGAACGGCGTCGCGGTGCGCCGGTACGCCGACGCCGAGCCGCTGCCCGGCTGGCCCGGCGAGGGCGGCTCGCTGGGCTTCCTCGGCCGCATCGACGAGCCGCGCAAGGGCCTGGACGTCCTGCTGCGCGCGTTCGACGTGATCGGCCGGCAGCGGCCCGGGCTGCGGCTGCTGATCGCCGGGCCGGGCGACGCCGAGGAGGCGCTGGAGCGCGTCGACCCCGCGCTGCGCGACCGGGTGGTGCTGCTCGGGCAGGTCAGCGAGGAGGACAAGGTCCGCGCGCTGCACTCCATGGACGTCTACTGCGCGCCCAACACCGGCGGCGAGAGCTTCGGGATCGTCGTCGCCGAGGCGATGGCCGCCGGGGCGCCGATCCTGGCCAGCGACATCGACGCGTTCCGCGCGGTGCTCGACGGCGGCGCGGCCGGGGCGCTGTTCACCGTCGGCGACGCCGACCACCTGGCCAAGGAGGCGGGCGAGCTGCTCGACGACCCGGTACGCCGCGCCGCGCTGGCCACCGCGGCCCGCGCCGCCGTGCGCGCGTACGACTGGACGACCGTCGCCCGCGAGGTCGTCCGCGTGTACGAGGCCGTGATCCCCGGGCATGGCGCGGTGCGCGTCGCCCCCGACGCGACGATGGGCTGACCACCACGATGGGAGACACGTTCGGCTGGGTCGCGCTGTCCGTCGCGATCGTCGTGCTCATCGGCTTCTACGTGTCCTGGCGGGCCACCCGCCTGGACCGGCTGCACACCCGGTACGAGACCGCCTGGGCCGCGCTCGACGCCGCCCTGCTGCGCCGCAGCGCCGTCGCCCTCGACCTGGCCGGCTCGCGGTACCTGGACCCGGCCACCAGCCTGCTGCTCGCCGCCGCCGCGCACGAGGCCAACATCGCCGGCCCGGACCGCCGCGAGCTGGCCGAAAGCGACCTGTCCCGCGCGCTGCGCGCCGCCATCGACCAGCCCGACCTCGACGGCCGCCCGGACGCCGACGACCGCTTCACCGACGTGCGCGCCGCCGCCCGCGGCGTACTGATCGCCCGCCGCTTCTACAACGACGCCGTCCGCGTCACCCTGGTCCAGCGCGGCCGCTGGCTGCCGCGCGTCCTGCACCTCGCCGGCAGTGCGCCGCTGCCGGAGTTCTTCGAGATCGATGACGCACCTCCTGACCGACTTGAGTAAGCGTGTGTAAGATGCGCCGCGTTTGCCCCCAAGCCACGGGAGTGCGCATGAACCGCACGGTGCTGGCGACCGTCGGGTTGGTCGGCGCGGCGACGATGCTCGCCACCGGGCAGTCCGCGGCCCAGGTCATGCCGAACGAGGCGGCGGCCCCCACGCCGCAGACGCATCCGTTCACCGGTATGACGCGCGGCGTCGGCAACCCGGTGCTGGCCGTGAAGGTCGACAACACGACGAAGGCGCATCCGCAGGCCGGGCTGAAGAAGGCCGACATCGTGTACGTGGAGCAGGTCGAGGGCGGCCTGACCCGCATCATGGGCGTGTTCTCCTCGCAGCTGCCGTCCCGCGTCGGGCCGGTGCGCAGCGCGCGGATCTCCGACCTGCACATCCTCCGGCAGTACGGCCGGCCGGCGTTCGGCTACTCCGGCGCGCAGAGCAAGCTCAAGCCGGAGATCGCCAAGGCGCCGCTGTACGACGTCTCGCAGGAGAAGGTGCCCGGCCCGTACGCGCGGGACCAGCACCGGCCCGCGCCGTACAACCTGTTCGGCAGCCCGGAGAAGATGCTGCGAGAGGCGCCGAAGGCCGGCAAGGCGAAGGACATCGGGTTCCGGTTCGGCGCCGAACCGGCCGGTGGGCGGAAGCGGTCGTCGTTCTCCGTGAAGTACCCGACCGCGACGTTCTCCTTCCACTGGTCGGGCAAGGCGAAGAAGTGGCTGGCGGCGATCGACGGCAAGCCCGACATGGCCGCCGAGGGCGGGCAACTCGGCGCGCCCACCGTGGTCGTCCAGTGGTGCAGGATGACCCGGTCGAAGTACCACGACTCCAACGGCAACTACACGCCGCTGATCCACACGACCGGTACGGGCACCGGCGTGGTGCTCCGGGACGGTAAGGCGCACGACGTGAAGTGGTCGCGGCCCACGGACTCCGCGGGCACCTCGTTCACCACGACCACGGGCAAGCCGATGACCTTCCACCGGGGCCAGGTCTGGATGGTGCTGGCGGCCAAGAAGCCCAGCGTCCCGTAATCCGGACCGCGGTGCCCGTGTCGTCTGGCCTGACGGCCGCGGACGGTGTGTGATTGATCCGCCGGGTACCCGACGACGGGAGTGGGCATGGACCGCAGGCTGCTGGCCGCCGGCCTCGTGTGCGCGTGCGCGCTGGTCGCCGCCGGGTGCTCGTCCGGAGGCAAGGGGCACCAGGCGGCGACGCCGGCGCTCACCGCCAACCCGTTCACCGGCACGAAGCGCGGGCTGCACGCCCCCGTGCTGGCCGCGAAGATCGACAACACCCGCCCCGGGCGGCCGCAGGCGGGCGTGCGCGACGCCGACATCGTGTACGCCGAGCAGGTCGAGGGCGGCGAGACCCGGCTCATGGCCGTGTTCTCCTCCCACCTGCCGGCACGCATCGGCCCCGTACGCAGCGCGCGCATCTCCGACCTGCACCTGCTCCCGCAGTTCGGGAAGCCCGCGTTCGCGTACTCCGGCGTGCAGCACAAGATGATCCCGGAGGTCGCCAAGGCGCCGCTGTACGACGTCTCGCCCGGCCACGCCGGCGGCGCGTACCACCGCGACGGCAGTCGGCCGGCGCCGTACAACCTGTTCGCCGACCCGAAGGCGCTGCTGGACAAGGCGCCCGACGCGAGCACCCCGCGCGACATCGGATTCACGTTCGGCGCCGCGCCGGCGGGCGGCACCGCGCGCTCGTCGTACACGGTGCGGTACCCGGCCTCGCGCTTCACCTTCGACTGGTCCGCCTCGGCCGGGAAGTGGCTGGTCAGCCTGGACGGCACCGCCGACCGGGCCGCGGAGGGCGGCCGGCTCGGCGCCCCGACGGTCGTCGTCCAGTGGTGCACGGTCACCCGGTCGCGCTTCCACGACTTCCTGGGCAACTACACCCCGCTGATCCAGACGGTCGGCGACGGGACCGGCGTCGTCCTGCGCGGCGGCAAGGAGTACCAGGTGAAGTGGTCCCGGCCGAGCGAGGACGCGGGCACCACGTACACCACGACGTCCGGCAAGCCGATGAACTTCGCCACCGGCCAGGTCTGGGTGCTGCTGGCCGCGAAGCACCCGCGGGTGCCGTAATCCCGCTTACCGGGCGGGTACGGACGACACGGGTCCGTGACCTCGGGGGACCGCGCGGATCCCGCTGGGTATGATGCGCCGAGTTTCCCGACGACGAGAGGTGTGCATGAACCGCAAATGGCTGGCGGCCGCCGGCCTGGTCGGCGCGTGGTCGATGGTCGTCGCCGGGTGTTCGTCGAACGGCAAGCAGGCGCAGTCCGCCGCGCCCTCCTCGGCACCGGCGAGCAAGTCCGCGGCGCCGAAGCCGGCGACGCACCCGTTCACCGGCATGAAGCGCGGCATCGGCAACCCGGTGCTCGCCGTGAAGATCGACAACACGCACTCCGCGCACCCGCAGGCCGGGCTGAAGAAGGCCGACCTCGTCTACGTGGAGCAGGTCGAGGGCGGCGTGACGCGCATCATGGGCGTGTTCTCCTCCCAGCTCCCGTCGCGGCTCGGCCCGGTGCGCAGCGCGCGCATCTCCGACCTGCACATCCTCCGGCAGTTCGGGAAGCCCGCGTTCGCCTACTCCGGCGCGCAGAGCAAGCTGCTGCCGGACATCCGCAAGGCGCCGCTGTACGACGTCTCGCCCGAGCACGCCGGCGGCGCGTACTCCCGCGACGGCGGCCGGCCCGCCCCGTACAACCTGTTCGCGAGCCCGAAGGCGCTGCTGAAGAAGGCGCCGAAGGCGAGCAAGGCCAAGGACATCGGCTTCACGTTCGGCGCCGAGCCGGACGGCGGGAAGAAGAAGTCGTCGTACTCCGTGCGGTACCCGGGCGCCACGTTCGGCTTCCAGTGGTCGAGCAAGGCGAAGAAGTGGAAGATCAGCGCGGACGGCTCGGCCGACATGGCCGCCGAGGGCGGCCGGCTCGCCGCGCCCACGGTCGTCGTCCAGTGGTGCAAGGTCACCCGCTCGCGGTTCCATGACTTCCTCGGCAACTACACTCCGCTGATCCACAGCGTCGGCAAGGGCACCGCCACGGTGCTGCGCGACGGCAAGTCCTACCACGCGAAGTGGTCCCGGCCGAGTGAGTCCAAGGGCACCACCTTCACCACGTCGTCCGGCAAGCCGATGAACTTCCACCGCGGCCAGGTGTGGATCCTGCTGGCGTCGAAGAAGCCGCGCGTGCCGTAGTTGGTCCATGAATCAGACGGCTCATTGGACTTCTCGGGGGCCAATCCGCGTTACATAGGGTGAGATACGTACCCAGTCCGTCCGTGATGCGAGGTTGCGTTGTCCACTCCCGTCTCCGATAACACGCCGGTCGAGGTCGGCACCGCCCGGGTCAAGCGCGGTATGGCCGACATGCTCAAGGGCGGCGTCATCATGGACGTCGTCACCCCGGAGCAGGCGAAGATCGCCGAGGACGCGGGCGCGGTCGCCGTCATGGCGCTCGAGCGGGTGCCCGCGGACATCCGTAAGGACGGCGGCGTCGCGCGGATGAGCGACCCCGACATGATCGAGGGCATCGTCGGCGCCGTCTCCATCCCGGTGATGGCCAAGGCGCGCATCGGCCACTTCGTCGAGGCGCAGGTCCTGCAGTCGCTCGGCGTCGACTACGTCGACGAGTCCGAGGTGCTCACGCCCGCGGACGAGGCGCACCACATCGACAAGTTCGCCTTCACCGTGCCGTTCGTGTGCGGCGCCACCAACCTGGGTGAGGCGCTGCGCCGCATCGCCGAGGGCGCCGCGATGATCCGCTCCAAGGGCGAGGCCGGCACCGGCAACGTCGTCGAGGCCACCCGGCACATGCGGCAGATCCGCGGCGAGATCGGCCGGCTGTCCGCGCTGCCCGCCGACGAGCTGTACGCCGCCGCCAAGGAGCTGCGCGCCCCGTACGACCTGGTCGCCGAGGTCGCGCGCGCCGGGAAGCTGCCGGTCGTGCTGTTCACCGCGGGCGGCATCGCCACCCCGGCCGACGCGGCCATGATGATGCAGCTCGGCGCCGAGGGCGTGTTCGTCGGCTCCGGCATCTTCAAGTCCGGCGACCCGGCCAAGCGCGCCGCCGCGATCGTCAAGGCCACCACCTTCTACGACGACCCGGACGTCATCGCCAAGGTGTCCCGCGGCCTCGGCGAGGCCATGGTCGGCATCAACCTCGACACCCTTCCCGACAACGAGCACTACGCGGAGCGCGGCTGGTAGCCCGCCCCCCTGCTCTCAGCGGCCTTGAGTCCCGGGTAAGGCGGGATTCAGGGCCGCTTCCAACGTTGCACTACCCTCGAAAGTGCTCCCACCGCGATGAGAGGTACCTCCGTGACCAGCGAAACCCGGCCCGTCATCGGCGTGCTGGCCCTCCAGGGCGACGTGCGCGAGCACCTGCGCGCGCTGGAGTCCTGCGGCGCGGACGCGCTGACCGTACGCCGCGCCGCCGAGCTCGAGCGCGTGGACGGGCTGATCATCCCGGGTGGGGAGTCGACCACGATGTGGAAGCTCGCCGACGCGTTCGACCTGCTGGAACCGCTGCGCAAGCGGGTGGAGGGCGGCATGCCCGCGTACGGCTCCTGCGCGGGGATGATCATGCTGGCCGACCGCATCCGCGACGGGGTGGACGGCCAGAAGACGATCGGCGGCATCGACATGGACGTGCGCCGCAACGCGTTCGGCCGCCAGGTCGACTCGTTCGAGTCGGACGTGCGGATCGACGGCACGGGCGAGCACCCGTACCATGCCGTGTTCATCCGAGCGCCGTGGGTGGAGGCCGTGGGCGGCGACGTCACGGTTCTCGGCCGCGTCGAAGCGGGCCCGGCCGCCGGTAGGATCGTCGCGGTCCGGCAGGACCGGCTCCTCGCGACGTCGTTCCACCCCGAACTCACCGGGGACACGCGCGTCCACCAGCTTTTCGTCGACATGGTGAAGGGAATTTCATGAGCGGCCACTCCAAGTGGGCGACCACGAAGCACAAGAAGGCCGTGGTCGACGCCAAGCGCGGCAAGCTCTTCGCGAAGCTGATCAAGGACGTCGAAGTGGCCGCCCGCGGCGGCGGTCCGGACCCGGCCGGTAACCCGACCCTGTACGACGCCATTCAGAAGGCGAAGAAGAACTCCGTACCCGGCGACAACATCGACCGCGCGGTCAAGCGCGGCGCCGGGCTCGAGGCGGGCGGCGCCAACTACGAGACGATCATGTACGAGGGCTACGCGCCGGGCGGCGTCGCGGTGCTCATCGAGTGCCTCACCGACAACCGCAACCGCGCGGCCTCCGACGTCCGTACGGCGATGACCCGCAACGGCGGCAACATGGCCGACCCCGGCTCGGTGTCGTACCTGTTCAACCGCAAGGGCGTGGTGATCGTCCCCAAGGCCGGCCTCACCGAGGACGACGTCCTGGCCGCCGTGCTCGACGCCGGCGCCGAGGAGGTCAACGACCTCGGCGAGTCGTACGAGGTGATCAGCGAGGCCGGCGACCTCGTCCCCGTCCGCGACGGCCTGCGCGAGGCCGGCATCGAGTACGACTCCGCCGAGGCGAACTTCCTCCCCACGATGAACGTCCCGCTGGACGAGGAGAACGCCAAGAAGGTCTTCCGGCTCCTGGACATCCTCGACGACCAGGACGACGTCCAGAACGTCTACAGCAACGCCGACGTCAGCGACGAGATCCTGGAGAAGATCGAGGCCTGAAAAACCGGTCGCTGCGCACCCCCTCCCGGCCTAGCGTGAGGGGGTGCTGGCGTGTGATGTCGATCGGACCGAGCTCGACGACTTCCTGGACCTGATCATCCGGGCGTTCGGGACGCAGCCGCCGGACCGGGTGGCCGACATCCGGGCCAACGCCGTCCGGCGCATCGCCGACGGGCGGTGCCTCGGAGTCCGGGACGGCGGGCGGCTCATCGCCGCCGCCTCGATCATCCCGATGTCGCAGTGGTGGCACGGCCGTTCCGTGCCGCTCGCCGGCATCTCCAGCGTGGTCGTCGCCCCGGAGGACCGCGGCCGCAGCGCCGGGCCGCTGCTCATGACGGCCGTCCTCGGCCGCGCCGCCGGCCGCGGCATGCCGCTGTCGATGCTGCACCCGGTGACCGCGCCGCCGTACCGCAAGGTCGGCTACGAACTGGCCGCCACCACGTACTGGTACACCCTCCCCATCCAGGCGCTGCGTCCCCTCGCCCCGCCGGGCGGCGCGCCGGTCAAGCTGCGCCGCGCCGGCGAGGCAGACGCCGCGGACGTCATCGCCGTCCTGGACCGCGTGCACGCGGCCGCCGCCAACGCCGCCACCTGGCGGCTCACCATCTCCGACGGCACCGCCCACGCCGAGCGCGCCGCCGCGACCGCGGACGCCCCGCGCCTGACCGCCGGCGGCCTGGCCGCCCTGTACGCCGGCACCCCCACGACCACGCTGCGCCCTGCAGGCCTGCTCACCGGCCCCGCCGGCGCCGACGCCGCGCTCGACGCGGCCTTTGCCTGCCGGCCCTTCGCCCTCGACTCGTTCTGACACGCCGGGCCGCTGTGCCCGGTAGCGTCGAGTGCGCCGATAGGGTCGCCTGCGAACACATGTTCGCCGGAAGGGGAGGGCAGCGGGTGCGCGTGCTGGGGGTCGATCCGGGGCTGACCCGCTGCGGGGTCGGCGTCGTCGACGGCGCGCCGGGTACGGCCCTGCGCCTGGTCGACGTCGGCGTCATCCGTACGCCGGCCGAGGACGGCATCGCCGAGCGCCTGCTCGCCATCGCCGAGGGCCTGGACCGCTGGCTGGACGCCACCGCCCCGGACGCCGTCGCCGTCGAGCGCGTGTTCAGCCAGCACAACGTCCGTACGGTGATGGGCACCGCCCAGGCCAGCGCGCTGGCCATCACGGCCGCCGCGCGCCGCGGCCTGCCGGTCGCGCTGCACACGCCGAGCGAGGTCAAGGCCGCGGTCACCGGCAACGGCCGGGCCGACAAGGCGCAGGTCGCCTCGATGGTCACCCGGCTGCTGCGGCTCGACGCCCCGCCGAAGCCGGCCGACGCCGCGGACGCGCTCGCGCTGGCCATCTGTCACGTCTGGCGCGGCGGCGCCGCCTCCCGCCTGGAGGCCGCGAAGCTCGCCGCCCGGCGCCAGCCCCGTACCCGAGGAGTCCCCCGATGATCTCGTTCCTCAGCGGCACCGTGGCCGCCGTGGCGCCGGACAGCGCGGTGATCGACGTCGGCGGTGTCGGCATGGCGTTCCAGTGCACGCCGGCCACGCTCGCCGGGCTGCGCACCGGGGAGCAGGCGCGCGTCGCCACGTCCCTGGTGGTCCGCGAGGACTCGCTGACGCTGTTCGGGTTCGCCGACGACGACGAGCGCGCCGTCTTCGAGCTACTGCAGACCGCCAGCGGCGTCGGCCCGCGGCTCGCGCTGGCCATGCTGGCCGTGCACCGGCCGAACTCCCTGCGCCGCGCGGTCACCACCGGCGACGTCGCCGCGCTCACCAAGGTGCCGGGCATCGGCAAGAAGGGCGCGCAGCGTATCGTCCTGGAGCTGAAGGACCGGCTCGGCGCGCCCACCGACGGCGACCTCGGCACGCCCGCCGTCGGCCCGGCCGCGGTGGCCGCGCCCTGGCGCGACCAGGTGCACGCCGGCCTGGTGAACCTCGGCTGGCCGGCCCGCGACGCCGACGCCGCGGTCGACGCGGTCGCGCCCGAGGCCGACCAGATGGTCGCCGACGGCGGCACGCCGGACGTCGCCGCGCTGCTGCGCGCTGCGTTGAAGCGGCTGAGCCGTACGTGAGGAGGGGGATCCGCCCGTGACCGCCGATGACGACCGCCTGGTATCGCCGTCCGCCAGCGGTGAGGAGCGCGCGTACGAGGCGGCGCTGCGCCCGAAGAAACTGGACGACTTCATCGGCCAGGCGCGGGTGCGCGACCAGCTGTCCCTCGTCCTGCACAGCGCGCTGCAACGCGGCACCACGCCGGACCACCTGCTGCTGTCCGGCGGCCCGGGCCTCGGCAAGACGACGCTGTCCATGATCGTCGCGGAGGAGCTGGGCAAGCCGCTGCGCATCACCAGCGGCCCGGCGATCGAGCGGTCCGGCGACCTCGCCGCGGTGCTGTCCACGCTCAGCGAGGGCGAGGTGCTGTTCCTCGACGAGATCCACCGCATGGCACGCCCGGCCGAGGAGATGCTGTACGTCGCCATGGAGGACTACCGGGTCGACGTCATGGTCGGCAAAGGCCCCGGCGCCACCGCCATCCCGCTGGACCTCGCGCCGTTCACGCTGGTCGGCGCGACCACCCGGGCGGGCCTGCTGCCCGCGCCGCTGCGCGACCGCTTCGGCTTCACCGCCCACCTGGACTTCTACGCCCCCGACGAGCTGCACCAGGTGCTGCACCGCTCGGCGCGGCTGCTCGGCGTGGAGCTGCACGACGACGCGGCCGCCGAGGTCGCGGGCCGCTCGCGGGGCACGCCGCGCATCGCGAACCGGCTGCTGCGCCGGGTGCGCGACTACGCCCAGGTGCACGGCACCGGGGTGCTCGACCTGGCCGCCGCGCGCGCCGCGCTCACCCTGTACGAGGTGGACGAGGAGGGCCTGGACCGGCTGGACCGGGCCGTGCTCGACGCCCTGCTCCGCCGGTTCTCCGGCGGCCCGGTCGGGCTGTCCACGCTGGCCGTCGCGGTGGGGGAGGAGGCGGAGACCGTGGAGGTGGTCGCCGAGCCGTTCCTCGTCCGCTGCGGCCTGATCGCCCGTACGCCCCGCGGCCGGGTGGCCACCCCGGCGGCCTGGTCGCACATGGGCCTCACCCCGCCCGCGCACGCCCCGTTCCAGGCCGTCCCGCTGTTCGACGACCGCGCCGCCGGCAACGACACGTGACGACCCGGGAACTTTCGCGTATCAATGTTCGTCTTCGCAAGGTAGGTCTCGTTGCCGCTTGACGGGTGCTCGCCTAGACTCCGGGGGCCGGAGTTCGGGTGAGACGGTCGGCAACCGGCCTAGACATCGACCCGAGTGTCCGATATTCCCCTGGTTTTCGGTGCACATTGCCGTGCCGGGCGGTCGCCCACCGAATGGCGGCCGACTGTCTATATGGAAGGACGCCTCTTGCTGGGCATGACCGAAGCCGCGCCGCTCGCCGCCGGTGGCGGCAGCAATCCGCTGCTGACTTTCCTGCCGTTCATCGTCTTGATCGCGGTGTTCTACTTCCTGCTGATCCGGCCGCAGCGCAACCGCCAGAAGCAGATGCAGTCGATGCAGAGCTCGCTGGTCCCGGGGCAGCAGGTGCTGACGACCGCCGCCATGTATGCCACGGTCGTGGCGGTGGACGACGACGCCGTCGTACTGGAGATCGCGCCGGGCGTGGAGGCCCGTTTCAACCGCGCGGCCATCGCCCAGGTGCTGACGCCCACCGAGGACACGCCCGAGGTGCCCGACTCGCCCGCCGGGCTTGAGGACGACACCACGTCGGCCGAGTCCTCGTCCTCGTCGTCGTCCTCCGACGATGACGCGCCCGAGGGCGTGGAGCCGCCGGCGATGGGCCCCGACGGCCTGCCTGAGGACTCCTCGGACAAGAAGAAGAAGTAGTCTCCGTCCGCCCGGGTCCCGCGTCAAAGACGACCAATAAGGAAACGACCACCTGTGGGACCCCCATCCAACGCGCCGAAGCCGTGGCGCACGATCGGCCTGTTCGTACTGGTCCTCGTGATCCTCGGCGGAATCACGGTCTGGCAGACCAAGGGCGACCCGAAACCCAAGCTCGCCCTGGACCTCAGCAGCGGTACGACCGTGACGCTCACCGCTCAGACGCCGGGTGGGGGTAAGCCGTCGACCTCCAGCATGACCGAGGCCCTGAACATCATCCGGGACCGGGTCAACGGAAGCGGCGTGGCCGAGGCCGAGGTGAACAAGCAGGGCGACCGCAACATCGTGGTCGCCGTGCCGGGCGTCGGGCAGAAGCGCGTCGCGGACCTCGTCGGCACCACGGCGGAACTGCGGTTCCGGCAGGTGCTGGCGGAGACGAACGGCACGCCGACCGCCAGCCCGACGCCCTCGCCGACGCCGAGCGGCAAGAACAGCCACTCGGCGAAGCCGTCGTCGAGCGCGTCGGCGACGCCGTCGCACGGCCGGGCCGTGTCCAAGGCGCTGGCGCACCCCAAGGCCGCGCCGTCGCCCAGCGCGTCGGGCTCGAAGTCGGCCACGCCCACGCCGAGCACCACGCCGAACCCGCAGGAGCAGGCGCAGGCCGAGGCCGCGGGCATCGACAAGAAGCTGCTCGCCCAGTTCGAGAAGCTGGACTGCGCCAAGACGCCCAAGCCCAGCCAGGCCTCCGACAACCCGAACCAGCAGATCATCGCCTGTTCCAAGGACAAGAAGATCAAGTTCATCCTGGACAAGGCGAAGGTGCTCGGTAAGGACGTCACCAAGGCCACCGCCGGCATCCCGCAGGGCGCCCTCGGCGAGCAGTGGCAGGTCGACCTCAGCTTCAACGACACCGGCACGAAGGCGTTCGGCGACCTCACCACCCAGGCGTACCAGCAGCCCTCCGGCAGCGCCCGCCGCCAGATCGCGATCGTCCTCGACGGCCGGGTGGTGTCCTACCCGGCGATCAACGACGGCCCGATCACCGCCGGCTCGGCCACCATCTCCGGCGACTTCAGCCAGCAGGAGGCCGACGACCTCGCCAACGTGCTGAAGTACGGCGCGCTGCCGCTGAAGTTCGACAAGTCCTCGATCGAGTCCGTGTCGCCGACGCTCGGCTCCGACCAGCTCACCGGAGGCCTCGTCGCGGGCGCCATCGGGCTCGGCCTGGTCGTGCTGTACTCGCTGCTCTACTACCGCGGCCTGGGCATCGTCTCGATCTTCAGCCTGGCGGCGGCGGGCGTCCTCACGTACGAGATGATCGTTTTGCTCGGCGTGACCATGGACTTCCGATTGTCCCTGGCGGGCATCGCCGGTGTGATCGTCGCGGTCGGCATCACCGCGGACTCGTTCATCGTGTTCTTCGAACGATTGCGCGACGAGGTGCGCGAGGGGGCGAGCCTGCGCACCGGGGTCGAACGCGGCTGGAAACGCGCCCGGCGTACGGTCCTGGTCGCCGACGCGGTCTCGTTCCTCGCCGCGCTGGTGCTGTTCATCGTGTCGGTCGGCAGCGTGAAGGGCTTCGCGTTCACGCTCGGCCTGACCACCCTGGTCGACGTGGTCGTGGTGTTCTTCTTCACCAAGCCGTTCGTCACCGCGCTCGCGGGTACGAAGTTCTTCGGCCGCGGCCATCCGCTGTCCGGGCTCGACCCGAAGCGGCTCGGCGCGCGCACCCCGCTGGTGCGGCGCGTCACCCGCTCCGCCCGCAACAAGCCGAAGGAGGCATGAGATGTCCCGCCTCGGTCATCTCGGCGCGCGCATCTACCGCGGCGAGGTCTCCTTCGACTTCGTCGGGCGCCAGAAGGTCTGGTACGCCATCTCCGGCCTCATCCTGGTCGTGTCGATCGCCGGGCTGCTGTTCAACGGGCTGAACTTCGGCGTGGAGTTCAAGGGCGGCTCGGTGTTCCAGTTCACGTCCACCTCCGCCACGGTCGGCGAGGTCCGCTCGACGATCAACAGCACGGTTCCGGTCGAGCAGATCGTCGTGCAGGAGACCGGCCGGTCGGAGTGGCGGGCGCAGACCGAGACCCTCACGTCCGGCCAGGTGAACCAGGTCCAGGAGGCGCTGGCCAAGCAGTTCCACCTCAAGAGCGCCGACTCCGTCAGCCCGCAGATCATCGGCCCGAGCTGGGGGCAGGAGATCTCCAGCAAGGCGCTCCAGGGCCTCGGGATCTTCATGGTGCTGGTCGTGCTGTACCTGACGGTCGCCTTCGAGTGGAAGATGGCCGTGTCCGCGATCGTCGCGCTGGCGCACGACATCTTCATCACGGTCGGCATCTACGCCCTCGTCGGCATCGAGGTCACCCCGGCCACCGTCATCGGCCTGCTGACCATCCTCGGGTACTCCCTGTACGACACGGTGGTGGTCTTCGACAAGGTCCGGGAGAACACCGCCGGCCTGCTCGGGAGCGCGCGAAGTACCTACAGCCAGGCGGCGAACCTCGCGGTCAACCAGACCCTGGTGCGGTCGATCAACACCTCGATCATGGCGCTGCTGCCGGTCATCGCGATCCTCGTCGTCGCGGTCGCGTTCCTCGGCGGCGGCACGCTGGAGGACCTGGCGCTCGTGCTGCTCGTCGGCATGCTGGCCGGCACGTACTCCTCGATCTTCATCGCCACGCCGCTGCTGGCCGACCTCAAGGAGAACGAGCAGCAGTACAAGGCGCTGGCCAAGCGGGTCCGCGCCCGCGCCACCGGCTCGCGGCGCGCCCGGCGCGGCGCCAAGGACGACGCCGACGCCGAGACCGACGCCGCCGAGGAAGAGGACACCGACGAGGAGTCCGGCGACGACGACGCGCCGGCGAAGCCGAAGGTCACGGCCTCGTCCTCGTCCACGCGCCGCGTCCAGCCGGGTCCGCGCCAGCAGCCGCGGCGCGGCTCCAAGCGCCGTCCCGGGGGGAAGAAGCGCCGATGACGACATCCGCGGGGCCCGCCGCACAGGCGGGCCCCCTCGACCTGACCGAGCTGATCCGCGGCCGCGTCCGCGACGTGCCGGACTATCCCAAGCCGGGCGTGCTGTTCAAGGACATCACCCCGCTGCTGGCCGACCACACCGCGTTCGCCGCCGTGGTGGACGCCGTGGTCGCGTACTACGGCCGCGGCACCATCGACAAGGTCGCCGGCATCGAGGCGCGCGGCTTCATCCTGGCCGCGCCGGTCGCGTACCACTTCGGCGCCGGGTTCGTCCCGGTCCGCAAGGCCGGGAAGCTGCCCGCCGAGACGTACGCGCAGACCTACGACCTGGAGTACGGCTCGGAGACGCTGGAGCTGCACGCCGACGCGTTCGCCCCCGGCGAACGCGTGCTGGTGGTCGACGACGTGCTCGCCACCGGCGGCACGGCGCGGGCCACCGCCGACCTCGTACGCCAGGCCGGGGGAGAGGTGGCCGGCCTGTCGTTCCTGATGGAGCTGTCCTTCCTGAGCGGCCGGGACAAGCTCGGCGACCTCCCCGTGCACACCCTCCTGACCGTGTGACCTGCGTACCCTGACTCTCCGTCCACCGACCTGGGTGATCGTCCTACGGGAACAGGGCCGCCCAGGTAGAGTGTTGGTTCACGGTGGACGCGAGGAGGCTGAGTGCCAGGTGAGGTGGTCTCGACCGATCCCGTGAAAGCGGCTGCGCAGGAACCCGCGCCGCCGCCGGAAGAAGCGGGAACCGAGGATCACCGTGCCCAGCAGTCAGCACCGCCATCGACCATCCGCGTTCGCCGTCGGCTCGCCCGGCTCGGCGCACAGCGGGGGCCCACCATGAACCCCGTTCTCGAACCACTGATCAAGACCGTACGCAACACGCATCCCAAGGCGGACGTACGGCTCATCGAGCGCGCCTACGACACGGCGGCGCACTACCACCGCGACCAGAAGCGCCGCAGCGGCGACCCGTACATCACGCATCCGCTGGCCGTCGCCGCGATCCTCGCCGAGCTCGGCATGACGACGCCGACGATCGTCGCCGCCCTGCTGCACGACACGGTCGAGGACACCGAGTACAGCCTGGACGCGCTGCGCGGCGAGTTCGGCGACGAGATCGCCGCCCTGGTCGACGGCGTCACCAAGCTCGACAAGGTGAAGTTCGGCGACGCCGCCGAGGCCGAGACCGTCCGCAAGATGGTCATCGCCATGGCGCGCGACATCCGCGTCCTGGTCATCAAGCTCGCCGACCGGCTGCACAACATGCGCACCATGCGGTACATGCCGCGGCACAAGCAGGAGCGCAAGGCGCGGGAGACGCTGGAGATCTACGCCCCGCTGGCGCACCGGCTCGGCATGAACACCATCAAGTGGGAGCTCGAGGACCTCGCGTTCGCGATCCTCTACCCCAAGCGGTACGACGAGATCGCCCGGCTGGTGTCCGAGCGCGCCCCGCGGCGCGACGTCTACCTGCAGGAGGTCATCGAGAACGTCTCGACCGACCTGCGCAACGCCAAGGTCAAGGGCACCGTCACCGGCCGGCCGAAGCACTACTGGTCGATCTACCAGAAGATGATCGCCCGGGAGCGCAGCTTCGACGACATCTACGACCTGGTGGGCATCCGGGTCCTGGTCGACAGCGTCCGCGACTGTTACGCGGCGCTGGGAACGATCCACGCGCGGTGGAATCCGGTCCCCGGCCGGTTCAAGGACTACATCGCGATGCCCAAGTTCAACATGTACCAGTCGCTGCACACGACGGTGATCGGCCCGGAGGGCAAGCCCGTCGAGCTGCAGATCCGTACGTGGGCGATGCACCGGCGCTCGGAGTACGGCGTCGCGTCGCACTGGAAGTACAAGGAGGAGCTGACCGGGGCCAAGGGCCGCTCCGGCGCGCATACCTCCGACATGGTGTGGCTGCGCCAGCTGCTCGACTGGCAGAAGGAGACCACCGACCCGGCCGAGTTCCTGGAGTCGCTGCGGTTCGACCTGGGCGCGTCGGAGGTCTACGTCTTCACGCCGAAGGGCGACGTGATCGCGCTGGCGCAGGGCGCCACCCCGGTGGACTTCGCGTACGCGATCCACACCGAGGTCGGGCACCGGACGATCGGCGCGCGGGTGAACGGCCGGCTGGTGCCGCTGGAGAGCCAGCTCGACAACGGCGACACCGTCGAGGTGTTCACCTCCAAGGCGATGGAGGCCGGGCCGAGCCAGGACTGGCTGAAGTTCGTCAAGACGGCGCGGGCGCGGAACAAGATCCGGCAGTGGTTCTCCAAGGAGCGCCGCGAGGCCGCGATCGAGCAGGGCAAGGACGCCATCGC
>Ga0164243_10004385_pt1 | contig 22133 bp, 31 predicted proteins | sample OricompcompostOP_FD_108781 | JGI IMG/M metagenome (GOLD analysis project Ga0164243, IMG submission 108781) | Organic Plus compost microbial communities from Emeryville, California, USA - Original compost - Organic plus compost (OP) | ecosystem: Engineered > Solid waste > Mixed feedstock >...
GTTAAATCTTTTAACATATACCTTATCACCTATCTTTAATAATTCTCGACTTTTCATTTTCTAAATCTTGAAGCATTACTAAATTACAAATTGCTGCTGTTAAATGAGGTAATCCATTTTCAGGATCAATTTTATTTCCTTTCCTATATTCAGCAATGTGCCTATAAGCTGCTGATATAAGTCTATTTGGATTATGTCCTTGACCTTTTCTCCAATTAGGTTCACCTGTAGGACTTTCTCCATATTTTTCTGCTCCATAGGTAAATCCTTGTACCACTTGTTCATGTACTTCTACAGGAAACAAGTGATACATTGGTTTACCTTTATCAAACTTTTTAGGCCTCATTATTTAATTTGACTTAAACAATAGCTAATACCTTCTTTTTCAGCATCATGTCTTGTATTAATCTCTGATGATGTATGAGAGGTATCATTTATATTATAACTCCATATTCCTTTAGAGGAACATGTAATTCCTAAATTAAGTCCTTTACTATCAAAATAATCATAAAGCATTCTAGGATTAACAAAGATAGCCATTTCTAATTGATCTTCTGCAAGATCCTCTAATGCTCCATTAGAATGTTCAATTAAAAATTCTTTTAAATCCTTAAATGCATTAGGATATTTTTTCTTATCTTCTCTACAGTCATAACAAAAATAAGGTGTAGGAATCTGCTTAAGCATATCAATAACACTAGCTGTATTATTACTAGTGATAGCCATCATTATCTCTTCTTTAATTTTATCTTCCATTATCATTTAATTTTTATATCTAAACACTTCTTCTTTATCATGAGGTTTATTCCATAATTCATCTAATTCAAACTCTTTCATATCTTCATATCCTAATCTCTTAGTCCACCAATCTTTTAACCAATCAGTCTTATTAAAGATATGATAAAATAAAGTATATTCTTCTTTTATCACTTTACCTTTACTATCCCACTCAGTAGGTTTTTTAAATGGAAAATAAGTATTTATATATGATTTAGAAAATTTAGAGAATTTACCCTCTTTAAATAGTTTAAAATCTTTACTATATTTGTCAGGAAATTTAACTACTACCATGGTGTATTCTCCAATATCATATACTTCTTGTACTTTATTTTTATCTTCAATCTCCTTGATTAGTATCTCTATATCTTCCTCTGTTTTAAATAATAAATAAACAGATTCATCATAATGAACATCATGCTTATGATCTCCATAATATGCATTTTTAAATCCAAAATGAATTAGTTTATTCTTATCTATACCAAGAGCAGGTAATAGAAATATAGTGGTACTTGTCTTAGTTTCACTAACCTCTATGTTGTTATTCTGAGTAGCAATATCCTTTGTCTGTTCTGTCATCTTCTCCTAAAGTTATAGTAACTTCACCTTCTTCTTTGAAATTATCATGACTTATGTTCCAAATATTATTTCTCTTATGCCACTTTAATTCATTAATAATTTGATTTAACCCTTTATGATATTTCCCTTCTCTATAGAATCCAGATATTGCTTGAACATAATGCTCTTCAGTAGTCTTATAAATAAGAGGTGAATAATAATTAGTATTATCACATACAATAAATTTCATATGATTTACTGTATATCCTCTATCTATATAACCCTTCTTTTGTGCCCATTTTCTTAAAGCTATCCAATAAAGTGAAGCTTGAATATAATAATTAAATCTATAATAATTATTTTCAAATTCTTCTGGATTATAAGCAGTTTTTAAATCATATAAATGTATAATTTTTTTATCATGATCTATAACTACTTTATCCATTAAAGATTTTAATTGATAATCATTGTATTCAAAAACTACAGGTAATTGATTTATTACTGTAGTTCTATCATCACTAGTTCTATTAATTAATATTCCTGTTATTGGAGATTTCTTTAACCCTTCTGATATTCTTACTGCTAATTCATAATCATTGTTGGTTATTACAGTTTTGTTTCCAATTCCTTCCTGTCTCTTTTTTATCAAAAAGTCATAGTATTCTCTACCCTCTTTTTCAAATCTATCTTTAACCTTGTCAAAGGTGTCTCTTTTAAAGCCAACTTGTTCATAACAAGACAACATTATTTCATCATCTAAAGGTATAATTTCTTCCCAACCATTAATATGAGTAATAGATTTATTTAATAGACAATTAGTATAATCCATCATTTGTCCTGTAGGACCTTTTACTTCTTTTACTATTAAAAATCTATCATCAAACTCTTCAGGAGTGAGAGTTAAACAGTCTACTATTGATCCAATTGTTAAAAATGACTTTTCCTCCTTATCTACTTTATCCTTATAGATATATTCCCTAGCATAGGCTTTTCTATCTTTAAGAAAACAAGATAAGGAGGAATAACTGTCAATCTCTAGTGCTCTATATTCTTTTTCTGTCATAATACAACAAAGATAAAGAAACTATTCCATTTTGGAAAAAGCTTCTTTCATTTTCTTATACTCTTCAAAATATAAGAACATTTTTTCAGTTTCTTTAGGAGATAAAACTTTTAAACTGAAAAATATAGGAAATCCATTAATACTTCTAGGTCCAGCCTCAGAGTAATATTCATAGATCATTCCTATAGTATTTTTAAGTTCTTCTTCTGATTTACTAGAAAAAGCACCTAACATAATAGGCATGAATACTGATGGTAACATATGCTCTTGTCTATCCATTAGTAAATGTCTATCAGTAAATATTTTACCTTCATACAAATCCATAGCTATTTGCTTAAGATCTTTTTCTGTGTTTTCAACAGGTTGTTGATTTTCTTCTTCCTGTTTAGATTCCTTGATTTCTTCACTCATATTACAAAGATTTGATTAGTTCTTCTTTATTAGGAAATATTTCCTTCTCATTAAGTATCATATATTTTTCAGATATTGTCTCTTGATTACCAGCGAATCCTAATGAAGAATCTACTTTCTTTTCAAATACATACTTAATATGATAATTAATTTCTAAGACAGGTTCCTTTAGATTTACATAAGCTTTAGTAAATACTCTTTCAACAGTACCCTTAACAGCTTTGTTTTCAAGCATAAAGTGAACTTCATCTCCTGGATTAAATTTAGTTACTATTTGCATATTTTTCTTTTAATATTTTAACAAAATCTTCTGCTTTCATAATTATTAACTCTTCTTCAGGTTTAGGACCTCTTTTATGAGCAATAACTATAGGATAATTATGTTGTTTATCATCAGCAGGAAAGTTTTCTTTTAATTCAGTTTGTATTCTTTTGATTTCATCAGAAAAGTTGAAACCATTCTTTACAGCTTTACACTGGAAATTGAAAGGAATAAAGGCTAAGTCAACATTTGAATTATCTAGAAGTTTACTTGCAAGTCTAGAAGTCTTACAAAATTTAAATCCTAAATCTTCTCTGAATATCTTAGCCCATTTCCTTTCATAATTATGTCCTTTAGTTCTATTTAATTTACCATTAATTTTTGGCTTACTAATCTTAACTTCCATACCATTTACCCTGAGACTTCAAATATTTTTCATTAATTTGAATACTTTTGTCTCCATCAAAATTTATACATTGACCATTCTTAATATATTTCATACCAGCAGTATATCCATTTTCATCAAGTTTTCCATAACCAGGATGAGAGAAATAACTGAATAATACTCCAATAGTTCCCATAAAGAACATTCTTTCATCATAAGTTTGCACACTATCTTCACCATCAGTTAAACATATTGCATTATTTTTACCAATATTTACAACATGTTGTACTACAGTCTCAATAGAAGTACCTCCACCAAATCCAATCATTAAAATGTTTAATTCAGTAGGTTCAATTTTCTTTACTCTAGTATCAAAAGTATATAGATTATTTAACAAATCCATATTTAACATTGCTAAAGCTATACTTTTAGCAAATAATAAATTTGATACTCCTGGTATACCACAATTAGAACTCATTGATCCTGATATATCTATATATAGATCAATTCTACCCATGTACTTCCTTTCTTCAGTAGATAATCTATCAATCATCAACCCTTGAAATACAGGATGAACATATTCCATTCCATAGATATCTTCAATTTCATCTGCCTCAAGCAAATCTATTTCTTTGAGTTTATATTTTCTAGAGAAATAATTCTTAGAATTATCAAGAATTTGTTTAATAGCCTCAACAATAGCTTTTTTATTCATAGTAAGAGCATGAATATCCTTTCTTACTTGGTTAAGATTAGCTATTTCAGCAATTTGACTTAAACCATCTTCTGATAGATTAATACCTGCTTTTTCAAGATCAGACATTAACATATCAGCTTTCATAATAGCATTATCAAATCTTTGCTTTACATCAGGTTTATTAAAGATAGATTCTATTTTATTAGCTAAAGCTTCTTCTCTTGTTTGCTGTTTTTGAGAGTTAGAATTCTTTTCTTTCCATTCTCTAACACCTGAAGTGTCCTCTTCAACATTATGTCCTCCAAGAGGATTTTCTCTATGATTACTCTTTCCAGGAGGTACTGGATTACCTCCCTTCTTACTTCTTGATTTATTATTATCCTGGGAAAGGTTCCCATTGTCTCCCCCTTGGTTATCCACATCATTTTCTTCATCATCAGATGAATTTCCTTCCCTATTTGTTCTTGAGTTATCTTCATCTTCAGAATCATCTCCCTCTCCTTTGTCAGATGATATATCCTCTTCTTCAGTTTCACTAGAGTCTCTATCTTCAGATCCAGACCCTCCAGCTTTGCCAGAACTTCCCTTTCCCTTACCTTTACCAGATCCCTGTTTCTCTGAAGAATCTCCTTCTTCGTCATTGTCAGTATCTTCATTTTGATCTTTTTTATTCTTGTTCTTAGCTTCTCCTTTATTACAATCTTTCATTGAATTTTTAAGATCTTGCTGTTCATCTGGAGTTAATTGGGAAAGTAATTCTTGAAATAAAAAGTGTGATATCTCTTTAGTATACATAAATGAAGCAATAGAATTATTATTACTTACAATCTTTAATAAAGAGTTATTAATACTTTCTAATATCTTAAATTTAACTTCATTTGAGTCTTTAAGTTCAGCAAATTCAATAGTAGAAGACTTATTATAATATATAGAATATATATCTTCTATAAGATGATCAGGTACTAATTCTTGATATAAATCCTTAGATTTTTCTCTTAATGAAGCATTTGCACTAGGTTGATTACCAAAAATGGCAGATAATATATTATCAGCTACATGATTGGTAAATTCTGTATCTCCATGAATACCTCTAATAAGTTTACCAGCATCATACCAATGAAGATATGGTTTTACAATTTGTTTCTTAATTGGAGGAGTATAAGTATATCCTTTACCTGATGTCCAATTATCCCAATCAAAGAATGAAGATTTCCAACTTCCAGATTCTGAACCTGATGAGGAGGAATTTCCTCCCCACCAGTTTTTATTTTTCTTACCCATATATTATACTTTATCTTTAAAAAATCCTTTAACTATTACTTAGTGTCATCAATCAACTCTACTGAAAAAGGAGAGTTTTCCTCTACTTCTTGAAGAACTTGTTTTAATTCTTCACACTGTTCATTATTAAGTTTGCCAGATTTTCTAAAGTTTGAGATTACTAAACTAATCTCTTCCATTATTGTATCATAGTGATCTTTATCTTTAATACCTTGAATCAAATCAATTTTATCAAAGATTGATTTCATCTCAGGAGTGATTAAAGCTTTAGAAAGAGTATTTGCTGCTTGTTCTCCAATAAGAATACTAGCAACTTTAACTAAAGCATTATCTATTCTTGTATTATATATAATAGATGCAATCTTAACAAGTCTTGGAACATAAGAAAGAGTTCTATCACTAAGATCTTTATATGCTACACTCAAGAAAGTCTTAAGTTTATGTGTAGGTACTTTAACAGAAGCAATTTCTTCTTCACTAGGAATATAAAGAGATATTTCATTTAAGAAATTTTTATCACCTTTACTGTAATATTGTTCAATTTGATTAGTAGACATTCTAACTACTTTATATTTCAAAATGAACCTATCCCAGAATGGAGATCCTACCTCATCTTTAGGAATTTCATTACAAGTAGCTACAAATAACTTCCATTGGCAAGGAACTTTCATTTCTCCATTGAATAGTTGTTTTTCATTCATCATACCTAACAAGCTATTCCTCATTCCAGAAGAGGCTTTATCTACCTCATTAATTACAACATATTTTGCTGAAGCTGCTGGAGTATTCATTACCCAATTCTGATTTTGAACAAATTCTCTCATATTCAATCTACCTTTAATTTCAGCAGATTTAGTTCCTTCATCAGTTTCAAGAATAAATACTTCATTTTCATATTGTTCTTGACCTTCAGCAGTATTTAAATCATAACTTGCAGCAGCAAAATCTAATACAGTATTAGTTTTAGCAACACCAGGTTCTCCTATCAACAACAATGGAAGTTTTGCAGAGAGTGCTAAAGCCATCATTTTAAATACTTCTTCTTTACCCATCAAATGAGTGCTAATATTAATTGTTTCTCCTTTTTTCATAATGTTATTTTTACCAACTATTTCTACTTGTTTTACCTGAGTTTTAGTACTTGTAGCCATGCTAATGTTAAATTTATATTTAAAGTAATTAAATTAATGTTTAAAATTGTTAGTAATTTCAATTAATTTTTAATTTCTGGATGAGTTCTATTGCTATATTGAGACATAAAAGGATGATTATCTGGCAATATACTATTTATCATATCTCCATATAAGAAAGTCATTACACCTCCTGGTTTAATAATTACATATTGTTGTTTATCCTCAATCTTAGATCTAAGATATACTAATAAAGAATCTTTTGAAGAGTTTTTAACAAAAAGCCATTTTGTATTGAATCTTCTCATATAATCTACTCCTAAATCTAATGGAAATAAATCTTTAATATTACTAAATGTAGTATAACACCATCTTAATTTAATAAAATCATTAATATTATCTATAGTTAATAATTTATTTACAATCTTCCTATACTTATTACTACCTGGACTCATTTCACTCTCCTCAAATGTTAATAGAGCTTTTTTATCTGTAATAAATAATATGCATCCCTCATCTAACATTCTTAATTCTTTTTTATTAATAATTTGATTTTCTGTTTCAGGTGTGATTTCTTGAATACTCTCTAAAGATGAAATTAATTTTACATCTATAACCCTTTTTTTAATATTCTCTTCTATAAATTCTACTTCTTTTATGTTATCCATATATCTTTTCCAATGTTCAGAAATATCTATAGTATAAACTTTTAATCTATCTCCACATATTGTTCCATCTGGATTATAAACTTTTGTTATTACATATGGATATTTAATTGAATCTTCTTTAGACTCATACTCTATTTTAACTATTTCATTTTTATGAATAGAAAAAAATTTTTGTTTAGAAAGAATATTTCTTGATTTATAAAGAGCATTAAGTTCATTAACTTTTAGTTGATACTTAAAATCAGATATCCTAATCTCTCTAATGTATTGTTTTGTAGTTAAAAGTTCTTTATTATTTTGTAAATAAGTTCTTTGTGCTACAAAATTAGTAGAATTATAATAGTCCCAATTAAATTTCTTTAAATTAAGAAAGCTGGATATTTTACTTCCAGCTTTCTTTAACATTTCTTTTATCATATAATTAATCTTAGAGTTGATTTATATCAACTTCAGTAGATTGAGTAATAGTTGGTTCTTCAATATCATTGATATCAAAAGAAGTATCAATCATACCAGTAAGTTGAGCTTGCATTTCTTCTTGTTCTGTAACAAAATCATCAATAAGTTCAAAATTATCTTTAACTCTTGTTTTACCTTTAACTTTCAAACCTTTCAATTTCTCATTTTTAAAAATTCTAGCTACTTGAGCTTTAGTCAAGTTATACTTTTCTTCAATAGATCCATTACCAAAATCATCTTTTCTATACCTGGTTAACCCATTTTCAAGATCATTCATAAGTTGTTTAATAGTAACTTGAATTTTTTTCATCTTCTTCTTTTTTGAAAGTTTTACCAATTAATTATAATATTGTTCCTTGCTTTAAGGATTTTATTTGTCTCTACAAACACATTATTACTATCCCATTTATTATTAGGAGGAGTTTTATAACAACATGCAGCAGGATGTTCACATAATAATATATCATGTGAGAATGGAGCTATTTTATCATAATACAGATTTTTAGCTACTGATCCAGCTAGTATAAATACTAACCCTGAGTCATAAGTATTAAGTACCTCTATGAGATTATTCATAAATGGTTTCCAAACATAAGTATGTCTCCCTGGTTTATTTTCTACAACAGTTAAAGCACTATTTAATAATAATACTCCTTGTTTAGCTAAATAAGTAAGATCAGGATTAAAAACATTTTCTGTAAAATTCATACCTCCATATACTGTCTTTTCAATTTCTCTGTGTATTTCTATAAGACTAGGTTGACATTGATTAGTATTACTACAACTAAAAGCTAACCCATCAGCTATTCCTGGTTGTGGATATGGATCTTGACCAATGATTACAACTCTTAAGTCTCTATAGGGAGTTTCTCTAAAAGCTCTAAAAAGATTTTTAGGCTCAGGATATATTTTTTCACCAGCCTCTTTTTCTGCTTTTAAAGTTCTTATTATATTATCAAACTCATCAGTTTCAATAAAAGGTTTAAGTTTATCAAACCATCCTTCATCAAACTGATCCTTAATTAACTCAGCTTTCATACAACTTCCTTCTGATAACTAATTCTAATATCTTCATACCCTCTTCAACTCCAAAATACTCCAATAACTCTCCAGGATCTTTAATTCCCAATGCTTTATAATCATTAGGAATATTAATCCATTTATAACCATACTCATTCATAGCTATACTAGCTTTCATACCAGGTTCATCATTGTCATAAAAAACATATTTTTCATCATACCATTCATCAAATAGATTATTAAGTTCTTCAGATATACATTCAATACCTTCTTTTTGGACTTCATAAACATCTGGATGAATTTTCTGAATGATCATTTTATCTTTTTTGCTTTTAGCAACAATGAGTTTATTAGATTTTCTAGGTAATGCTCTGACCCCCAAAGGTTTCTTAACAGGCACATTGGATATCCATTTGTAGTTCTCACTATATGGCTGATAGATTTTAAAGTAACAAGCATCTTCCTCCTCATGTTCAAATAGGTAAGCAAACCTGAGTTCATTTTTATAATTCCCAATATACTTTCCATTTAAATATAACTTATCCACTGAGTAGATCTTGTTTTTATATAAATCTTCTTCAGTAATACCATATTTTTTCCAGTAATTAAGTTCTTCCTCAGTAAATGGCCTAGCTTGTACATGTATTGTGACTCTGTTATTGATCTCTTCATAAGAAGAGATATTTGGTCTTGAAAAGTTTTTAATAATACTTCCATAATCAATATTATTTGAATTTCTATGTCCTCCTAATCCAAGATTAAAATCATGATTAATTTTCTTTAGAGCATTATTATAATCTAATCCATATAACTGTTGAACAAACTGAAAACAATTACCTTTATAATATGAATCTCCAAAATCAAGATGTCTTAGATAACCAGATTCATTATAATATATATTAAATGAACCTCTAGTCTCTGATCTAAATGGTGAAATAAGTGTCTTCTTTGGAGTAAAATCATACCCCAAATAAAACCTATAAATGTCATAATCAGATATCTTTCTGAAGATGTTTCTTGAATTTAAAGCTGTTTTACTTTCTGAGCCACTTATCATGAGATGTATAAAGATAATAAACCCCTAGCTAATTCTAACTAGGGGTTACTTTTCAATTAGTATGTTATATTAGTTACAGGAGTTGTTGAAGATCCAATTAAACCAGATCCTCCATTCAAAGAATTCTCTTTAGGATCATATTCTCTGAATTTATATGAATTACCAAAGAAGTTCTGATAACCATACTGTCCTTCAACTTGTTTTAAGAACTGTTTTACAGCATAAGGTTGTTTTTCAATCTCTTCTATTGGTAAACCTTTAGGTAAAGATTGAATTTTAGCTACAGCATAACCTGGAAGACATGCTTTAGTATATACATCCTGATACTCTTTACCATCATAAGCTCTGATTCCAAGCAAATGACCAATAGTTTGTTTAGGATACTTTGCTGCTAAATCATTAAGAACTTTAACATTACCAGTAATGAAATCTTTAGTAAGATTAAGGTCAAGTTTAGTATCAGAATCATCATTAAACCAGTCAAAATTAGATAACCAATTCTTCATGAAATTTAAGAATTCAGCTTCTCCTACATATGCTGGTCTATATTCATTTTTAGTAAACCAATCGTCTAATACATAACTAGACATAGACCTATTATTTACATATTGAATTTTACCATCCTGAGCTGTTCTTATCTTATTTTCAATATAATAAGTAGCTCTTTCCATTACACCAGTATCTTTATGTTTCAAGTATACTGTTAAGGTTACAGCATCATTACCTTCTTGAGATTTCTTTGTATAACTCATTTCTTGTTTTGGTTCATAACCAAAATGTTTCTTAATCTGATCTGCTGTCAAATTAAATCCTACAACTTGGAATTCACCTACACCTACATACTTTTTGAACTCCTTAACTTCTCTTTCTGTTCCTTGAATCATATTCTATTTTAATTTTTAAATGTTTACTATGTTATTATACAAAATTGATAATTGCCTTATGAATCTCCTTATAATCATTTGGAATTTTCATAACATCTTCTCCAAAGATATCAGGAGGACATTTAGCACTCATACCTTCTCCCACTAATAAAAGATTATATTGTGGTTTTTTCTCTACAAATTTCTTTTCAGTATAAAGAACAATGGTAAATTCTTTTTCAATTAAACCTTCCCATTCTTTACCTTTAACTTTAACTCTCTTTTCAGGAGCACCCTCAATATTAAGAGTTTCATCATGAGCAGTAATTATAACTTCCTTCTTTGCTAATTTAATTAATTTCAAAAACTTGCCAATTTCTTCATTATATAAATTCCATACATCAAAACCTCTTTTACTAGTCCTAGCTTCAGCTAATAACATTTCTACAAATGCAGAAAAACTATCTATAACAATCAGTGTAATATCTGGATTATTTGAATAATCTTGTAATGCTGCTAATACAGAAGCTGAATTCTGAGGTCTTGCATGATATTTGAAATTATTCTTAAATGGAAGTGGTTTATTCTCAATATTAATAAATCCAGTAGAATTAGGATCTAAAGTTCTAGCTCCATAAGTCTTACCACTTCCAGGTGTTCCCACAATAGCAATTTTATAATATTCTCTTAAATTATCTGCTGACATGATTTAATTTGGATTTTTTTAAGTGTACAAATGTACTACTTTATTTCAATTCATCCAAATTTCAGTGTTCCTTTGATTTCAACATCTTCTAATGTATTCCAATCCCATAATTGATTATAACTACCTGGTTTTCTGTCTCTGAATATAAGGTTATTTTGTTTAGAGATCTTCTTTTTAGAGATTCTTATCCTTTTTGTTTTCTTTGACATAGTATATTATTTAAAGTTTGCATGTTTTGAATTGTATATTCAACATAGGTGATATATTTATCATCTAAACCATCTATACATTTTCTAAGATATGTAATATCCTGAGTATTATTCTTCACTAATACAAATAATATAGGATTAGTACTTCTAAATACTCTACCCATCATTTGTACAAAACTTAAATCTTCACTATCTAATTGAGTTATAATTCCTGCTTCAATGTCTTCAAAGTTTTGACCTTCTCTTAACATTTGAACAGCATATATGGAATTAATTTCCTTATTGTTAAATTTCTGTATAATTTCTTTTCTTTTCTTTTCAGGAACTTTAGAATGTATGGCATTAAAACGTCCAATACCATCACACTGTTCTATACTACCAGTAAATACTATATATCTATATGCATTAGAATGTAATATATAGTTTATATCATTAAGCATTCTCTCTTTACTATTAGAGATATACACTTTTCTATCATTCCCAAGTCTGAGCATTTTATTCTTAGACCAAGCACTTCTCTTAGTAAAGAAAGAACTCTTATAATACTCTATATCATTAGTAATAAGATCATAATATTGTTGTTCATTACATCTTACTCTTAATATGTAATTATCAAGATCTTTATTATTCTTGAGAGTATTATAATACTCTTTATAGTCAACCTCAAATGTTGGTGATAGTATTTTTTTCCTATTAACTGATCCTTTTGTTTTTATGAATATTTCATGATTATGATATGGATTATTATCCAATTTATCATGAATAACATAAATTGTAGGAGCAGGTAATATTCCTACATTAATAGCATCAGTAATAGTTACTTCAAACTCTCTAAAACCCCTTAATTGACTTAATTGATTCTTTCTTTCTTGGTTCAATGTAGCAGATAAAGATATTATATTCTTAGCTTGAATAGTCTTTAAATGATTTAATCTTAAATCACTAACACTATGACATTCATCAAGTATAAGATTAGCTGTTTTGTTTTTATACTTACCAAGACTAGCATAACAAAATATCTCTATATACTCCATTAAGTAACCAAGCTTGTGTTTAACAATTTCAGCTACCCAATTATCTATATGATTTAATTCAGAGCATACAATAAACCAAGGAGTTTTATCTCCAGAATCAATTCTGGATTTTATTATCTTAAGAGCAGCTAATGATTTACCACAACCTGTTCCCCAAGACAACACTAAATGAGCATAACCTTCTGATAACTCTAAAGCTCTATTTTGTAATTTATCTTTCTTTTCAGATACTGTACTAATAGGTTTTATTTCATTATTAAGAAATTTCTCATCTTGTTCTTTATAGATTGATTTAGTATTCTCTGTAATTAACATAATTTATTCTTTATTTCTTTCTTTAATATCATCAATATTATAATCTGATAATCCTTTTTTCTTTAACTGCTCTTGATGTTTCTTATGTTCATCCATCATCCTATATCTAGGATAAAGAGGATCATTAATATCTCTGGATTTACCTGATATAAAATCTTCTATATCGAAAGAATTGTTAGATGATTCCTCATCTTCAATTTTTAATTCTCCAGCTTTATTAACATTACCTTTTCCTATAAGAGACTCAGCAGCTGTGATTAATTCATCTCCTAATGGTTGTTTTATACCATTAGTATTAAACTTAGCTTTACCAGATTCATATCTTTTAATAATATCTTTCAATAATTCTTTGATTTCAGGATGTTCTTGAAACATTTGACAAAACATATCTTCAAAGTTTTCAGGACTACCCATACAAGCTTTACCTCCAAATCCATTATTATGAACTAACATGAAAAAAGAACCTTTTTTATCACTAGCCATTAAAGCTTTAGCATATTCTTCAAAAAGTTTCATTGATTCTTCCTTATTTCCAATAGTAATTTTGCTGTTGGATGATTCTTTTTTTCTAAAATTAAATAAACCCATAGTATTAATATTTAATAATAAACACCTTCTTTAATGTCTTTATAATCCTGATCTGTCATATTATCAGGATGTGGTAATTCTTTAAAATAACCAGCTTTAGGATTAAAATAAATACCAAAAGATATATTAGCTTTGCCCTTTCTATTTTTGATTATTTTAAATACTCTGAATGAATCTTTCATAGAATCTTTACCTTTAATATTTATTCTATATCCCTTCCATTCAGTCATATCTAGACTATGAGGATTCATAATACCACAAGCTGTATCACAATCTTGATAGGGATTACCTGAATCTTTAAAGTCATTTTGTTGAGGAGTTAAATCTACTCCAGAGAATTTTCTTCTTTCTACAGAATTAAGAGTTTGATTAAACTGTTGAATTGCCATGACTGTTAATCCACAGATATTTCTCAACCATACATAATATTCTGATAATTTATCTAAATTCTCTTTAAGAGTGTATTTTTTCTCTATTTTGGTTAATGCAATATGATCATGAACTACTATGTGGTAAGCATCAGGGTTGTTATGAGTATAACTTACAATCCTTTGTTTTTCTTCAAATACTCTATTTCCTTCATTATCATATACATCATTACCATATTTATCTATTGCTGGAGCTTTATATTTCTCTTTATTAAATTTCCCATGTTGATCAAAATGATCCATTAATTCTTTATAAATCCCTGTAGGATTATTAGGATCATATCTGAAATTTATCCTGGAGAATAACATATCAATATAAGGAGTTTCCCTATCTACTAATTCCTTTTCTTCAGGAGTTAATCTATTAGAACCATAACCTGCTATCTTCTGTGGAGGAATCTCCACTCTATATTTAGCAAATAAATGATTACTCATCCAAACACATTTCTTGGATTCAGCATCTATTTCATAAGAATAATAAAAAACATGTATATCAATTCCTTTTATATCAGCATCTCTTATAGCATTCATAAGTATCCAATCTACAAAAGTTGTTTTTGCAGTGTTACTTAATCCTCCAAAAAGATAATACCATTTCCTTTGAACACCATAAAGATATTCATTCACTTTATCCAGTCCATTATCTAAACCTTCATATTTACCTGATACACCATCATCTATTCTCTTCTGAAAATCACTCATCAATTCCCAAGTTCAGTATTTGAGTCATAAATATCATTGTGAGATATATCTACATCACCACAACCATCACAATCCTGTATAAACCCAGGATCTGAAACTATCTCTTCACTAAAAGCTAAAAATGCTTCTTGATTGAGATAACTTAAACTATTCTTCATAAAACATAACTGATTCTTATTAGTTTTAAGAGAATCTATTTTTCTAGATTTAATCTCATACTTTAAAGAATCAATTAATTGTTGATGTGTAACCTTACCTGTATTAATAAGCACATCATACTTTTTTCTACATTGTTCTTTACCAGTTCTTAATGGTCTTGCTTCAACAAATCTAGTTCCTGTAGATTTATCTTCCCATTTAGAATTTGCTGGATAAAGAGCCCACCATTCTTCAAATCCATGTTTCCTTATCTCCTTAGATAATCCTGTTTTAGATTTAATTTCATGACCAGTAGTATTTATGATATATAATGTTTCAATATAATCCTTTCCATCTTGAGTTATTCCTAATTTTTCTTTATCTTCATAATATACCAAGTTTTTTCTCACTAATGTAGAAATATAGCTATTATATCTATCATCAGTAAAATTCTCTGATATTATTATTATAGGTTCTGATAAATTATTATATAGACAATATAATATAAACACATGATCTATATTTAATTTATCTTTTTTCATTTTCTTCAACACCAGACTGCTTAGTGGAAGATTTATTGTATTCATATTCTTCTCTATACTCATGGTTTTCATTAATTAGTTCTCTAAATAAAATATTATCTTGTGTTTCAAAGTACATTTTATCTCTGAAATATTCCTCTTCTCTGATATCCATGAATAATTGTTTATTTATCCCCATAAGCTCATTTGAGTTACTTTAGGTTCAATAACATTTTTTATCTTATAACATTCATCAATATAAAAATCATAATCAAGATTATAATCATAATCAGTTTCAGCATTATCAACTAAATTATTAAATTCTGTACATTTATAACCTTTGTTGATAAAAGATTCTCTACCATCATTAAATATTTTAACAAAAGTATTTCCATCTTTAGTTACAAGATATCTAGTTGTCTTTTGTTGTTTATCAACAACTAATTGAGGTCCTCTATTAGAGAATTCAATTCTTCTCATTTCTCCATGAGAATCAGATTTAAATTTAGCTCTACCTGCATAATCAAGAATGTCTATTTCTTTATCTACAAGTTGACCTTCTTCAAATACTCTATATTTCCCTCCATTTTTAATGGTATCTTCAATAGGTCTACCATACACAAAATACTCAGATAAAGCTATTGGTACTATAGGAAAACTAGGATCTTTGTGATATTCTTTAATGATTTCAAAACATCCTTTATATTTCACATTATCTTTACTATCAATAGCTATATAATTATTAACATCTCTAATAATCATTTGTTTATAATCAACAAACTCTAGAGAGAGTTTAGTTTCTTTTTCCCATTCTTTGCAAATCTGATTATATCTCTCTTCTTCTTTCCTTGGTACAATACATTCTAATCCATCTGTATTAATCATCAGAATTTTAAATCCAGCATCAGCTAATCTTTCAGCCAACATAGCTAACATCAATTGTCCATTAATAGTAATACTCATGGTAAATTTAGGATCATAAAAGAAACTTGTCTTCTCATTACTTTTACCATAAGATCCATTTAAAGCTAATTTAAGACCTTCATTAATAGCAGTTGATACCTTATCAGTTTTATCTAATTTAGCCTTCTTCTTAGCTTCATTCCTTCTTAAGAATACTATATTATATATATCAACAAACTCAGGTCCTAGATGTTGTGGATAAAATTTATGTTGAATTGAAATACTAGGATATAGAGATGTTACATCACAAGATTTTATTATTACATTATCATCACTATAATATCTACCAGGATCAATACATCCATGAATTCCTCCTAAACCAAAATCATATTTTAATCCTTTATAGTTTACAGAAAATTCTAATGCTCCTTTAGTATCTCTAATGTCCATACTCTTAAATTTATTAAGAGCAACATTAAAATATATAGAATTAAAATGAATAAAATCTAATATACATTCATCTAAGGATATTATATCTCTGGAAGTTCTCATCTGATGAAGATCAGATAACTCTATTCCTTTATTCTGACAAATAATCTTAGCAAATATTTGTGAACCAAGTTTTGCATCATTACTATTAAGACATTTTATTCCATATTCCTTTTCTAACTGAATCCTTAAATCAATTCTTTCTCTACTCTTTTTATAGAATTCAAAAGTTGACATTATATCATTATCACAATAATCAAGAATCATCATAATTTCATGATTCTCAACTTTATGAGTATGATCTAATGGCATATCCTGAACTCTTTTCCACTTCATAGCTACTTGAAGATCTTTCAATCTGGTAGCTCTAGCCTTATTATCATAATGCCAGATTTTAAATAAATCAAGCTGAGGAATTATAAATTCCCAATGATTAAAATATGGCTTATCTCCAATATTAGATCTTTTAATAACATCATTAGATATCTTATAAATGAATTTAGCTAATTCATCTCCAGACATAGTTAACAATTTGAATTTATTAACTATAAGATGATGAATAACTTGAGCATCATAATTAATATTATTAAATCCTACATGTAGAATATGATTTTTTGTTAAATAATCGATTAACTCATTAAATTGATTTTTGGATGCATGTATTATAAAGGAATTCTTTTCACCTGTATCTCTATCTATGTCACAGTAACAGAAAAAGTTACTAAGACATTCTATATCATATATCTTAACTCCAGATTTGTTTACAAACATGTTTAATTTTAGATTAAAGTTACACTTTTTCTCTAAAATTTCAAAATTCTCATACTCCTAAGAATATCCTTACCCTTAATAGTTTTTACTTTCTTTTTGAGATTTCTTTTATATTTTACTATTTCTTTTTGTATAATAGAATGAGAAAAAATATATTTACCAAAGGGAATATTACAACAATCAGAATAGATATGGATTATTTGTCTCCAATTTCTTCCCTTTTTTGATAATGTATCATATAATATATCATTAATTCTAGTCTCAGCATTAAATAAATGCTCTGTATTTGTTATTAGAGAAGTTTTGCTTTCTGATAATAAATCATCCACTATCATTATTCAAAGTTTTCTACAGTTACTGTTAAGCTCTGAGAGATATCTTTATCATACTGTCTAATTCCTTTCTCAGGAGTAATATCAGTAATCTTCTTAAGTTCAACTTTGTATATCTCTCCATCTTCTTCAATAATAGCTTTCATACCTTTTTGCATTTTAAGGTATCTGGTAGTTGTAAGAAGAGTAAGACTAGCTACCTTTATACCAATGGCTTTAGCTACTTCTACAGCTATTAATTCTTTATCTTCATCACTAATATCATCTTTGGTAAGAAGATCAGCTAATTCATCAGGAGTAAGTTGTGCTACTTTTAATTTTAATTCTTCAGTCATTGTGTAATTGATTAAAAAAGTCAATATGAATATCACATTCAGAGATTAAATTTCTCTTATGTTTTTCTTTTCTCGAATACTTATTATTAGAGCATATAAAACAGCTACAAGGTTTACCTTGTGCTTTAAAACAATAAGTAAATTCTTTAGGATTACCTTTATTCCATAATCCAATAGCTTTTAGTCTTTTTATCCATTTCTGTCTTGTCTTTAAGTTCCTTTCTCCTTTATTCATATTATTTCTTGAGTTTAAAGGTAATAAGTTGATCAGCCAAAGCTTTAGTTTCATTAATTGCATATTCTTTTGTTCTATAAATTTCATTATTATTAATCAATAACTGTTCTCCAGTATTATTAAACACTGACTTAGTAGGAATTAAGTCTCCTGAATGTCCACAATCAAATCCAAACCACCATAAATTATCACTTTCATTACCATAAAATTTCTCACATTTCTTTCCATTCCAAGTTCTACCATCTGCTAAAGCAGACTCTGAAAATGTTATTCCTCCATGTACTTCTATTAATACTGATATTGGAAATTCATCTAGAGATGCTTCTCCTGCTTTAACCTTTAAACAATGAATAAAGAAATCAACTGAACTAAGCTTATCAATATTTATTTTCTTATCTTTAATTTCATCTGGTATTGGTATAGTCATATTATAGTCAAAACCATATAGACTAAAATCTGGTGTAATACCAACATATCCACACCATATTTTATGTCTATTCCTTTGGATTACACATTTTAATCCATTATATTCAAATTCTTCAAAATCTCCCTCATTCTTAATGAGATCAATTAATTCATCCTTTTTCATCTCTTTTTTTAGCAGTTAGTGCCATTAATTCACTATTAAATTCAATAAGAGTAGATTTTAGAGTTTTCTCTAGTAAAACTGAAGAAGAAGTAGTATCAAAACTAGGATGAGTTAATATATAATTAATTCTACTCATTATAATATCTGTTAATTCATCCTTTTTCATCTTTTGATAGAAGAAATTTCCTGATCCTTTACTATAGGATCTATCTGCACTAACTCCATAAAAGTCATTTGATACAAGAGGAAGAAATATTAAAAATTCATGACTAACATCAATTGGATCAATAATTATTTTACTATTTCTAGCTAATCCTGGAATTCTTACTCCATCTTCATATATCCTAACAATTAAATCTCCAGCTATAATAGATTTTTCTTCTTCTAAATCTATAGGAATACATCTAGTTGAAAATGATTTTAATGTCTCATAATTATAGTAAACACATGATTTTGTTGTTTCTTCTCCAACAAATACTTTCTTTACATATGTACCATATGGATGTCCTTCTTTACATTCTTCTGGTGGTACAATATCATATACATTCCAATCATCTCTTGATTTCTTAACATATCCTGATGTATACTCATGAGGAATAATTAATTTATCTGGGAGTTTCTTAGTAATTATTTCACTTTCTTTGTATATCTGAATAAAATATCCTTTACCTTTTATTAATACAGATATTTCATCATCTGGAAATAATATTTCAGCTCCTCTTTTATACCCTGGCTTAGGAAGATCTTCCAATAATATATATCTTTCCATATAATAATAAAATAAAGTGAGAGGAGTTAATCTCCTCTCAATGAAACTATTTATGTGAATACTTCTTACCATTTACTATGATCCAGTTAATAGTCCTTGGATCTACTAACCTTGTTCTAGTATCATAGTTCTTAAAAGTATCTTTAGGAAGATTCATATCAGTAAAATAAACTCTACCAAACTCATCCATTGAATTATAATGTCTTCCAACCATAGTTCTTTCTTCACCTTCAAGAGCTTGTTTAAGAGCAGCTTTTACAGTTTTATCAAACTCAGCTTTACTAGCCATCTTTCCTTTATTAGGATAGATATCACTAATTTTCTTAGCTACTTCTTTAGGATCAACTTTGGTATTATAATTAACAGTTAAAGCTGTTCTTGGATGAGCTTTAAATATTTCAGCAAGTTCAGTTCTACTTACTTTAATAGTTTCAGTAAATTGACTTGCACTACTCAAAGCACCAATTAAAGATTCTCCTTGAATTTGAAACTCAAGTCCTGAATCATTTTGTACAGTAATTGAGTTATATTTTGGATTTACAGATTTAACAGTATAAAACTGTGTTTCAGATAAAATTTCTCCTACTTTAATTTTGTTTACTACTGTAGTAGACATAATTGATTATTTAATTATTAATGAATTAAGAAAAAAGGGAGGATTACTCCTCCCCTTATTTGTTAGGCTCCCTGTAAAGGTAAAACTGGTTCACTGAAAACACCCCCTTTACTAGCTAAATCAGAAATATCATTAGATTGAGCTGTAGATCCTCCAACAGTAACATTATCATGTTGGATATATGTATCTTCTACAGAACCATCCAGAGATAATTCAGTATATCTGTAAATAGGTTTACCATCTTTCATCAAAACTTGACCAGTACTAGGATTTACTTTAGGAGATTGTGCTCCCCCATCCCAGGTTCTTTGATTAAAGCTTTCAACTACTGCAATTCTTGCATTAGAGAACTGAGGAAATACCTTATGGAAATCACTTCCCACTTGAATGTTAAAGGCAGCTATCTGATCTGTACTGATAGATTGGAAGAAACTTCTCATCTCTGTAGCAGGTGCTACTTTAGGCACTCCTTTCAAAAAGAAGGATACAGGATTTGCTGTGGCTGGTTTTTCAATTTTAGTTTGAAGCCAAAGTTGTTTTACTTGAGGATTTTTAGTGTCTCTGATTTCCTTAACAATGATTGTCTGTTTCATAATCTTTAGATTTTTTTGTGATTTAATTTGATTTTTTGTTTTTGTTTATATAATGAAATATTCATTATCAGCTTCCTAAAGAGCCTCTTTCTAATGGTTTAGAGTATTTCTCTACCACTTCAGGCATTTCTTCTTTTAATACATCAAAAGCTACTTGAAGTTCATCAAGGATAGATAATCTAGTTTTGATAGCAAATTTTATATTCTCACTTTCTTTTTGTCTGAAAGCTTCCATCTTCTCATCATTAATCTTTTTTATCTGATGAATATCCATATCCTGACCAGATAACTTAGCTAATAATTGTATAAATGCAAATTCTCCATCTAATTTTCCATTCTTAATTTGCTCATCTAACTGTTTATTTCTTTCCTCTATGAAGACCTCTAATTGTTTCAACTTATGATCCAATTCAATAACTTCATGTTTAGTGTTTAAATAAATAAAGATAATATTCTCATTAGATATCTTCATGTCCATTTTAACATTTAAATTTATTAATAAATAATTATTTATTTCTATCTCTAAATATTTCTCTTTCTATAGATTTCATTAAATTATTTACCATTACTTTTGTTTTCAATTTAGCAGTAGTATAACTTCTATTTCTGTTTCTTAATTTTTCTTCTTTTATTACAAATTCCTTTTTATTTCTTATATATTCTTTTGATGGTATATATCTATTATAATTATCAAAAGAATGTTCAATTTCATTATTAAATTTCCTCTTGTATTCATTACATGTCTGTACAGATAACCTTTCATAATCTCTAGATCTAGCAATTAACTCACCTCTACACATAGGAATTGAATTTAATAATAAAAGAAAAAGCCTAAGAATATTTCTACTCTTAGGCTAGGGGATGCCAATCTAGCATCTTTTTTCCACCACTTACTTTTTATTGGCTACAGAAAAATAAGAAACTGTTTATAGATTATCACTATTGTGTTTCCAGTAGGATTCAAACCTACAACCCTCAGCTTAGAAGGCTGATGCTCCATTCAGTTGAGCTATGGAAACATATAAAGTGGACAAGATAGGATTTGAACCTATGACCTTTTCATTATGAGTGAACTACTCTAACCAACTGAGTTACATGTCCATTTATTAAAAAACTACTCTGTCCAATTTCCAGTGGAATAATGTTTAAATTGCAAATATTCCTATGTAGTGTACACTAAAGGTTTATTCAAAGTTTCATTATCCTTACAATAAACAACGACTACTGGA
>Ga0164243_10004387_pt1 | contig 22128 bp, 16 predicted proteins | sample OricompcompostOP_FD_108781 | JGI IMG/M metagenome (GOLD analysis project Ga0164243, IMG submission 108781) | Organic Plus compost microbial communities from Emeryville, California, USA - Original compost - Organic plus compost (OP) | ecosystem: Engineered > Solid waste > Mixed feedstock >...
CGGATCGAACCGACGTATGCGTGGAACTGCGCCAGCCCCGGGCCGCCCTGCACGACGCGGCGCACCTCGCTGACCGGCATGCCCATTGCCGCCAGCGCGTCCAGCGTGGCGCTGTGCGTGTCCGGCAGTTCCCAGCCCTGCACTTCACCGAGGCCATAGGCGAAAAAACTCAGCGGCCGCCGCGCGGCAATCGCCGGATCGAGCTGGCGAACGGCACCGGCGGCCGTGTTGCGCGGATTGACGAAAGGCTTTTCGCCCAGCTCGCGCAGGCGTTCGTTGAGCCGCTCGAAATCGTCGCGCCGCATGTAGACCTCGCCGCGCACTTCCAGTACCGGCGCATCGCAACCCGCGAGCCGCAGCGGGATCTGCTTGATCGTGCGGATGTTCTGCGTGACATCCTCGCCGGTTGCGCCGTCGCCGCGGGTGGCCGCCTGCACCAGCACGCCGCGCTCGTAGCGCAGGCTGATCGCCAATCCGTCGAACTTGAGCTCGGTGGCGTACTCGAGCGGCGGCGCATCCGGGCCGAGCTCCAGCTCGCGGCGCAGGCGCGCGTCGAAGGCGAGCGCGCCGTTCTCGGTGGTGTCGGTCTCGGTGCGGATCGACAGCATCGGCAGCGCGTGGCGCACCGGCGCGAACTGGGGCAAAGGTTTGCCGCCGACGCGCTGGGTCGGCGAATCGGGGGTCCGTAACTCGGGATGGGCCTGCTCCAGCTCGGCCAACTCGCGGAACAGCTTGTCGTACTCGGCATCCGGTATCGTCGGATTGTCGAGCACGTAGTAGGCGTAGTCGTGGCGGCTCAACTCCTGACGCAGCCAGGCGGCTCGCCGCGGCCAGTCCGCCGGATCGGGAGCAGCGCCGCCCGGCGCCGGCGCACCGCGGGAAAAGAAATCGGGCTGCATGATCAGGAGAACAGGCGCAGGGCGCGGCTGGAGCCGGCCGGCACGTTCGCCGCTTCCATGTTGGCGTAGAAGACGTTGACCTGCTCGGCGATCTCGGCCAGCGCCGGCTCGGACAGCGGCTGGTTGCCGTCATCCACGACCTCGCCGTCGAGACGCGTGGCCAGCATGCGCGCGCAGGCGATCATCGCTCCGAAGCCGTCGCGCAGCGGCGCCACGCGCGGCACGTCGAGCAGCAGGGTCAGGCGCGAGGTCGATTCCTCGGCCAGCGAAACATTGGTGGAAAGCGAGAACAGGACGCCGCCGTCGCCATCCGGCATGACCAGCCGGCCGTCCGGGCGCAAATCGAACCCCTGGCGCTCGAGTGCGGCCAGCAGCGTGTTGATCGCCCACGGCGCTCCCTTGGCGCGCACGCTGATGCTCAGTTGCGCATCGTATTCGCTGACGAATTGCTGCAAGGCACGTGCGCGCGACATGACCTCGGCCATGTCGGGCACGTCCGGCTCGGCATCGATCTCGTCGCTGACCTGGCGCAGCCGTGTGATCAGCTCCGAATATTCGAGCTCGTTCAACGCGCCGCTGCGATTGGCGAGCTGGACACCGGCGTACAGGCCGTAATAGATGCCGCCGGTGGCGATCTCCTCCCAGTTGCCGTCCTCGCGCTGGCCGACGAAATGCACCGGCTTGTTGCGGATGTGGCGCAGGCTCTGCAGGCGCGGCAGGATCTTCTCGCCGCGCGCCGGCGCGTCCAGAATCAAGCCGATCGCGCAATCGATCAGTTCGTCGATCGGCAATTCCCTGGGAACAGTCGGCGCTTCCAGATCGGATTCCTGCTCCACAGTGGCAGCGGCATCGGCGGCAGCAGCTTCGTCAAGCGTCGGCTCGCGGCGCACCGAAGGCCCGGAAACATCGTCATCGTCCCCCATCAGGACATCGTCATGATCCGATGAGAAGGCCTTCTGCACCGATTTGCGCGCCTTGTACTCCTGCCACTTGTTGTAGCTGATGACGCCGACCACGATGGTGCCGCCGATGATGATCAGACTTGCCTGGAGGTCGGTCATGCTGCTTGCACCTCGGTCGAATTGTTCACTGCCTTGCCTTCGGATGGATGCGATTGCCGGATGCCGGCGGACGGGCTGCGCAGCGCGAAAACCCGCGCCGGAAAAGGGGTTCAGGGTAGTGTTGCCGGGAAAAGTTGTCAAGGCGATCGTCCGCACCGGGAGGCGAAGAAGATTTGATCCTTGCCGTGGCGACACACGAATCCGGTTGAGTCTCGTCAAGACAGCCGCGGGCATGGGCACAAGAATAACAACTGTTCGCAAAGACGTCTCGGCCGGCACCGCTGCACGGGGCAGTCGTCCCACCGGCACGTGCTTAAAGTCTCAAGAATCAGGGAGGATCGCATGGAACGCAACCGCCGCAAGAATGCCCTCGCGCACCGTCATGTCGACGTTGCCGCCCAGGGCGAAAGCGAGCATCTGATCCAGAGCATGCGCGCGCACTCACTCGACATCAACGCCCGCGTCGCCCGGGCTCAGGCCGCAGCGGGCAACAACCGCGACGTGAAGCTGCAGGACCTGACGATGCTGTCAATCTCGCCGATCCTGCGTTCGCTGCATAACTGGTGGCTGCAGCGTGCCGAGCGTCACTTCCTGATCTGCGCCGACGTTGAGCTGCAGCGCATGCGCGAAGCGCAGATGAATATCGCCTACTACCAGAAGCGCGCCGCGATGGCGCGCTCGGCCAGATCGCTCCAGGGCTAGGGTCAAGCGGCCTGGACCTCGGAGGCCAAGTCCGCGGCCGATTCCATGTCCACGGCCACGATACGGGACACGCCCTGCTCCTGCATCGTCACTCCGATCAGTTGCTGCGCCATCTCCATTGCAATCTTGTTATGCGAGATGAACAGGAACTGGGTCTGCGACGACATGCGCTTGACCATGTTGCAGAAGCGCTCGGTGTTCGCATCGTCCAGCGGCGCATCCACCTCGTCCAGCAGGCAGAACGGCGCCGGGTTCAACTGGAACATCGAGAACACCAGCGCCGTCGCGGTCAGCGCCTTTTCGCCGCCCGACAGCAGGTGAATCGTCGCGTTCTTCTTGCCGGGCGGCTGCGCCATCACCTGCACGCCTGAATCGAGAATCTCCTCGCCGGTCATGATCAGCTTGGCGTTGCCGCCGCCGAACAGCACCGGGAACAGTTCGCCGAAATGCTTGTTCACCTTGTCGAAGGTGTCCTGCAGCAGGTCGCGCGTTTCCCTGTCGATCTTCGCGATCGCGTCTTCCAGCGTGGTGATCGCCTCGGTCAGGTCCGCGTGCTGGGCGTCGAGGAAATTCTTGCGCTCGGAAGCCTGCGCCAGTTCGTCCAGCGCGGCGAGGTTGACCGCACCGAGCGCAGTGATCGCATTCGTCAGTCGCGTGACCTCGCCCTGCAGGTAGGACGGCTTCATGTCCGGGTTCAGCTTTTCCGCCAGCGCGGCTTCGTCGGCCTGGGCCTCGGCCAGTTGCTGCGCATACTGCTCCTGGTTCAGGCGGGCGGCCTGTTCCTTCAACTGCAGTTCCATGATGCGCTCGCGCAGCGGCTGCAAAGAGCGCTCGGCCTGCATCCGGCCTTCCTCGACGTGGCGCAGCTTCTGCGTCAACTGGTCGAGTTCGTGACGCGCATCCGCCAGCGCGCGCTCCTGGTCGCTGCGTTTTTCCAGTAGCGCCTGCAGGCCGGCCTGGGCCGCCTGGTCGTCCAGGCTTTCCAGCTCCAGCGTGCCCTGCTGCATGCTGGCGAACAGTTGCGCCGACTGTTCCTGGGCGGTCGCAATGCTGCGTTTCAATTCCTCGATGCGGCTGCGATGCGCCTTTTCCGCGAATTCGGCTTCCTGCGCCGCACGCTCCAGTTCGCGCAGCCGCTGGCGCGCATCGTTGAGCACCTGTTCCTGCGCCAGGTAGGCGGTCTGCCCCTGCTCGTGCGCCTCCTGCAACTCGGCAAGCTCGACGTCGAGCTGCTCGAACCTGGCTTCGGATTCGGCCCTGATCTGCTGCTGTTCGGCTTCCTGCGCGGCGATCTCCGCGAGATCAGCCTCGATCTGCGTGCTGCGCTGATTGAAGCGCTCCTGCACCTCGGACAGCTTCATCACCTCGATCTGCAGCGCATGCGCGCCCTGGGTCAGGGAGCCGACGCGCTGACGCAATTCCTGCAGGCGCTGGGTGGACTGGGCCAGGGCAGCCTCGGCGCGCACCGCGCGCGATTTCGCCTCGTCGGCCAGCATCTGCTGCGCGCGCAACTGCTTGGTCAGGTTCTCGATCTCGTGCTGGCGCGCGAGCATGCCGTCCTGCTCGGAATCGGAGGCGTAGAAACGCACGCTGGAGCGGGCGATCATATGCCCCTGGCGGGTGACGAATACGCCGCCTGCCGGCAGTCGGTCGCGTTCGGCGAACGCAGTGGCGGCATCGTCGGCGACGAATACGCTGTGCAGCCAGTCCTGCATCAGCGCGCGCACGGCCGGGTCGTTCAGTTTCAATAAGTTCAGGAAGGGCTTCAAGCCGACCGGAGCGTCAGCGTTTGCGCCGGCCGCTGCCGCGCTCGAGTACAACGCCAGCTTGGCCGGCGGCGCGTCGCCGAAGAAGGCCTTGGCCCAGTCGAGGTTCGACAGCTCCAGCGCCTGCGTGCGCTCGCGCAGCACCGATTCCAGCGCGGTTTCCCAACCGGCCTCGATATCGAGCTTCTGCCACAGGCGCGGCAGTTCGCCGAGCTCATGCTTCTGCAGCCAGGGCTGGACCTTGCCCTGGGCCTGCACGTCTTCCTGCAGTTGTTTCAACGCGCTCAGGCGCGCTTCGAGCTGGGCGTTGCTCGCGGTCTCGGCATTCAACTGCTGCTGGGCCGCGCGCCGCTCCTCTTCCAGCTTCGGCTGCTGCTCCTGCGCTTGTTCGAGCTGCATGCGTGCTTCTTCCAGCGTCGCCTGCTTCTCCTCCAGTTGCAGCTTCAGGTTGTCCAGGTGCGTGCCGTCCGGCAGCGTCATGCCGTTCTTTTCCTGCGCCAGGCGCTCGCGCCGTGCGGCCAGGTTGTTCAAGATGTTCGCGGCATTACGCTGGTGCGCGGATTCCAGCTCGATCTGCTGCTGGACCTGCATGATCCTGCCGCGCGATTCGGTGGTCTTCAGTTGCGCTTCGCGCCAAGCCTGCTCCAGCGCGGGCAGACGCTCGTTCTGCTCGAACGCGGCCTGCTGCGCCTGTTCGACCTTCATCGCATGTTCTTCCAACTGGATCTCGGCCTCGGCCAGGTCTTCCTGGAATTGCTGGCTCTGGCGCTGCCACTGGTCGCGCTGCGCGGTCAGCGAATTGATCTGGGCCTGCAGGCGCGAACGCGATTCGATCACGAACTTGATCTGCGCTTCCAGGCTGCCGATCTCGGAATTGGTCTGATACAGAGCGCCCTGGGCAGTGTGCATGCGGTCGCCGGCGGCGTAGTGCGCCTGGCGCATCTGCTCCAGTTCGGTTTCGACGTGGCGCAGTTTGGCGGTCTGCTCTTCGAGTTCGGTCTGGGCCTTCTCGATGTCGCGGAAATGCTTTTCCTGTTCCGCCTTCGCCTCGTTCCTGCGCAGCAGCCACAGCAGCTTCTGCTTTTCCTCCTGCTCGGCCTGCAACTCGCGGAAGCGCTGCGCGACGGCGGCCTGCGCTTCCAGCTTTTCGAGGTTGGCCGTCAGTTCGCGCAGGATGTCCTCGACCCGGGTCAGGTTTTCGCGCGTGTCGTGCAGTCGGTTCTCGGTTTCGCGCCGACGCTCCTTGTACTTCGATACGCCGGCCGCTTCCTCCAGGAAGATGCGCAACTCTTCCGGGCGCGCCTCGATGATGCGCGAGATCATGCCCTGACCGATGATCGCGTAGGCGCGCGGCCCGAGGCCGGTGCCGAGGAAGATGTCCTGGATGTCGCGCCGGCGTACGGCCTGGTTGTTGATGTAATAAGTGGAGGTGCCGTCGCGCGTGAGCACTCGCTTGACCGCGATTTCGGCGTACTGACTCCATTGCCCGGCGGCGCGGCCGTCGCTGTTGTCGAACACCAGCTCGACCGAGGCGCGGCCGGCGGGCTTGCGGTTGCTCGAACCGTTGAAGATCACGTCCTGCATCGATTCGCCGCGCAGTTCGGAAGCCTTCGACTCGCCGAGCACCCAGCGCACCGCGTCGATGATGTTGGACTTGCCGCAGCCGTTCGGGCCGACCACGCCGACCAACTGGCCGGGCACCTGGAAATTGGTGGGATCGACGAAAGACTTGAATCCCGCGAGTTTGATCGAAGTTAGGCGCACGTTATCAACCGTTCCTTGCCTGACGGGCTTCTGCCCCTGGGAAAGCCGCCTATCATATCACCAGCCCTCGCCCTGCCCGGCGCCGGCGGCCGGTATAATTCCGGCCTTGCCTTTCCACTCACCAGCCCTGCGCCAGCCTGTGAACCCCCTCCTGTCGAAGCTGCAACCCTATCCGTTCGAAAAACTCAAGCGCCTGTTCGCGGACGTGAAGCCGAACGGCGCCTACAGTCCGATCAGCCTGGGCATCGGAGAACCGAAGCATCCGACGCCGGAATTCATCAAGCGGACGCTGGCCGACAATCTCGGCGGTCTGGCCGCGTATCCGGCCACGATCGGCGGCGAATCCCTGCGCGCCGCGATCGCCGGCTGGCTGGAGCGCCGCTACCGCCTGCAGGCTCTCGATCCGGCCACCCAGATCCTGCCGGTCAACGGTTCGCGCGAAGCGCTGTTCGCGCTGGCGCAGACGATCGTCGATCCGGTGCCCGGTGCGCTGGTGATGTGCCCGAATCCGTTCTACCAGATCTATGAAGGCGCGGCCCTGCTGGCCGGCGCGCAGCCGTATTTCGCGAACTCCGACCCGGCGCGCAACTTCGCGCCCGATTACCGCGGTGTACCGGCCGAGATCTGGTCGCGCGTGCAATTGCTGTACGTCTGCTCGCCCGGCAACCCGACCGGCGCGGTGCTGACGCTGGACGACTGGAAGGAATTGTTCGACCTGTCGGACCGTTACGGCTTCGTGATCGCGTCCGACGAGTGCTATTCGGAGATCTATTTCAAGGACGAAGCGCCGCTCGGTGGGCTGGAGGCCGCGCACAAACTCGGCCGCGCCGGATATCCGCGCCTGATCGTATTCTCCAGCCTGTCCAAGCGCTCGAACGTGCCCGGCATGCGTTCCGGCTTCGTCGCCGGCGATGCCGCGATCATCAAGTCCTTCCTGCTGTACCGCACCTATCACGGCGGCGCGATGAGCCCGCCGGTGCAGGCCGCCTCGATCGCGGCCTGGAACGACGAGCAGCATGTGATCGAGAACCGGGCCCAGTACGTCGCCAAGTTCCGTCAGATCACGCCGCTGCTGCAGCAGGTTCTCGATGTGCGCCTGCCGGACGCGTCGTTTTATCTGTGGGCCAAGGTCCCGGCGCTCAGCGATACCGAGTACGCGCAGCGCCTGTACGCCGAATATAATGTGACGGTATTGCCGGGCAGCTATCTCGCCCGCGAAGCGAACGGCATCAATCCCGGCGCCGGCCGCATCCGCATGGCCCTGGTGGCCGAGGTCGACGAATGCCTCGAAGCCGCGCACCGCATCGTCGCCTTCACGAAATCCCTTTCCTGATTCCTCAACCTACCTTTTCATAAAGAAGAAGCATGTCCCAGGAACTCCAGCAAATCATCGACCAGGCGTGGGAAAACCGCGCCGATTTCTCTCCCAAGTCCGCTCCGGCGCAAGTGCGCGAAGCGGTTGCCCATGTGCTTGACCAGCTCGACCGCGGCACCTTGCGCGTGGCACAGAAGGACAGCGGCGATTGGGTCGTCAATCAGTGGGTGAAGAAGGCAGTGCTGCTGTCGTTCCGCCTGGAAGACAACGTGCCGATGCAGGCCGGCGGCGGCATGCAGTTCTACGACAAGGTGCCGACCAAGTTCGGGAACTACACCGCCGAGGACTTCGCCGCCGGCGGCTTCCGCGTGGTGCCGCCCGCGGTCGCCCGCCGCGGCAGCTTCATCGCGAAGAACGTGGTGCTGATGCCTTCCTACGTGAACATCGGTGCCTACGTCGACGAGGGCACGATGGTCGACACCTGGGCCACCGTCGGCTCCTGCGCCCAGATCGGCAAGAACGTGCACCTGTCCGGCGGCGTCGGCATCGGCGGCGTGCTGGAACCGATGCAGGCTAACCCGACCATCATCGAGGACAACTGCTTCATCGGCGCGCGTTCGGAAATCGTCGAAGGCGTGATCGTCGAGGAAAATTCGGTGATTTCGATGGGCGTGTACCTCAGCCAGTCGACCAAGATCTACGACCGCGCCACCGGCGAAATCAGCTACGGCCGCATCCCGGCCGGCTCGGTCGTGGTCTCCGGCAACCTGCCTTCGGCCGACGGCAAGTACAGCCTGTACTGCGCGGTGATCGTCAAGCGCGTCGATGCGAAGACGCGCGCCAAGACCGGCATCAACGAACTGCTGCGCGAAGCCTGATCGGCGCAGCGACGGGAGGCAGCCATGGCCATCGAGCGTCTGTTCCAGCTGATGAAGGACAAGAAAGCGTCGGACATGTTCCTGGCCGCGGCGTCTCCCATCCACATCAAGATCAGCGGCCACGTCCTTCCGATCAACCAGCAGAAGATGGACGACATCACGATTCGCACGCTGCTGTCGGAAGTCGTGTCGCAGGATCAGATGGAAGAGCTGGACGTGCGCAACGAGCTGAACATCGGCATCCCGGTGCCCGGTCTCGGCAGCTTCCGCCTGTCCGCCTTCCGCCAACGCGGCAGCATCTCGGCCGTGTTTCGCTACATCCCCAGCGAGATTCCGAAGCTCTCCAGCCTGAACGTGCCGCCGATCCTGGCCGACATCATCATGGAAAGGCGCGGCCTGGTACTGGTGGTCGGCGCGACCGGATCGGGCAAGTCCACCACAATCGCGGCGATGCTCGATCATCGCAACGCGACCCGTTCCGGCCATATCCTGACGCTGGAAGATCCGATCGAATTCCTGTTCACCAACAAGAAGTCGATCGTCAACCAGCGCGAGATCGGGCTCGATGCGGACAACCTGCAGATCGCGCTGAAGAACGCGCTGCGCCAGGCGCCGGACTGCATCCTGATCGGCGAGATCCGCGACAAGGACACGATGGGCGCGGCGCTCGCCTATGCGCAATCCGGGCATCTGGTCGTCGCCACCTTGCACGCGAACAACAGCTACCACGCGCTGAACCGCATCATCAGCTTCTATCCGCTCGAGAATCGCCCGGCCCTGCTGTCGGACCTGGCCGCCACGGTCAAGGCCGTCATCTCGCAGCGCCTGGTGCAGACGGTCGACCAGACCCGGCGCGCGGCGGTCGAAGTGCTGATCAACAGTCGCCACATTGCCGAACTGATCGAGGAAGGCGAAATCGGACAGATCAAGGAAGCGCTGGAAAAAAGCATGTCGCCGGGCTCGCAGACTTTCGAGCAGGCATTGCTGCAGTTGATCCAGGACGGCGTGATCACGACCGAGGAAGGTCTCGCCAACGCAGATTCCGCCACCAACCTGTACTGGCTGCTGAACAACGCCGAATCCGGCAAGAAGAAGGAGTCCGAGCCGGAACCGAAGAAGGATGACGGCCCGACCTTTACAGAATTCACCCTGAACGTCTGAGATGAGCACCACGCTGCACGGCATTCCTAATTGCGACACCGTCAAGAAGGCACGCGCCTGGCTGGACGCCAACGGCATCGCCTATACCTTTCATGACTTCAAGAAGGCCGGCGTCGGCGCGGCCATGGTGCAGGAGTGGCTGCGCGACGTCGGCTGGGAAACCCTGGTCAACCGCAAAGGCACGACCTGGCGCGGCCTGCCGGACGAGCGCAAGGCCGCGATCGTCGATGCCGCCAGCGCGGCGGCGCTGATGCAGGAGACGCCGTCGGTCATCAAGCGTCCGGTGCTGCTGCATGAGGGCCGCACTCATGTCGGCTTTTCCGAGGCGCTGTACCGCGAAATCTTCAACAAACAATGAGCAAAACCCTAGCCCTGACCGAAGAGCTGATTGCTCTCGAATCGGTCACCCCGAACGACCACGGCTGCCAGCAGCGTCTGATCGAACTGCTGGAACCGCTCGGCTTCCAGTGCGAAACCATCGAATCGGGCGGCGTCACCAACCTGTGGGCGCGGCGCGGCACGGCCCGGCCGCTGCTGGTGTTCGCCGGCCACACCGACGTGGTGCCGACCGGTCCGGTCGACCAGTGGCATTCGCCGCCGTTTCTTCCGACCCGGCGCGACGGCAGGCTGTACGGCCGCGGCGCGGCCGACATGAAGACCTCGCTGGCGGCGATGGCGGTCGCGGTCGAGGAATTCGTGCAGGCGCATGCGGATCACAACGGCTCGATCGCCTTCCTCATCACTTCCGACGAGGAAGGCGTGGCCACCGACGGCACCGTGGTCGTGTGCGACATGCTGAAGGCGCGCGGCGAGCAGCTCGACTACTGCATCGTCGGCGAACCGACCTCCGCCGCGCAGTTGGGCGACGTGATCAAGAACGGCCGGCGCGGCTCGATGTCGGGCCGGCTCGTCATCAAGGGCGTGCAGGGGCACATCGCCTACCCGCAACTGGCGAAGAACCCGATCCATCTCGCGGCGCCGGCGCTGGCCGAACTGGCGGCGGAAAAATGGGACGACGGCAACGAGTACTACCTGCCGACCTCGTGGCAGATGTCGAACATCCATGCCGGCACCGGCGCGACGAATGTGATTCCGGGCGAGGTCGTGGTCGACTTCAACTTCCGCTTCTCGACGGCAAGCACGGTCGAGGGCCTGCAGCAGCGCGTGCACGAAATCCTGAACCGGCACGATTTCCAGTACGAACTGAAGTGGACGATCAGCGGCCTGCCGTTCCTGACGCCGCGCGGCGAGTTGAGCGACGCCTTGTCGGCGGCCATCAAGGCCGAGACCGGCATCGACCCGGATCTGTCGACCACCGGCGGTACTTCGGACGGCCGCTTCATCGCGCAGATCTGCCCGCAGGTGGTCGAATTCGGGCCTCCGAACGCCAGCATCCACAAGATCGACGAACATATTGAATTGCGGCACATCGATCCGCTGAAGAATATTTACCGGCGGGCGCTGGAGAACCTGCTGTTGTAAGTCGGATCATTCACCCGTCGCGAAAAAACCTCCGGCGGACTCCTTCCCCCTTGCAGGGGGAAGGTTGGGATGGGGGTGAGAAGGTCGAACATGCGCCTGCGTCCATGCGATCTCCCCCCCACCCTAGCCCTCCTCCTGAAAGGGGGAGGGAATCTTACACAGGGCGAAACACTGCCATGACACCCAACAACTTCTCCACCCCGCGCGACCTGCTGCGCTACGCCGTCACCCGCTTCAACCAGGCCAAGCTGTTCTTCGGTCACGGCAGCCGGGACGCCTTCGACGAAGCCGCCTACCTGATCCTGCACACGCTGCACCTGCCGCTGGACCGGCTCGATCCGTTTCTCGACGCCCGCCTGCTGCCGGCCGAAGTCGCGTCCGTGCTGCAAGTGATCGAGCGGCGCGTGACCGAACGTGTGCCGGCCGCCTACCTGACCAACGAAGCCTGGCTCGGCGAATACCGTTTCTACATCGACGAACGCGTGATCGTGCCGCGCTCCTTCATTGCGGAGCTGATCCCCGAACAGTTCGCGCCGTGGCTGCCGTCGCCCGACATGGTTACCGACATCCTCGAACTGTGCACCGGCTCCGGCTGTCTGTCGGTCATGCTCGCCGACGCCTTCCCGCATGCGCACATCGATGCAGTCGACATTTCGCCGGACGCGCTCGCGGTCGCGCACAGAAACGTCGACGACTACGGCCTGCAGGACCGGATCGCTTTGCATGAATCCGATCTCTACGGCCGATTGCCGCCGAAGCGCTACCAGTTGATCGTCTCCAATCCGCCGTATGTGAATGCCGATTCGATGGCAAAGCTGCCGGAGGAATACCGGCGCGAGCCGCAGATCGCGCTGGCCGGCGGCAGCGACGGAATGGACCTGGTGCGCCGGATCGTCGAAGGCGCACGCAGCCGACTCACCCCCGACGGCGTGCTGGTCGTCGAGATCGGCAACGAGCGCGCGCATGCCGAAGCCGCCTTCCCCGATCTCGAACTGACCTGGCTGTCGACCTCCGCCGGCGACGACATGGTGTTCCTGCTGACTGCCGACCAGCTCGGTTGACTCCCCGATGATCCGGTTCACCCAAGTCAGCCTGACGCGCGGCGTCAAGCCCCTGCTGGAACGCGCGGACCTGACCATCAATCCCGGTGAGAAGGTCGGCCTGATCGGCGCGAATGGCGCCGGCAAGTCCAGCCTGTTCGCGCTGCTGCGCGGCGAGTTGCACGCCGATCTCGGCGAGGTCGATTTTCCGGCGCGCTGGCGCGTGGCCTACGTGGCGCAGGAAACGCCGGCGCTGGACCGTCCGGCCGTCGAGTATGCGATCGACGGCGACGCCACGCTGCGCCGCCTGGAACAGGAACTCGCGCAGATCGAAAGCGCGGGCAGCGCCGCCGACGGCCACCGGCTCGGCGAGCTGCATGCGGCGCTGGCCGATGCCGACGCCTACACCGTACGTTCGCGCGCCGAACAACTGCTGCTCGGCCTCGGCTTCTCGCTCGAACAGATGCAGCAGCCGGTCGCCAGTTTTTCCGGCGGCTGGCGCATGCGCCTCAATCTCGCGCAGGCGTTGATGTGCCCATCCGACTTGCTGCTGCTGGACGAACCGACCAACCACCTCGACCTCGACGCCATCCTGTGGCTGGAGGATTGGTTGAAGCGCTACCCCGGCACGCTCGTCATCATCTCGCACGATCGCGACTTCCTCGACGGCGTGGTCAACACCATCGTGCATATCGACGATTGCAAGCTCAAGCGCTACAGCGGCAATTATTCCGCCTTCGAGCGTCAGCGCGCGGCCCAGATCGCGTTGACCCAGGCTGCAGCCGAGAAGCAGGCGCGCCAGCGCGCCCACCTGCAATCCTTCATCGACCGGTTCAAGGCCAAGGCCACCAAGGCGCGCCAGGCGCAGAGCCGGATGAAGATGCTGGCGAAGATGGAGGAGCTGGCGCCGCTGCGCGCGGCCGCCGCGTTCTCGTTCGAGTTCCGCGAGCCGGTATCGGCGCCGAATCCGTTGCTGGTGATGGAAGACGTGCGCGCCGGCTACCGCAGCGACGGCGCGGAAAAGATCATCGTCGACGGCGTGAATTTCTCGCTGCAGACCGGCCAGCGCATCGGCCTGCTCGGCGTCAACGGCGCCGGCAAATCGACGCTGGTGAAAACGATCGCCGGCGAACTTGAACCGTTGCACGGTACGCTGCGCGTCGGCAAGGGGCTGGCCATCGGCTATTTCGCCCAGCACCAGGTCGAGATGCTGCGTCACGACGAGTCGCCGCTATGGCACATAAGTAAGATCGCGCCGAACGTGCGTGAACAGGAATTGCGCAACTTCCTCGGCAGCTTCAACTTTGGCGGCGATATGGTGACCAGCCCGATCGCGCCGTTTTCCGGGGGCGAGAAGGCGCGCCTGGCGCTGGCCCTGATCGTCTGGCAACGCCCGAACCTGCTGTTGCTCGACGAGCCGACCAACCACCTCGACCTGGAGACGCGCGAAGCCCTGACCGACGCACTGGCGCAGTTCGAAGGCACGCTGCTGCTGGTCTCGCACGACCGTCACCTGCTGCGCGCAACCACCGATCAGTTCATGATCGTCGCGGAAGGCCGCCTGCAGCCCTTTGACGGCGACCTCGACGACTACCGCGACTGGCTGTTCAAGACCAAGCTGGGCAAGGCCGATACGGAGTTGCCGAGCGCCGCACCGCAGACGGCGCCGCGCCCGGCTGCGCCGGAAGTCAGTCGCCAGGAACAGCGCCGGCTGGAAGCCGAGGCGCGCCAGCGCCTGTCGGCGCTGAGGAAACCGATCGAATCGCGCATCAAGCGCCTCGACGAACAGATGGCCAAACTGAATGCGCGCAAGGCCGAGATAGACGCCCGCCTTGCCGAACCGTCGATCTACGACGACGCCAACAAGGAAGAACTGAAGACGCTGATCGTGGATCAGGCCTATCTGTCCAAGGAGCTGGAACAGCTCGAAACCGAATGGCTGGAACAACAGGAAGCGCTGGAAAAGCTGGGCCGGACATGACTGCTGCCGACAGATTGCGCCCCGAAGCTTGATCATGCCCAGACTCGACATCATCGGCTGCGGTCAGCTCGGGCGCACGTTGGCCCGTCTGTGGCACCGGACCGGCACCTTCGAGATCGGCCGGATTCTGAATCGCACTCCGGAAAGCACGGCCGAGGCCGTACGCTTCATCGGCGCCGGGCTAGTGGCGCGCGAACTTGCCGACCTCGAAGGTGCCGCCGTGACTCTGATCGCCACCCCGGACGACGAAATCGCCGCGGTCTGCACAGCGCTGACACAAAGCGGTTGCGTCAAACCGGGGCAAATCGTGTTCCATTGCAGCGGCGCCCTGCCCGCCGCGATCCTGGAAGCGGCAGCGCGTCAAGGCGCAGCGATCGCCAGCGTGCATCCGATCAGGAGTTTCGCCGACCCGGAACAGGCGGCCGCCCGGTTCGCAGGCACCTGGTGCGGCGCCGAAGGCGACCGCGCAGCGCTCGACATGCTCGAACCGGCGTTCCAAGCGGTAGGGGCGCATATCGTGGCAATCGATCCCGCATACAAGACCATCTACCATGGCGCCGCGGTCTTCGCATCGAACTACCTGGTCAGCGTGCTGGAACTGGCGCTGCAGGCATACGGGCAGGCCGGGGTGCCGCGCGCCACGGCTCTGCAACTGATCGCCCCGCTGGTGCGCGGCACGATCGACAATGTACTCGCCCAGGGGACCGCAGAGGCGCTCAGCGGCCCGATCGCGCGCGCCGATACGGCCACAGTGCTGCGCCAGTATCGGGCGCTGAAATCGTGGAACAGAGATGCCGCGCGCGCCTACCGGATTCTGGCGAAGCCGGCGGTTTCCCTCGCACGGCGCCGTGGCGGCAAGAGATGAATGACCTTACTCCCCGTGTACGTACAGGTCGCTGCCGGCTTCGTTGATCTGGCGCCGCAACGCACGTCGCTGTTCAATCGACAGGCGGCCCGCCTTGCGTGCGGCGGAAGATTGGCCTTGAGCATCGATAACAGCATAGGTATGTTCCGGGAGCCGGAACTGGGGCGGACGCTTGCGCTCGATCGGCGCCGGCTCCGGGGGGGATGAGCGCAGTTGCGGAATTTGCAATTCCTCGGATACGCCCGGGTCACTCCAGGCAAGAGGAGCGGCGCAGGAGGAAAGCAACAGGAAAATAACAAGGGGTCGTCGCATCGATTTCGGCTACCCGCTGAGCACGGGGGCTGCCGGCAGCCGCTCCACATCAAACCGCGCATCGCACCGCCGGCTGACGATGCATCACGCCTGAACAAGTGTATGCTTCATCGTCCGATCCCTTAACCGGACCGAGGTAAAGTTTGTAACAGCGTGTAATGCCTTGTGCCAGCTCTCTTGCGAGCCGAACAGTCGACGTTACCATAGCGCCATGAATACGACAAATCCACAAAGCAACACTTCCGGGCACCAAGGCAAGATCCTGGTGGTAGACGACGACGCGCGCCTGCGCGACCTGCTGCGGCGCTATCTGGCTGAGCAGGGTTTCCATGTCGTGACAGCCGAGAATGCCCAGGCCATGAACAAGCTCTGGATCCGCGAACGCTACGACCTGCTGGTTCTGGACCTGATGTTGCCGGGTGAGGACGGCCTGTCGATCTGCCGCCGGCTGCGCGGCGCCAACGACCAGACGCCGATCATCATGCTGACCGCCAAGGGCGAGGACGTGGACCGCATCGTCGGCCTCGAGATGGGCGCCGACGACTATCTGCCGAAGCCGTTCAACCCGCGCGAACTGGTCGCCCGCATCAACGCCGTGCTGCGCCGCAAGGGCCCGGACGAAATCCCGGGCGCACCGTCCGAAACCCCGCAGACCTTCGAATTCGGCGACTTCGTGCTCGACCTCGGTACGCGCACGCTGCGCAAGGCCGGCCAGACCATTTCGCTGACCACCGGCGAATTTTCGGTACTCAAGGTGTTCGCGCGCCACCCGCGCCAGCCGCTGTCGCGCGAGAAGCTGATGGAACTGGCGCGCGGTCGCGAGTACGAGGTGTTCGACCGCAGCCTGGATGTGCAGATCTCGCGCCTGCGCAAGCTGATCGAACCCGATCCGTCGAATCCGATGTTCATCCAGACGGTCTGGGGTCTGGGCTATGTCTTCATCCCGGACGGCCAGCCGCGCTGAGCTTGCGAGCGTCTTGATCCCACGGCTCGGCAAGCGCCTCGGCTGGCTCAAGAGCGGCCTGTTCTGGCGCACGTTTTTCCTGCTCGGCTTCCTGATCACCGCCAGCCTGCTGAGCTGGGTGACCAGCTTTCATGCGGTCGAGCGCGAACCGCGCGCCCAGCAGGTCGCTGCCCAGGTGATTTCGATCGTGACCATCACCCGCGCCGCCCTCACCCACTCGGCCCCCGACCTGCGGCGCGAACTGCTGTTCGACCTGGCCAGCAACGAGGGCATCCGCATCTATCCGCTGGAGCCGACCGACAAGGTCGTCCCGGCGCCGAACGAAGGCATCATGCCGGTGATCGAGGAAGACGTGAAGGCGCGCCTGGGCGAGAGCACCCGCTTCGCCGCCAGCGTCAACGAAGTCGCCGGCTTCTGGGTCAGCTTCAATATCGACGAGGACGCGTACTGGCTGCGGCTCGATCGCGAACGGATCGAGCGCTGGTCCAACGTCCAGTGGCTGGGCCTGGCCAGCATCACGCTGCTGCTGTCCCTGCTCGGCGCGGTATTCATCTCGCGGCTGATCAACCAGCCGCTGGCGCGCATCACGACGGCGACGCGCGCCATCGCCAAGGGCCACTTCCCGGCGCCTTTGCCGGAAAGCGGCCCGACCGAGATCCGCGAAGCGAACCGCAGCTTCAATCAGATGGTGGCGGACCTGAGCCGGCTCGAGTCGGATCGCGCGGTCATCCTGGCCGGCATTTCGCACGACCTGCGCACGCCGCTGGCGCGCATGCAGCTCGAAGTGGAGATGGCGCAGTTGCCGCAGGATGCACGCGACGGCATGTCCTCGGACCTCGCACAGATGGATGCCATCATCGGCCAGTTCCTCGATTATGCGAAGCCGGCCAGCAATACCCAGTTGACGGGCGTCGACCTGAGCGGGCTGCTGCACGAATGCGCACGCGAAATCGGCCGCTTGCCGGACGTCGACGTGCGCACGGCGATCGCGCCCGACGTCAACGTGTTCGGAAACGCGACCGATCTCAAGCGCGTGATCAGCAACCTGCTGGAAAATGCGCGCCGTTACGGCAAGACGCCGGGCGGCGAGCGCACCGAGATCGAGATTGCCTGCGAAACCTCGGACGACAAGGCCACCATCGAGATCGCGGATCACGGTCCGGGCGTACCGGAATCGGAAATCGACCGCCTGATGCGTCCGTTCACCCGCCTCGACGTGTCGCGCAGCCAGGCCAACGGTGCCGGACTCGGCCTTGCGATCGTGGACCGCATCGTCAAGCGGCATCAAGGCATCCTGAAGCTGGGCAACCGCCCCGGCGGCGGACTCTCCATCCGCATCATCCTGCCGATTACCGCTACGCTGTAACTTCCCCGAACCCAGCCTGAACTTCGACGCACGACGGAAATCTATTCCCGGACCATAGTTGGAGGAGAAGCCATGCCGACCTCGACTCGATCCGACATTCCCGGCAAGCCCCAGCCACATCTGAAACCGGGCGACGAGGCGCCGGAAGGGACTCCGGGCACCGGCGAAGATTTGTGCGAAGAATGCGGCGGCAGCGGCCTTCTCAAGGACGGCAGCCGCTGCCCGAACTGCGAAGGAACCGGACGTGTGACGCGGGGAATCGGCGGCGCCTAGCTGCGCTCGATTGCATGGATCAGCACTACCGCCTCGGCTGCCATGCCTTCCTCGCGTCCTAGGAATCCCAGCCGCTCGTTGGTCTTGGCCTTGATGTTGACCTGATCCGGCTCGACATCCAGATCGGTGGCCACGTTCGCGACCATCTGCTGGATATGGGGCGCCATCTTCGGCGCCTGAGCGATGATCGTCGCATCCACGTTGCCGACAGCAAATCCTGCCGTACGGACGCGCAACGCGGCCTCGCGCAGCAGCACGCGCGAATCGGCGCCGGCGAAACGCGCATCAGTGTCCGGGAAATGCCGGCCGATATCGCCGAGCCCGGCGGCGCCGAGCAGCGCATCCGTGATCGCGTGCAGCAACACGTCGGCATCGGAATGACCGAGCAGGCCGAGCCGGTGCGGAATCTCCACTCCGCCGACGATCAACTTGCGTTCAGGCACGAGCGCGTGACAGTCGTAACCCTGGCCGATCCGGAACGGCAATTTCATTCTTTCCCCTTCAAATGCAGTTCGGCCAGCGCCACATCGTGCGGCAGCGTGACCTTGAAATTGCGCGGGCTGCCCTCGACCAGATGCGGTCGAAGTCCCAGCGCCTCGACCGCACCGGCCTCGTCGGTGACCTCCGGAGCGGCTTCCAGCGCACGCCGCAACAGCGCATAGCGGAACATCTGCGGCGTCTGCGCGGCCCATAGCCGTTCGCGCGGAATGGTAGCCTGCGCCCGTCCGTCGGCGTCGGCGCGCTTGAGGGTATCGACCACCGGCAAAGCGAGCAGGCCGCCGACCGGGTCGTCGCGCAAGGCTTGCACCAGGCGCGCCACCAGTTCCTGCGTCAGGCCGGGCCGGGCCGCATCATGCACCAGCATCCAGTCGTCGTCGCGCACCTGCTCTCGCACCGCGCACAAACCGTTGAGCACCGATTCGCGCCGCGTGGCTCCGCCGGCGCGCAACACGGTAAAACGTGCAGCCAGCGTTCCGGCCTGGCGCACAACCTGTTCGATATAGCCGTCATCCGCACTGACCACGACGAATGCATGGTCGATCTCCGGCGCCTGCGCGAAGGTCTCCAGCACATGCAGCAGCATCGCCTTGCCGGCAAGCGGCAGGTACTGTTTCGGGCTGCCGGAACCCAGGCGCGCACCGACGCCGGCGGCAGGAATCAGGGCGAAATGGCGGGAAACGGTCATCGGAGAAAAGGCAGATCCAAGCGGCGCGCCGAAAACGGCTGCGACCCCTTGGTTTATAATCGCGACATATTTTCTCACAGCCACGGCGCCGCTTTCTTCCCCTCCCGACGCTGCAGTTCCCCGACATGCAAATGTCATCTTCCGATGCCGTTCGACCTCAAGAAATCCCTTCCCAAGCCCGGTAACCGCTTCGCCATTCCACCCGTACACGGCTCGGCCGATGCCTTTGTGCTGGCGCAGGCGGCGCAGGAACTGAAGGCGCGCGGGCAGATGCTGGTCGTGGTGGTGGCGAACGCGACCGATGCCCAGCGCCTGCTGGACGAAATTCCCTGGTTTGCCGGAAACGACGACCAGGCTCCGCGCTGCCACCTGCTGCCGGACTGGGAAACCCTGCCCTACGACGCTTTCTCGCCGCATCAGGATCTGGTATCCGCGCGTCTGGCGACGCTGCACGATGTCAAGAACGGGCAATGCGACGTCCTGATCGTGCCGGCCACCACCGCCCTGTTGCGCATGGCGCCGCCCTCCTTCCTGGCTGCCTACACCTTCTTCTTCAAGCAGGGCGAAACCCTGGACGAGGCGAAACTCAAGGAGCAATTGACGCTGGCCGGCTACAGCCACGTGGCGCAGGTGATGTCGCCCGGCGAATATGCGGTGCGCGGCGGCCTGATCGACCTGTTCCCGATGGGCTCGCCGCTACCGTACCGGCTCGACCTGTTCGGCGACACCATCGAAACCATCCGTACCTTCGACGCCGACACCCAGCGTTCGCTGTACCCGGTACGCGAAGTGCGCCTGCTGCCCGGCCGCGAATTCCCGATGGACGAAGCGGCGCGCACCGCCTTCCGCGGCCGCTGGCGCGAGGAATTCGAAGGCGACCCGAGCAGGTCGCCGATCTACAAGGACATCGGCAATGGCGTGCCGGCCGCAGGGATCGAGTACTACCTGCCGCTGTTCTTCGACGAGACGGCGACGCTGTTCCAGTACCTGCCGCCGCAGGCCACGTTCGCCCTGGTCGGCGACATCGACGCCGCCATCCGGCGCTTCTGGAACGATACCGAAGCGCGCTACAAATTCCTGCGCGCCGACCGCGAACGCCCGCTGCTGGAACCGCATCGCCTGTTCCTGACCAGCGAAGATTTCTTCACGCTGGCCAAGCCGCATGCGCGCTGGGTGATCCAGGGCGACGGCGTCGCTTCGGAAATCTGCGCGCCGCTGCCGGACATTGCCGTCAACCGCCGCACCGAGGACCCGTTGACGAATTTGCGCGGCTGGCTGCTGCAGACCGGCAAGCGCGTGCTGATCTGCGCCGACTCGGCCGGGCGGCGCGAAACGCTGCAGCAGTATTTCAGCGAATTCGGCCTGCAGGTGACGCTGTGCGAAAACTACGCCGACTTCGTCACCGCCGACGCCAAGGTCATGCTCGGCATCGCGCCGCTGCATGCCGGCTTCGCGCTGAGCGAAGAACTCGGCGACCTGGCCTTCGTGACCGAAACCGAGCTGTATGCCGGCGCCGGACGCCGCGCCGGACGCCGGAAGCAGGAAGCCGTGACCCAGGTCGACGCGATGGTGCGCGACCTGTCCGAGCTGAAGATCGGCGACCCGGTCGTGCATATCAACCACGGCATTGGCCGCTACATGGGGCTGATCAGCATGGACCTCGGCGAAGGCGAGACCGAGTTCCTGCACCTGGAGTACGCGAAGGAAACCAAGCTGTACGTGCCGGTCTCGCAACTGCACGTGATTTCGCGCTACTCCGGCACCTCGCCGGAAGATGCGCCGCTGCACACGCTCGGCTCCGGCCAGTGGGAAAAGGCGAAGAAGAAGGCCGCCCAGCAGGTGCGCGACACCGCGGCGGAACTGCTGAACCTGTACGCGCGGCGCGCCGCGCGCGAAGGCCACGCGTTCCAGTATTCGGCGCGCGACTACGAAGCGTTTGCCGAAAGCTTCGGCTTCGAGGAAACCCCCGACCAGAGCGCAGCCATCAATGCAGTGATCGCCGACATGACTTCAGGCCGTCCGATGGACCGCCTGATCTGCGGCGACGTCGGCTTCGGCAAGACCGAGGTGGCGCTGCGTGCGGCCTTCGTCGCCGTGATGGGCGGCAAGCAGGTCGCTATCCTCGCGCCGACCACGCTGCTGGCCGAACAGCACGCACAGACCTTCGCCGACCGCTTTGCCGACTGGCCGGTGAAGATCGCCGAACTGTCGCGCTTCCGCACCGGAAAGGAAGTGTCGGCGGCGATCAAGGGCATCGCCGACGGTTCGATCGACATCGTGATCGGCACGCACAAGCTGCTGTCGAACGAAGTCAAGTTCTCGCGCCTGGGCCTGGTCATCATCGACGAGGAACACCGCTTCGGCGTGCGCCAGAAGGAAGCGCTGAAGGCGCTGCGCGCCGAGGTCGACGTACTGACGCTGACCGCGACGCCGATTCCGCGCACGCTCGGCATGGCGCTCGAGGGTCTGCGCGATTTCTCGGTGATCGCCACGGCTCCGCAGAAGCGGCTCGCGATCAAGACCTTCGTGCGGCGCGAGGACGATTCGGTGATCCGCGAAGCCTGCCTGCGCGAACTCAAGCGCGGCGGCCAGGTGTACTTCCTGCACAACGAAGTCGAGACCATCGAAAATCGCAAGGCAAAGCTGGAAGAACTGCTGCCGGAAGCGCGCATCGGCGTCGCCCACGGCCAGATGCACGAACGCGAACTGGAAAAGGTGATGCGCGACTTCGTCACGCAGCGGTACAACATCCTGCTGTGCACGACCATCATCGAAACCGGCATCGACGTGCCGACCGCGAACACGATCGTCATGCACCGCGCCGACAAGTTCGGCCTGGCGCAACTGCACCAGTTGCGCGGCCGCGTCGGACGCTCGCATCATCAGGCCTATGCCTACCTGCTGGTGCACGACGTGCAGGGCCTGACCAAGCAGGCGCAGCGCCGGCTGGAAGCGATCCAGCAGATGGAGGAGCTCGGCAGCGGCTTCTACCTGGCGATGCACGACCTGGAAATCCGCGGCGCCGGCGAGGTGCTGGGCGAGAACCAGTCGGGCGAAATGCTGGAGGTCGGCTTCCAGTTGTACTCCGACATGCTCAACGAGGCGGTGCGCGC